>Ga0307419_10001987_pt1 | contig 10465 bp, 10 predicted proteins | sample SalMarWE160230MG_2_FD_202512 | JGI IMG/M metagenome (GOLD analysis project Ga0307419, IMG submission 202512) | Salt marsh sediment microbial communities from the Plum Island Ecosystem LTER, Massachusetts, United States - WE1602-30 | ecosystem: Environmental > Aquatic > Marine > Intertidal zone... | reverse complement strand
CGCCCTATCCAAACTTACGCCCCGACAGCGCGCAGTGATTGTCCAGCGCTATTACCTTGAAATGAGCGAACTGGAAATGGCGAAGGATCTGACTATTGCGCCCGGCACGATCAAGTGGTTGTTGCACGCCGCCCGTACACGTCTGCGTGACCTGCTGAGCTCGCAAAGGAGTGACCAATGAAAAAGACCCCACGTGAATACTTGGATGCCGCCGCTCGGACGCATGTGTCAGATAACCTGAATCTGTATCCGCGTATCGCCGCGCAGCTTGAAAGAGTAACCTTCACGGGTACCTTACGCGCCAGGCCTGTTCTGATGGCTTTTTCCATTTTATGTGCCCTCACCCTGTTGACCGGCGTGGCTTATGCTGTTGGCAGGTCGATTGGCTATTTCCCCGGAGTGGGGATTGTGGAACAGGGCGATGGAATCTACATTTTGGCCGAACCAGTTTCGGTAAATCAAGCTGGCATCATGGTGACGGTTAACCGGTTGGTGGCTGATTCCATGCGTACCTATGTCGCCTACCGGGTTGATGGCATTCCTCCAGTTGATTCTGGTTTCCCAATTTGTACTGATGCTCCTGGGTTAGCGCTGCCCGATGGAAGTTTGTTAAATTTCACAGGCGGCGGGGGAGGCGGCATGGAGTCATATCGTGGTGCATCAATGCGCTTTGAGTCAAGCTTAACATTTGCACCGCTTCCGGCACAGACCAGAAAGGTGATCTTTATTTCTCCTTGCCAGATGCCAGTCATTGAATTGCTGTTGGTCCCGGCTCCAATAGATATGGTTACCCCGGCGACAGAAATCGAGGTTACGTACGAGTCTGTTAGCCCTAATTACATTGGCTCAATCACCCCAACTGACGATCTCCAGACCGAAATTTCTACGCCGGAACCCCACTTATCATCCTTGCCGATTAGGCCCACTAATGTTCCCAACGGCTCTGGGTTGTATCTAGATAAAATCATTGAGATGGAAAATTCCTATGTCCTGATGGGCAACTTTACAGATGCGGGTGATTTGCCCGGCCCCGTGGTTATGTATGGGGGCAGCGATTCCATTTATAAACCAAAAATTGAGAATGCTCTTGGGGAAACTGTCTCGTTCATAGTACGGCAGGACATTTCGCCTGTAACCGTCTGGACCTGGTTTTATTCCTGGGCATATGAGATCCCGAAACCGGTGACCGGTCCGCTAAAAATCACCTTGGATCAAGTCAATATCCACCAATCGGATACCTTCCAGTTCCAATTTGATACCGGTCCTGATCCGGGTTCAGGGGAACAATGGGAGCTCAATTTACCCTTTAAACTGGGTGGATATGATTACGTTATCGACCAGGTGCAGATGCTCGAGAAGGGCTATCTCCTCAAGTGGCATTCTGGTATTGATATTCCCGAACGTACATCTTTTTCGTTGACCATCCATGATCTATCGCCTTCGATGACGGAAGCATCCTGGGGAATGGAAGATCGCCGCCCGGACAATCGCATAAATTACGCACGAAATTTCCTTACCGACAGACCTGTGCCCACCGGCATCCTGACTTTTGAACTCACACTGTATCAGACCGTACCACTACCCGGCCCCTGGACCATTACCTGGACGCCGCCCACGCCATAGATCTTATTGGGGTTCAAGAATATATATTTATTTGCCATTTTAGCCACTTGATATGATCAGCAAGTCTATCTAGAGAAAAAACACTTTCCTTTTCTTATTGTAAGATCTACATATTTTTACTTTTGCAGCCATGAAAGGATACAATTGAAAACGAAACAGACACCTTACAAAATAAGGTGTCTGTCTATCTAACCACTGCGGGGTCTTTCTTTTCGTGTCTCTCCAGACATGACCTCAAATGATAGGTTGTCTACAGCGGTGATCTCACCAAACCGGCGTGTGACAGAATTAACCGTGATAGCTTTGTCCATATGATTGCCTCTTGATGTTCATTTACCCTTCAATGTCCCTGTGACGAAGATATCCACGAATTGTGAGACGAGTTGAGAATTAGAAAGCACTGGTTTTATCGCTTCGTCAAGAACATTCAGGCTGATGGCATAGGCAAAGAACATCCCCAAAAAGGCCTGCGCTAATGCTTCGGGGTGCTGTTCCTTGATGGTCCCTTTCTCCATCTGGGACTGTAGATAGCGAGCCAGCATCTTACGGAGTTCCCGCGGGTTGCGCGCCAATACGGTGCGGACTTCGGGAATGTGGGCGGATTCGCAAAGGAGCAGGCGTAGCATCTCCCGCCTCTCGAGTAGGATCTCTATGAAGATGTTCCCGACGGTCGTCAGGTCCTGGCGGTAGTCTCCGGTCAATTGGGCTTCGATAATGGGGGTCAGAGCAGGTCCACCATATAGCTCGATGGCCGCCGAAAACAGATTTTTTTTGTTACCGAAATGACGAAAAAGGGTGACCTCGTTTACACCGGCAGCTTCCGCAATCACTTTAGTGGTGGCTCGCGCATATCCCACCTTGGCAACTATCTCTACTGCTGCATCGATGATCCTTTGACGGTTTTCACTTGGAGAATGAGGTTTTTTTAGGGGAGTCATCGTGGATATCCAATGAATGCAAGTACATACTTGCATTCATTGTTCCACCTAATAAGCAGTCTGTCAAGTAGTAAGATAATTGTGCTTAAGACAGTTGGTGTTTGGCTTAGATTCAACTCTCACATGCAACTCACAAGCTGATTGAAGAGAAACCTTCGCTCCTAGGCTCAGGTTTCTTTCGGCACAATCCAATACCTTTGCCTTAACTTCAATGGTGTCTATCTTCGAGGTCTCTCTCAAGATTTTATGTACGTGAATGAAGGCAGGTATGTACATAACGGTCAGGCTGGCTTCAAATCTAGGACAGGTGTGCCATGAATGGCATCCAATCCCCGCACACGCAGTACGTTACCCTCAATTGCAAGCAGATCGACCTCGCTGACGCCTATCGCGTTAGGTCGGTTGGGGCTGCGTAGGGCAAAAACTCCTCGCCGAGAGCGGCTCTCGTCACCTCGGGGATGCTGTAATAGATTGAAACCCCGAGCAAGATGAAAATCAAAAAGAACCAATACTTTCTGCCCCGGTTCTAGACCCTTCAAACCTTCAGCCAGGGTTGGATCGAGAGCTATTCGGGACTCTGCAGAGCGAATCTTGTCAGGGGCCGCTGGCTCATCAAATTCATTTTCAACGTGACCGATCGCCGTGTAGGTAATGGACTTTTCTCTTCTTGCAGGAATCGGACAGGCATTGGAGAATGTTGCGACCATTACCACATCACCCAGCTCAGAAAGGTGATGGAAGGTGTCTTGTAGGGCAGCGAATATGACCACATCGTCGCCGGCGACCAGGGTACTCATAGTGCCCGGTTCAATGTTCAAGTCGTATGATTGCAAGATCTGAACAGCTTCGTCAATTGCCGGTGATAAGGATGCTTGGCGCAATGGATATAGGCTAACCTGTGCTGTTGTACTTGTCATTTCCTTCCTCAACTTTCAGTTAATGGCGCATCAACCTCTCCGAACTAGTAACCACAACTTAGTAGATACATTCTCAACATAGGAGCTTTTTTTCTCATTGCTTTCGGCCAAACAGGGAAGCATAAGCGACCTTTTTCTCGTGTGGCGTTAAGGATTCTAAGGTGTGTGTACCAATTTCTACTGCCGTTGTAGTGGCCGAAAAAGGACATCCGTTCTAAAAAATGTTCATGGACACACACAGAGCGATACATTCACGGTCTTGAATTCCTATCAGGATAGGCAGACTGTGATTTCATCTTATCCAAAAAATCTCAAATGAATCCTTCACTCATGTTTCCTCCTACTGGCTTCCTGAACCAAGCATACAATTGTGCAACGACTTAACCATCACAAGGACTTGCCTCCTTGCTGACACATTCGATCCAACCATTACAGGAGAAGAATTTATTCGAGAAACCCACAGAACTTTAGCCCTGCATGTGAGGGATTCTAATCAGACAGAGGTATTGGAGTCGCCTTTCCGAGCTTCATGAGCGGTGCAGTTTGGGTGCAGTTTGCGCACTAGCCCATGGAAAGTATAGACAGCCTGGACAATCAGCCCTCATTATCATGCGGGTTTGTAGAAACTATGCAACTATATGTAGGCCATGGACGCCATGGAAGACCGTATGGAATCACTTACACAGAAGAGGTCGCAGGTTCGAGTCCTGTTCCGCCCACTCTTTAGGGGGCTGCCCATTTGGGACAGCCCCCACGGTGTAACCTGAAGGTCCTCAGTTTCCCACGCTTCGCTCAGGATTCCCTCCACTTCTGTTCCGGTATGTTCCGGGGACTACGGAATCCGAGCCCCGTTACCTGAGAAAGAAGCGCCCACGGGGGCGCTTTCTTCCTTGAATGTGAGCTTCCAAGGTGTGTAGATCAGGATTCGTACTTAGGACCTTGGGGAAAATGACCCATAGGGTTGAATTCTTTACGTTTTTCCAGTTTCTCGGATAATATGAAGGGGTGGAGTGGGAATTTCGGATTCGGGCCAAAAACCTCTGGATCCTTGATTTCCCACGCTTCACTCAGGACAGGCGAATCAGAAAAGCGTCCCCTTAGGAATGGAATTCAGAACAAGTAAGCGGTCAGAACCATTGGAGTGATGCTAATATAATTCGAATCCATAGTTGCACTGGGTAGTTGAATTCAGGCGATATCTTAAGGACGGAACCCCAACAAAAAGGTAGGGATTGAGTCCATCCTCGCTGCGATCGAGAAAGTTGAGCATCCTGCAATCGCCACCACTTTGTTGGATCTGGGAATGCTGCGTGAGGTGGTCATAAGCCCAAAAGGCCATGCCAGTCTGACCCTGGTGCTGCCGTTCCCCAGCATCCCGGAAAACGTGCGCAACTATATGGTGAACAACCTTACGGAGGCTGTCGGGTCCGCAGGGGGAGAATTGGTCAAGGTGAACGTGGCTTTGATGAACGATGTCGAGCGACAAGAGTTCCTGGCGAAAGAACAGCAAAATTGGAGAGGATGAGCGGTGAGAGTCTTACATATCCAACAGGAATGGTTTGATCGACTGCTGCCCGATGGATTGCCCATCCCCAGCTCGACGCTACTGAGCGGACCTGGTGGTTCGGGCAAACCCCTTATTGGAAACGTGATTGCCGCCGCCTGGCTGAGGCAAGGCGGCAGTGTGATCTTCATGTCCTTGCAGTATCCTGACCACAGCTTTATCAAAGCTGGTCTGAGTAAGGTCGCCCATCTGGATTTGGATGAATACAAGGAGAGGGTCGTTTTCATCGAGCTGGATGCGACGATAGACACTATGACCGAACCGGATGACAACCGGTTTCGAGCCAATGTCGTCAAACCTGAGGTTTGGGATCGCGCCATTTAGAAAGCTGGCGGCATGCTGCCGGCAGCTGGGCCTGGGATCCTGCTCTTTGGCTCGGCGCTAAATCTGCTGCTCTTCTCGCCCACCTATGGCGCAGACATATTGGAGAAAATGAAGGCAGCTGCTCAAGGTGTTCAAGGGATCACCTATCTCTTCGCAGCCAGCACCACAGCCAAAGCAGAGGAGATCGCCGAACTGGAAGCAGTGGTGGACAATCTGATTGTGACCCGCAGCACCAAATCGCCCTTCCGTCTTTACATGCAAGTAATCCGGAGCAAAGGGAACGCTCACCTCTCGGCTGAAATCGAGGTCCCATTTTCCGCGGAGCTGCTAGTCGATGTGAAAGAGATTGCCGATCACAGCCGTAAAAAAGTCATCCCGCTTGTCTCGAAATTATGAGCTTCAGGGCTGATCTGAGGGAGTAAAAAAATGTGCCAAGTCGCAGTGTATCTGGATGACGAGAAGATCATGGATAGTGTGATGTTGGTCGAGCCAACCTCCGAGGGGGTGCGATTGACGAAGCTGTTTGAAGAACCCAGGGTGATCCTCGCCTCGATACGGCAGATCGTTTTGATGAAAAATAAACTCATCCTTGAGGTGATCACAAAGGAAGAGAAGAAAGATGAATGAGACAGAAAAGCTGAGTGTGTTGATCCCACACTGGGTTGAACACAATAACGAGCATGCCCAGGAATTTCGTGACTGGGCAGCACGTGCTGGCGAAACCGCACAGGATATCCTGGATGCGGCTGAGGCCATGAACCGGGTAAACACATACTTACTATCTGCCCAGGAGAAGTTGGGTGGTTCGATACCCCATAGGCATGGTTAGGGAGGTGCCCGGAAAGGCTACCTTAAGGTCTTTTCAGGCTCGCGATGACACCTCCCATCCCTGAAAATCAGATGAGAGAGCGTCATCTTGAAGAATGATTATGGACTCCCGCTGGGTCGAACGTCGTTACCACAAAGGATTCGAAGATGGGGCGGAGCACATCGTAACTATGGGACCTGCTGTTGCTGGCACGCAATCCAAAAATCCCGATTCAGATTACCTGCGCAGAATGCTTTGCCTTACTAGAGCACGATGCAGATTTGTTGGCTGCTGGTGTGCCTATGGATAAGCTACGCTTGTCTATTCACCATCACTTATCCTTATGCTCAGGCTGTGAATCGGAATTTGGCCAATGGCTTGAAAGGCTTGAGGGAGAGGCAGATTTATAACCCTGATCCCGATCAGGCTTAAGGAGTGATTAGAAAACATGAAAACGCAAGGGGTGGATGTAGCCGTAACAATCAATAATGTTCCCAGAATGCTCGCTGTTGAGCAAGATGAAAGTTTATTGCTTGCCCTCCGCCGGGCTTCCTACTTCAGTGTTAAATCCGGCTGTGATGATGGAACGTGCGGGGTTTGCACTGTTCTCATCAATGGAAAACCCGAGCGCAGCTGTAAAATAAAGGCGCTTGAAGTAGACGGGGCAGAAATCACAACCTTAGAGGGTCTTGGCGATGCGGAGGGACTGCACCCACTCCAGGAAGCTTTTATGGGGACAGGGGCAATCCAATGCGGGTTTTGCACCCCGGCACAGATCCTTCGCGCCAAAGCTCTGCTTGATGAAAATCCCAACCCAACGGAAGAAGAAATCCGCCAGGCGTTGAATGGTGTTCTCTGCCGCTGCACTGGGTATGTTCGCGGGGTGGATGCTGTCCAGCGTGCGGCTGCAAAGATGCGGGATGAATCTGTCGAACCCTTCAGCCATATCGAACAAACGTTGCCGCAAGAAATGGCGAAGATCGAGCTCCCGGAAGTCTTCTATCGCCGGGACGGCAGCCGCAATCCGCTACCTCCACTCGTCTTCACCCCGCGGGAAATGACCGCAACCCGTATTGTAGGGAAACCTGAGGTTAAAGTTGACGCAAAGAAATTAGTGCAAGGCCGTCCAGTTTTCACCGACGATTTTCGTCGGGAAGGCATGTTGTACGGCGCTTTGCTCACCAGTCCCCATGCGCATGCGCGAATACGACGGATCGATGCAAGTCGTGCCCGCACTCTTCCTGGGGTTCATGCGGTTCTTACATACGAGGACATCACCAGGATCAAATATGCCTCCGGAGGGCAGAGTTACCCGCAGCCGCTGCCTTACGATCAAGTCAGCCTGGACAATAAGGTCCGGCATGTTGGCGATCGTGTCGCCATTGCCGCCGCAGAAACACTCGATCTGGCGCAGGAAGCTCTCCGTCTCATCGATGTTGAGTATGATCTCCTGCCCGTAGTCGTGGATCCAGAAGCCGCCATGCAGGATGGCGCGCCGATTATCCATGATGAAGCGGATACGGAGGGCATCTACGATCCTGAGCACAATATCGTGCACCATATCGATGTCCATGTCGGCGACGTCGATGCAGCCTTTGCCGAGGCCGATCGTCTCTTCGAAGGAACTTACCGCACCCCCAAGCAGCAGCAAGTCCACCTGGAACCTCACATCTGTATAACCTACTTCGACGAGGACGAGCGCTTGGTCATCCGCACAAGCACGCAGGTGCCTTTCCATATTCGCCGCATGGTCGCCCCGCTCATCGGTCTGCCAGTGAAGAAGATCCGCGTGGTGAAACCACGTATCGGCGGTGGTTTTGGTAACAAGCAGGAACTTATCCTGGAGGATCTTTGTGCGCACCTGACGTTGGCGGCCAACCGCCCCGTGCGTATGGAATATACGCGCACGCAGGAGTTCACCAGCTCGCGCAGCCGACATGCAAACATCATCCATTACAAGATCGGGGTGAAGGACGAGAAAGTGATAGCGGCAAGACTGTATTTGATCGGCGATACCGGCGCCTATGGCGCACATGCGCTGACGGTCAATATGGTCGGCGGGTTTAAGGGATTGACTCTCTACAACCCGCCGAACGCCCATTTCATCAGTGATGTGGTGTACACGAATACACCACCGGCCGGCGCTTTCCGCGGCTATGGGGCGATGCAATGCCAGTATGGCATGGAAGTTCTCATGGAAGAGATCGCGGCCAACCTGGGACTGGACGTTGTTGAGTTCAAGCGCAGGAACTGGCTCCGGGTCGGTGAACCGATGTATTTATCCAAAGCACTGGGTGAGGGTCGTGAAGGTGTAGAACAGTCGCTGCAGACCAGCGCGCTGGATCAGTGTTTGGATATCGGCAGGTTGGCTACGGATTTTGAAACCAAGCGGGAGAAATATCGCCAACAAGATGGCCGCTATCGGCACGGCATTGGCATGGCGGTGGTGATGCACGGCAGCGGTATTGCCGATCTGGATATGGCTTCTGCCACGCTGAAAATGAATGATGATGGATCATTTAATTTACTGATGGGTGCGACCGACCTGGGTACGGGCTCAGATACCATCCTGGCGCAAATGGCTGCAGAGGTTCTGGGGATATCCCTGGATGACATCATTGTGTATTCCTCAGACACGGATTTTACGCCGTTTGACAAAGGAGCGTATGCCAGCAGCACGACCTATATCAGTGGTGGGGCCGTTCGCAAAGCTGCCCTGAAGATCAAAGTGCAGATCCTTGAGCATGCCGGCTTGATGCTGGGAGGAATCGGTGCGGCTGATTTGGAGCTTCAAGATCGGCAGGTTAATGCCGCGGATGGTCGCTCGATCTCCCTCGCTGAGATCGGATTAAGCAGTCTGCACCAGCAAAACCAACACCAGATTATCGCCTCCGCCTCTCACAAAAGTCCGTTCAGCCCGCCTCCAACAGCTGCGCAGTTTGTCGAGATCGTCGTCGATATGGAAACGGGGAGGATCAAGACGGAGCGGTTATTGATGGTCGTGGATTGCGGACGCGTGATCAACCCGGTCACCGCCTCCGGTCAGGTCGAAGGGGGGATGGCCCAGGCTCTCGGGTTTGCTCTTGAAGAAGAGATGCTTTTCGACGACAATGGTCAACCTCTGAACCCGAACTTGAGTAGCTACCACATCCCACGTGTAACAGGGATGCCGGCGATGGATGTGATCTTTGTCCAAACCGATGAGCCCAGCGGACCCTTCGGTGCTAAATCAGTCTCAGAAATCGCGATCGATGGAGTCGCCCCTGCCATGGCAAGTGCATTCCATGATGCGACCGGTATCTGGATGCGCGAGCTGCCCTATACCCCCGAACGGGTGAAAGCAGCGCTAAAGCAAGCGGGGCAATAAATCCCAGACCCATCTGTGTCTTCTGCGAGAGATGCCGAACCCTTTGAAGATCATCGATCCTACGTGTATCAAGTCTCGCATTCTGTTCAAGTAAAGAGTAATTTATGCAGTATAAATCCATACCAATCTCAGATCTCCCTGTTGACGGAGCGGCGACGCGGCGCCGCAACTTTGTCGCAGGATTATGGCATGGGATCTTCTTAGCCCTGGGCGTTTCTTTGACACAGCCGACCACGGTTATTTCCGCCTTTGTGGCTGACCTGACCGGCTCGACCGTATGGGTAGGTGGGTTATCGACGGTGTTGACGGTAGCAGGGGCTCTGCCACAGCTTTTCGTCGCCCGCTGGATTGAGCCCCGCCCGCGTAAAATGCCTTATTTATTAACGGCCATATATCTGCGTGTCTTCAGTTGGGGTGCCCTCGCCTGGCTCATATTTACCATCGGTGATCAACACCCCATGACCCTGGCCTGGATCTTAGTAAGCATGCTGGTCATCTTCTACGCAGGCGGTGGTCTGGGCAACATCCCTTACACTGACATCATTGGAAAAATTATTCCCGCTAATCGAAGAGGGACGTTTTTTGGTGGCATAGGTGCTTTAGCGGGGCCGCTATCTGTCGGTGCGGCACTAGCGGCACAACGTATTCTTGCAAAGGTGAATTATCCGAACAGTTATGCTTTGTTATTTGGGTTGGCTGCCATCGCGCTGATCATCGCCTCGCTGGGTTTTTGGGCTATACGTGAGCCTTCCACTTCTGTTGTAGTGCGCGATCTACAGCCTTGGCATAAATACTGGAAACAACTCCTGGCAGCCAGCCGACGCATGAAAGGATTAATTATCACACAACTCCTGACCGGATTCAGCTTGATGGCGCTTCCCTTCTACGTAGTTTTTGCACGCGAACTATTGGATGCGCCTCTTG
>Ga0307419_10001985_pt1 | contig 10477 bp, 12 predicted proteins | sample SalMarWE160230MG_2_FD_202512 | JGI IMG/M metagenome (GOLD analysis project Ga0307419, IMG submission 202512) | Salt marsh sediment microbial communities from the Plum Island Ecosystem LTER, Massachusetts, United States - WE1602-30 | ecosystem: Environmental > Aquatic > Marine > Intertidal zone... | reverse complement strand
AAGTGGCGTTTTCGGTAAATACACAGACGGAGAACCCCAACCTTGAGCGTCGTTTTGGACGCTGCCCATACTTCCTTGTTGTGGACACAGAAACCCAAAACCGGACGCTGTTATCCAACCCGGGGCTGGATTCACCGCACGGCGCCGGCACCCAGGCGGCTCAATTTCTTGTCGGAGAAAATATCGAGGCCGTGATCAGTGGAGATATTGGCCCGAATGCCTACTCGGTGTTGGACGCGGCCGGTGTTGAGATGTATTCGGCAGGCGAGGGGCAGGTAGACGCACTTCTTGTGGATTTCCAAGCGGGCAAGCTTCAGCGTGCTGCTTCACGTGGCGGACGAGGTCGCGGAAGGCAACGATGATTCTTACCATCGCAAGTGGAAAAGGGGGGACAGGTAAGACGACCGTTGCTACGAGTCTGGCATTGGCAATTGCCGACCTGTCTCCGCTCTATCTGGATTGCGATGTGGAAGCGCCGAACGCGCATATCTTCCTGAACCCGGAATTAAATCAATTCCAGACTGTGAATCTACCCATCCCGGCGGTAGATGAAAGTCGCTGCGAAGGTTGTGCCCGCTGTGCAGAAGTGTGCCAGTATCACGCCATTGTAGTGATCGGGGGCAAGGTGCTTGTCTTTCCCGAACTCTGTCATGGATGCGGAAGCTGCACGCTGCAGTGCCCCGAGGGCGCCATCGAAGAGATCCCCTATAAAACAGGTTCGTTGGAAGCCGGTCTGGCAAAGAACGAAATACGTTTCGCACGGGGAACATTGGATATCGGGCAGCCGATGGCCGTGCCCATCATACGTGCACTGCAGGACTGGAATCCCTTCGGGGAGTTGGAACCAGTCATTCGGGATGCGCCGCCCGGGGTTTCTTGCCCTGTAGTCGAAACGATGTCAGGCGCGGATTTTGTCCTTCTGGTTACAGAGCCGACTCCTTTTGGGCTGCACGATTTGCACCTCGCTGTTCAATTGGCCGGCGAACTCGGTCTGCCTGTCGGTGTGGTGTTGAATCGTGACGGTATTGGCGATCAGCGCGTGGACGATTATTGTCAGACGGCTGGCATACCCATCTTGATGCGTATTCCCTTCGACGATCAGATCGGTAGGGCTGTGGCTGGCGGGAAAACTTTGGTTGAAGCCTTTCCGGAGTATCTTCCTCGTTTCCGTGGTTTGTATATCAGCATTAACGATCTCTTGCACGAGCGAAAATCGAGGCGCCAACATTACGAGGAAAGCGTACCCATCTCGAAGAGTGACGAAATGAGCGGAAGATGAAGCAACTCGTAATCCTCAGCGGCAAAGGGGGGACGGGAAAGACCAGCATTGCAGCTGCATTGTCTCAACTGGCTTCTGAAAGCGAGAGATCCATGTCGATTGTGCTGGCTGATGCGGATGTGGATGCCGCAAACCTGGAGTTGATCCTGTCGCCCAGCAATACAAGGAAAGAGGATTTTTGGGGTGGTCAAATCGCTGAGATCGATCAGCGCCGCTGCGCGCAATGTGGAGAATGTATGCAGGTATGCCGCTTTGATGCGATTCATGCCGCTGATGATGGCTTTGCGATCAATCCGATTGCATGTGAGGGCTGCGCAGCTTGTTTTTACGTCTGTCCGTCCGAAGCGATTTCGCTGAAGGAACAAGTTGCGGGCGCCTGGTTTCATTCCGATAGCCTCTATGGCCCGTTATTCCACGCTGCGCTGTACCCGGCGCAGGAAAATTCCGGGAAACTCGTCACGCGGATCAAGCAGCATGCGAAGCTCCAGGCGCTCGATAATGGATGCGACCTCATGATCGTAGATGGTCCGCCTGGCGTGGGTTGTCCGGTGATTTCGGCTGTCTCGGGTGCAGATCTGGCTTTGATCGTCGCTGAGCCCTCAAAAGCGGGTGTGCATGATATGCGCAGGATACTTGAAACGACCGATCATTTTTCCGTTCCATCCGTGGTCTGTATCAATAAAACAGATTTGTCAGCTGAAGGTTCTGCGGAGATTGAATCTTATTGTCAGGAAGCGGGAATCGCAATGGTCGGTACAATTCCTTTTGATGTTGATATCCCCCGCGCCATGTCGCAAGGCCAAACCATCATAACTTTCCAACCAGATGGATCGGCAAGTCGGGCGCTGCGGGATATGTGGCAACGGATCGTGGCCTTACTGCGTGGATCGGACGAATGAACGATAAATCAACTTCCCAGGTAGAAGCCGCTGTGGTTGCCCGTCTTCAGAAAGTGATCGATCCGGAGACGAATGTGGACGTGATGCGAATGCGTTTGGTCGAGGATATTCATGTCGATCAACAAGGTACGGTTAGGTATACATTTCATCCATCGTCTCCATTGTGCCCGATTGCGGTATATTTAATTACACAGATCAAACAAGCCGTTGCTGAAGTCCCCGGCATTAAAAATCAAAAAATCCTTGTGGAAGGATATATTGCCGCAGAGGAATTAAGTGAATTAATCAATCAGGAGGTCTAGAGACCATGCGTATTGCAATTTCAGCGGAAGAGAACAACGGGCTGCAGAGCAGAGTGAGCCATCATTTTGGCCGCTGCCCGTATTTTGTGATCGTCGATGTTGAAGATAAGAATGTTGAAAAGATAGAAGTGATCGACAACCCTTACTTCGCAGGTCATCAGCCGGGGATGGTGCCCGGTTTCATCAACGAACATGGCGTGAAGGTAATGCTCAGCGGCGGAATGGGGCGACGGGCGATCGATTTCTTTCAGCAGTATGGCATCTCGCCAGCGACGGGTGCACATGGTACAGTGCAGTCGACGCTGGACAGCTACTTCAGCGGCGATCTCCAACAAGCCGCCCCTTGTCGGGAGAGTATCGAACACGCGCAAGATGATTCACATTAAGATCTGAAAACCGTAAAGAAAAAACCTGAAAGACGTTCAAACCTTTCAGGTTTTTCGATATCCCATGGGTCTTCAATTTTTAGAGAAAATTCCGTTTACTCGCTGATTGAGCCGGCGAGTTCGACGCGTGTATCGAGCAAGCGATTCCTGAGGGCTTTGGCGACGCCCAACATCAAATGGTAGCCCAGGTCGGTATTCTCTTCACATAATTTCCGAAGTTCGACTGCTTCGATCTGGATCAATTTCCCATCACTACTGGCAATACCTGACGCATCGAGATAATAGGGGGGTAATAGCGCGGATAAGGCCATGAGATCACCGGAGACGAGTGTGCCGACAATCGCTTTCTTTCCACTGCCAAGCGTGAAGGCGATATCGACTTCACCCTCTGTCAGCAGCAAGAGGTGGCTGGCATCTTCACCTTTCTCGTATATTCGTGCCGTAGCCTTGAAAGACGAGCTTTCTGTGAAAATTTCATCACCAGCCTTGAAATCTTGCTCTTCGCTGATCATGGCGACAGCCTTGAGACACTTTTCTCCGATACCGGCAAAATGCGGATAGCGTCGTAGGACTTCAGGTGAGATCATTGGATTTCCTTTTCGATTTCGAGTGCGTTTATGGCTGCCTCTACTGCGTGTGGGAGCGCAGCCTCCACTTCGGGGGATAAAGTTTCGTCAAATGTCTGCACGTCGGCTGCTTCGATGCCAATAAGCAGGATGTCTTCTGAATCGGGCAGATGGGCGCCCGCCTGGCGCCCGAGAGTAAGCGCGGTGGGTAAATTCAGGTCGTGCGCCGAAGCGCTGCGTTGGGTGGGGATATCTTCGGGCGAGAGCAGGTGGATCGTGCCGGGCGCGGCGCCGGTCAGAATGGCGTCTATAATCACGGCGCGATCGAATCCGATCATATGCTCCATCAAACGCAAGCCGCCCCAATAGTCCTCGTCGATCTCGAATCGATCGTTCTCCGGCAGCAGCTCGCGCAGAATTTTTACAACACGCAGACCTGAGCTGTCGTCTTTGAGAAGCGGGTTTCCGAGTCCAAGTACTAATGTCTTCACAGTTTACTTTTTCCGCAATTAATGGGGGGATCAGGAGCGAGAGTAATCCTGATCCCCGAGTATCGTTCGATGGGGGTCAAAGATTCTGAGCCATTCGTTCGATGACCTCGCCGTCTTTATCCCGTATGACGACTTCAAGCGGCATCTTGCCGGGCAGGGTGTGTGTGGCACAGGCCATACACGGATCGTATGCCCGGTATGCCATTTCGATCGTGTTCAAGAGACCTTCCTTGATTTCCACGCCCTTGGTGATCAGTCCCTGGGCGGCTTTCTTGACCGACATATTGATGGCGGCGTTGTTATTGGTCGTGCCGACAATCAGGTTAACCTGCGTGAGGATACCGCGCTCGTCGGTCCAGTAATGGTGTGTGAGTGTGCCGCGTGGCGCCTCGACCTCTCCGACGCCTTCCGTGGGTGTTTCAGTCGGCAGTACGCGGAAGGTCTCGCCCGTGATCTCCGGATCAGTGGCTAATTCGACCCAGTGCTCGGCCGCATAAAGCAGCTCGATCAGGCGCGCCCAGTGGGTGGCCAGGGTGTGGTTGACCGGTTTCCCGCCGAGCGTTTCGTACATGCGCTCGAATTCCGCCTGTGCCAGCGGCGTCGCCATGCCATCGGCGGCGTTCAGGCGCGAGAGCGGCGTCGCTTTGTATACGCCCGACTTTTCACCGTCTTCGAATCCTTTCCAACCGATCTTCTTCAAATACGGGAATTTAAGATACGACCAGGGTTCGACGTGCTCGGCGATATACTCCTGGTAGTCCTTGGGTTCATACTTGGCATGTTCTTTCCCGTCTGGTCCGACGACGCGCACCTTGCCGTCGTAAAAATTGACTTGGTTGTTTTCGTCGACCGTGCCCATATTGTACGTGCGATGGATGAAAGCGTCGTTCTTGATGAGATCGACATATCCCGTGTTGCCGAGCACGATGTCGTTGAAGAGCTGGATTGAGAATTTTCCGAACTCGATGGCGTCCTTGCCCAGTTTTTCGATTTCTTGGCGCTGTTCTTCGGTGATCCCGCGGCTCACACCGCCAGGAAGGCCCCAATTCGGATGGACGGGGCGACCACCGATCATTTTAATCAGATGATGGCCGTCGTGACGCATCTTGAGTACCTTGCCGGCGATGTCCATGCCGACTTTCTTGATGATGCCCAGGATGTTGCGTTCGGCAACAGGCGCATCAGGGCCCATCACGAAATCCGGGCCGGCGAGCGCATAGAAGTGAGTTGTATGATCCGTGGCGAAGAAAATGCTGTAGAAGAGCTCGCGCAGCTTTTTGGCTGTCGGCGGTGGGTCGACGTGGAAAAGCGCGTCGAGTGCCTTGGTGGACGCCATGTGATGTGCTTCGGGGCACACACCGCAAATGCGGTCAGTGATGTTGGGCATGTCTTCAGCCGGACGGCCGACGCAAAAACGTTCGAAGCCGCGCAGTTCCGGAACCTGAAGGTATGCGTTAGCAACCTCGCCCTCGTCGGTGAGGAAGATATCAATTTTGCCGTGGCCCTCGAGTCGGGTGATGGGATCGATTGAAATTCGCTTCATGTTTACTTCTCCTCTCAAGCCTCGACAGATTTGCCGTTTCCGCTCAGGTCACGACGTCGAAGTAGGCCGTGCGCCAGGCTGAAACGATAGAACGTCCCGATGGGATCGGGAATACCTTCTTGGATGATGCGGTCGATCTCCTCGGGATCGTCTGAGTCGATCACGGAAGCCAACGCAGTCATCATTCGGGCGCCGAAGTCGATCACGTCCTCATTCGGGCCATAGCATCCGATGCAGGGCGAACCAACCGTCGGGCAAAGCGCACCGCAGCCCGCGCGGGTGGCGATTCCACAGCAGATCAGACCTTGTTCGAGCAGGCAGATATCCGGATCGGGAATGATCTCCCAGGTTCGCTTGAATTCCTTGATCTTCTTTTCTGAGCGGGTGCGAGGACATGTGTCGCATACCGTGGTCTGCGCACCGATCACAGAACCGGGCGCAGGCAGTTTGTTTTCCAGGATCGCAACGATAGCATCCCAGATACGTTCCGGCTCAGGGGGGCAACCAGGGAGATAGTACTCGACTTCCACGCACTGATCGAGCGTCTTGACCGTGTTGTAGAAAAGCGGCAGATAGAGCGTGCCTTCTGCGACTTCCGTTTCGGTTTGGGGTCGAACGCCATCCGGGTTGACCGTACTCGGCGTATCGTGGTATGCAGTCTGGAAGATTTCCTCGCGGTTGGTGACGTTTCCCAAACCGGGGATACAGCCCTCGTGTGCGCAGGATCCGAAAGCGACCAGCACTTTGGATTTCTGCCGCAGCAGCCGGGCCATATATTCCTGCTCGCTGGTGCGGATGGCACCGTTGAACAGACACAGGTCGATGCTTTTGTCGGGCATTTTTTCGATGCTGCGTACCTTGGCATCCACAGCCACAGGCCAGAGCACGATGTCGAATGCAGCCGCTACATCGAGTATCTTTTCGTTGATCCCCAGTACAGCGATTTCGCAGCCTCCGCAGGAGGCTGCCCAATACAACGCAAGTTTCCCTTTTTCACTCATGCGGGCACCTCCATGGCTTCAGCATGTTCTTCGGCAAGCCGCTCGATCGCAGCTTCCACTTCGCCATTTTCAGTATATTTTCCGGACCAGTTCAGCGGTCCAAGTGCACGTACTTTCTCGATCATGTCATTGATCGCTGCGGCCAATTGCACGCCTTCCGCAGCGGAAGCCCACTGCAGGCGTACGCGGTCTTCTTCCACGCCGAAGCTGCGCAGGGTGTGCTGGAGCATTCGAAAACGCCGCATGGCTTTGTAGTTCTGTTCCAGATAATGACATTCACCCGGATGGCAGCCGGCGATCATGACGCCATCTGCGCCCAGGGCAAGCGCCTTAAGCACAAACGTGGGATCAACGCGACCGCTGCACATCACACGAATGATGCGTACGTTCGGTTGATATTTTATGCGAGCGGTACCGGCCAGATCGGCGGCACGATATGAGCACCAGTTGCACAGGAAGCCCACGATTTTGGGTTCAAAGGTTTCTGTGTTCATAGAATTCATTCTCCTCACACTCAGGCTGGTACCGAGTCTTTGGCTGGCTCAGCTGCTTTTGAGCCGTTTCCGCTGACAACATCGAAGAGCAAGCCTTCGATTTCGGAGAAGATCTGCTCGTTGCTGAAGTGTGCGCCCGATATAGCCTGGGCAGGGCAGGCGGCGACGCATGTGCCGCAGCCCTTACACAAAGCCTGATTGATCACGCTGACCATTTTCTCCTCATTGAAGTCGATAGCGTTGAAGGGGCACAAGTTATTGCATATACGGCAACCGGAGCAATTTTCTTCGTGAATAGTGGCAACAATGGGTTCGATCTCGACCGTGCCGCAAGTGATCATCGCTTGCACACTAGCAGATGCTGCTGCGCCCTGGGACACAGAAGCCGGGATGTCTTTCGGACCCTGGCAGGTGCCGGCGATGAAGATACCGTCGGTCATCGTGGCTACGGGAGCCAGCTTGGGATGACGCTCGGTGAACCACCCGGCCATGCTGCAGGAGATGCCGAATTTTACTGCCACGTCATGTGCATCAGAGCGAGATTCCAGTCCGGACATAAGAATCACCATATCGACCGGGATGCGGCGCTGCATGCCGAGAAGTGTGTCTTCGGCCTGGACGATTAGTTTGCCTTCTTCACCGGGTTGACGCGCAGCGTCGGTGACTTCGGCGACACGTCCGCGGATGAAATGCATGCCCTCTTCGAGCAGCCGGTTGTAGAATTCCTCGTATCCCTTCTGATTGGGGCGCAAGTCAATATAGAAGGAATAAACTTCAGCCCCGGTTTTTTCCATCACCAGGTGGCCGAATTTCATAGCTGCCATACAGCAGACCGCCGAGCAGTGGGTGTTGAAGCGTACGTCACGGCTGCCGACGCAATGGACGATGGCCACGGATTCCGGTTGCGTGACGCCATCTCGCATCACGATCTTGCCTTCCGTGGGCCCGGCGGCGTTGCACAGGCGCTCGAACTCGAGGTTGGTAAAGACATTCGCCAGACGTCCGTAACCGTACTGTGGGATTTTACGGGCGTCGAAGAGATCATACCCCGTAGCAAGGATGATGTTGCCAACATCGATATCGAGGAATGTATCTTTTTGTTCGAAATCGATCGCATCCGTCGGGCAGAATTTTTCACAAGCCTTGCAGGTTCCGCGTTCGAAGTAGATGCAGTTCTCCGTGTCGATTACCGGGAACTTGGGCACTGCTTGCGGGAAGGGTCGATAGACGGCTTTTCGGTATCCCATGCCGGCTTCGAATATGTCATCGATTACTTTCTTGGGACACTTTTCGATGCAGATTCCACAACCCGTGCAGTCTTCTTCATTGATGTAGCGCGCTTTTTTGCGCAAACGAGCGTGGAAGTTGCCAACGTAGCCGCTGACTTCTTCGACCTCCGAGTAGCTCAAGAGGTTGATGTTCGGATGCTGGCCAACATCCGACATGCGCGGCGTGAGGATACAGGCTGCGCAGTCGAGGGTGGGGAAGGTTTTATCAAACTGTGCCATGTGGCCACCGATCGAGGGTTCCCGTTCAACCAGGTAGACCTGGTAGCCCGCATCCGCCAATTCGAGTGAGGCCTGGATGCCGGCGATGCCGGCGCCGACGACCAACGTGTTGGGATTCACCGGAACCTCGGTCGCCTCTAATTCTTCTTGAAGCTGAACGCGGTGGACAGCGCCGGAGATGAGCGCTCTGGCTTTGGTGTTGGCTAAATCCTTATCCGTGGTAACCCACGAGACTTGTTCTCGCAGGCTTGCCATCTGACAGAGATAGGGGTTTAAGCCAGCGTTGGAACAGGCGCGGCGGAATGTCTTCTCGTGCAGGTGAGGTGAACAGGCGCCCACGACCACACGCGTCAGACCTTCATTCTTGATATCTTCTTCGATTAGTTCCTGCCCCAGTGAGGAGCACATGAATTTGTAATCGCGTGCGACGACGACACCTTCGAGCTCTTCGCCGGCCCACTTGGCGAGGTCTTCAACGTCGACTTGTCCGGCGATATTGCTCCCGCAGTGGCATACGTATACACCAACTCTTTCTGTCATATGCCCTCCTAGACCTTTGGCATGGGTAATGATTTGTCGTCACGTTTCTTGCGCTCGGGTTTCGCTTCGGCTTCTTCGGTTTCGACGCCGATCTTCTTCAGAACTTTCGACGCAGAGACAATCTCTTTGCCGATACCGAGTTCTTTCGGCTGCATGCCAAGCGCAAGTCCGATCATCTGGGTGAAATACAGAACAGGCAGGTCGAATGAAGTTCCAAAGTGACCATTTACCTGCGATTGATAAGCATCGAGGTTGAGTTGGCACATGGGACAGATCGTAACGATTGCATCGGCTTCATAATCCGCTGCGTTTTGCAGCAATCTGCGGATCAACTCATAGGCTGTATCGGAGCTGATCTGGGTCATGTGCCCGCCGCAGCAATGTGCCTTAAGTGGGAAATCTACGACCGTTGCACCGAGTGCGTCGAGGAGTTCATCGAGGTGTGTTGGATATTCGGGATTATCCACAGGTTCGTCTCCCAGCGTGGGCCGCACGATCAAGCAGCCGTAGTACGGAGCCAGGCGCAGCCCTTTAAGCGGATTGGTGACCTTCTCAGCAATCGATTCAAGACCAACGTCGTTGACGACGATGTCGAGCAAATGCCGAATTTCTAAACTTCCTGGTTGATAAGACAACCCACCAGCAGCCAGCGCCTCGTTCGTACGTTCCCCGATCTTGGGATATTTGCCCATGTAATGGTCCGTTTTGCGCAAGTTGAGGTAGCAGGCGCTGCAGGGGGCTGTGAGCTGCTTCAAACCATCCTGGTCGGCAGCAAGCGCCAGATTGCGTGCCACGAGGGCGTAGGCTGCCGTCTTCTGGATGGAGAAATATTCCGTGGCGCCGCAGCAGTTCCAGTCGTGGATTTCCTCGAGTTCGAGGCCAAGCGGTTTGGCGATCGCTTTCGTCGAGACATCATAAGGGGCAGCTGTACTGCCCAATGAACATCCTGGGTAATAGCCGTATCGCATCAGACGACCTCCAGTGATTTTGCTTTATCAAGTATGGCCCGTAATTGATCGATGTTTTCAATCCGTTCTGGTCGCAGCGAAATTCGATTCTTCATCAGCATTCCCAGGGCGAAAGGACCGTAAGAAAATTTCGAGAGGGGCTTGTGGGTCAGATGATAGCGAGTGGCCAATCCCATTTCGAAACTGCGACCATATTTTTCGACGTACCCGATAAAACTTTCCGAAAAATCTGGTGCATCACTGCTGTCGTAATACTTCGCTTCGACGGCCAGGTTTTTCAACGTATACATGAAGTCGGTGATCGGAATCTCCTTGGGGCAGCGCACCATGCAGTAGTAGCATGAAACACAGTACCAAGGCGTGTTGCTTTTTAGCACTTCTTCCTTCATGCCCGCATCGATCATGGCGAAAATCTTTCGCGGTGAATGATCCATATCGGGTCCCGAAGGACAAGACCCTCCGCAGGTGCCACATTGAAGGCAGGTAAGGAGGGCTTCTCC
>Ga0307419_10001983_pt1 | contig 10479 bp, 12 predicted proteins | sample SalMarWE160230MG_2_FD_202512 | JGI IMG/M metagenome (GOLD analysis project Ga0307419, IMG submission 202512) | Salt marsh sediment microbial communities from the Plum Island Ecosystem LTER, Massachusetts, United States - WE1602-30 | ecosystem: Environmental > Aquatic > Marine > Intertidal zone... | reverse complement strand
GACCACATATAGCAGTGTGATTTTATAGGATTTTTTAAGAAGTATATAGGATTAGATTATTTATTAATTTTGTTACCCGGGATGATGCTTTTCATAGCATTGTCCGTGTTAGCTGTTGGGTGTGCTTTGAATGATTGTGTCCCAAAGTGGGTATCAATCAATGCTGTAAGTAAGATGGAGGTAGGTCCTCCGCAGGTGTTGTACAGGCGAAACCTGCAAACTACCCTACGGTGCTGTCCGGGTGATCGGGCGGTATTGAACGGATATGGAAAAAGTCCTGTCATAAGGATTAGGTAAGAATAGAAAAGATGAATGAAAATGAACCTCTGATGAAGTGCCGAGAAAACAAACATCCTGCCAAAACTATCGTATTCCTACTTACGGAGGAGGAACGTAGCGGAAACCTGTTTACTGGCTGCGTGGCAGGCATAATTTAGGAGGCATGATTTCTATTCAGGCTTATTTATGGAACAGAGGAAGTCATACAAAGATGTTAAGGGAAAGGCTCAAGCCGGATGCAAGCCGGCAAGGTCGAAAACCGATGATTTGTATGAAATCGGACTCAGTCATAGTAGTGAAGAAACTTCTGTAATGGGAGCGGAGCGAAGGACTGGGGTCACACAGTCGAAGTTACCACTGGCAACCACTCCAAAGAGTGGGAGGGATAGTGGTACTGAGACGAAAAGTATACCGATTACCAAACGCATGATCTGGGAAGCCTACAAAAAGGTACGGAGTAATAAAGGGTCAGCTGGGGTAGATGATGAGACCATAGCAATGTATGAGGCAAGTCTTAGTAATAACCTCTATATTCTGTGGAATCGGATGAGTTCCGGCAGCTACTTTCCACCTCCGGTGCTTGAAGTAGAAATCTCCAAGGATGACGGAAGGAAGCGGAAACGGTATTATCAGCCATAGGGAAAAGGTTAGATGAGTGCAGGTTAGCATTGAATGAGAAAAAGACCGGTATTGTTTACTGTAAGAAGCATAATCGTAAAGAGAACTTCGAAAGAGTGAAATTTGACTTTTTGGGCTTTAGTTTCCAACCTCGTTTTACCTCCTCCAAAAGGAGTACAAGGATGTTTCTGGGCTATGATTGTGCAATTAGTCGTAAAAGCGAAAACAAGATTACAGAGATCTTCAGAAACTCGAAGTTTCATCGCTGGACTGGTGTTGATATCTCACGGATTGCGGAAATATTTAATCCTAAAATCCGGGGGTGGATTAATTACTATGGCAAGTGCAGGCTTCACGAGTTAATGAGAATCTTCAAAGTATTTCACTTGCGGCTTCTTAAGTGGGCATGTAATAGGTACAAGCGGCACAAGAGAGGTATTCGTAGGGCCAAGCGCTGGCTTCGGAATCTTTTCAGACTTAATCCGGGGTTGTTTGTCCATTGGCAATATGGGTTCCAGTACGCTTAATGCTTTGTGTGACAAGAGCCGTATGATGGGAGACTATCACGTACGGTTCTGTGAGAGGTTCGGGGGCGAAATTCCCCCTTACCTACTCGACTATTTGTTTATTAATGAATTAATTTCTGATTTTAGCTTTGGAAGATGAAGTGTGATAATACCCCAGATATTCTCATCTGATACTGAATCATAGCCATGAATTATTTGATTCCTTAGCCCGATAATCCGTATTGCATTCTCGATCGTGAATTCTGGATTTTCATTTAAAAGTCGGTTCATGGCTTCCCCAATAATCTCGAGATTCCTTTCAATGGCACGTTTAAGTAAAGAATTACTTTTGTAATTCTCATAAGTTTTGGCTTCTTTATTAAAGTATGATTCGATTTCGTCAATTGCCAGTTTGACGTCATATAAAAGTTTAAGCTGTTTCTCTGTCATAAACTATTTTTTTGTCTCGATCAAGAATCTTTCGAAAGATAGGGTTTCGAATTGCCTGGTTTTCAAGCAGGTCTATTTCTCTACCAAGAAGCTTCTCAAGTTTTTCTTTAAAATCGAAATAGTTGTCAGCATATTCGAGAATATCGATATTGTCAAATTGAACCAGCATATCAATATCACTATCTTTATTGAATTTGGAGGTCAATATAGAGCCAAATATATATAGCTCTTTGACTTTGTGTTGTTTGCAAAGGCTAATTAAAGAGTCAATATTTCTGTCAATTATGTTCATGAATCAAAGATAGAAATTCTTTTCGTTCGAATCGTCAGTCAGGCAGCACAAGTTACACCTAACGGCCCGGCGGTATAATTATGTAAGCGTTACCCGACGACAGCACCGGGCAGTCCCGATTCATCGGGATTAGCCAGATCCGCCAGCTGGCGGAGTCCCGGTGCAAGCCCGCCCGACCGGACGACGCCGGTCGTTCGGGCGGGGAAGGTACGGCGTGGTTTTTGCAGTCCGGGTATAAATTTTATTGAGCATTACGCGTGTCGCGGTACAGGTTTGATCGGGCGCAGATAACAAGTCAAGGTGTACAAAGTATTCTTTCGGGCACTGGTGCGGTCCGGATTTGTCTTGTTTTGCTAAGCTGTCTAAGTAGCAGAAAATCAATGCAAAAAATGTGACAAACCTATTAATTTTATTGTCCGTGTTAGGTGGTCGTAGTTATTTATTTTTTGTCATTTAGATATGTTGTCAATTATCATGGAGTATCTTATAAATCTTCTCAGCAGGTATTTTGCAATTTCCAATAGTCAAGTCAATGTTAAATGCTTCCTCAAGGACATCTTTGATAAGTCTTTGAATTTGTTTCTTTGCGTCTACAGGTCTTTTTGATGTTACTTCAAGATCAATATAAAATAGAATATCAATTGCCTCAATTTCATACTCCTTTAAATCTTCAATATTACTTGCATTTTCCCCAAGCGGATTCCATTCATTAAGAACATGTTTTACCTTATTAATTATCTCATCTTCCATTTAATCGTTTTTATTTAAAATCATCGATTGAATTTATTTCGTCAAGCTTATTTTCAACCCACTCAATATTTCTTTGGTTTTTAAAGTCAAACCATCTTTGACGATATGATCCTGAATTGTCCACAATCCACTTGAAATTCTGGAAAGGGTGTTTCTTATTTAAAGCATTAATCAGACTATTCCGTAATTCACTGCTATCAACACTTTCAGCAAAGTCAACCATTAAATTAAAAGCCTCATGGGTCTCCATCCTTTCTATTTCAATGTACTTATCCCAGTTTTTATCTAATTCATTTAGAACATCTTTCCAAGGTTCCCTGTCATCGGTTTGCCAGCTTTCAAAATTCAGAACAGTTTTAATTTCACCTGTTTCTTTTTTAATGTAGCACCTCATGCCGCAGTCAAGTTGTTCGGCAATCTCATTGATCTGATCTTTCGTAAGACTAATCATGGTGCTAAATTATACTTTTTCGATATTGAAGAAATATTTTTTGTCTCGGTTACTCGGAAGCAATTAATCCTGTTGAAAAAAATACACAGGCCGTTATGTGTTGTAGCATTTTAAGTCTTGGTAAAGGTCACCAAATGAGGTTTGCGAGTAGAGGCAAAACTTGCAAATTATGCTCATGGGCAGGTTTTGTAAATTTAAAAAAACAAAACCATGAATTGCAATTTGCAAGGAGCGTTGGGGCAAACCGGTCATGTCAAGATAAATTTAATAGATGGCGTAGTCCCGATTCATCGGGATTAGCCAGATCCGCCAGCTGGCGGAGTCCCGGTGCAAGACAGGTACGGCGTGGTTTTTGCCATCTGTATAGGAACTGACAGGAGTATACGAGTGTCGGGATATAAGCTTACTATATATTTGATAATGATTTATGTTGCAGAGACTTTAAAAAGGGCACTTGAGCAGTGTCGCGGTACAAAATTACATTGAAACCAGAATTGAGTCATGGCACACAAGTTTTAATGGGAGCAATTGCGGGTATCCGGGTTTATATTGTATTACTTAATTTTCTAAAGAGCAGGAGCAGTTTGCAAAAACTGTGACGAACCTATTAATTTTATTGACCGTGTTAGCAAAAGTTTTTTATTTAAATCTATCGTCAGATGTTGTTTCATTTGGATAGCCAGTTTTGTTGTTGATCCATCCATTTTTTTCAATATTATGAATATCAAATTGAGAAATATAAGGTTTAATGTCCAATAGAGGTGTGCCATCTAACATATCAACGTTCTCAATTTCAATGATGTTGTCTTTTATGCTAATAAGTTTGACAACAGAAATGCCAATTGAATTTGGTCTTTTCGGAGCTCTGGTGGCGAATATGCCATGTGGTTTATTATCTAAAAATGGAATAACATTTAAATCAAAACCTATTGATTTATGAAAATGATAGATAAGGTATATGTGAGAGAACTTGTCAAGATCAAGCAAACCTTTAACAAATTCTTTTTTCAACTCAATAGTTCCTTTTGTTCCTTTTGAGCCCTTTGATTGAATAGGCATACCTTTCAATTTTTTAAATGGAGTATGGATTGTGCCTATTGATTTATAACAAATTGTCATATTGGAAGTTGTTTTCAATTTTTGCTAACGGGAGTCTGTCTAATAACCTACTTTATATACCTTTTTATTTGGATACCTATCCACGAAAAATTTCAAATATTCGATTCTCAGAGGCTTTATTTTAGTTATTAGACAGTCTGACAGCCCGGCAATAAAGGGCGTTTGTGTTCCGCCAGCTGGCGGATGGCGCGGTTTTTGGAGTCATGGTACATACTCTCTTGCCTATATGCGTGTCGCGGTACAAGTTAACTAAATAGATAACATTTATATTCAAAGGAGAAACTTACAAAATGGGTACTGGTGCAGTGTCGCGGTACAAATTGACAGCGGAGCCGGGAATTTGCCATGTTACAGAATCTTTATTGCGAGCAATGGAGCGGAGTCAGGGTGGTGCGATATAAGGGTCATGTTATAGAAAGCAGGAAGTTCAAAAACCGTGACAAACAAATGTCCTTTATTGTCCGTGTTATGCGTAGTGGTTTTTAAATCCAGGTTACAGTTTTTAGTTGTCTTCGGATTGCTCTTTTGTACTTATGTTTAGGATAACCAAGAATCATAGAAGCAACGACTTCATTTTCTTCAGGAATTTGAAACAAATTCTTAAGATATGGAGTTCTTTCAATAGCTGGAGGAATTAAATCGATTGCAGAAGCTCCAATGCCAAGTGAGTGAGCTTTTAAAAGAGCATATCCAAGCGCTATATATATATCCTCTCTATAATTATCAGAATGTCTGTCAGCATGAAATAAAATCATGGCTTGAGCATTACGTGTAATTGCATCCTCAGTCCTGTTTATCATAGAGGGAAGTTTGATATTGACCATTGGAACTACATGGTTTTGGATTGTTTGAAATCTTTCAGATCCAGCTTTTCTACGTATTATAAACTTTACTACCGGATTTTTTAATCTTTTTATCAGGTTATCATACCAATTAACCATATGTGGCAAAGATTGTTCTATTAATTCTTTATCTTGAACAACTACTATTTCTGTCTTTAATGGAGGGAAAGATGGAGGGGCAAAAGTTATTGCATTAACAATTTGTTCTAAAATATCTTTTGGTACAGGAATTTTTTTAAAAGCACGAACTGATCTGCGACTTTGAATTAAAGTGTCAAACGAATTTATTGTTTCAGGGAGGTCAAAGAAATCTTTATTATAGTCCAATCCTAAGACTTGAATTGCTTTCTCTGAGCATGAAGCCATACATTGTCCACACAAAAAACAAAGTTCAATTCGTTCAGATTTGACTGAAGTAAGATTATTGTCTGTTCGGAAAATGCCATTAGGACATACTTCCACACAGACTTTACATTTTTTGCATAATGTACTGTCAATCGTAATTTCTTTTTTCATATTGTAAAGTTATTAGTCAGGAGGTCAATTCATTACGCATAACGGCAGTCTGTCTAATAACTTATTTGGATTCATATTTTATTCGGATACCCTACGTAAAAATTTCCAAATATTCAATTCTCAGGCAGTTTATTTTAGTTATTAGACAGTCTGACGGCCCGGCAATAAAGGGAGGTTGTGTTACCCGATGACAGCACCGGGCAGGGTCCCGGTACTTTATCCAGAAAATTGTCACGGTGCAAGCCCGCCCGCCCGGACGACGTCGGTCGTTCGGGCGGGGAGGGTATGGCACGCGTTTTTGCTATCGGCACGGGTACAAACTTGCTGAATTATACGAGTGTCGCGATACAAATTTTATGGCGAGTAGGTTATGAGTCAAAGTACTGTGAACATAAATAAAAACACTGGAGCGGTCTTGGTTTACCCTTATTACTGTTCTGTCTTAAGGGCAGGAGCAAGGTGCAAAAACCATGACAAGCTTATTAATTTTATTGACCGTGTTAGCTTTAGTGATTTTTTTATTTCCTTAAAGAGGTCTGTCTGAATCTCTTAGCAGAGTGATGCACTGTTAGGATATGAACAGTTAATGAACTTGTGATTTTATATATGATTCTGTAATTGCCAAAAATAATCTCTCTTATTTTATCATTTTTACCAACTTCAGGAACCATCCTACCTATTCTGGGATTACTTTCCAGATGTTTTGTTACATCAATAATTCTTTCGAGAGTCAGGGCAGCATATTTAACTGAGTCTTTTGATATATACTCAACAATTGATTTTAAATCATCTAAGGATCTTTGAGTCCAGATTATTTTAACCATGTTTTAAGCTCTTGCTTTACTTGGTCAGTTGTAAAGATCCTTCCATCCTCAACATCTTTAAGACCTTCCTCGATCTTATTTAGAACGACAAGTTCTTCTACGAGTTGATCAACCGTGAAGTTATCTGGTAATCTGTCGATTGTCTTTTTTACTTTGTCCTTGGTTAACATAATGTCAAATTAATTATTGCAAAGATAATAAAAAGCAGGAAGCTATGAAAGTTCAATAGTGGCAGTGCAGATTCATTTTTGCTAACGGCCCGGCGGTATAATTTAGTGGGCGGGGAGGGTATGGCGTGGTTTTTGCCATCCGGGTACAAAGTTTAATGAGCATTACGTGTGTCGCGGTACAAGTTTTATCGGAGCCGGTAAACTATCACGGTACAGAATGTTTGTTAAGGGCACTGGCGCAGTGTCGCGATACAAGTTTGATCGAAGCCAGAAATCTGTCACGGTGCAGGATATATATTGCGGGCAGGTGCGGGAGTCCGGGTGCAAGTTTAGGTAGGATTTGTCTTGGGAGCAGTGTGCTGCAAAAACCATGACAAGCCCATTAATTATACCGTCCGTGTTAGCTGTTGACTTATATTTTTGTCAAGTAATAACTTAATCCGATCTGGCTCTTAAAAAATGTGTATTGAGGATTATAATGATTAATCCCAAATCCCAGACTAGCTTGACACATTAATGAAAGTCTTTTATTTATTTTAAGGAGGCCACCAATTCCTAAATCCCAGCAAATAAAGTACTTGTCATAAGTATCCGATTGATAATAATCGATTCCTTTTGCTTCGAAAAATGAGTGATAATATGAATTGATAAAGGAAGCTTTTACGTAAGGGTCAATTTTTTTATGATTAATCAAAAAGTGATAATTCATCTGAATTGGAAAATCAATATATGTAAAATCGTAAAGGAGGTCTTTTTCAATCCCCCCGTCAAAGGTAAGGGAGTGATCATTTTTTTTCATATTCTGATAGTTGATTCCGAATCCAAATGAAAAGTGTTGACTTAATTTTTTGTTAACGGATACCTCGAAGCTTTTAAAGAAAATCTCCTTTGTAGGATTAAGTGGTCTCCAGATTTCGAACTTTGGCGCATAGGATAGAGATACTGACCATGGTTTAATGGTTATTGTATCTTGTCCATTTAGGATTAAGTTGAAAACAGTTAAAACACTGATTAGGATTAGCATTCTTCTTTTCATTGCAGTATTTTTTTATGTGATAGGGACCTTACTTTGGGCAGAAAGTTGACAGCTAACGACCCGGCAATAAAATTAGTAGGTGTTACCTGACGTCGCACCGGGCAGGGTCCCGGTACTTTAGCCAGAAAACTGTCACGGTGCAAGCCCGCCCGACCGGACGACGCCGGTCGTTCGGGCGGGGAGGGTATGGCGCATTTTTTGCAGTCCAGGTACAAGATTTTGTGAGCATTACGAGTGTCGCGGTACAAGTTTGATCCGAGCTATATATTTATCACCGGTTACAAATTTTATGCGTTGCAGAGGAGCGGTCCGGGTTTATCACCAGTTACAAAGCTGTCATGGGTGCAGGAGCAAAAGCAAAAAGTGTGACAAACAACTTACCCATATTGTCCGTGTTATGTAAAGTGCTTTGTTGTTTTTATTTTTTAGCAAGTACAATACAATGTGTCCCATTAACCTTTGTGATTATTTCACCTGATACGGTTTTAAAGTACTTATTTTCAATTATGTTTGAATCAAGATGTTCTATTAAAGTAAATTTAAACTGCTTTAGGTAGTTTTCTATTTCTCCTTCCTCGATTCCAAAAGTCCATTCTTCATTGTCTTTTTTAACTCTGTTATAAATTGAACTTTCTCCAAAATACTTGCCTTCTTTCCTTAATACTGACGCATATATGTAATCAAATGCTATCAGACTTTCAATTGAAGAGTAATTATAAATTAGTTTAAAAGTTTTATTAACCGCATCCTGTGAAAGATACATAGTAATTCCTTCTAGAATTGATAATGTTTTCTTGTTTATATCGAATTGGTTGTCAAGTAACTTTGGCAAGATATTCTCTTTATTAAAATCAATTCGTATTAAGATATCATTCTCTGGTTTTACTATTCTTCTTTTACCAAATTGTTTGGTTTTCGCATTCAGAGTGAAGTATGTATCTATTTCAAAGACTTTAATATTTGTATTTAAATCGAGCAGTCTTATAGCTCTTGAATCGAAACCTGCTCCAAATATAACGACTTGTTCGAATTCATTTTCTATTACTTGCTTAAAAATGCTATCGATATATTTTGTTCTGGCAATGACATAGGGATAAATGCCTCTCGGTGATATTTTACCTTTTAGATTGAGAATTTTGAATTTTAACAGATATTTTACAAATAGTGGTAATAATTTAACAGCAATATAATCGTCAGATTTGTAGTAGTGATTAGTTTCAAGGAAAGATGATGCTCTACAGGTACAAGTGTAAGCAGCAGTTCTTGAACTTTTATTTTCTATACGTTTACTTTCTCTCATATGTTTCTGCGCATTTTACATAACGGCCCGGCAATATGGGGAGGTTGTGTTACCCGACGCAAGCACCGGGCAGGGTCCTGGTACTTTAGCCAAAAAGCTGTCACGGTGCAACCTATTAATTTTATTGTCCGTGTTAGGCGGAGCCATTTTTTTATTAGTCAAGGTATTGAGAGACTTAAATATTTTGATGTCTTAGTTTAAAAAGTCTAAGTCCAACTAATGGAAACCAGAGAAGATAAATAGGTCCTGCAATAAACATCAGGATATTTCCAACTGCAGGGATGATTAATCCAACTATGATATGTAAAAGATCCAGTCCATAGAGTACAATGCCAGTAAGAGCTGTTAGTCTACTGAATATGCTAGTTTTAATCATAACTATCGAAAAAAGTAATGCTCCAGTTTGAAGGAGTATGCCACCTATAATAGCGCCAGTACCATGCCATATATCAGACGCCAAAATAGACTCTCCAGCAGCAAGCAATTGGTTTTTCTGAAAATCAGAAATGGAAGAAGCGAATTTGTCACTGAGATTCAGATATGAAAAGACGGAAGGCATTGAAAGGAAAAGAGTCACTCCGGCGAATACCAGAATTGTAGCAATAGCGACTAATCCATAATGTGTTTTCTTAAGGGCAATAAATAAGCTAAAGAATAACAGATAATAAAGAGGAACAATAAAAACAGTTAGGATATCAAGTCGTAAAAGTCCCTGAAGTTTGTTTTCTTGAAGCATAATGAAACATTGTTCAACAGTTTCGGGAGGACCTCCAATTATTGTCATTATCAATAATGTGATCAACGAATATGCAATAAAAATCATGCATACGATTCCTCCAATAAGGAAGATTGTCTTTTGGGATGAATCAGAGTAATCAGAATTATTCATTTAAACAAATTTTTATTGAGAGTAGTATTTAATAGTTGCGGCCATTCTGCACGTGCACTCCATGGTTACGCCTAACGGCCCGGCAATAAAATTTAGTAAGCGTTACCCGTCGCCAGTCCCTTGTGCAGGAACTTCGGGTGTAAGAGGTCCTGAAAATAAATCGCGGCGGGTACGGCGTGGTTTTTGCAGTCTTGGTACAAGCTTTCTGAATTATACGAGTGTCGCGATACACACTTAATAAGTAATTTATAATGAGTCATGATGCATATCCTTTATAGAGAGCACATGAGCAGTGTCGCGGTACAAGCTTACCAGGGAATAGTAATTGAGTCGGGGTACACATATTTATTAAGGAGCAGCTGCGGGTATCCGGATTTAACCCCTATTACTGTTTAAAATTAAGTGCAAAAGCAATTTGCAAAAACCATGACGAGCTT
>Ga0307419_10001982_pt1 | contig 10481 bp, 11 predicted proteins | sample SalMarWE160230MG_2_FD_202512 | JGI IMG/M metagenome (GOLD analysis project Ga0307419, IMG submission 202512) | Salt marsh sediment microbial communities from the Plum Island Ecosystem LTER, Massachusetts, United States - WE1602-30 | ecosystem: Environmental > Aquatic > Marine > Intertidal zone... | reverse complement strand
CTTCTTCGGAAAGCGCGACTTGTCCTCAAGATAACCGGCGCGCGCGGCCAAAAGGTGCAGGGCATCGGCCGCATCCGCCTCGTCGATGAAGGAGACGTCCTCAGAGAGGCCCAGGGCCTTTTTATACCGGCGGATCATCCGGTAGGCGAACGAATGGAAGGTCCCGCCTTCGATGTGGCGGCAGCGCGGGTCGTGGCCGGAGGCGCGGCCGAGCATCTCGCGCGCCGCCCTGCGGGTAAAGGTCAAAAGGAGGATCTCCTGCGGCACGATCCCCTGCGCCATCATGTAGAGACACCGGTACTCGATGACGCGGGTCTTGCCCGTGCCGGCGCCGGCGACGACCAAGAGGGGGCCCTCGACCGTGGTGACGGCCTCCCACTGGGCGGGGTTGAGCTTCGCCTTGATCTCATCGATGGAAGACTTCTTCATGGAACGGAGCTTGTTACGGATTACGGCTCTTCGGGGAGGCGCTTCTCCTTCGGCTGGAAGCCGGGGATGAGGGTCTCGCGGTCGGACTTGGGCTTCTCCTTGTCCTTCTTCTGCGTATTGTCTTTTTTGTCGTCGGCGACCGGCGCAGGCGCGGGCTTGTTCACGTTGGTGATCCTGAAGGTCCCCTCCGGCACATCGGCCGCGGGTTCCGCCGGCTTGGGGGCCGGTTTGGCCTTTAGGAAATCCGTGTCGCGGGGAACGTCCTGCTTGAGATCGCTTTTCATAAAACCGACGCCGGGACCTCCTTTAGCCGTGTCCGGCTTCTGGGGGGTCAGGTCGATGGGGGGAGCGGGCCTGAGTTCCTTTTTCGGTTCTTCGGGCTTCGTCGGTTCTTCGGGCTTCGTCGGTTCTTCGGGCTTCGAGGACTTAGGCGCTGCGGCCCCCTTCTGGACCTCGGCCTCCATCTCATCAAACTGGCCCTTGAGCCCCTCGTACATCTGCGCCTTCGCCTTGAGCTGCGCCTCTGCCTCGGCGAGCTTCTTCTCGAGCTCCTGGACCTTCTTTGAGGCCTTTTCTAGCTCCGCCTCGCGCAAGCCGGCCTCGCCCTGCAGCTTCTGGCGCGCCACGGTCTCCTGTTCCAGAAGCATGCTTTTCTGTTTCAGCTCATCCTTGGCCTGCCCCTGGTCGTCCTTGGACTTCTCCGCCTGTTTCAGGCGCGCGGCGAGCTCGGAGCTCTCCTTCTTCGCGACGTCCACGTCGTTCTTCGCCTGATAATAGGCGTCCTCGATGCGCTGGATCTCGCCCAGGGACTTCTTGAGCTCCTGGTCCTTGCGCCCCAGCTCCGCCTCCAGGTCTGCGATGCGCTTGGCCTTGGCGTCATCGGTCCTGCTCTGTTCCTTCGACCCCTCGCCCAAAAATTTTAAAGACAGCCCCACGGCCGCCAACAGACCGACCACCAATACGCCTATCAGTATCTCCATACTCTTCCCCCGTTGTTCAGGACGCTGCGTCCACCCGGTGTCTGCCGGTCGATTCGATCGTCTTTATAATATCCAGGAACATGGCATTGACGGGGATCTTGACGTTCAGGTTCTCCCCGTAGCGCACGATCGCGCCGTTGATGGCGTCCGCCTCCGTCCGGCGGCCGCTCAGGACGTCGGCGAGCATGCTCGAGCGGTTCTCCGCCGTCGCCTCGCAGACCGACTCGGCCTTGGCCACCGGGTCATCGTACAGGAGCTTGATGCGCTTGCGGCGGGCCACCTTGAAGGCCTCGCGCACCGCCTCTCTCATGAGGCGGCGCGACCCTTCATGCTCGAGCAGGGCGCCGTTCGAAACGCGCAGGATCGCCGTCAAGGCGTTGATCCCCGCGTTGACCACCAGCTTCGACCACAGGACCGCCCTGACGTCCCGCGCGATGCGCACGGGCAGCCGCGCGCGCACGAAGAGCTGCCGCAGGTCCTTCAGGACCACGGACATCGTCTGGTCCAGCCGGCCGAAGACGGTCTCACCCTCCCCGCAGAAACGCACGACGTTCTCCGCAAGGCGCGTCGCGCCCATCTGCGTGACGCCCGCCAGGACCCGGGCGCTGCCGAAGCGTTCCTCCAATATCTCCAGATTACCCAATCCGTTCTGAAAAGAACAGATGCACGCCTCGCTCTTGACGTGAGGCGCAAAGCCCTTGACCGCGGTGCGCGTATCATAGGACTTGACGCACACGAACCACAGGTCCGCGTCCTTCAGCGTCGCCGGGTCGCTCGTGATCCGCACCTCGGCAAGGCGCAGGTTGGCACAGCCTTCAACGCGGACCCCGGCCTTCGCCAGCCTCTTGGCGCGGTCCGGGTCCTTGTCCAGGAGCCAGACGTCCTCTTTGGTGCGCTGCAAAAGCGCGTACAAGAGCACTCCGATGGCGCCGGGCCCCACGATGACGATGCGCATGCAAAACTCCGTTGTCGTTTACCCTGACTTACCTTAACATACCGGCCGCGAAAGGTCAAGAATCTGCTGAAGGACGCGCTCGCTTTTAAGCCGTCTTCCGACGTGAAAACGCATGAAGCGCTCGAGCATCGCCCCCAGCTGCCGGCGCACGCGCGCATGCATCCCCAGGCGCATCCCCGGACGCAGGCCGTGACGCTCCAGATACAGCACCGTCGAGATGGTCCCCGGATAGACGGCCTCGGCGCCCGGATCATGGGGAGCGCATCGGCTGCACAGGACGCCCCCCTTTTTGTGGCTGAAGGTGCATCCCGTCCTGATCCGGGCATCGCAGACGCAACAGGCGTCGAAGTGAGGCTTAAAACCGGAGAGGGCGAGCATCTTGATCTGAAAGACCGTGGCGAGGCGCTCCCCGGCGCCGGCGTCCAGGACGTTCAAGAACTCGAAGAGGAGATCGAAGACCGGCCGGTTAGGGTCTTCCAGAGGCATCAGGCAATCGACGAGCTCAAGCGCCAGGTGCACGACCGCCGTCTCCCGCAGGTCACGGCGCGGGGTGAAAAAATCATCGATCAGATCGCACTGGCCGACGAGGTGGATCTCGGAGGAACGGCTCTTGTAATAAACGATATGGTTCAGGCTGGCGCACCCCAGGCGCGAACCGAACTTGTGCGGGTCCTTGCGGATGCCCTTCAAGATCCCCTTGACCTTGCCGTCGTCGCGTGTATAAAAGACGGCGATCTTGCTCGTCTCGCGCAAGTCGAAGCTCTTCAGGACAAAGGCCGGCGTGGAGACGATCACGTGGGGGTCCTCACCTCTTCCCGGACAGGCGCCGCATCACGGAACGCACCAACGCCTCCTGGCGCCGCTCCATCCGGCGGCGCTTGCGCCGGGAGACGTCGTCATGGCCGGTCAGGTGCAGGACGCCGTGCACGATATAACGGACCAGCTCCTCTTTTACCGGCACGCCGAGGCGCCGGGCCGCGCGCCGGGCGCGGTCCACGCCCACCACGATGTCGGCGACGCGCGGGCCCCGGGCGCGGCAACGGCCCATGTCAAAGGCCAAAACGTCTGTCGCGCGGTCCCGGCCGTGGAAGACGCGGTTGAGCCGGCGCATCGCGCGCTCCGGCGCCACGACGCACGTCAGGCGAAAAAAACGCAGGCGGCACGCCGACTTCAGGAAACGCAATATCTGCAGGATGTCCCGGCGGGTCAGGACCTTCTGGGGAGAGAGGAAACGCACGCCGACTTCGTCTTCGTCACTTCTCTTTGCGGTCGGCACCGGAGTCCTTGGTCGGCGGCTCAGGATAGTCCACCCGCGAGTGGTAAAACGAGCCCAGGATATGGATGAACGTGGCCGCGATCCGCTCCAAGTCCCGGAGCGTCAGGTCGCAGTGGTCCAGCTGGCCGTCGATGAACTTGTTGTTGATGATGCGGTGGACGATGTCGGCGATGCGCTCGGCCGTGGGCTCTTCCAGGGCGCGGCACGCCGCCTCGACGGAGTCGGCCAAAAGGACGATCGCGGTCTCCTTCGTCTGCGGCTTGGGGCCCGGATAGCGGAAGACCTCCTCCTGCACGTCCTCTTTGATCTGTTTCTCCTCGATAGCGCGGCGGTAAAAATAATAGACGAGGCTCGTCCCGTGGTGCTGGGTGATGAAGTCGACGATCTCGCGGTTCAGGTGGTTCTTGCGCGCGAGCTCGACGCCGTTCTTGACGTGGTCCATGATGACGAGCTTGCTCATGGACGCGGCCAACTGATCGTGCTTGCTGGTGTAGCGGTCCTGGTTCTCGCTGAAGTACTCGGGCTTGCTGAGCTTTCCGATGTCGTGGTAGTAGGCGCCCACGCGGGCCAGAAGCGCATTGGCCCTTACCGCCTCCGCGGCCATCTCCGAAAGGTTGCCCACCATGAGACTGTGGTGGTAGGTGCCGGGCGCCTCCAGGACCAGGCGCTTCAAAAGGGGATGGTTGAAGTCGGCGAGCTCCAAGAGGCTGACGTCCGTCACCACCTTAAAAAGGTATTCGAAGAGCGGCAGGGCGCTGGCGACCAGGAAGGCGCACAAAAAACCGTTGATGAGATGCAGCGCGCAGAACTTCAAAAGGATATCGGGTCTGCCGCCATATGCCACGGCCAGGCCCGCCGCCAGCTGGATGAGCCCCGTGAAGAAACCCGCGGCGATGATGCGCGAGCGCCAGCGCACCTTCCAGGCAAAGAGCGACCCCGCCACCCCGCCGGCCAACAGGACACCCGTCAAGACCAGATTATTGAAGACGAGGCCCGCCGTCAGGGCCAGGCCCACGGCAAAGATGAGGGCGAGCTCCAGGTCCCGGTAGAGGAGCGCCGCCAGCATGGCGAAGGCCGCGACCGGTATCACGTACGCGGAGAGCTCGGTGTGGCGCTGGACGATGAAGATGGAAAGGGCGCCCAAGAGATACAACAGCGCCAGGTTGATGAAGGGATACGTGCGCTTCTCGTCGTCGAAGGCCCGGTAGCGCAGGAACCCCGCCAGGACGAAGAAGACGACGACGGCCAATAAAGGGATGCCGCTGACCACCGCATAAAGGCCCGAGAACGCGATGAGCCCCAGCCAGATGAACCCCTCTTTAAGGGTAAAGACGTTAGCCCTTTGCATAAGCCTCGATGATCCGCTGGACGAGCTCGTGGCGCACGACATCCTCTCCGGTCAGGTAGATCATGCGGATGCCGTCGATGTGCGCCAAGAGCTCCGTGGCCTGGATGAGGCCCAGCGGCTTGCCGCCGGGCAGGTCGCTCTGTGTCAGGTCGCCGGTGATCACGGCCTTGGAGTCAAACCCCAGCCGCGTCAAGAACATCTTGAGCTGCTCCGGGGTGCAGTTCTGCGCCTCGTCGAGGACGATGAAGGCGTCGTTGAGGGTGCGGCCGCGCATGTAGGCCAGAGGCGCCACCTCGATGATCCCCATCTCCAGGTACTTCTCGATGCGCTCGACCTCCATCATGTCGTAGAGGGCGTCGTAGAGGGGCCGCAGGTACGGCGAGAGCTTTTCGTGGACGGTGCCGGGAAGGTATCCCAGGCTCTCCCCGGCCTCCAGGGCCGGCCGCGTCAGGATGATGCGGCGCACCTGTCCGGCGTTGAGCGCGACCACGGCCATGGCCATGGCGAGGTACGTCTTTCCCGTTCCGGCCGGTCCGATGCCGAAGACGATGTCATGGCGTTTCATCGCCTCGACATACTCGGTCTGCCCCCTGGTCTTGGGCGAGGCGACCTTCTCCTTGCGGCCCGGCCGGGCGAAATCCGTCAGGCCCGCGCGCATCTCGTAGCTCATCTTGTCCTTTTTGCCCGGGCTCTGGACCGAGCGGATCAACGCCTCCATCTCCCGCCTGTCGGACGGACGCTTCGTCCGGATGAGCTGCAGGAAGTTCTCGATGATGTACGTCGCCTTTTCAAGGCGGCCCTTGTTGGAACCGCTCACCTTGAGGCCCTCGGGCCGCGCCGCGATCTTTATATCGAATTCGTTCTCCAGGAGGCGCGCGTTCTCGTCGTGCAGCCCGAAGAACTCGCGGATCTCATGGTGGGAACCGGTCTTGACGATCCGGAACATCCTTACTCCTTGTTCTGGGGTATCTTTAAGACCTGCCCGGCGTAGATGCGGTCCGGGCCCTTGATCCGGTCGGCGTTCGCCTCGTAGATCTCTTTCCACCTCGTCGGGGTGCCGTAGACCTCCATCGACACCTTGGAGAGCGTGTCGTTGTTCCTGACCGTGTACGTCGTGACAGCAGGCCCGCGGGAAGGCTGCGGGGTCGAAGCCGCAGCCGCGGGCTTACCCGGCCCGGGTTCGGGTTCCGGCTCGCGGATCAGCTCCTGCCCGGGCTCGATGGAGACCTCTTCAATGAGCCGCTTCTCCCTGGGGGACCGGACCGGCAGTTCCACCTCGGCCACGTACGTCTGGCGCGTGAGCTTGCGCTCGCGGCTCCGCTCAGCCGGGTCCGCGGCGCCGGCGAGGTACCCAACGTTCCCCTCGGAGAGGTCCTGGTCCACCCGCTCTTTCTCCAGGATATAGGTCCTCACGCGCGTCCCGCATCCCGAGACCCCTATCAGCGCGGCGGCCAGTACGACCGTTATCCCCATGACCCTCTTCATGCCTGCCCCCGCTGTGCGACGCATCTGATAAAGAGCTCCTTGAGCTGCCTCTCCGATACATCGGACGGAGCGCCGGTCAGCGGGCAGACCGCCTTCTGGGTCTTTGGGAACGCGATGGTGTCCCGGATGCTCGGCACCCCGGCAAGGATGGCCAGGATGCGGTCGATCCCGAAGGCGATACCGCCGTGCGGCGGCGCGCCGTAACGAAAGGCCTCGAGCAAAAAACCGAACCGCTGCGCGATCTCCTCGTCGGGGATCTGCAGGATCTCAAATATCCTGTGCTGCATCTTCTGGTCGTGGATACGGATCGAGCCGCTGCCGATCTCGTTGCCGTTCAGGACCAGGTCGTACGAACGGGCGCGCACCTTGGCCAGCTCGCCTGCCTCCATCGCCTTGCCGTCCCCCGGGTGCACGGAGGTGAACGGATGGTGCTCGCTGTCCCAGCGCTTCGCCTCCTCGTTGTACTTGAAGAGCGGGAAGTCCAAGACCCAGACAAAGGCGAACGCGTCCGGGTCCTTGTTGTCCGGCCGCGTGTCGGGCTTGTCGCATCCGTATCGGCGCATCGCCTCCTGATACGTCATCCTGGGAAAAGGTGTCTTGATGCTCTTGCCCTTCACGGCCTTGAGGACCGCGGCCCACAACCGTTCGCTGACGTCAAAGACGTCGTCTTCGGTGACAAAGGACATCTCCATGTCCAGCTGGGTGAACTCAGGCTGACGGTCGGCCCGCAGGTCCTCGTCGCGGAAGCACCGGGCGATCTGATAATAACGGTCGCACCCCGAGACCATCAGGAGCTGCTTGAAAAGCTGCGGGGACTGCGGCAGGGCGAAGAACTTGCCCGGGTTGACGCGCGACGGGACCAGGTAATCGCGCGCCCCCTCCGGCGTGGACTTGGTCAAGACCGGGGTCTCGACCTCCAGAAACCCCTCGGCGTCCAGGAACGTCCGGATCGCCTGGTTGAACCCGTGGCGCAGCCCGACGAGGCCGGCCATCTTCGGCCGGCGCAGGTCCAGATAACGATACGGCAGGCGCACGTCCTCGGAGAGCTCCAGGTCGTCCTCGATCTCAAAGGGCGGGGTCAAAGACGGGTTGAGGATCTCGAGCTCCCCGGCGATCACCTCCACCTCGCCCGTCGGGATCTTAGGATTGATGTTGTTGGCGGGCCGCGCCTTGACCAGGCCCTTCAAGCGGATGACGAACTCCGAACGCAGCTCATCGGCCTTCTTGTGCGCCTCGGGCGCGTCCTTGGGGCTGAACATGACCTGGGTCAGGCCGTAACGGTCGCGGATGTCTATGAAAATAAGCTTGCCGTGGTCGCGGCGGCGGTGCACCCAGCCGCACAGCACGACCTCCTTGTCCGCGTGCGCCTTGTTGAGCTCTCCGCAGGTGTGTGTCCTCAGCATGGTTTGTACCTCGCAACGACATCCGAAAGCGGCACTTCGTCCTGGGTCCCCCGGATCATGTCCTTGACAAGGGCGGTGCCGCGGCCCAGCTCGTTGTCGCCGATCACGATCGCCGTCTTTGCCTTGCGGCTGTCCGCGCGCCTGAGACTCGCCTTGAGCGAGCCTTCCATGTAATCCATGTCCGCGCTGACCCCGTGCTCCCGCAGGTCCCCCAGAAGCTTAAAGGCCGTCTTGGCCGAGGCCTCGCCCAAGGGGATGATGTACACGTCGGCGCCCGGCACCTCCTGCGGCTCCTTGTCCGAGACGCCCAATGCCAACATCAAACGCTCCACCCCTAAGGCAAAACCCGCCGCGCCCCGGTCCGGGCCGCCGAGCTCCTCGACGAGATTGTCGTAGCGGCCGCCTGCGGCCACGGCGTCCTGGGCGCCCAACTGGTAGTGCGTCACCTCAAAGACCGTCCGCGTATAATAATCCAGCCCGCGGACCAGGAGCGGGTCGATCTGATACGCGACCGCCGCCGCATCCAGCGCATCGCGCACGCGCTGAAAGTGGTCCCTGCAAGAGGGGCACACGTGGGCCTTGCCGATGTCCTTGGCAAGGAGCAGCTCCCGGCACGGCGGATTCTTGCAGTCCAGCACGCGGAAGATGTTCTTCGTCATGCGGGCCTGGCAGTCTTCGCAGAACGATTTACGGACCGGCAGGAGCGCCTCGCGCAGGTTGACCGAGAGGTTCTTCTTGTCCTGGGCGCAGCCGATGGTGTTCAGGCGGATCTTGAAATCCTTTACTCCCAGCGCCGTCAAGAGCGCCGAGCACAGGACGATGATCTCCGCGTCGAGGAGAGGGTGCTGCGAACCGATGGCCTCGCACCCGATGTGGTGGAACTGGCGAAGGCGTCCTTTTTGCGGCCGCTCCGCGCGGAACATCGGCCCCATGTAGAAGAACTTCGTGACGGCGCTCACGTTGTACATCGTGTTCTCGACGTAGGCGCGCACGATGGAGGCCGTGGCCTCGGGCCGCAGGACAAAGGTGTCCGTCTCCCTCTTGATCAGGAACATCTGCTTCTGGACGATGTCACTGAGCTCTCCCAGGGAGCGCGAAAAGAGCTTGGCGTCCTCAAAGACCGGGGTGCGGATCTCCTGGTAGGCGTAGAGGTGGAAGACGCGGCGCGCCGCCTCCTCCATGTCATGCCAAAGGCGCGTTTGGCCCCCAAGGATATCTTTTGTGCCGCGGGGGGACTTAAATAACATAAGCGGACGTCGGACGGAGTGGCTCGTTTACGCGAGGGGTGGATGGGCGGTTACTGGATCTTGACAACACCGGATGCCTGAGGCCCCTTGGGCCCCGTGGTGATCTCGAACTCGACCTTGTCGCCTTCTTCCAGGTTCTTGTATCCTTCGCCCTGGATCGCTGAAAAGTGGACGAAGATGTCTTGGCCGTCTTCACACTGAATAAAGCCATAGCCCTTAGGGGCGGAAAACCACTTGACGGATCCTTTCATGGAGATCCTTCCTTGCCTACTTGATCTTTTTCTTCATCTCCAGGCCTGCTTTGAAGACAACGACCTTCCTGGCGGGCACAGGCACCACCTGACCCGTGCGGGGGTTACGGCCCGTCCGGCTCCGGCGCTCTTTCAGCTTGAAAACACCGAAGTTACGTAACTCGACCTTCTCTCCGCGGATAAGGCTCAGGACGATGTGATCGAATGTCTTCTGCACGACCTTCTTCACGTCGATCTGCTTGATACCCGTCTCGTCAGCGATCTTAAGAACAATGTCTTTCTTGGTCATCGCTTTCACCCCCTTTACGAAAGGCGACGCTTGAGCGTGTATTTTTATAAATAATGTATCACTAAAGAGTTACAGCGTCAATAAAAATCTTTTCGCCCCCAAAAGCTCTTCGATGTCCTGAAATAGCTCAGGACGCGGCTGCACGAAGAGCTCGCGCGAGACCAGGACCTTGAGCCGTTCCTTCTGAGAAGAGTCCATGTGGAGGTAGACGGGAGTGTTACCTGGAGAGGCGGCGAGACGATCTTTGAGCGAGACGAGGATATTCTCCTTAAACCCGCTCAAATCTATATTTATGGCGGTTATCATGCGGTAGGACTCGTCGATGGGCGTGATATTGCCGGCCAGGATCTTCGGCGATTCTTCCCGCAAGGAGAGGCGGCCCTGGACCAAGACCACGGTATTGGCCAACAGGTTGCGGCTGACCTCTTTATAAGTGTTTGGAAAGACAAGGACTTCTAAAGAACCGGTAAGGTCCTCGACGCGCAGGATGGCCATCTTCTCCCCCTTGGCCCGCGTCACCGTCGGCTTGATCTTGGTGATGAACGCCACGATGCGCACCTCCTGGTTATCCCGCTGGCTGATGAGCTCATTGGCAGGACACGTGGAGAAAGGACGCACCAGGTGCTCGTAACGGCACATCGGGTGGCCGCTGATGTAAAACCCGAGGATATCCTTCTCAAACCCCAGGAGCTGCACTTCCGGCCACTCCTTGATGTCCGACACCTTGACGCGGAAGCGCTGAAAGCCGGCGTCTTCGCCAAAACCCGCGTCAAAAAACGAAAGCTGGCCGCTCGAGCGGTCCTTGTGGCTCTTGGAAG
>Ga0307419_10001981_pt1 | contig 10482 bp, 10 predicted proteins | sample SalMarWE160230MG_2_FD_202512 | JGI IMG/M metagenome (GOLD analysis project Ga0307419, IMG submission 202512) | Salt marsh sediment microbial communities from the Plum Island Ecosystem LTER, Massachusetts, United States - WE1602-30 | ecosystem: Environmental > Aquatic > Marine > Intertidal zone... | reverse complement strand
CTGTTCAAGCGAAAAGATGGCGCTCTCGCGGATGTGCCAGGGCGTGACAAAGTCCGGCTCGCCCACCCCCAGGGAGATGACGTCCTTCATGCCGAGCACCAGGTCAAAGAAGGCCCGGATGCCGGAAGGCGGCATCTGTTCGACGACGTTGGAGATCTTGATCTTCTTGGGCATCTTCATCAATAGGTAATGGCCAGGCGCCGGTCCTCATCCTTTCCCTTGAGCAGGATGCTGTCCTCCTTGTACTTCTTCAACAAAAAGTGCGTCACGGTCCCGCGCACGTTCTCCATGGGCGAAAGCTTCTCGGCGACGAAGCGCGAGACGGTGTGCAGGTCCTTACCCTCCACGACGATCAAAAGGTCATAGCTGCCCGACAAAAGGTAACAGCTCGTCACCTCCGGGAAACGGTAGATGCGTTCCGCCACCTTGTCGAACCCGAGGTCCTTCTGCGGCACGACGTTGACCTCGATCAGGGCCCGGACCGAACGCCCCTTCTCCTTGATGAGCTCCCTATTGATGACCGTCTTGTACCCCAAGATCACGCCGTCCTTCTGGAACTTGGCGATCTTCTTCTTGACCTTGTCCACCTTGGACCGGGTCAACCGGGCGATCTCCCGGGGGGTCAGGCGCGCGTCCTTCTGCAAAAGCTGAAGAATAGGATCCATTCTCGGCCTCCTCCTCGTTTTGGCAACATCAGGTCAGGCCTAATTTTAGCACCTCGGAACGGTGGGTGACAAGGTAAATATGAGACAAGGCGAAGAAAAAGAAGGCCCTCCTGCGAGGCCAAGGCGGCTGCGCCTTGGAGCGGCAAGAGGGCTTCGCTGTCCTCTCAAAACCATCAAAAACGGTAACGGTTCGTGATCGGCATGCGCCGGTCTCTGCCGAAGGCGCGCGGGGTGATCTTGATGCCCGGCGGCGCCTGGCGGCGCTTGTACTCGTTCGCGTCGACCATCCGGATGACCTTGCGGACCGTGTCCGGCGCCAGCCCCTTGCCGGCGATCTGGACAAGGCTCTTGTCTTGCTCGACGTAGAGCTTGAGCACGCGGTCCAGGACGTCATAGGGCGGCAGGGTATCGGCGTCCTTCTGGTCCGGCCGCAGCTCGGCGGACGGCGCCTTGTCAAAGACGCTCTGCGGGATGGTCAGCCGGCCGTCCCGCTGGTTCTTATGAGCGCACAGCCGGTACACGAGGGTCTTGGGCACGTCTTTGAGCACGCCGAAGCCGCCGGCCATGTCGCCGTAAAGCGTGCAGTAGCCGCAGGAGACCTCGGACTTGTTGCCCGTGTTGAGGGCGAGATACCCGTACTTGTTGGACAGGGCCATGAGGATATTGCCGCGGATGCGCGCCTGCAGGTTCTCTTCCGTCACGTCCGGCTCCTTGCCGGCAAAGGCCTCCCTGAGGTCCTTGAGGTATTGGTCGAAGATCCCCTGGATCGGGACCGTCAAGAAGCGCATGCCCAGGTTTACCGTCAGCTTCATGGCGTCTTGCGCCGAGCCCTGGGACGAATAGACCGACGGCATGGCGACACCCACGACGTTCTTGGCGCCGACGGCCTCCGAGGCCACGGCCGCGACCAGGGACGAGTCGATGCCGCCGGAGAGGCCCAGGACCGCCTTCTTGAAGCCGTTCTTCGCCATGTAATCCCGCAGCCCGGTCACGAGCGCGGCGTAGACCTCTGCGTCCTCTCTAAGGCGCGGGGTGACCCGCGCCTTCAGGGAAGCGGGCCTCTCTTGCGGCGACACCTTCAGCGCCCCCTTGGGCCGCTTCCTGGATACCGCCGCCTCGAGGTCGACGATGAGCAGCTCTTCTTCGAAGGCCTTGGCGCGGGCGACCACGCGGCCCTTTTCATCCACGACAAAGCTCTGACCGTCAAAGACCAGCTCGTCCTGGCCGCCGACGCAGTTCACGTAAACGACAGGGACCTTGTTCTTCCTGGCCTGCCGGCGCAGGACCGCTTCGCGCTGCAGCCCCTTGCCCATGTGATACGGCGAGGCGTTGATGTTGACGATGAAACGCGCGCCGCGATAGGCCTGGATGCCGGCGGGGCCCTCGAGGTGCCAGATGTCCTCGCAGATGTTCACCCCGAAGGCCGTGCGGCCGATGCCGTAGACGGGAAAATCCTTGCCGGCGGCAAAATAACGCACCTCGTCAAAGACGCCGTAGTTGGGCAGAAAGACCTTGTGGTAGACGCCTTGGACGCGGCCGGCCGCCACGAGGCCCGCGGCGTTGAAGATCCGGCCCGCCTTCTTATCGACGAAACCGATGACGGCGGCCGTCCCGCGCGCGGCGGCGGCGACGCGCTTGAGCGCCGCGATATTGTCCGCCACGAACCGGGACTTCAACAAGAGGTCCTCGGGCGGATACCCCGTGAGGCACAGCTCCGGAAAAACGACCAGGTCCGCGGCCTGACGCCGCGCCCTGTCGATCCAGGCGCAGACCTTGTCGGCGTTGGCGCCCAGGTCTCCGACCGTAGGATTGACCTGTGCCAGCGCAACGCGGATGATCTGACGGCGTACAGTCCGTCGGGATGAGGTCTTCATGTTCACAGCTTGCTCTTCATGTCGTGCGTCAGGATGAGCGCCTCGGCGACCTCGCGCATCGACTTGCGGTGGTCCATGCTGTACTTCTGGAGGAGACGGTACGCCTCGGCCTCGTCGAGCTTGCGCTCGCGCATGAGGATCCCCTTGGCGCGCTCGGTGATCTTGCGCGTCTCGAGCTCCTCCTGGATGATCTTGGTCTTGACCATCAGCTCCGTGTTCTGGATGACGAGCGCCGCCTGGGCGGCCACGGAGCTCAGGACATGGGTCTCGCTCTTCGTGAACTTGTGCGGCGCGGAAGTATAAAGGTTCAGGACGCCGATCACCTTGCCCTTCACGCTCAAGGGCACGCACAGGAGCGATACGATCCCCTCGCTTTGTGCGATCTCCTTATACTTATAATCCTTGTCCTTCTGCAGATCGTAGACGGCGAGGGGCCGGTTTTGCGCGGCGACCTTGCCGCTGATGCCCTCACCCAGCTTGATGGGCGGCTTCTTCATGTAATTCTCGGAGACGGTCTGTGTCGCCCGGATGACCAGCCGGCCCTCGTCATTGAGGAGCATGAGCGAACACAGGTTCGAACCCAATGCCTGCGCCGTCACGCTGACGATCAGCTTCAAGAGGTCTTCCAGATACAGGTCCGAAGAGATCGCCTTGCTGATCTTCGAAAGCGCCTCAAGGCCCGAAGCGGTCCTCTGTGCCATGCGTTCACTCCCCCTGAGACTCTTTGGCCTGGCCGCTGAGTCTCACTTGTGGTCTCCTCTTTGGCCGCGGCAGGCCTTGACGCAGACGCCGCAGATGTACTGCCCGACGATGTTCTTCTGCTGAAAGCCCTGGAGCGTCTTGAAGCACGCGCGGTGGTCGAAGTCGGCGGCGGTCTCGTGGATGGCGCCGGCCGGGCACACCGTCACGCACGCGCGGCACGCGCCGCAGCCGCCGCGGCGGGGACGCCCGACCCTGAGCGGCATGTCCGTCAGGACCGTCGCCAACCGGAACCGCGCGCCGAAGCGCGGGTGGACGAGCAGATTGCTGCGGCCGAGCCACCCGATGCCGGCCAGCTCCCCCATCTTCTTGTGCGACAGGTGCGCCTTCTGGTTCTGCCAGTCGGTGATCTGCGACGCCGGGACCGCGAGGGCCGAGCTGCCCGACCGCTCTATCCAACGGACCGTTCGCAGGGCCAGCTGGTCCAGGAACAGGTTCACCATGCGGTAATGGTGATAGTAAAGCTTGGTGGGGCCCTCGACGATCTCTTCCAGGACCGCTGCCGACAGGGGCACGCCCAGGACGACCGCTTTATCATAGCGCGCCGCGGTCTCCGGCGCGATCGCGAAGCCGTCCCGGACCGGGGCGATATCCGCCACCCCGAAGATCTCCGCCCCCCAACGCCTCGTCGAGCGTCCGAGCAAAAAAGAATTCCTGACGGCCCGCCACATGGTCTCTCTTGAAGGTCTCTCTTGCTAGATAGGGGTGCTGTTGGAGGTAACCGTCGAATTCAAGGAAGCCCGGATGACCCCGCTCGCATCCGCGTAGAAACTGCGGACCCCCGTCACGTTCTGCGCTACGGGCATGGCGGTGACGTTGAAGTTGTTCGGGGTACCGATGAGCGTAAAGTTGTATCCCTGCTTGAGGCCCCCTGCCAGGAACGTATCCACGTAGGCGGGGACGGCATCCGCGAGGACGCTCAGGTTCCCGGGGAAGCTGGGGTTGGTCGCCCGGTACGTGATAGAGGCTGACACGATCACCCGCACGCTCGAGATCGCCGAGGTCTCATTGGCGTTAAGGCGCGCGCGCAGGAGGTTGGGGATCGCGATGGCGGCTATCAGGACGATGATGGCCACGACGATCATGATCTCGACGAGCGTAAAACCTTTATGTCCTCGCTGCTGGATCACTTCGGCTCCTTGCCGGACAAGACCGCGCGCAGGCGCTCCTTGGACGACCCGCCCGCCCTCTCCGTCTTGCGACGTATAAAGATATTTAACCACAATGACCCCAAAAATGCCACAAAAACGGCGACCGTGACGATGCCGCGGGGCTCCCCCCATCGAGGACCCGAGGCCGCCATGTGCCACAGGTGCAGAAAGGCGAGCAGGGCCCCGAAGCCGCTCAACCGTATGAACTCGCCGTTGCGAAAGACGTGCGCCCAGGAAAAAGACCGTTTCTCCCGGCGCGGATAAGCGAAGGGCGATGGGATAAAAGGCGGAACACGGACCGCATAATCGTCGAACTCCTTGCCGTATTTCTGGCGCAGATCCCTCTCTTCCTCGCGGACCGTGCCGGCGTAGAGAAAATAAAAGCTCGCGACATAATACAGGACCAGGAAGGTGTTCGCCGACGTCGCCATCACGCCGAGCCCGACGAGAAAATTGCCCAGGTAAAGGGGGTTGCGGGTATAGGCGTAGGGCCCGCACGTGGTGAGATGGTACGACTTGATGAGGTATCCCGAAGCCGCCAGCCGCAGGAGCGCCCCGGCCGCGAGGATGAGCGAGCCGGCCAGTACCGTCTCGTCCGTGAAGCGCGCCACGAACGGATAGACGATGAAGACCGGATACGCCATCCATAGCCGCAGCTTCTTAAACCTGATCTTGCCGGCCATCTCGTGCCTTCTCCTTTTTGCCCAAATAGACCATCAAGAGCGCGACCGCCGCGGGCGTGACGCCGGCGACGCGGGCCGCCTGGCCCAGCGACACGGGCCGCAGGGCGGTGAGCTTCTCGACGATCTCGTTCGAGAGGCCGCGCACGCGCCGGTAATCGAAGCCGGCGGGGATGACGATCTTCTCGATCTTGCGCAAGCGCCGGACCTCCTGGCGCTGGCGCGCGATAAAGCCGGAATATTTTACCTCGATCTCCACCTGTCTGGCCAGCGGTAATTCACGAAGGTCCGGGTGGCCGTCCAGCGCGCCCGCCTCCCGCAGGCGTTCCACATCGATCTCGGGACGACGCAGGACCTCCTCCAGCGTCGGTACCCGCTCCATCTCCGGCAACCCCAAAGAGACCAATAAAGAGTTTATGCGGCTCCTCTCTGGCCGCGTGCGCCGTAAATAATCGCAGCCCGTCTCGATCCGCCGGCGCCTGTCTTCCACCGCGCGGCACTGCTCCTCGCTGACGAGGCCGAGGCGATGACCGTGGGGGGTCAGGCGCAGGTCGGCGTTGTCTTCGCGCAGGAGGAGGCGGTACTCCACGCGCGAGGTGAACATGCGGTACGGCTCATCGGTCCCGCGCGTCGTCAGATCGTCGATCAGGACGCCGATGTACGCCTCGTCACGGCCCAAGACGAAGGGCGGCCGGCCCTTCGCCCTCAAGGCCGCGTTGATGCCGGCCACGAGCCCCTGCGCGGCCGCCTCTTCATAGCCCGTCGTGCCGTTGATCTGGCCGGCGCAAAAAAGGTTGGGGATCCCCTTGGTCTCGAGGGTCGGCCCCAGCTGCGTCGGAACGAGAAAGTCGTGCTCGATGCCGTAACCCGGCCGCAGGAGGCGCGCCCGTTCAAGCCCCTCCATGGAGCGCAGCAGGGCGATCTGGACATCGATGGGCAGGCTCGTCGAGACGCCGTTGGGATAGACCTCGAGGCTGTCGCGGCCCTCGGGCTCGAGAAAGACCTGGTGGCGCGGCCGCTCTTCGAAACGCACGACCTTGTCTTCGATCGACGGGCAGTAGCGCACGCCGGTCGAGCGGATCTTGCCCGTGTACAGGGGCGAGCGGTCGAGGTTGCCGCGGATGATCGCGTGGGTCTCGGGATTCGTATAGGTGATGTGACAGGGGACCTGCGCCAAGGAAAGCGCGGGCGTCCGGAAGGAAAAGGGCTGGGGCGGCTCATCCCCGTCCTGGCGCCTGAGACGGGCAAGATCGATCGTCCGCAGGTCGATGCGCGGACACGTGCCCGTCTTGAAGCGGCCCATCTCCAGGCCCAGGGCCTTCAAGTTGCCGCTCAGGCGCGCGGCAGGCGGCTCGCCCAGACGGCCGCCGGGAAAGTGCGTCAGGCCGATGTGAAGCAGGCCTCTCAAAAATGTCCCCGGCGCCAGGACGACGGTCTTGGACCGGAACGTCTCTCCCCGCGCCGTGCGCAGGCCGTTGGCGCCGTCGGCTCCGACGAGGACCTCGGCCGCCTCCGCCTCCAGGACCTCCAGGCCCTCCTGGCGCTCGACGAGCGCGCGCATGTACTCCTGGTAGCGGAACATGTCCACCTGCGCGCGCGAGGAACGCACCGCCGGCCCCTTCGAGACGTTCAGGCGCCGGAACTGCATGCCGCACGCGTCCGCGGCCAGCGCCATCGCCCCGCCCAAAGCGTCGATCTCCTTGACGAGCTGGCCCTTGCCGATGCCGCCGATCGCCGGATTGCAGGACAAAGCACCTATCGTCTCCCGGCGCAGCGTGACCAGGAGCGTGCGGCAGCCCATGCGCGCCGCCGCCAGCCCAGCCTCGATGCCGGCGTGGCCGGCCCCTACGACCAGACAGTCATAAACATTCATGGAGAACCGCCGGACAAACCAGAGGTATCTGCCGAAGGGTCAGCCCTTGGCTGTTTTGATGATAAGGCCCATCAGGTCCTTGCCGAGGATCTCTCCCAGCGACCCCTCTGCCGCGGCGCGCTCGGAAAAGCTCATCGTGCCGTCGGGCGTGACGCTGCCGCCGCACAGGAGGAGCGGCACCGGGTCTGCCGAGTGGCTCTTGAGCATGCACGGCGTCGAGTGGTCGGCGGTAACGACGATGATGGTGTCCTTAAGCTTGAGGTGCGGCAGGAGCTTGCCGAAGAAGTGCTTGTCGATGGCCTCGATGATGTCTTTCTTGCGCTTGAAGTCGCCGTCGTGGCCGGGCTCATCGGGCCCCTTGATATGGATGTAGAGGCCGTCGAAGCCGGCGATCCGCTGCAAGGCGATCTTGGCCCAGACCGCGTAGTCGACGTCCCAGTGGCCGGTCTGCGGCGGGACCTCGACGACGTCGAGGCCCGTCAAGAGCGCGATGCCCTTCTCGACCGGCATCTCGACGAAAGAGCCGAAGGAGACCCCGTAGAGTTCGCGCATCGGCGGGAACTGGGGCAGGTGGTCGCCTGCGTCGCGCGCGAGGATGACGTTGGCCGGCACCTTACCGTCCGCGACGCGCTTCTTGTTGACGGCGGCCTGCTGCAGGACCTGGTGGGACTTGCGCGTGAACTCGTTGATGAGCCCTGCGGCCTCGAGGGCGGCCTTGTCCCTCTCGTAACCGGGCATGGGCACGGCCTGGGCGACGAGGAGGTCGAACTTCTCTTTCGCCACGCCGAAGACGCCCTCGCGGTCGTAGGCGGGATCGGTATTGGTGATCCATGCCGAGAGCTGCTGGTGCATGCCGCGGATGACCAGGATGCCGCGGTGGCCGATGGTGTTCTTGAATTCAAAGGTCGCGTTGGTGAGCGTCACCTTGCTGTTGATCTCTTTGGAGAGGGCGGCGGCCTCTTCGGTCGACAGGTTGCGGCCCACGCGGCGGTCCTGGATCGTCTTACCGTCATCCGCCACGGTCGCGAAGTTGACGCGAAAAGCGACGTTGCCGTCCTCGACCTTCAACCCCTCGGCAAAGGACTCCAGCGGCCCGCGGCCGGTGTAGTACTTGTGGGCGTCGTAGCCCAACAGGCTGATCACCGCGATGTCGGATTCCGGAGCGATCCCCTTGGCGACCGTGTACATCACCCCGCTCTTGCCGGCCTGGGCGAGCTTGTCCATATTCGGGGTAAAGGCCGCCTCCAGGGGGGTCTTATTCCCAAGGGCCTTAATAGGAGTATCCCCGAGCCCATCCAACACAACATAAAGTATCTTCTTCATTTACGCGCCTCCTAAAATGCGTTTTTTTGACCCATCCACAGAAAGGCGTATTTTAACACCTATCCCCCACCGGGACAAGGGAATTTTGGCCTTGGACCGCCTGTTGCCTCCCCTACCCCCCCACCTTCGTAAAAACCAGGAAAAATACGCAAGTCTTTTTTCTGCCACTTTTATGCCCCGGGGACCTGGCGGCCCGGCTAATCCGTGTCGCGTTGAGGATGCTTTTCAAAAAACTCCCACATCAGCGGGGTCGCGATGAGATCGGTGTTCGGGTCATCGAGGAGGTAGCGCACGGGCTGGCCGCCGGGCCAGCCGTGGCCGCCGCCCTTAAGCGTATAGAGGATGATCTCTGTGCCGCCCAGGCACGGCCCCCAGACGTCGCGGGCAAAGCGGCTGTTCTGGGAGCGCCACGGTTCTGCCGGGCAGTTGTCGCGCTGTATCCACACCGCGAGCGACCCTGCGACCGAGGCGTCTTTGCGGCCATACGCGTCATACGAGACCTCGGGCCGGCCGCCCTCGTAGGGGACGGTACGGTCCGCGGTGCCGTGGAAGGCGATGACCGAGACGGGCGCGCGCGGCAGGCACGGGCTGTTGTTGAGCGCAGCCCCCACCACGCCTATCGCCGCGATCCGCTGCGACCACGTGCACGCGACCCGATAGGCGAGCATCCCGCCGCTCGAGATACCGGCCAGATAAACACGCCGGGGGTCGATCGGGTATTGGGCGCTCAGCGTCTCGACGAGCGTCTTGATAAAACCCTCGTCGTCGACGTCGTTCTCCCAGGCGAATCCGCAGCAGTTGCCCGCGTTCCACGTCAGATACCTGTCCGGGAGCATACCCGTGCCATAGGGATAGGCGACGATAAAACCCTTGCGGTCCGCGAGCTTTGAGAAACCCGTCAGCTCCTCCATCATCCGGGCCTCGGCGCCCTCCCAGTGCAAGGCGACCACGAGGGCGACGGGCTCTCGGCCGCCGGCCTTCTCAGGCACGTGCAGGAGATACGACCGGGTCCGGCCGTCATGCTCCACCGTACCCAGCCGCGACTTCGCCTCCGCCGCAGGCGGGTCCGCCTCCGGCAGATCCGCGCCCCGGCACACCCCGGCGACAAACGCAAATACCAACACCAAAAGGACTCTGCCCATAGCCATCCTGAATGTGAGACAATGAGCCAGGCTCTTTGTCTCAAATCCGTGCGGGGAAAATGAGACAAAGAGCCTGGCTGTTTGTCTCATTTTTGGGGATGCCATTTTTTCCAGAGGGTGTCCAGGGCCTCGGCGGCGCCGGCGCGCCAGACCACGTCCACGATGTCGGAGACCTCGGTATGGGACGGGTTGATCTCGATCGTCGGCCGGCCGGCCTGGTGGGCCAGGTAGACCGGCTGCTGGATATAAGGAAAGACGCTCGTCGTGCCCACGCAGAAGGTCACGTCAAAGCCGCGGCGCAACTCGCGTTGGAGGACCGCCAGCTTCTTCTCGGGCAGCGCCTCGCCGAAGAAGACCACCTCGGGCCGCACCACCGCCTGGCACGCGGGGCAGCGCGGCGGTATCTTGAGGCCCGCGTAATTTTTGACCTGCTTGCGCCAGGAACAGCTCATGCACGCTATGTCGTGAAGGTCGCCGTGGATGTCGATGACACAGTGGGAGCCGGCCGCGTGGTGGAGGCCGTCGATGTTCTGTGTCAGGACCCAGACGCGCTCGAACGCGTTCTCAAAGGCCGCGATCACCTCGTGGGCGCGGTTGGGCTTGGCGCCTCGGCAGCGCTCCTCGATCTGGGCCAGATACTTCCACGTCACCTCGGGCCGGCGGTGGAGCATCTCGCCGGCCAGCGCCGACTCGATGGAGATGCCCTCGGTCGTCACCTTGCCGTTGTACAGACCGCTCACCCCGCGGTAGGTCGGCAGACCCGAATCCGCCGAGACGCCGGCGCCGGTGACGAAGAGGATGCTCTTCGCCCCTTTCAGCAGACCGATGACCGCGTCGACCTTTTCCATAGGGCCCTATGACCGACAAGGCCCCTGCCCGACTCCGTGCAGAGGCCCTGTTAAGACGATCCCATCAAGAGACGCGCTCACTTCGCGAGCTTGCGATAACCCACCCATACGAGCACGATGAACGCCAGCAAGAGCGAGACGAAGCGCGCGCCGTCCGGCAGCTCGGA
>Ga0307419_10001980_pt1 | contig 10483 bp, 12 predicted proteins | sample SalMarWE160230MG_2_FD_202512 | JGI IMG/M metagenome (GOLD analysis project Ga0307419, IMG submission 202512) | Salt marsh sediment microbial communities from the Plum Island Ecosystem LTER, Massachusetts, United States - WE1602-30 | ecosystem: Environmental > Aquatic > Marine > Intertidal zone... | reverse complement strand
GGCCGTGCACCCGGCGTCGACAGCTCCGCCGTGCACGGCGGTTTGCCATGAGCCGGCCGCGGAACGATCCGACGCGTTTGGCGCAGACCGGAGGCGAACGATGACGGAACCCCAGAACGGGCCGCCCGAGCTGCCGATGATCGTCGGCCGCTCGGACCTCGAGGCGGTCCGCGGCGTCGAGGAGTCCCGGGTGGCGATGACGCAGCTCATGGGGCCGCAGGACGCGAACCTGTTCGGCTCCGTGTTCGGGGGCGTGGTCCTGGCCGCGGTCGACAAGATCGCCTACGTGTGCGCGGCCCGGCACGCCGGCCGGGCCTGCGTCACCGTGAGCGTGGACCAGGTGGACTTCCGCTCCCCGATCCGGATCGGGGAGATCGTGACGCTGCGGGCCTCGGTGAACGCCGTGGGAAGGACCTCGCTGGAGGTGGGAGTGCAGGTGGTGGCCGAGTCGGTGACGGGGGGCCGGGAGCGACACACCAACTCGTGCTACGTCACCATGGTCGCGATCGACGACGAGGGAAGGCCGGCGCCCGTGCCCCGTCTCCGGCTGGAGACCCCGGAAGAGTGGCGGCGCTACCACGACGCCGAGGAGCGCCGCAGGGCCCGCCTGGAGCTGTCCGAGAGGAGGAAGGAGCGCCGGAGAGGAACGCGGAGTGAGGAAGGAGACTAGCTCGTCGCCGCGGTCTTCGCCCCCGAGACGGCGACCTCCCGGCCTGTCTCAGCCCCCCTGCGACACTCCGCCCAGCGAGATCAGCCCGTAGAAAGACAGGGCGATCAGGCACATCACGACGATCTCGGCCAGGATCTGCCTGGGCGGCATCTTGGCCAGCACGCCCACGATCAGGCCCACCGCCACCGAGCCCGCCAGCAGCAACCACAGTGCGATCATTCCCGCATCCTTTCGTCCGTTTCCGTCACGAGGGTCCGAACCGGGCCGACTGTTCGCCCCGGGCCTCGCCGCTCCGCTGAATCTGTACCAGCTCGGGCATCCCCGCCTGCCTGGCGATGCGCTGTCCACTGGGCGTGGCCGCGAGGCCGCCCAGCGCGGTCTCACGATAACGCACGTCCATCTTCCGGCCCACCTCTCCCATCACGTCGATGACCTCGTCGGGCGCGACGGGAAAGTCGAGCCCCGCCAGCGCCATCTCGGCGCAGGCCACCGCCTGGATGGCCGCGCTGGCGTTGCGATACGCGCACGGGATCTCGACCAACCCCGCGATCGGATCGCAGATGAGGCCCAGCATGCCCTGCAGCGTGAGTGAGACGGAAGTGCCCACCTGCTCGGGCGTGCCGCCCTCCAGATAGGTCACCGCCGCGGCCGACATGGCCGCGGCGCTCCCGGTCTCCGCCTGGCAGCCGCCGCCGGCTCCGGCGATCGAGGCGCGCTGGGCCACGACAGCGCCCACGCCTCCCGCCACCAGCATGCCGTCCACCAGGCGCTCGATGTTCCAGCCGCGCTGCTCGCGCATCGTGAGGAGCACGCCCGGCACGACCCCCGCCGCTCCCGCCGTCGGGGCGGCCACGATGAGCCCCATGCGCGCGTTCACCTCGAGGATGGCGATGGCGCGAGACAGCATGGACGTCGCGGTCTCGCCCATCAGCCGCGGCCCGGAGGCCACCAGTCGCCGCGCGCGCCCGCCCGTGAGACCGCTCGGGCTGGGCGCCTCGGAAGCGAGGCCCTCGGCCACGGCGTTCTCCATCACCTCGAGCGCATCGCGGATGCGCGCCCGGATGCGCTCCCGGTCGGCGCCGGTGTCCTTCATCTCCCGGAGGAGGACGGCCTCGGCCAGGTCCACGCCCTGGCCCAGGGCCGCCTCGAACCACGCCTCCATCGATGTGAACACGTTACCTCCCGCTTCAGACCAGGCCCCGCACGTACCGGATCCAGTGGACCCAGTCCTGTTCGCGCATCGCCTCGATGAGCTCCTCGGGGATCTCGGCGTCCGCCTCGATCGTCATGAGCGCCTGCTCTCCCCGGCCGGTCCGGTCCACGCGCATCGTCGCCAGGTTCACGCCGCGCTCGGAGAGCATGCGGGTCAGGGTGGCGATCGTCCCCGGGACGTCATCCGCATGGACGACCAGGGTCGGCAGCGAGCCGGTCAGATCCACGTCGAACCCGTCGATCTCGAAGATACGGATCTGGCCGCCGCCGATCGAGGCGCCCAGGATCTCGGCACGCTCGTCCCCCAGCTCCGCGTCGAACCGGGCGGAGTTGGGGTGGGCGTCCTCTCCCAGGTCCACGTTCTCGAACTCGAACTCGAGGCCCCTGGCCTTCGCGTTCTCGAGGCTGGTGCGGAGCCGCTCGTCGTCGGGCAGGTAGCCCAGGAGGCCGCCGACGATGGCTTTCTTGGTCCCGTGACCCTCACCCGTCATCGCGAAGGAGCCGTGCAGCCCGATCCGGGCCCGCTCCGGCATGCCCCCGAGAATGGCCTGCACGACGTACCCCAGGCGGCAGGCGCCCGCGGTGTGGGAGCTGGACGGACCCACCATCGTGGGTCCCAGGATGTCGAACAGGCCGGTCACCGCACGCCTCCTCTCACCTCGCTCCTTCCGCCGTCACGGACCGCGCGCCGCCGATCCGCGGGCCGCGGCGGGTCGCTCGGCCGTCCTCGCGGCGCCGCGGCGCTGCCGCCGTGCGCACGCTCCTCGAGCTCCGTGAGGCTGACGGTAACGCCCGATAGCTCTTCGAGCTCCACGAGGCTAGCGGTGCGTCGCGTCACCCGGGCGCCGAAGGCCTCGCCGAAGCCCGTCGCCACGGCGGCCACGAGCGCCTCGGGATCGTGCGCGGCCCCCTCCTCCTCGAGGCCGGTCATCCGCACACCCTCGATGCCGCACGGCACGATGAGCCGGAAGGCCTCCATCGGCTCGCGGGTCACGTTGAGGGCGAACCCGTGCCAGGTGATCCAGCGGCTCACGTGGACCCCGATCGAGGCGATCTTCCGGAGGCGACCCTCCAGGATGGCGCGGGAGACCACGGCGGAGCCCGTGCCCGCGGCCGGGTGCGCGCCCGGCCCGGCGTCTCCGGCCCGCCCGTCGTTCGCGGCCGATCCGAGCGCGGACTCGTCGCCCACCCACACCCCGGTGTGCTCCGGCACCCGAAAACCGCTCACCCCCAGGGGGGTCAGCGCCCGGATCAGCGCCTCCTCGACGGTGCGGAGGTACCAGTGCAGGTCGCGCCGGTAGCCGCGCAGGTCGAGGATCGGGTAGCCCACGACCTGGCCCGGCCCATGGTAGGTGATGTCCCCTCCGCGCTCGATCTCGACCAGGTCGATCCCCCGCGCCGCCAGGACCTCCGGTCCCACCACCAGGTGTCCGTCCCCGGTGCCTCGGCCCAGGGTGACCACCGGCTCGTGCTCGAGGAGGAGCAGGAGGTCCTCCCCCAGCGACCCGTCGATGCGCGCCCGGGCCAGGGCCCGCTGCAGCTCCAGGCCGCGTCGATATGGCACGCGGCCTGGAATCCGCACGAGGCCGATCTCGGGGACCGCCCCCGCGGCGCTCGGGTCCTGGCCCTTGGGTGGCACCGCGCTCGCCCGCCTCAGATGTTGATGGCCCGGTCCATCGCCGCCATGGCGGCCTCCATGACCGCCTCGGACATGGTGGGATGGCCGTGCGCGTGTGAGGCGAACTCCTCGGCCGTGGCCTCGAGCATGCGCCCGATCCCCGCCTCGGCCGCGAGCTCACTCACGTTGTGGCCGATCATGTGGACGCCGAGCACCTCCCCGTACTTCACGTCCGTGACCACCTTCACGAAGCCCTCGCTCTCGCCGGCCGTGAGCGCCCTGCCGTTCGCCGAAAGGGGGAACTTGCCCACCTTCGTGTCGAAGCCCCGCTCGGCGGCCTGCTCCTCGGTGAAGCCGATGCTGGCGACCTCCGGGTGGCAGTAGCCGATGCTCGGAATGTTGTCGTACCGCACCGGGTGGGGTTCGAGGCCCGCGATGTGCTCGACTGCCACGAAGCCCTCGTGCGAGCCCTTGTGGGCCAGCATGGGCTGGCCGGCCACGTCGCCGATGGCGTAGATGCCCTCCACGCTGGTCCGCATCATCTCGTCGTGGCGGATGAAGCCGCCTTCGGTCTCGACACCCACCTCCTCCAGGCCCACCTCGTCGAGCACCGGCTGCCGGCCCACCGCCATGAGGACGAGCTCGGTCTCGATCGTCTCCTCGCCCTTCTTCGTCTCCACCGTCAGCTTCATCGGGTCCGAGTCGCGGTCCAGCGACTTCACCTTCGTGCCCGTCCGCACCTCGATGCCCCGCTTCTTGTAGGTACGGGCGAGCGTCTTCCCGAGCTCCGCGTCGAAGCCCGGGAGCAGCGTGTCCAGGGCCTCGATCAGCGTGACCTCGACTCCGAACGCATCGAACACGTCGGCGAACTCCACTCCCACGTAGCCGCCGCCCACCACGACCATGCGCCCGGGAAGCTCGCGCAGCGCGAGGGCCTCCCGGCTTCCGATGACCTTCTGCCGGTCGAACTCGAAGCCTGGGAAAGTCTTCATCACCGAGCCGGTAGCGATCACGATGTTCCGGGTCTCGAGCTCCCGGTCCTCGCCGCCCTGGACTTCGACGTGGACCTTCCCCTTCCCCGCGATCCGGCCGTGGCCCAGGACGGACTCGATCTCGTTCTTCTTGAACAGGTAGGACACGCCGCCCGAGAGCTTGTCACTGATCGTCCGGCTGCGCTCGACGGCGGCCGCGATGTCGTACTCGACCTCGATCGGCTTCACCCCGAAGGCCTCGCCCTGGCTCTTGAGCTTGTGCGCCAGCGACGCGCTCTCCAGCAGCGCCTTGGCCGGAATGCATCCCCAGTTGAGACACGTGCCGCCGAGGCCGCCCTCGTAGTTCTTAGCCTCGACGCACGCCGTCTTGAGTCCGAGCTGCGCGGCCCGGATCGCCCCCTCGTATCCCGCGGGCCCGGACCCGATCACCACGACGTCGAACGAATCAGCCATGTATGCCTCGCTCCCTCACGTGAGCATCGCCAGCGGGTTCTCCAGCATGTCCTTCAGCGTCTCCAGAAAGCGGGCTCCGGTGGCTCCATCGATCACGCGATGGTCGCAGGACATCGTGACGCGCATGCGCCGTCGGACGACGATCTCCCCATCCACCACCACCGGCTTCTCCACCGTTCGCCCGACGGCCAGGATGCCCGCCTCGGGCGGGTTGATGATCGCGGTGAACTCCTCGATCGGGAACATACCCAGGTTGCTGAGGCTGAAGGTGGCTCCCTGGTACTCCTCCGGCTCCAGCTTCCGCGTGCGGGCACGACCGATGAGCTCGCGAGCCTCGGCCGTGATCTGGAGGAGCCCCTTACGATCCGCGTCGCGCAGGACGGGCGTGATGAGCCCGTCCTCGAGCGCCACCGCGATTCCGAGGTCCACCCGGCCATGACGCCGGATCTCCCCCTCGCCCCAGCTCGCGTTGATCTCCGGGTGACGGACCAGCGCCTCGGCCAGCGCCTTCAGGAGGAGGTCGTTGACCCCGATCTTCGACACACCGCTCCCGGCGTCCTCCGATCGCGCGGCCAGCCGCTCGTTGAGCTCCGCGCGCAGGTCCAGCGCGCGGCCCATGTCGATCTCGCTGGTGAGGAAGAAGTGCGGGACCGGGCCCAGCGACTCGGTGAGCCGACGGGCGATGGCCTTGCGCATCTGGCTGAGCTGTACGGACTCCTCGACCAGCCGGGCCGGGCCGGCCGCGCCCCGCGTTCCCACGCGGGCGGCCCCGCTCTCGATCGCCTCTTCCACGTCGGTCTTCACGACCCGCCCGCCGGGGCCCGACCCCTCGATCCGGGAGAGATCGATGCCTTCTTCCTCGGCCATGCGGCGCGCCACCGGCGAGGCCCGGACCCGTCCGCCGTCCCGTCGGCCACCGGGAGCCCCGGCCTCGCGTCCGGTCTCCTCCCGGCCGCGGCGGGGAGGCGCGCTCCCGCCTTCCCTCTCCTGGGCCGCCCCCTGTTTCGCGGCGGCGGTCTCGGCGGCGACTCCGACCTCCCGCTCCTCGCCTTCCTCGGTCCCGGCTCCGTCTTCCCCGCCGTCCCCTTCCTCCTCGCGTCCCGCCCCGGCCCCGTCCTCGGCCGCCGCGGCCTCCTCGAGCAGGCCGGAGATGTCCTCGTCCGGACCGGCGATCACGCCGATGAGCGCCCCTACCGGGACCGTCTGGCCCTCCTGGACCACGATCTTGCGGAGCACGCCCGACCCGAGCGCTTCCACGTCCATGTTGGCCTTGTCGGTCTCGATCTCGGCGACGATGTCGCCCTGCTCGATCTCGTCCCCCTCGGAGACCTTCCACTCGATGAGCCGCCCCTCCTCCATGGTGGGGCTGAGCTGGGCCATCACGACCTTGGTCGCCATCAGTCCTCGTCCAGGTAGCAGACGTGCTCGGCCGCCCGGACCACGTGCGCCGCCTCCGGGAAGACCTGCTTCTCGAGGTTGCGGGCGTACGGCATCGGCACGTCCAGGCCGCTGACGCGCGCGACCGGAGCGTCCAGCGAGTCGAACGCCTCCCGCTGCACATCGTCGGCCACCTGCGCGCCGATGCCCGCGAACGGCCACCCCTCCTCGACGACCACCACCCGGTTCGTCTTCCTCACCGAGGCGAGCACGGCGTCGATGTCCAGCGGACGGAGCGTGCGAAGGTCCACCACCTCGGCCTCGAGCCCGTGCGTCTTCTTCAGGGTCTCGGCGGCCTGCAGCGCCTGGTGGACCATCTTGGAGTGGGCCACGATCGTGAGATCCGACCCCTCCCGCTTCACGTCGGCTTTGCCGATCGGCACCAGGTGCTCCCCGTCGGGCACCTCGCCCTTGATGTTGTAGAGGAGCTCGCCCTCGATCACGAGCACCGGGTCGTCGTCCCGCACCGCACTCTTGAGGAGCCCCTTGGCGTCGGCGGGAGTGGCCGGAGCGACCACCTTGAGGCCCGGCACGTGGCTGTACCACGCGTCGGGGACCTGCGAGTGCTGCGACGCCAGCTGCAGGGCCGCCCCGCCCGGGCCGCGGAAGACGATCGGGATGTTGTACTGGCCGCCGGACATCTGGTACAGCTTGGCCGCCGAGTTCACGACCGCGTCGAAGGCGAGGAGCGAGAAGTTGAAGGTCATGAACTCGACGATGGGGCGGAGGCCCGCCATCGCCGCCCCGACTCCCATCCCGGCGAAGCCGTTCTCGGCGATCGGCGTGTCCCGCACACGCCACTCGTTGCCTCCGAAGTGGTCCAGGAGGCCCTTGGAGACCTTGTAGGCCCCGTCGTATTTGCCGACCTCCTCGCCCATGAGGAAGACGCGCTCGTCACGCTCCATCTCCTCGACGAGGGCCTGGTTCAGAGCTTCGCGGTAGGTGATCACCGCCATGCGTCCCTCCGATCGATGTCCGGGAACGCATCGGAGTAGACGTGCGCGTAGATGTCGTCGAACTCCGGCTTCGGACTCTGGTCGGCGAACTCGGCCGCCTTCTCGACGCGGTCGATCGCCTCCTGGTCGAACTCGTCGTACTGCTCGTCGGTGATCACGCCGGCGATCACGAGCCGCTTGTGGAAGGTGAGGATCGGGTCGTCCTGCCTGTGCTTCTCGACCTCCTGGCGGGTCCTGTAGGTGCCGTGGGAAGGGTCGGCCATCGAGTGGCCCATGTAGCGGTAGCAGCGGGCCTCGATGAGGCTGGGGAGGTGCTCCTTCCGCGCCCGGTCGATGGCCTCCTGCGTGGCCTGCCGGACGGCCAGCACGTCCATCCCGTTCACCGTGACCGAGGCCATCCCCTCGTAGGCGCACGCCCGGTCGGCCAGGTTCTCGATGGCGGCCACACGGTGGATGTCGGTGCCCATGCCGTAGTCGTTGTTCTCGCACACGTACACGACCGGGAGCTCGAACTTGGCCGCCATGTTGAAGGCCTCGTGGAAGGGCCCGCCGTTGACGACCGAGTCCCCGAACAGGCACAGGCACACCCTGTCCTCGTCCCGGTACCGGATCGCGTAGCCCACCCCGGCCGCGATCGGGACGTGGCTGCCGACGATCGCATGGCCGCCCATGAAGTTCAGGCTCCGGTCGAAGAGGTGCATGGAGCCGCCCATCCCTTTCGAGCAGCCGTCCACCCGGCCGTACAGCTCCGCCATGATCGCCCTGGGGTCGATGCCACGCACCAGGGCCTGCACGTGATCGCGGTAGGCCGTGATGACGTAGTCGTCGTCACGCAGCGGCGAGATCGTGCCGACCGCCACCGCCTCCTGGCCCATGTACAGGTGGCAGAAGCCGCCGATCTTACCCACCTGGTAGGACTCGGCCGCCTTCTCCTCGAAGCGGCGGCCGAGCATCATGAGGCGGAGGAGCCGCACCAGCTCCTGGTCGTCCAGCCCGAGCAGGTCCGCTCGTGCCTGGCTGCCCGGCTCGTCTCTCGTCTCGCTCTTCGTGGCCATCGCCTCTCTCGCTGTCGGTTCGGTGCCTCGGCGGGCGCGATCCGCACGCCCACTCGCCGCGGCCGCCCGGGTCAGCTCGCCCCGGCCGCCCGGGCCCGGAGGTCCTCGACCTGCTCGCGGGCGTGGTAGCTGGAACGCACCAGCGGACCGCTCTCGACGTGCAGGAAGCCCTTCTCCTCCCCGATCCGCTTCCAGTCGGCGAACTCTTCCGGTGTGACGTAGCGGTCGATCGGGAGGTGGTCGGTGGAGGGCCGCAGGTACTGGCCCACGGTGAGGATCTGGATCCCGGCCTCGAGCGCATCGTCCATGAAGCCCAGGATATCGTCCTCGCGCTCGCCCAGGCCCAGCATGATGCCGGTCTTGATGAGGACGTCGTCGTCCATGCCGCGCGCCGCCGCAAGCACGCCCAGGGAGCGGTCGTAGCGCCCGCCGGGCCGGGCCATCCTGTGGAGCCGCCGGACCGTCTCCATGTTGTGGTTGAAGATGGCCGGCTTCGCCTCGATCACCGTGCGGATCGCATCCTCGTCCCCGCGAAAGTCCGGGGTCAGGACCTCCACCGAGCAGGTGGGCAGCCGGTGGCGGATCTCCCGGATGAGCTCGGCGAAGATGCGCGCCCCCCCGTCGGGCAGGTCGTCGCGGTCCACCGAGGTGATCACGCAGTGGCGGAGCCGCATGGCCTCCACCGCCTCGGCCACGCGCCGCGGTTCGTCCTCGTCGAGATCCTCCGGGCGACCGTGTCCGATCGCGCAGTAGGGACAATTACGGGTACACACATCGCCCAGGATGAGGAAGGTCGCGGTGCCCTTCTCCCAGCACTCGCCGATGTTGGGGCAGTGCGCCTCCTCACACACCGAGTGAAGGCCCATCCCCCGCATCATGTCCTTGAGGTGGCGGTAGTTCGAGCCTCCGGGGGCTCGCACGCGCATCCACTCCGGCTTGTGCCGGGGCCAGTCCTGCGGGGAGGGCGCGCCGCGGGAGGCGCCGCCCGTCCGGCGCGCGTGCTCTCCCCCGGACCGGCCCTCTCCGCCGTCCGTCCCGCTCGTCGCTGGTTCGAGTATCCTTAGCTGTCTCATTCCGTACCGTCGAGGGTCTCGTCCATGACCGTGGCGCCCGGGCTCGGGCGGGTTCCTCCTACACCGGAACCACCTCCTCCGCACACGGCGCGGCGGGCCCGGATCCACGGCGCCGGAAAACATACCCGGGACGTCCGTTGGCGTCCACCGACGAGGCGCGGTCGGGCGCCCTTCGGCGGCGCAACTATCGCACCGGGCTGGATTGCAGAGGGCCGCGTCCGGACTTATCGTACGATTTGCATCCGAAGGGGGTGCCGGAAGGCGGGATGTCCGCCCCACCGGCCCATGGGAATCCGACGACGACGGACGACGATGACGTACATCATCACCCAGCCGTGCATCGGCCTCAAGGACGCCTCGTGTGTCGACGTGTGCCCGGTCGACTGCATCTACGAGGGGGTAGACCAGTACTACATCCACCCCGAGGAGTGCATCGACTGTGGCGCGTGCGTTCCGGAGTGCCCGGTCGAGGCCATCTATCCCGACGATGAGGTCCCCGAGCAGTGGAAGGACTTCATCGCGAAGAACTACAAGCACTTCGACGTGCCGGCGCCGGCCTGACGTCCGCGCCGTCCCGGCGCCGGACGACCGCGCCTATCCGGCGCTTCCACCCGTCCGGCCGGGATTGACATGATCCGCACCCTTCGCATCGATTCCCAGGTCTGGCGCGTTCGCGCCCTCCCCGAAGAGGTGATGCGCCAGGAGGACGACCGCTGGCACTTCGCCCGCGTGCGCTTCGAGGCCGAACCCGGCGCCGGTCTCGCGCCCCGCGAGACGTGGCTCCGGCTCGAGGAAGACATCCCCGCGGGCGATGTCCTGGACCAGTACGACGACGATCAGCTCGTGGAGGCGTTCCTCGTGGCCGAAGAGGTGGAGGGATGAGCTTCGGGCGCGCCCGGTTCTCCGCGCTCGTGGGCATGGGCGCACTCTTCCTCGCCGGACCCGCGACGCTGGCCGTGGGGCCGGGCGCGACGACCGCGACGGCCCCGCCGGGCAGTTCGCCCGCGGCCGCCGACC
>Ga0307419_10001976_pt1 | contig 10492 bp, 8 predicted proteins | sample SalMarWE160230MG_2_FD_202512 | JGI IMG/M metagenome (GOLD analysis project Ga0307419, IMG submission 202512) | Salt marsh sediment microbial communities from the Plum Island Ecosystem LTER, Massachusetts, United States - WE1602-30 | ecosystem: Environmental > Aquatic > Marine > Intertidal zone >... | reverse complement strand
ACAGTGAGGCTTTTAATTTATATATGGCTTTTATGTCAATCTGGGCATCGTTAATATCTCCGTTGAAACTTATTGTTCCTCCATTTTCAACACTGAATGGTTTGTTGAAAATACTACCGAGAGTAAAGAGATAATCGCCATCCTCAATAACGTAATCTCCTGAAATCCTGAGACCTATATCAGGTTTGAGGCTGATATTCAGATTCCCCGACCCGTGTCCCCGCATCACATCACCTATTTTTGAATCGAAGATCAGCTGTACCTCAGCATCAGGTGTTACTTCCAGGTCAATATTCAGATCTACTTTTGTTTTTGAATCAGGTTTCTCAATGGATTTTCCTTGTAATGCCACTGACTCGGGAACAGTATCATGGTCGATGAACGTTATGTAAGAATAATCCGATACTGTTTCACTTGAATTCAGTGGAATATAGAACCTGGTATTTCTATCGGTCTTTGCAGATATATCAAATGAGAGGACAGAAGCATTATTTTTAATAGTCGTTACTCCTGTGGCAAATGCCGTTCCATAAAATAATTCATTGTCCTTTGGTTTTGTGTTCATGACCATTGTCTTATCTGTTGTGATCATGAGATCGGAGCGGTAATCTTTAAAATAGTTATGATTAATCGACCCATTCAGAAGAGCAATATTTCCCCTTTCATCGGTCATCCGTAATTCTTTGAAAATAATTTTATCCTTATCAAATCTTATAGAATCGCTGAAAGTATATATCGTTTGCAGGTAGTCAATTTTTATTGAAGCATTATCGACCATCAGGGCACCTTTGAGCACCAGCTTGTTTTCTTCGCCTGACATGTTAATCTTGCCTGTTGCTGTTCCCTTGATGCCGGATGCAAACACACTGAGCAGACGATTCATGGCATCAATTGGCAGCTTATCAGCCATTCCGTCAAGATCTATCCTCCTGTTAGCCGGGTTGTACGATCCTGTAATGCCGAGCATTTTTTCCCCGGCCAGATCATTTCCTGCATCGATATTTAATAGTCCGTTCTCATGGTCCCACACTGATTTAACTGAAAGATCTCCGTAATCACTTTCAAGCATTGAGAAACCGTTGACCTTAAGATCACTTTCCAAAAGCGGATTGTTGTAAACATTTGTAAATACTATATCGCCACTAAGGTTCCCTTTTAGTCCCATAGGTATTCTGTCGTTGTCTTTTTTCTTCCCTGCCAGGGCATTAAGAGGAGAAATATCTATTCCTTCGAATTCAATGTGAAGAGTATCAGCAGGATCTTCAGATACCGTGCCATCAATAAGAAAGTGATGAGCTTTATTGCTGATATTCAGATTTTTAATATTTACTGATGTTGAATCAAGAGCTATGATGCAGCGGTTTATTTTCCATAAATTATTGCGGGTATAAATGGCTGAGGAATCTATATCAACAATAAGAAAAGGATCATTATTAATATTATCCGAGATTATACCCCTTGCTGTGAAATTTCCCCTGTTGAGTATTTTCTCCTCATTATCCCAGTTAAGGTTAAAAAGCAGAGTATCCGACATTGAATTAAGATTAACCGTAAATCCTTCAAGATCAGATTGTCCCAGTAAATTTAGTGAAGAACTTTCTAATCCTAAATAGAGTCCCGGTACAATAAGGTTCCCTTCCAGAGACAGGTCATGGAAGGTATTGTTTCTTATACTAAGGGCTTTTGCTTCTCCCTTTATCTTCATTATACTGTCTGTGAATATTGCACCATTCAGATAGCTTTTTTCAGAGATGAGGAGTCCTGTCTTGAAAAAATTATTCAGTTTATCAGTGTTTTTGAAGTTGATATTGAATGTGAAATAATTGGGTAAATCATCATTGTCTGGAACAGGCATGGTAAAATGAGACGGCATAATTGAAGCCAGAGTCTTTTTAAACATCGCGCCCAGACCGCTGAAATCGTAGTACCCTCTCAGGTCGGCATCAACATAGTCGGTCCGGAGGCTGATTGCAGGAAGTTCATTTTCTATGAAGGTTTTAATGGAGAAATTATAAAGCTCAAGGATATTACCATATTTTGTCAGACTTGAATTAAGAAGTTTGATCTCACCGTCAACGTTATCAATATTACTTCCTTTAATGTTAGCTGTCAGTAACATTGACAGTGATGAGGTAGTATCGGTTTTATCAAAATTAAGCTTATAAAGATCAGCGTTTGCCAGGTTCAGGGTGAAATCAAATTCAGGCAGTTCTCTGCTGAAATTGAACATTCCAAGGAGATCCATCCTGATATTGTTTTCAGAGATATTAACACTGCCATCCCAGGTTTTTTCGGTAAATGAGCCGTTTAGTCCAACATTGCGGTATTTATAATTATTTATTTCTATGCTGTCGATAAGTCCTGACAGATCACCTGAGAACCTTTTCAGAGAATAGGCGACCCCGTCAATATTGACATTCATGCTGAGGTTACCAATCATTTCGGGTTGTTCTAAAAGGTAACCCAGCTCTAAATCGCTTCCTGTTATCAGACCATTTACTCTGAATCTGTTTGATTCCTCTGGTCTCATTGAAATGTCAGTTTTCAATAGTCCCTGATCTGACCTGATCTTTCCATATGCGACAAAATCGGTTGTAAAACCGGTAAAGGTTCCGTCGAAGGATATAGTACCCAGTTTATGAATTAAATCAGGAAGTGTCACAGGTCCGTTCCCGATAATGTTTACTTTCTCAATGTCTTCTGCATTGGACCTGAAATCATTAACACCGAAATAAATGAAGGAGTTTTCAATTTCAGGAAGCCCTGAGAAATCAAAATCACAGTCGAGGTATGTATCCTCAAGGCAGGAAATTTGAATATTCCTTCCTCTTAATTCAGATATGGTGCCCAGTATTTTACCTGATATCCAGACCGACTCATTTATTCTGCTGGCAAAAGGAGCAAAATACTGCAGATCGGAAAAACCGATCAGGGATCTGTCAAGTAAAATATCGAGCCGGACATCATTGATGAAATTTCTGAAAGAAGAGGATGAATCAACTTTCATACTTGCATGGGAGATATTCAAAATTGTGCTGTCGCATTCCAGGAACGCTGAATTGAAGCGGATATAATTCCTGGAAAGGATAAGTGCGCTGTTCATTCTCTTTACCTTGAAGCCTCCGGATTCCCTGAATCCCAGGTTATAAATATTGAAAGAAGTTGTGTCATCCTTTATTCTAAAGCCCTCCAGGATACAGTTGATATCTGCAAGATGAAGATTACTGAGATCTACAGGGGCTTTACTCTTAGCACCTTTATCGCTTACAAGCGAAAACCTTGCGTTTTTGATATCAATCTGACTTATGTTAATTGTATTTTTCCCTTTTTTCAGAGTATCATTTCGAGTCCTCAACTTATCAATGTACCACGTTATGTTTAGAGTACCGGCAGAGTCCGCTGCGAAAGCAACAACAGGACTATCAATGATTACCCTTCCCAGTCTGAATGTTTTTTTCCTAAAGTCAATTTTTCTTATGCCGGCTGAAATTTGTTGGGAATAAATAAGTGTGTCGTTGTTCTGGTCCTTAATCAGTATATCATTCATGTACAACCTGTTAAAGAAATGAAATTCGACTTTCCCAATCATTATAGACGATCTGGTCTCTTCCGAGATATGATCGGTGATCCTTCTGACAATCATTGTTTGCACCACAGGCATTCGCAGGATAAAATAAAATATTGTCGGAAGAGCTATGATTATCCCGAGGAAAATGAGAATATACTTAACTGATTTTTTAATACTTTTGACCATTTAAAACGGTTAAAAAATCACAGATCAAAATAACCTAAAATATACCGAAAATCAAAGCATTCATGCCAGTAACAATTTTAGCCATAGAGTCTTCATGCGATGACACTTCCGCAGCTGTAATCAGGGATGGATATGTTCTTTCCAACCTGATCGCCGGGCAGGAGGTGCACAGATCGTATGGCGGGGTTGTGCCCGAGCTTGCATCCCGGGCCCACCAGGCAAACATTGTTCCTGTCATTGATGAGGCTTTAAAACGTTCAGGAACAGGCATAAGCGATATCAGTGCAGTGGCTTTTACCCGTGGACCCGGGCTACTGGGATCTCTTCTTGTCGGTGCTTCATTCGCGAAGGGATTTGCTCTTTCCCTTGGCATTCCCCTTATCGAAGTCAACCATTTGCATGCACATGTTCTGGCACATTTTATCAAGATAAAAGGTCGCGAGGACAATGTCCCTTTATTTCCTTTCCTGTGCCTTCTTGTTTCAGGGGGCCATACCCGGATAGTCCTGATGAAAAGCTACCTCGATATGGAAGTTCTGGGAAATACCATAGATGATGCGGCCGGTGAGGCATTTGACAAATGCGGCAAGCTGATGGGTTTTCCTTATCCTGCAGGACCGGTAATAGACAGGCAGGCATCTGAGGGAAATAGTAAAGCCTTTAAATTTGCAAAACCGTCGGTGAAAGGCCTCGATTTCAGCTTCAGCGGATTAAAGACCAGTTTTCTCTATTTTCTCAGGGACAGGCTGAAGGAGGATACTGACTTCATTGAGAAGAACAAAGCAGATCTTTGTGCTTCACTCCAGTATACAATAGTAGATATACTTACCGTCAAACTGGTAAAAGCCTCATTGGAAACAGGGATAAAACAGATTGGTATTGCAGGGGGTGTATCAGCAAATTCAGGTTTGAGAGAAGCTGTCAGGGCAGAGGCGGAAAAGAGGGGATGGGCTCTCTTCATCCCGGCTGTCGACTTTACAACCGATAATGCTGCAATGATTGGAATTACTGGTTATTATAAGTATCTTAGAGGAGAGTTTGCCGGACAGGACATTACTCCGCTTGCAAGATTATGACCTGATAATTAAGTTTTTACAATGGGGAAGAATATTCTGTCGTTTCTCGTAGTGGGCGCAGGCGCGATAGGCGGGATAACTGCAGCCCTGATGAAAAAAGATGGCTGTGACGTCGAGATCGTATGTAACTACGACGATTATGCTACTCTCATTGCTGACCACGGAATAGAAGCAAAAAAGCGGGGAACTTCCATTAATAATTTCAATGATCCTTTATTTGACAGGTTTAATAATTGAAGATTTATTTTATTTAATTAAATTGGGAGCAAATATTTCTAAATGCAGGAGCTAAGAATTTCACCGGGGAAGAATACGCCAGAAATAATATTGAGTCCCGACGGTTCACTTCAGATCAGCGGACGTTCAATACATGAGAATGTGGCTGATTTCTTTGCACCTGTCGAAAGCTGGATAGACTCTTACGTTGAAGAGCCGGCAGAGCTGACCAGGGTTGATATGAACCTGGAATATTTCAACAGCGCAAGTGCTAAAGTATTTATTCATCTGCTGGAAATGCTGAAAAAGGTGGCTCTGAAAAACGGCAGGTGTGTCTATAACTGGTATTATGAGGAAGGTGACGAAGATATTCTTGAACGGGGGGAATATTTTTCTTTAATCCTCAGGGTACCTTTTAATTTCATCAAGATCGGCGAATCTTTCTGAATACGAGAAAAACGGGTACGCCGATGAGCAGGAAGATAAAGCCGATCCCCATATGTAAAGGTTTGTTTATCATTATATTAATTACAAACCAGGTAGTGATGCCAATGAAAATGAGAGGAGTTACCGGGTATCCGAATGTTTTATAGGGTCTCTCAGCATCTTTCATCTTTTTCCTGAAGATAAATATCCCGGTGGCTGCCAGGGTGAAAAATATCCATTCAACAGATACAGTATAAGTTATCAGGTTTTCGACTGTTCCCCAGAACAGCAGCAACAGTATCGCCCACACCGACTGAAGGATAATTGCATAGATCGGGGTTCTGAATTTCGGATGGACTTTTGCTATACTTTTGAAGAACAGGCCGTCGGAGGCCATGGCATAATAAATACGGGGTGTTGAGAGTGTGTATATGCCCATAGTCCCGACCGTGCTTATTGCAATTATCCCGGCAACCAGCTTGCCTCCGAAAGGAAGAATGGTGCTGACTGCATCAGCAGCTACCTTCTTTGATGATACAATATCTTCCACAGGTAGAAGCAGCATATAACCTGTATTGACAAGCAGATAAATTACTGTCACTATCAAAGCTCCGGTTATCATAGCCACAGGTACATTCCTTGCAGGATTTTTGGTTTCACCGGCCAGGAACGAAGCATGCTGCCATCCGCCATATGAAAACAACACACCTGTAAGAGCTACACCAAAGGCTGAGATCCCTGCCCCGGAAGAGGTTGAAAATGAAATTGTTTTGAACGAATTTTCAACGTCTCCAAATATAAAGCCCACGAGAATTATTATAAGTATACCAACAATTTTCAAACCTGTGAAAATGTTTGAAAATATCTCACCGAATTTTGCTCTCAGAACATTCAGTATTGTTACTACCACGATGGCAGTTATGCTTGTTATCATCATACCGGTTTCGCTCATGGGAATGATGTAACTCAGATAATAGGAGAATGCCAGTGAAAGAACAGCTATTGAACCTGATGTGATAATTATGAGGTAAGCCCATCCGTAAAGGAATCCCAGCCAGCCTCCGTATGCCTCCCTAAGGAAAACATATATCCCCCCTGCCTGTGGAAAAAGCGCCCCAAGTTCACCGAATGTGAGGGCACCGGTGAGTGCAACTAATCCCCCGAGAGCCCATACCAGAAGTATAAGAGATGATGAAGGAATTAATTCTGCTATCTGTGAAGGTGTGACAAAGATACCCGACCCTATACAGGAGCCGATTGCTACCATTATTAATCCGTAAAGGGTAAGCTCTTTGGCGAGTTTAGTCATATGAAGATTCCGGAGAGTTAGTTATTTTTTAGTATTAATAGGCCAGGATCAGGTTTTTTTCCCTGCCAGCTCCCTTTATCCATATTTTATTCCTGTATACCTCTACAAGTGACCATGCACTTGCTTCTTCACTTTCAACCATCCCTTTAAGGGTAACACAATGGATCAGATTGAAATTACCATAATTACCTGCATGATTATGTCCGTTGAACCAGGCAATTATATTATGATGTTTTTCGAGTACAGATACTACTTCTTTGTAATTAAGCAGGTTATGAAGGTTTTCCGGCCATATCGGAAAGTGGCAGAAAATAAAGACTTTTTCATTTTCCGACTCAGCCCCGGTAAGCTCTGTGTCGAGCCAGTTAAGTTGTTTTTCACTTATACCTCCGTTCCAGTCGATGGCATTTATACTGCCTTCAGTTTGCAACCGGGCAATATATTCTTCCACCTTTTTTATCGAGGCCTTGCTGCCTGGTCCGTATGTACTAAGTTCATTGCCATTAAGAACAATGAACCTGAAATTCTTATGACTGAATGAATAATAACCTTCCTTCTCCGGAAGAGGCAGGGGAAGTCGTCTTTTATACCTGTTTTCTACTGAAAAGTCATGATTACCAAGGCAGTGCCATGTTTTTAATCCTGATGAATCAATGATATCCAGGACAGGTTTGAAAGATTCATAATCACGGTCTATAAGGTCCCCAAGGTTAACCATAAAATCTGCTGAAGAGGCTTTCAACGATTTCAGGGCTTCTCTTAATCTGGGAATGGATTTATCATAGAATCTTGAACCCTCAGGTTCACAGTTGCAATAATGTACATCGGTAATGATCCCGAAGTAAAAAAGAGGCTCCTGGCTCTGATCAGTAATCTCGTAATCTCCTAATTTATCCGAATCAGACATGGCAAAGGTTATTAAGGCAGCAATTATCAGCAGTTTCATATTGTCGCGAAATTCATAATTTAAAGGGCTTTTTATTCAGTCAGCGGATCATTCATGCAGCCCATGAAGATAATGGAATTGGTTGTAGTCTCTCTGATTATGTAAATGAATGGATGATCTGCATTAAACACCAGAGGTCCGGATGGCATTGATGTTAATTCTATTATAACAACTGTTGCCGCAGCAGCCTCTGTTCCCTCCTCATTGGTTTCAATAAATGCCTGATGAATGACATCCTGAATATTCAGGTCGGTATCTGCAATATTTGTGAAATCAGCACCCGGCCAAAAGGCTATCCTCATTCCCATATCAGATAGAATATCCTTTAGTTTTTTCTTATAATCATACTTGAATCTTGGTAAATACATATTAACCTTTGTTTCCGTTGCCTGGCTGATCCAGCTGTTGAAAGAACTTTCAGTAATAGCCGGTATGATTCTATTGATTCCATCCTGATCATCGGGCAATATGATATCCATAACAAAATTACCCTGACCATATGGAAGCTCTGCCAGTGCGAAGCTTTCACCGCGATATACCATTAAATCAACTTCCTGGTTCATCATCGGGACTTCAATGGTTTCATCGCCGGTTTTATAAAAGGTTTTGTAATCAGTATCACCTTCAGCGAACTGATATTTCCATATTCCCTTGAAATAGATAGCATTAATTAACAACATTACTACATCCGGCTGTAATTTATCTATCATGTCTTTTATTAATCCATTAGTGTTATCTTCAATCCATTGATTAATTATATCAGGAGTTGCCGGATCATTTATGTCAAATTGTTTTGACTCAGCGTCGTAATATGTTTCAAGTATATCAATAAAGGCTTCTTTTACAGGAAACCCTTCCTTTGTCCATACTGAATTGGCAATAGTCATGAGAACACGTTTATCGACCGAAAGAAGAGCCTCAGTAAGCTTTTGATATGAACTATTAATCTCCTCCGGTGTTATTCCGCTGACTCTCAGGGCCTTTAGCATGGAGTCACGGATTGCACCATTGGCACCGTTGAGTGTCATGGAAAGAGCATATGAAATGCTCAGGGGAGAGATCATTATATTTTCCGGCTCCTCGCTATTTTCAACCACTTCCCTGAAAATATCAAATGCAAACGAATTCTCTGATTCAATAAGCGAAATCTGGTTTGAGGTAAGGTCTATTAAAACAGGTTCTTCAGGTAAGACTTCATCGGGAGTTTTGGTACATTTTATGAATAACAGGGGTATTGAAAGAAGAACCACCACGGTTGTTAAAATATTGTGCTTCATATTTTTGCCAGTTAGTATATGATCAGAATAGCCTTAATTGGTAAACGGTATGGTTTACATAAAAAGTGCCCAAAAAGCGTGCCATACTTTCAGGCCCGTTTTCTGTGTTTTTTTGAGGTTTCGATGTAGGCTTTAAGGTATATCAGCGAAACAACAACAAATCCCACACCAACTGTCAGAAGCAAAATAAAAGCGAATATTGAGGGTTGTTCCGGAACGGGAAGAGGATGGATCAGCCTGTATATATATCCCGCGATCGTGTAAATAACCATGGTAACTGACAGGATCAGGCTGAAAATGATTGTTGTCCCGTCAAATATTCTTGTAGTCTTATAAAATTCTGTTTTCTTAAACCTTATATATGAAGCATGGGCGTATGCGCGGGCGCGTTGTCTTGATCTGTCCTGCCTGTATTTTCTCCAGTTTTCCATAGCTTGTCGGTAGGCTTCTTCATTTTTCGCTATTTTATCGTGATTGGCAAGAAGGAATTCATAGGCTTCTGTGGCTAGAATGAATTTATCCCGGGCATCTGGTGAAGGATTAACGTCGGGGTGGTACAGGCGGGCTTTCTTCCTGTAGGCTTTCTTAATGTCGTTAACCGAAGAGTTTAACGGTAAACCCAGAACCCGGTAATACTCCGATAATGTCATCTATTACGCTTGTAGGTAATATGACAAATGTAATTATTTATTTTACTATTCCGGTGAACCCCATGAAAGCCAGGGCAAGTATTCCTGCAACAATCAATGAAACCGGGACACCTTTCATTGCCTTCGGGATGTTAACCAGTTCAAGCTGTTCCCTTATCCCGGCAAGAATTACCAGGGCAAGTCCGAATCCTATGGCATTTGCCGCAGCGAATACTGTACCTTCAAGAAGATTGAAGTCTTTCTTAATTATAAGTATTGCAACACCCAGTACAGCGCAGTTTGTAGTTATAAGTGGAAGGTAAATCCCGAGAGCCTGGTAAAGAGGCTGGCTGATCTTTTTCAGGATTATCTCCACCATCTGGACCAGGGATGCTATAACCAGGATAAAGGTTATTGTTTGCATAAACCCAATGCCCAGTTTATCAAGTATATAAACCTGGATAAGATATGTAACTATCGAAGCAAGGACCATGACGAATGTTACTGCTCCCGCCATACCCAGGGCCGTGTTGACCTTATTTGAAACCCCCAGGAAGGGACAGATGCCCAGGAACTGGGCAAGAACTATATTGTTGATCAGTACAGCTGATATAATAATTAATATATATTCCATGTCAGTCTCTTTTTAGATTTTTCTAAACCGGTTTATTAAAGCGATCATGTATCCCAGTGCTATGAAAGCTCCGGGTGCAAGGATAAATACCAGGATACCGTCACCAGTGATGAATTTGAAACCAAACAGCGCCCCGCTTCCCAATATTTCACGGATGGATCCCAAAATTCCCAGAGCCATGGTAAAGCCGAGACCCATTCCCAGGCCGTCAATGACAGAGGAGAG
>Ga0307419_10001972_pt1 | contig 10500 bp, 13 predicted proteins | sample SalMarWE160230MG_2_FD_202512 | JGI IMG/M metagenome (GOLD analysis project Ga0307419, IMG submission 202512) | Salt marsh sediment microbial communities from the Plum Island Ecosystem LTER, Massachusetts, United States - WE1602-30 | ecosystem: Environmental > Aquatic > Marine > Intertidal zone... | reverse complement strand
CTGGACGGAGAGGCCGAATGAGGCGCACGGTGATCACAGCGTGCGGATGCGTCGACGAGGGCGGCTTCGGCAACGCGCGGTCATGGACGCGGTGGCCGGGCGGGGTTCCCCGGCTGCGCTGGCGCACGTTCTCAGACCAGCCCTTCGACCGGTTCGGGCGGCTCGACCTGCTCTGCAAGTACGCGGTGGCGGCCGTCGAGATGCTGGAGCTGCCGCCCCCTACCGAGGGGAAATCGCGGCCTGACCTGGCCCTGTTGCTGGGCTCCGACAATGGGTCGCTGGATACCGACGTCAAGTTTGTCCGGAGCATGCACGAGCCGGGCGGCGCCAGCCCGACGCTGTTCTCATACACCTTGCCCAGCACGGCCCTCGGCGAGATCGCGATACGGCACCATATCACCGGGCCCGGTGCGTGCGTGATGGCCGGCCCCGAGAGCGGGCTGCTGGCCCTGTGGGAGGGGATGGCATGGGTCGCAGAGGGGGATGTCGGCGGGTGCATCTGCGTCGGCTGCGACGCGGTGTCTGCGTCCGCGGCAGACGCGCCGTCCGCCCACGCCTACGCTTTCCTGGTGGCGGACGAGGCGGCCGTCGCCACACAGGGGAACGCGCCGCTGGCCCGACTGGCACTGTCGCCCGCACCCGACGGGAAGATCGACCAGACGCAACGGCCGCTCCGTCAGCTCTTCCGCCTTCTCGCGTCGGGCGGTGGAAAAGCCCCGGGCGCCGCGCTATACTTGCCCGCGCCCGCAACCCTGAACGTTCTGCAAGTGATGACCGTGTCGAACCCGAATGGGAGGTCCGATGGACGAACTGGTTGAGACCCTCAAGAAACAGATCATCGAAGCCCTCAGCCTGGAAGAGAGCACGCCGGACGACATTGATCCGGCGGCGGCGTTGTTCGGCGCGGGACTCGGCCTGGACTCTATTGACGCGCTCGAACTGGTGGTGATGGTGGAGAAGCACTACGGGATTCGGATCACCGAACTCGAGATCGGGCGTCAGGCCTTTTCTTCGGTCAATACCTTGGCCGACTTTATCAGGAAAAACCGGGAACCGTGCGGCGAGAGCGAATAGCGATCACGGGCATGGGGATCGTGACGGCGGCGGGATGGACGCCGGAGGAAGTCTGGTCCGCGATCGAGGCCGAGGAATCCGGGCTGGGGCGTCTCACGTTGTTTGATTCGCCGCGATGTGGCCACATGCCCGTCGCACAGGTGCGGGACGACCCGGCGGCGCGAAGCGACCCGGCGGCGCGAAGCGACCCGGCGGCGCGAAGCGGCCCGGCGGCGCGAAGCGGCCTGCGTGAGGGATCGCGCACCGACCATCTCGCTGTTTACGCCGCCCGGCGCGCATTCAGCGATGCCGGGCTAGATTCGTTCGGCGACGCAGACCGTCGCGAGATCGGCGTCGTCCTCGGCACCAGCACCGGGGGCATCCTGGACAGCGAGGGGTTCCTTCGCCGCCTCATGCTGGAAGACCGGTTGGACGTGAGCCTGCTTCGGTTCCATCTGTGTTCGTCGCCGGCGAACGCGGTCGCAGGAACTCTTGGGCTCTTGGGGTTCCGGGCCACAGTGTCCAATGCTTGCGCCTCCGGGGCCACGGCTATCGCCACCGCCTGCGAGGTGCTGGAATCGGGCGAGGCAGAGATCGTGCTGGCCGGCGGGGCGGACTCGCTGGCGCGGCTGACTCTGAACGGTTTCTGTTCGTTGCTCAATGTGGCGCCGGACGGCTGTCGTCCGTTCGACGCGGAGCGTGCCGGCCTGAGCCTGGGCGAGGGCGCCGCGATGGTGGTGCTGGAGAGCGAGGCACACGCGCGCGCCCGCGGCGCGCGGATCCACGCATACGTTGCGGGGCACGGCAGCACGTGCGACGCCTATCACGCCACCGCCCCCCGCCCGGACGGTTCCCGCGCCCTGGCGGCGATGCGGTCGGCGCTCGATGATGCCGGGATGAACCCGACGGACGTGGACTACGTGAACGCGCACGGCACGGGCACCGTCGACAACGATCTTGCCGAAGCTCGAGCGCTCATGCAGTTATTCGACGGGCATCCGCCGCCGGTGTCCTCGACAAAGCGCTTCTTCGGCCACACACTCGCGGCCGCGGGCGCCATCGAGACGGTCGTCAGCATTCTGGCGCTGCACCGGCAGCGTGTGCCGGCCAATCTCGGACTGCGCCGCGTCGACCCGGCGATGGGCTTCGAGCCGATCGGCCACACCAGCGACGGCGACCTGACCGTTGCCATGACCAACTCCTTCGGGTTCGGCGGCAATAACTGTTCGTTGCTCGTCGAGCGGCCGACGGACGATCGCGGACAAGGGACGTGAGGATGGGTCCGAGTGTGAAGGTCAAGGCGGCGGTGCTGGGCGTGGGCCTCGTACTGCCCGAGCCGCAGCCCACGATGCTGCCGGCGGTGAAGGGGGCTCCGGTGCCGGGGTACGCCTGTTCCGAGCTGCCGGACGCAGGCCCGGTTCCGGCCCGGGCGCTCAGGCGTCTCGGCCGCACGCAGCGTCTGGCTCTCGGCGCGGCACACCGCGCTATGGAGGACTGCGGCGGCGTCCCCGATCCCGAATCCGTGGCCGTGTCCCTCGGCACCGGACTTGGCACCCTCGACGAGACGGCCGCCTTTCTCGAGAACCTGGTCGAGGGGGAAGAGCGGGAGCCGAAGCCGGCGCGCTTCATCAACTCGGTGCACAACGCGGCGGCCGCCCAGACCGCGATGGCCTTCGGGTTCCGCGGCGAGAACGACACGTTCGTCCACGAGTCCATCTCGTTCGAGCTCGCCCTTTGGCAGGGGTGCCGCCTGATCGAAACCGGGCGCAGCAGGCACGTGTTGGCGATCGGCGCCGATGAGCTGAACCCGTATTTCCTCCTGGCGGGCAGGGAGTACGGCTGGTGGCGGAAAGACAGCGCGCCGCTGGCACCGATGGATGAGCCAGGTCGGCAGGGCACGCTGCCGGGTGAGGGCGCCGCCGCGTTCTTGATCGGTCGGCCGGGCTCTGATCCGGAGGGAAAGCCCCTCCCACGAATCGCCGGGATCCGCGTCCGGCCGCTCAAAGAGGAGAGCGTTCGGAACGTCAACCCGGCGGACGAGGTGGAGTTCATTCGGGGTCTGCTCGCCGATGCCGGCGTGCGGCTTGGGCACATCGACCTCTATCTGTTCGGCGCCAACGGGCGCGCGGCGTCGGACGCGGCGTACGCTGACGTCGGCCGGGCGTTGTCCGAGGCCGCCGGCGGCGGCATCCGGTGCGGCGTGTTCAAGCAGCGGTGCGGCGAGTTCTGTGCGGCGCCGGCCATTGGGCTGGCCCTTGCCGTCTACACGGTGCGCACGGGACACGTCGCCCCGGAGATACAATGCAGGGGGCCGGATGGCGCAGGACGGCCCGTGTCGTCCGTGGCCCTGTATCACCTGCACGAGACGGGCTACCACAGCATTTGCCTGGTGACGGTATGAGCCGCTTCGCTCTGACGACGATCATCGCCGCAACGTGCATCATTGTCCTTGCGCTGGCCCTCGGGGGCCCGGCCCGCTGGTGGGGTATGGGGGCCGTCGCCGCAGCATATCTGATCACTATGGTCGTGGGCGTCACGAGCATCCGCCTGGGTTTCTTCTGCCGCGCGTTCTGCCGAGGCAAACCCGGTCAGATGCGGCTCGCACTGACGTTCGACGACGGTCCGGACTCCGACGCCACCGCGCCTCTGCTCGACGTGCTCAAAGAGCAACAGGTGCCGGCGACGTTCTTTTGCGTGGGCGAGTTGGCCGCGGCGAAGCCGGGCCTGGTGCAGCGTATGGCCGCTGAAGGACACGTCGTCGGCAATCACACCTTCCGGCACGGCTGGTGGACGAACTTCCTGGTCGGCCGTCCCCTCCGCCGCGAGGTCGCCCGCGCCCAGGACACGCTTCGCAAGATCCTCGGTCGCGTGCCGCGTTACTTCCGCAGCCCGGTCGGGCTGACCAACCCGCACCTGCGGGGCGCACTGAACAGTCTGGACATGGCCCTGATCGGCTGGGACGTTCACCCGTTTGATCGCGGCTCCCAGCCCGAGGCCGTGCTCCGTCGGATCAGGCGGCGCGTTCGCGACGGCAGCATCATCGTCCTGCACGATGGCGGCGCCCACGCCGACACCCTCAGGCGCCTGGTGACGGAGCTTATCACCGAACTGCGCGCCTGCGGGTATACGTTCGCCTCGCTCGAGGAGCTGGGCGCCGGCCCGCCCTACGGAAAGGAACCCGAATGACACGACCGAGCGCAACCTGGTCCCGGGTCTGTCCGGCGCTTCTCAGTGGGCTGTTGCTGGTGATCGCGGCGCCCGTGTTCGCGGAAGACATGGAGAAGGGAGCGGCGCCGCGGAAGTTGAACGCGAAGGAACTGGCGTCACTGCTGGACCGGCTCGAGAAGAAGCTATCGAAGATTCGGACGATGAGGGCGGACTTCATTCAGGAGAAACACCTGTCGATTTTCACCGACGTGGTCAAGGCGGAAGGCGTGCTCCTGTTTCGGAAGCCCGACACCGTGCGGTTCGAGATGACGAAGCCGTTTCGGTCGGTCCTCATCGCGGCGGGGAAATCGGCCGCCAAGTACGAGTTCATTGACGGCCGCTGGAAGAAACTGAAGCCGGAAGCCTCGGCGGCACGCATGGTCGCCGAGCACATCTCGTTGTGGCTGGAGGCGCGGTTCCGCGAGAAGATGGATCTGTATGACATCTCGGCCGTCGCCGCCGACACGACCATCATCACGCTGACGCCCAAGAACAAGAAGTTCCGGCAGTTCATCACGGTCATCGAACTCACCCTCCACAAGAGCGAAGAGCATTTCTCCGCCGTGACCATCCGCGAGCCGGGGGGCGATTTCACCCGCATGCTGTTTCCTGATCCGAAGCACGACATCGACCTTCCCGGAAAGCTCTTCGACACCACCGGCGCCGCGCCGGCCCCGCTCGATTCCCCTGCTGAGAAGAGCCGGACCGACGCGGAGTGAGCACAACGGCAGCGCGGTTGACATGCCAATGACCAGGTTGTATAAGAACCCGCAGACCGGTTACACCACTTCCGACCCGAGATCAAGGAGGATCGCGACGAAAGAGAGACCGACAAGATTGGTGCGGCCTGGATGCTGTCGGAAGTCAAGCTGTACAAGGCTGACAAACCGGCGGAAACGCTCGCCGAGTTCAAGGTCGAGTCTTCCTCCGGAGGGCGAGGTGGGCTGCTTGCCGCAGGCGATTTCACGACCACCAATCTCATCGATCTCGCCAGGTCGATCGTGAAGTTCCTGGATCAGTACGCGCGGTGACGGGTTGATCATCCCGGGGGCGCCCGGCGGCTGCCCACGGCCCGAGGCGTCGGCGCATGACAACAGCGAATACCTCCCGCTTCCTTGTTCTCGCGATGCTCTTGACCATGGCTGCGCCGGGCTGCGTGTCGGCGCCGCATGTGCCGGGCACGCCGCTCGAGAACGCCGCCTTGGCTCAAGAGCTGCGGCGGTCGTTGGACGCGATGTATCCGCCCGGGTTCCGTGCCGTTCACCGGGCGCTCCTGTCGGTGCGGGGCCGCGAGTTCACCATGATGGGCTACGTCCTCGTCCGGCGACCGGGCGACGTCCGGTTGCTGGCCACCGGCGACATGGCGGTGACCATGTTTGAGGTGGTGCGGCGTTCGGACGGCAGCCGGAGCATTCTGCGAACGGTGCCGGGGTTCCGGGCCTCGTGGATTCGCGAGGGTGCGGCGCGGGACGCGGCGGCGATCTACTGCGTGCGGCCATCGTCGGCGGCGAGCTTGGCGCAGTTCGGCCCGGACGTTGTCGGTTTCACCGAGCGCTTGCGCGGCGGGACGTACCGTGAGTTTCATTTCGACGCCACGACGCGGCGCCTGACCCGCTACCTGGAGGCGCGGCGCGGACACCGCCGCTACGAGATCGCGTTCTCGGATGAGGCCCCCTTTCCGCGCTGGCCGCGGCCGGTGCCGCGGAAGATCGACGTCATCGACCGCGTTCGGAACTACCGACTGAACATCCGGGTGGTCGAGCTCCGCCCGGTTTCGCCCACGGACGCGTCGTTCGCAACGGAGCCCTGACCGTGCGACGAGACATCGCAGACGCGTTGGTTTCTCTTGAAGCCGGCGCCGAGCCGGGCAGCGTGGCCGCTGTGTTCCGCTTCGACCCGGCGCGGCCCGTCTTCCAGGGGCACTTCCCCGGTCGGCCGCTGCTCCCCGGAGTGTTCGAGATCGAGATGGTGAGGTACGCTGTGGAGCGCCGGACGGGAAAGCGCTATGATGTCTCTCGGGTCGACAAGGCGAAGTTCACCGGAGAGATTAAGCCGGGGGACGTGGTCGCCGTAGCCGCTGCGGTGGAGGAGACCGGGGAAGGTATCTGCGTGAAGGCGCGTCTGCGCGTGGGCGAGACCCCGAAGGCGACGCTCTCCATTGTGCTGGACCCGGCCGAAGCAGAGGGCCAAGGCGGGAGGTGACGCGGCAGCGTTCTCGGAGTGGGTTAAGGGCCTTTGACATAACCCTGGTGGGGCAGGCATCCGCCTTCGCGAGAGGGACATAGCCGCTTCGGCGGAGTCCCTTCTTGCCTGCCCGGTGGCGGACAAGAGTGTCCGCCCCACCGTTCCGTTGGAGTTCCTGAGTCTCGGTAGGCTCTGCAAGAGCCCTGGAAGGGAGGAAGTGTTATGCGGACCATTGTGTTGTTGTTGATGGTGGCAGTTGCCGTGGCGGGTGTGGTCGGTTGCGGCGGGCCGCAGGTGACGGAGGCCATTGCCGCCGAACGGCAGAAGCAGTATCGGCGCATCGCCATTGTGTGCGCTCCGGCACAAGGCGCGGACCCCGCTCACGCGAAGATGATCCTGGACGAAGTGGGCAAGCGGCTCCCCGCGCGCCTCGGCTGGCTCGACGCCGCCGACTGTCTTCCGGGCGTTGCGGTGGACGTCTCGAAGGACCCGCCGCAGCCTGTCCTGGGCGCAAAGGCCAAGGACTATGACGCCGTCGTCTGCCTGGTCTACGAGTACGGCGGCGGTCACACGATCCTGAACATGTACGTGGTCAACGCCAAGACCGGCGCACAAGTCTGGCACCACAAGCTCGACACCGCGGACCCCAACGTCCAGGCGCGGCTGCTCAGGCACGCGCTGTGGACTCCGACCATCATCAAGCTGCGCTTCTACGGCAAGAAGAAGTAGGCACATGCGCCGGCCCGGCCGCCGACTGCAACCGAGCAGCAAATGGGGTGACGGGCATATCATACAACCTTTTATATTCGTCCCCTCGGAGCAGTTTCATAGGATGCCTGGCACCTTATTCGCCTTGCTCGAGAAAGCGCTCGCCCGCGTTCTGCAGCCCCGCAAACGCGGCCGCAAGCCGTTGCGGCTGCCGTCACTTCTTTGTCGTGTACACTCGCGCTCTTGGCGAACGCATCGTGCGGAGACGGGAGTGCCGCAACTGCGGCAAGCGTATTATCACCTGGGAAACGGTCGTTGGTTGAGACTCTGTGCTGGCCGGCATGTTGTCTTCCGGCAACGCCGCAACGCCGAAAACCGCAGAACTGATGCGTTTCGACAACGTGTCCCTACTCGAATTCATGAAGTGCGCCCGGATATGCCTGGTCATGAGTGCCATAATGGCTTGCTCAACAACCGCTTGCGGCTTCGCCCAAAACGTGCTCAGAATACCCTCCCCCCGTTGGCACGCCATTTGCTGTGCAGCTTGCGCGACAATAAGAGGCGGTGGCGACGGACGCCACTCAGACACGCAACCGGGAGTCCGTCATCCGCCTCGGCGAACAGAATAGTAGGTCGGCGCGCCGTGCGCGCCGGTGGTCTTGCACGTGGTCAAGCCATCTGCGCGGGGCGTGGACCGGGTCCGGCGGATAGCGTCTGACCGCGCTATCGGCCCGCAGATGGACAACGGTGTCGTGGGCCGTCTCAGTGATGGCTCACGGCGCCGAGAGAGTAGGTACAGGCTGCGCTGTGCGCGTTCCGTGTGGGTACGCCCGCGCGTGCCACGCCGTCCGCGTGAGGCGGCGCGTGCGCGCCGAAAGTGCATTTTGTGATCGGAAGGTGAACCCTTTTCAGGAGGCGGAAGATGGATGCGAGAATGAGGGCGGTGGGGCGGTTGATGGTCGTTTCGTTGGCAGCGATGGCGCTGCTCGCGGGCACGGCGACGGCCGGCATCACCATCTCGACGGTGCCAGTAGGCAATCCGGGCAACGTCGACGACACCTACGGCTACGGCGGCGTGGCATACACCTACCGCATCGGCAAGACCGAGGTCACGGCGGGCCAGTACACCGCGTTCCTGAACGCCGTGGCGGCGACGGACGCCTACGGCCTCTACAACTCGGGCATGTGGTCGGACACCTACGGCTGCAAGATTCAGCAGAGCGGTTCGCCGGGCACCTACACCTACAGCGTGGCAGGCGACCGGGCTGATCGCCCTGTGAACTTCGTCTGCTGGGGCGACGCGGCGCGCTTCGCCAACTGGCTCCACAACGGCCAGCCGACCGGCGCCCAGGACCTGACCACCACCGAGGACGGCTCGTACTACCTGAACGGCGCGACGACGCATCCGGAGCTTCAGGCCATCACACGCAAGGCGGACGCCACGTGGGCCATTTCCAGTGAGGACGAGTGGTACAAGGCGGCGTATCACAAGAACGACGGCGTAACAGGCAACTACTGGGATTACCCCACGGGCAGCGACACCGTGCCCACGGCCGAGGCACCGCCGGGCACGGACCTGACCAACGGTTCGGCCAATTACTACAGCGGCGGCTACCTGGACCCGACGTACTGGACGACGCCATGCGGTGCCTACACGGCCAAGCCGTCGGACAGCCCCTACGGCACGTATGACCAGGCCGGCAACCTGTGGGAATGGACCGAGGCGATCATCGGCACCTCGGGCGAGTACCGCAGCATGCGTGGCGCGTCGTTCTGGGACTGTTACCAGTGGATGCTCGCGCAGTCTCGAACTTACGGCAACCCGACGAGTGATTACTACCTCCTGGGTTTTCGCGTCGTCGACCTCTCCGCCGAGGCCTCGCCCGTCCCCGAGCCGGGTTCGCTCGTGCTGCTTGGGTTGGGCTTGACGGGTACGCTGGTGAGACGCAAGGGGCCTCGTCGGTAGCCCTTTGCTCTTTGTCCCTTTTACCCTTCAATCGCCCGCCGGAGGCGGGCGATTTTTTTGGAAAATGGCACGACGCCCAAGGCAACAACCCGGCGAGCCGCCGGTCGTTCTCGTGAAGTGGTACGATGCGACGAAGTGGCTGCTCGAGCGCGTCGACAGCTTTCCGAAGAACCAGCGCTTCATCTTCGGGCAGCGAATGGCCGACCGGGCGCTGAACATCCTTGAAGTGCTGGTAGAGGCGGCGTACAGCCGCAGCAAGGCCGGCCTGCCGGTGAAGGCCAACCGCGACATCGAGGTGACGCAGTGGCTGGTGCGCATGGCGACCGACCGGAAACTGCTGACCGGGCGCCGGTACGAGCACTGCTGCGCACTGGCTGGCGGGCCGCGGGCGGTGCACCGGGTCAAGCATCTCTCTGAGCAAGTGTGCTTGATGTGAGACCTGGCGCTGGCAGCAAGGGCGGCTTTGCGGGGCAAACGCTGGCGCCTTCCGGGCGCCTGGTTCTTCGGCGAGATGGAGCGGTGTCCGGGGGAGGGTACATCATACTAATTTCCTTGGCACGGGGGGGATGAGTGTATGGTCATAGCCTGTCGGCAAACGGTGCCGGCCTCTGCGTTCTCTGCGGTAACTGGCCGATCCGGGGCAATCCCGTCGAGGAACCTCAGGAAAAATCGGCGGGCCGCTTGACAACCATTGCTGCGTGTGGTATAATACCAATAGAGCGATGGATTGCACAGAATTGTGCAGCCATCGCTCGCCGCTCTTATGGGCGGATGTGTGGAAAAGTTTTTTTGCGAAACAAAGCCCTTTTGGCATTAGCTCCTGGGGGACAGGAGGTTACGGCAGATTTGGCGAGTCTGCCCGCCGTGTGGCGGCCGGACCTGAGGCCCCAAAGGGCGGAAGGCGGGGCCTGTTCTCGTACGCCTGCGGCTGACCCGCGAAAGCCGGTGAACGGGCTTCTTCGGGCGGTAAAGTGGGGATGATCCAGGCGAAATGACCTTGCCGTCCCAGGGCGATTCCGATATTCTGTGCGAAGGCCCCGAGAATCAAGGCGCCGAGAATGAAGGCACCGGGAATGCGGGTGCAGGTAAGGAGCGAAGGATGCGGAGTTTCGACCCGAAAGAGAGGGTCAAGGCGCTTCTGGCGCGGAGGGATTTCGGCGCGGCCCATGCAGGCGGAAGCCCCTGACCGCCCTAACGGGCCGCTACACCCGCGTGGCCCGGAGGGCAGTCGGACTCCTGCCTGCCCGCTCTTCCGGAGCCCTGGGTGGAGACGCCTCAACTCCAGTGGAGTCAGCCCATATACGGACGGACGCCAGCCGGCTGAGGGCATCTCCGCTCGTCCAAACCAAAATCCAAGGGGGTTTAGAGCAATTGCCGTGCCA
>Ga0307419_10001970_pt1 | contig 10501 bp, 10 predicted proteins | sample SalMarWE160230MG_2_FD_202512 | JGI IMG/M metagenome (GOLD analysis project Ga0307419, IMG submission 202512) | Salt marsh sediment microbial communities from the Plum Island Ecosystem LTER, Massachusetts, United States - WE1602-30 | ecosystem: Environmental > Aquatic > Marine > Intertidal zone... | reverse complement strand
ATGACATGAATGGAAGTGGCTTGCATCTCATACAATTCCGCCAGGCGAGCGCATTGTGCTTTGGAGACAACAACGTTGATTGCCTCCGGCCAGGGTTTGCGCAGCAAATCCCAGGGATATGCACGCTTCAATTCATCCCGATACTGTTCTCGATCCCAGGCGAAATCATGATGCCAGCCGATGATTTGCGGTGATTGTCGAGACATGTGTAGATCCCAGAGGGCCGCTGTGAGAGGGAGATTCTTGTGCAGAGTCATTGCGTTGTGCACGATCAAGATGTTGAGGTTCTGGATCACGGGTTTCAATCGCTTTTGGATGGTTCCACGCAATTTTTCGAAAGACGGGCTGGATACACCATGGTCCAATTCTTGTTTTACCGCGAGGACTGCTGGGTGTTTTGAATAAAGTTCAGGGATGGTTTCCACGGGGATGCGTTGATCGTACGGTTCTCCCTGCCCCACGATCAGCAGCGTGGGATGTCCGAACTCGGTCAAGATTGCGCTGTGGTGATAGAGGGTTTGCTCTACTCCACCGATGGTAGGAGGACCACTGTAGTGTAACAACCCGATCTTCATCTTTGGACGCTCCCATCGAGCTTTATCCAGCGAACCTGATAGGGATCCAGAGGACAATCTTCGAGTGAAACGATGTCGCCAGAGAGGATGTCTTTCGCCTGTGGCCGTGAAAAATCAGGCAGTTTTATCCTCGCGCGGAGCGCATCCCCTGAAATTTCGTGCAAACAAAGCATGATGCTCGGGCTGCTTGGCGCAGATCGCATGATTGCGAAGATGGCTGTATCGATCTCGAGGACATGCTGTTCGCTATGCGGATGGAAGGCCGCAAAGCGTCGGCGTGCGCGCAGGAGTCGTTTGTATTCACGGAATACTCGAGCACGAATAGACGTGTGGTCGGCGAGTTGATCTTCGAGCTGTGCAAGCTTGAGTTTCTCCCGATTGATGCTGCGCAGTTTCCCGGTCTTTTCTACGCCTTGCTGGTCATTACGAGAACCAAACAGACTGTGGAAATATATTCCCGGCACACCGATGAGGGATAGCATGATCGCTTGTGAAACCATGAATCGCGCCACTTGTCGATCCGATCCGGGATTGTGCGCGGGTTGCTCGACAAGTGCATCGTAATAACTGATATTCAGTTCGTATGGTTGACGCTCGTTTTCGTTTACTTGCCGATAGGAGACTCCCCCACCATTTGCTTTCGTTTGTCGGATCAGTGCCTCGATCTCATCCGCAGCGAGGATGCCCTGGACCGGGCGAAGGCCGATACCATCATGGGATGCCAGGAAGTTGAAAAAGGTTACCTGTCTGGATGGAAGGTGAATACCGGCAGCCCAATCCGTAAGGCGGGACGCGTCGCCGGAGAGTAATGTGTGCAGCACCAACGGTGGCAGCGCAAATTGATAGACCATATGCGCTTCGTCGTTGCCGTCGCCGAAGTAGGAGATGTTTTCGGTGTGGGGTACATTGGTCTCGGTGACGATGTGCATCCAGGGCGCGACGATATCCAGCACGGAGCGGATCAATTTCACGACATGATGGGTCTGGGGTAGATGGATGCAGGATGTGCCCACTTGTTTCCAGAGAAAGGCGATTGCATCCAGGCGAATGATCTGGGCACCGCGGCGAACGTAGAAGAGTAATAGTTTCAGAATTTCCAGGAGAACGTCAGGATTGGCAAAATTGAGATCGATTTGATCGGCGCTGAATGTCGTCCATACGTATTGTTGCCCTTGCGATGTCCTGACAGGGGTCAGCAAGGGTAGATCGCGCGGGCGGACGACATCGTCGAGATCGGTGTTGGGATCGATGCGGATGAAGTAATCTATGTAGGCGAGATCCCCGGAGAGAAATTTCTGGAACCAGTCGCTCTGCGCAGACACGTGGTTGATAACGGCGTCTATCATCAGTCGAAACACATCGGCGATCTTCGTGATTTCAGACCAATCTCCCAGATTGCTGTCCACAGCTCGATAGTCGGTCACCGAAAAACCGTCGTCAGAAGAGTAAGGGAAGAAAGGTAGAATGTGAACGCCGTTGATTGTTCCTTCAAGTTGATTCGACAGTAATTTGAACAATGTCGTTAACGGTTTTTCGCCGCTTTGCCTGACTATGTCGCCATAGGTGATCAGAATGGCGTCGCGTTCGGACAGCGGGTTGGCAGTAGGTGGTTTTTCTCCGGCGGTAAGCAGGTGTTTTTCGAGCGCGTTCTCAAGCCGCGTAAAGACCATCATGCGCTGCTCTTCGGAGTAGAGCTGTGCAAGATGTGTTTCAATGTGCGCTCTTTGTGCTTGTGTCAAGTTATGCGCTGTCAAAATATCCCCTTTTTACAGGTCGGGTGAGAGCGTCTCGCTTTGTCCACGGCTGAATGCAGGCCTCTACTCGAATATGCCTGGTAGGATGAATCTGCGATGCCGGCGACGTGAAATGTATATCCTGCTATCCCGCTACGAAGAAAATGGACGCTTGTTCTGACGTAACTCAACAGACGGTGGTAATTGCAATAGCTTGTCGATCCAAACGGTTGTTCTCGCAAATGCCCGTCCGTTGACGAAATCCCCATTCGATGTGGAGGGTTGATTCGCGGGTGTGTAGCTTCCGCGATAGTTACAAGCGATCGCCAAGGAACTACACAATTCGATAGAACCCATTTGTAATTATCAGAATTTATAGGACTGCCTCGATTATACTTGTCGAGTGTCCTCGACGAAAGTCGTTCGAAGTGTGAGCTTGAAGCAAGGGCTATCATATGGGAGGGTCAACGTCTATGGAGCGAGCTATCGTTTATATCTTTACAAGCGATGGAATGGGGCAGACACACGATCAGGAATTACGCCAGATGCTGGCGGGAAAGTTATTCCAGTTGTTGATGGTGGCTGATCCACTGCCCAAAGCGGTGTGTTTTTACACGGATGGCGTAAAACTGGCTTGTGAGGGATCTCCCATTCTGAAAGAACTGGAAGCGTTGGAGAGACGAGGTGTCCACCTGGTGCTGTGCAATACGTGCCTTAACCGATTAGGACTGAGTGATGCTGTCCGTGTTGGAATCGTCGGCGGTATGACGGATATCATCACTGCAATGAACACAGCCGACAGTGTAATTACGTTGTAACTTCCTGGATTTACCGGGCTTGTTTGCTCATCTTGCCCTGCCGGCGCGCAATAAACGACCCGCCAGTCCGGCTCCGATAAGCGCCAAACCGTCTATAGTCAGGTAGCGATCGGAGGCTGCGTCAAAAAGAATGGACGCGCGTGCAGCGAAATCCTCATCACCCGGCCACAATACAGCTGCCAGACGGATACGTGGTAGAGGTTGAAAGGCATAGGCGAAAGGTGCGAGTGCGGAAAGACGCCAGCCATCCAGTTTCTGTGCGGCGAGATCGAAATCTTCGGGGCGTTCTCCGAATCGACGAGCCAATCGATCTCCGCTGTATCCCTGGAATGCCTGGTGGTAAAAAGCCCCGTCAGGAAGCTCGCGAAAGGCAATCCACCGGTCGGCAAGGCTGGTTCCTTGGGCGGCGTGCAGGTAGTAAATCAACATGGCACTGTCGAATATGGAGCAGGGTTTGTTTTCATCCACGAACACAGGCGTCAGGGTGTCCCAGGGAATGTCGACTTTTTGCCCCCAATACTCGAAGCGGATGCTGCTATCTCGATACAATCCGCCGCATCGATCGGCTACGATTTGTGGTTGACGGGTATGCAGTTCGGAGCGCAGTTCGTCCAAACGGCGCAGCATGCTCTCCTGCCATGCCTGCCGCGCTTGATCGACGATGTCTTCTCCGGAAGTGCGTTGTTCTCCTGTTTGATCTGTCAGTCCTGGCATGCGGCTGTTTTCCTGGAAACGGTCGCTGTTTCCCCGGACAATCGGCAGTGTTGACCGATCGATAGATATCGTCGGCGTTGTTGATAAAACGTCGCCTGATACGGACGGTGTTCGAGCGAATGTCGTTTTCAGATCGCACTCATGTGGTTGGCGGGTGCGAATCTACTTCTTATCTGCCGCTGATCAAGTCGCCCAGAATTTGACCGCCGAGTCCGGCGAAGCCTTTACGTTCGCCGGTTTGATGGCGCGCGGCTGCCATAACGCGGTCTGCAATTCGCGAGAAGGGCAAGCTCTGCAAGTATACTTTTCCAGGTCCGGTAATTTTCGCCAGGAACAACCCTTCTCCACCAAAGAGGGCATTTGTGAAACCACCGACGAATTGGATGTCATAATCGATGCTGGTCGAAAAGGCGACCAGGCAGCCGGTATCGACTCGCAGGGTTTCCCCGGCAGCAAGGTCTTTTTCGATCACCGTGCCGCCGGCGTGTACGAAGGCCAATCCATCGCCTTCGAGGCGTTGCAGGATGAAACCTTCGCCGCCAAAGATCCCTGCGCCGATCTTCTTGGTAAAAGCAACTTCAATCTCGATGCCTTGCGCAGCGCACAAGAAGGAATCTTTCTGGCAAAGAATGCTGCCGCCGAAATCCTCCATGGCAATCGGGATGATCTTGCCCGGGTAGGGTGCTGCAAATGCGGCGTGTGATTTACCGCTGCCGTTGTTGAGAAATGTGGTGATGAAAAAACTCTCGCCGGTAACGGCGCGCTTCAAGCCTTTTAAGAGACCTCCACCGGTCGAAGTCTCCATTTCAATGGCGCTTTCCATGTACGTCATCGTGCCTGCCTCGGCACGGATCCCTTCCCCGGGATCAAGTTCGATCTCGACGAGTTGCAGGTCATCTCCATAAATTTGATAGTCGACTAAATCAGCCATGTCGATCCTCCATTGTGGAATGTAAAACCCTCCGTAGTCTACCAGACTTCGCAGGGGTTGTCGGTAGAAAGATTGGCGTTTTAATCTTGGTTGGATTCATTCTTCCATTTCATCCGGTTGGTCGCGCCGGAGTAATCGAAAGCGTTGTGCTTGTTGAGCCCTGCTGCGGATCGCACGTCGGCGTAACAACAACCCAATCAAGGAGATGCAAGCTCCCACTAAAAGCGCCTGGGGGTCTCCTTCTTGATTGGTTGCGCTGGTGATGTAAACCAGCAGGGTGATCAATCCGATCAAGATCAGCGCCAAACTAAAACGATGTGCCATGAAAGTCCTGTTGTTTCACACCGCGTACTGCATCGTGATGGTTCCGGTGTGAGAGTTAAGATTTGTGACACTCCCGCATGACAATATTTCATCCACGTGAACGTGGGTTGAATGAAGCCCGAGAGATTGTTGCTCTCGGGCTTCGAAATGTGACATTAAACCGGTTGAATCAAGGTTCGGCTTTGCTCATGCATGTAGAGCGTGAGATAGTAATGCCCACCGGCGTTTTTGCCTGATGATCCCGAACCTTTCCACCCACCGAATGGTTGGAATCCCGGCCAGGCACCCGTCGTCGCGCCCTGCGGGCGATTGGCGTAAGCGACGCCGACGTTGATTTCTTCGAAGAACCACCGGGCTTCTTTCTTCGATCCATAGAAGCCGCCCGTCAAGCCGTATTGACTGTCGTTGACCAGTGTCATTGCTTCCTGGATGTCGGCGACCGGATGGATCATGGTGATCGGCAGGAACATCTCGTGTTTCCACAAGCGGTGCTTCAACGGCACGTTGGCGGCAATTGTTGGTTGGCAGAAAAAGCCTTTCTTCATCTCGCCCTCGGTGATGACACTGCCGCCAGTGATGATGCTGCCCGCGTCGGCTAACTGCTTCGAGAAATGTTTGAAATCTTGATAGGAGTCCTTGTTGATCACTGGTCCCATGAAAACTGTGCGGTCCGTCGGATCGCCGACGGATAGTTTTTCGGTGAGGGCAATCAACTTATTGAGGAGCTTCTCGTAGACGTTTTTCACGACATAAATGCGTGAATTTGCGGAACATTTCTGTCCTTGTAAACCAAATGCGGAGCGGACGATTCCGGCCGCAGCGTGCTCGAGGTCGGCGCTTTCAGAGACGATGGCGGCATTTTTACCGCCCATCTCCAGGATGATCGGACGCGGGTAATTGCCTTCGGCGAACGATTTATAGATTTTCATGCCCACATCATACGAGCCCGTGAAAGTGATTCCGTCCACTTCGCTGCTCGATATTAATGCCTCTCCGGTTGTGCTTCCAGGGCCGGTGACGTAATTGCACACACCGGCGGGGATGCCTGCGTCATGGAAACACTCGGCCAGGAGACGAACCGTCCAGGGTGTGTTCGAGGCCGGTTTCATGACTACGGTATTGCCGGCGAGTAGTGCTGCACCAACTGGACCGCCGGTTAAAGCACCGGGAAAATTGAATGGACTGATAACCAACCAAACGCCGTACGGTCTCAATATGGAAGTATTTTTTGCTTTGTATCCCTTGAGGGGATCCTTGCCCATGCGTACGATATAGCCGTCGTTCTTTTTCATCTGATCGCAAGCGTAGCGGATTAAATCTGCCGCCTCGGCAATATCTCCCAGGGCTTCCATGCGATTTTTACCGACTTCGAGTGAGATAACAGCGGCAAATTCGAAGATGCGTTTGTCGATCTGTTTGGCTGCCTTGCGTAACAGCTTGACACGTTCTTCCCAGGGCCTTCGTGACCAGGTTGGAAACGCTTTACGTGCGGCTGTAAGTGCTTGCTTGACATCCTTGTCCGTTCCTTGCTGGAAGGTTCCCAGCAGCCAATCCTGGTTGATTGGTGAGCGGACCTCGAATTTCTCCGAAGCGCTGACTTCCTTGCCGTTAATGATCATTGGATGTTCGGCGCCCATGTTGCTTTTAATTTTTGCGAGGGCACTCTCGTAGCTTTCGTGGAGTTCTTCGGGTGGATCGAACATCGTGGCATAGGTTAATTTGAATCCGCCCGATGCATTTCCATCCTTCATTTTGGATTTCTTTTTAGCCATGATCTCCTCCTGGCGGGAATTCCCGCCTGAATGCAAAGTATAGCCGCGAGCCTCGCCGTCGTCAAAAGGGCGATGTATACTGAGAAGACGGGAGCGGGAAGGTGAGATGACCTGGATTCACGATCAAATTTACGCTGCAGGCGGAAAACACATTCCTGCAACGTGGGATGATTTTGTGGATCAGACGGGGGTATCCGTAATCCTTCACCTTAAACCAGAATCTCCGGAGTTTTTTTCCGGATCGGTTCCGGAAGAATTTCTCTGGATGGATGTGGCGGATGAGTCACAAGCCGGACTTAATCAGCGCTTGCTGGCGGCCGTTTTTCTACATACTTCCGTCTCCGGAGGACTGCGTATCTTGCTGCACAGCAGTTTAGGTCTTCATCGGACCCGATGGGCGTATGTGGCCTATTCAATCATGGCTGGAGGTTCAGTAAAGTCGGCGCTGCGTACGGCAGCGGAACCGCCCTGGCTTGCTCCCTACCATACCGATCGGGAAGTATGGGAAGCATTCGCTGTCGCCTGTCAGGCTGAATCCATTTGACGATGACGTGTTTTGCAAACACGTCCGAGGTGGGAGGACATGATGCTTTTTTCAGATGTTGCATATATGGGAATCGATCCAACGGCGGGAACGCGTCCTATCGACTATGCTGTCATCGATAAACGAAAACAAATCCTGGCATCGGATCAGGGGGATATCGAATCCGTGTTGGCATTCGTGGCGGGATTGGAAAATGTCATCGTCGCCATAGCCGCACCACAAGGTCCAAATTTGGGCCTGATGCGACAATCTGAAATCCGTCGCCGACACAATCTGCAGCCGGATGGAATAACCTGGGCGAAGTGGCGTGTGTGTGAATTTTTGCTGCGTCAGCGGAACATACGTCTTTACAACACGCCGGCAGACGAACAAAAGGCACCTGGATGGGTTCGGAATGGATTTCGTCTTTTTCACCGCTTGCAAGAGATGTCCTTTCAGCCGTTTTTCATCGGCAAAGAACCTGCTGGGCATACACTGATAGAAGTCAATCCGCATGCTTGCTTTTCCGTCCTCCTGGGACATCGGCCGCTGTTGAAGCGAACCCTCGAAGGGCGCATGCAGCGCCAGCTGCTGCTTTATCAAGAAGGATTCGATATTTTCAATCCCCTGCGCGTACTCGAAGAAATGACACGCCATCACTTACTGACGGGAAATCTGCCCCTGGAGGGTCTCTTCGAAGCAGATGGATTGGATGCTTTGGTGGCTGCCTACACCGCCTTATTGGTGGGAGAAGAGCCACGTCACGTGACTCAGGTGGGTGAACAGGAAGAAGGTTTGATTACCCTTCCGGTGAACGAACTTAAGGATTTCTATCCATGATTGGATCGTTTGGCTCATCGATGTCCTTGCCCGGGGCGAATCTCGGGTTGCGTTTATGATTCGCAGGTCAGATGAGACTTCATAAAAGGAGAATACGATGAAACTGCGAGGCCTTGATTCGGTCGTGTCTGTATCTGTCTTTCTCTTTTTCCTGCAAGCATTGCGGGTGGTTTTCTCCGTATTATTTGGCATTATCTACGATCAGATATTCGAAGGACCTGTCGATGCCTGGCTCGTGATCAGCAATCTCCTGGTGGTGCTGGCCTTTATTGCACCGCTCTGGACTCCGAAAAAGAATCGAAACCGGCGGGCATTGGTGTTTGCGGCATTGACGGCGCTTGCACGTGTCAGCTTGTCGGTCAATCTGGCCGGTGTACGCTTTTGGGGATCGTTGTTCGCCGTCGCTTTTGGGAGTCTCTACCTGACGACCCACTTGCAGATCAAGCGACGATCGTTTGTGCTGACCATGCTCAGCGCGTTGGTTCTGGATCAGTTATTGCGCGCCGCCGGGGATACGTATGATATCAGCCTGCGCAGTTCCTGGCTGTCTGTGCAGATACTGTGGGGTCTTGCTGTAATTTCCTTAGCCATCATACTCTTCCGACAAACGAATGATGAGGAAATCGAAATTACTGGTATCCGTGTCGTGGACGGGATCGCATTGTGTGGATTTATATTCTTGCAGATCTCGCTGCTATCGTTTCCCAATGCTGTGGCGCGCTGGAGTTCAACCACATATTTCGCTTCGGCTGCAGCACTTATGGGAATGTTGGTCTTGTTTACCATAACATCGGTACGGGATATGTTCGTGCGTGTTTTCCAAAGTTCACTGGCCGGTATCGGTATATCCTTGCTGCTGCTTTTAGGATTGATCGTAGGCTATTTCTCTGAGGGTGGCTTGAGTTTATTGGCCTTGCTCCTGGCACAGTTTGCGGCTTTACTCAACTTCGGTTCTGCCTTGGAGAGGACACCGAAAACCTATCGGATTTCTGGCAGTAACATAGCGTTGGGTATGTTGTTGTTCTTGCTGCTAAACTTCTTATACGCCTTTACATTCACTTACGCATATACACTTCCCGTCTTGCGAGGGTATGGGTGGATCGTCTTTCTAACGGCGGGCGTGATGGTTGGTGCGGGAAGTGTTGCGCAGGGCGCCGTCGATTCTTTCTTCTCGCATCCGAAGTTCCGTCTCGTTCCAGATGGTGTGCTTGTGCTGGGCGTACTCGTTTTCACGCTGGTGAAAGCCTGGCCGAAGCCAGCGCAGGATTTCTACAGCGATGATGTCGTGCGACTCGCCACCTATAACATCCATTATGGTTTTGATGACTTATGGCATTTTACCTTGGCGGACATGGCGCGCACGATTGGGGAAGCTGAGATCGATGTGTTAGTACTACAGGAAGTGGATACAGCGCGTATCACCAGCTACGGCGTGGACGATGCATATTATCTTGCCCGCCAATTGAATATGAATCAGGTTTATCTGCCTGCGGTTGAACATCTTACAGGTATCGCAGTTCTTTATCGAGGACCTGTGGCGTCTTCTGAACAACAACGGTTGACGAGTCTGCAGGAACAAACGGGCATCATCCGGGTGAATCTAACATTCGACGGAGAGCCCTTGAACGCCTACGGGATCTGGATGGGTTTGAGTGATGAAGACACACAGACACAAATTTCGGAAGCGCTGGAATTTATAACCGATCGTTCCAATGCGGTCTTTGGCGGCGATTTCAACGCTGAATACCATGAACCCGTCCCGCAGGCGATCCTGGCGGCTGGTTTCGAAGATCCTTTTGTGCTTTTAGGGATCGATCCAGCTCCACCAACCAGCCCGGCGATCGATCCGCGTTCGCGTATCGACTTCGTCTGGCTGCGTGGCCTGAATCCCATTTCCGCATGGGCGTCAACCTCACTGGCATCCGATCACCGCATGGTTGTTGTGGAAATCGAAAGTCCGTCGCCATAGACGACTTCCAAAGAATGCCGTAGCCCAGTAGAAGCGGGTTAACTTGTTGTACAAACCGTGCTTAACCTGGTGTATTATGTAGAACCAGGTTTGTAGGGTTTCCGTAAGGTCGGAAGCTGGTGAGTTTCTTGTACGATGGGAAGGCCTAACACGGAGGATTTGTACGTGTAAATCGTATTGTAATTTGCCGTGAATCCTTTATGCGCCAAGAACTCTTAGTAATGCGAATGTGATTGTATGCACAGTTGGTGGTATCGTGAAGTATCCTCTGAACATCGCAGCTTTCATTGGAATGGCCCAAC
>Ga0307419_10001969_pt1 | contig 10501 bp, 7 predicted proteins | sample SalMarWE160230MG_2_FD_202512 | JGI IMG/M metagenome (GOLD analysis project Ga0307419, IMG submission 202512) | Salt marsh sediment microbial communities from the Plum Island Ecosystem LTER, Massachusetts, United States - WE1602-30 | ecosystem: Environmental > Aquatic > Marine > Intertidal zone >... | reverse complement strand
GATCAAAGCATTGAGCCCGATCGTGGGTACCCCTAAACCGATTAAGAAGTCTAGGGTTTTTCCGATGCTGAGATAATTATTTTTCAGCATGGTTGTATTGGTCATCACAAACAGGGAACTATCGAGGGCGTTCTGAAGGCCGGCAATGGTTTGTTTCCAGGCGCCTTTTTTATTGACCATCTGGTCATGGATATCCGGGTCGTGAGATTCAACAGTGATCTGAATGTGATCGAGCCCGGAATCCACCAGACTCTGAATGAGATCTGGATCTGATAACCTCCGGGCATTTGTATTTAAGCCTGTGATCTGGCCCAGATTTTCTGCATACTGGATTAATTCTGGAAGATCATCCCGTAAAGTTGGCTCACCACCAGTGAAGATCAAATGGGGGATACCCAGAGCCCAAAGCCGGTCAACAATTTTCTTCCAATCGGAAGTTTCAAGTTCTGGATAGGATCTCAAGCGAGCATTATAACAGTGAGGACAGTCATTATTGCAACGGTAGGTGACCGCTAAATCCATCCGGTAGGGCGCGGTTGGATGCTGGCTGTAAGGGGCATTGATCTCAACACCCGAGAATGTATTGACTGGTTTGCCATCTGCCTGGATAAATGCATCCAGATCAGTTGAGATCAATTTGATATCCTGATCAACCTGATCCACAACCTGGTCGAATGACCGCATGAGCTTGATTTTAATCTCGTCAGGAGTAGATCCGTCGAGGTGGTAATAAGCGATCATGGTCGCGCTGGGATTCAAATACAAGATCGAGCTGGCATTAATGACCAGGGTGCCGGAGCCGTCTGGTTCCACCCTGAGATGGATCCTGGTTTTCGAAAGGTCATCAAACTTCCGGAAATGATATAAGCCGGGAGATAGGCTGGATTTATTTACCACAGATTTTAATCCCCGTCTTATCTGCGGTAGATACTTGTTTCTGCTGGTTTCCATGCTATCTAGCGGCCGCCACCAGCACAAGCGCAGGCACACCCTGCACAGGCGCAAGCACAGGCACAGGAAGAACCACCGCCCCCGCTGCTCCATCCGCTTCGACCAGATGATGAGGTTGGTTTAGGTACAGGGTTGGTCTTCTGGGTTATCCTGCTGGTGAAATCAGTGATGTTTCCCACCACATTGCTGGAAAAATTAGAGATTCCGGTAGCCATGGAGGCTGCAAAATCGCCACCTGGCAGGTTTGGGAGAGCGTTGCCGCCCGTTGTTCGGCTGGACGGAGCTGCTGTTTTTGATACGCTCGGTCCGGCAGTAGTAGTTCTGGCATAACCGGGATCATATCTATTCCACCATATCGGAACATAAACCGGACCACTGCGGAATACATCCTGGGTCTTGTCCTCGAATTCACCATCCAACATGGTCCAACCCATGTGGTCATTGAATTTTTCGCTCTTGACTTCGGGAGTATCCGCTTCCTCAACCTGCTGCCAGGCCCTTTTGATGATGTCCTCATAATAACGGACCGTTTCCCTGTGGCTGAACCCTTCCATCTTTTTGCCAACACTCTTGATCAGGTCGATCATCAGATCCTGCAGTTCGGTTTTGCGAACACGGCTGGATTCATTTTTAAAGGCGTTGATAAATTGGGTTTCATATTTTCGCAAGTTTTCCGGAAGAGGATCGCTGAACTCGAGCTTGAGCGGATCTTGGCTGAGTACAGTGGCGGCTTCTTTCTGCAGCAATGAGAACAGGATCATGGTAAAAATCTTGTCTGCGGGTCGTTCAAGTAAAATAGCTGCCTCAATAGCGGTTAGCCCTCGTTTGATGCCGTGGCCTTCAATGCGGATTTTTGGCGGAAGGTATTTTAATTTTCTCTTTTTGCTGCTATTTACAGATACAACTATAATTACCACAAAAAAGAGTATAAATCCTCCCACGCAGAGCAGACTGGAGACAACTTCGGGGGAAATTCCCAGCTGCTGCCAGAGGCTTGGTTTTGATACCGCGGAGGCTGGGACATAGGACAACGGGAATGAGGATCCAAATTTATACTGTTTTGATATATTTCCGTCGGTATTGCGCCAGGTGTAAGTAATCCGGTTCGAATTATCCATTCCGGTAATTGGGTTGTCGTTAAATCCGCTAGGCGCACTGTGCCAGCGAGGTTCTTCTGGTTTAACACCGGGTGGCAGGTGGAAGATAATTGTCATATCCGTGCTGCCCGTAACGTACTCGGAACCAAAATAAGTTGGGCTGAAGACAGCGCTGGCATAATCATCTGCTTCAGTATCAGGGAAGAGCACATCTTCGATTCCATCAATGAAGACCCGAACCGTGCCGCGCCCTCCTGGCGGTATAGCCCTTGATTCCAAGCCTATCGCAACGCCAGATCCTGTTCCTTCATAATCAGAACTTGAAATAAATGAAAGTGCTTGACCGTCAACCTCGGCGGAAATGTTGTTATCAGAATAATTGTAGTTAGGTAAACCTACATCCACATAATCAATGGCATGGCCCTCTGGCTGATTGAGAAAAACAAATTCGTAAATCAGATCAAGAGTTCCGTCATCTTCCCAATAGACATGCACGGTTTCCTTTTCCACGCCGAAGTAATAACTCTGGGCCAGGGCAGAGGTAGGGATGATGAGCAGAAAGATTATTATTAGAATAGCAAAAATCTTTTTCATGGAAAGCCTCTTCAGGGTTACCATTTAGGTTCCTCGGTTAGTTGGTAGCTGGTCCCACAGAAAGGACAGGAGACGACCGGCGCGCCTGCGAGCATGGATATATTTTCAGGACTTAACTGACCCCCGCAAGATTGGCATGACAGTGTGTCCAAATTAATATCTCCCGAGAGATCAATTTGCAGTTTGACTTCCTGCTCCTGCTCACCGGATTTTTTTCTGCCCAGAAACCAGATCAGCCCAAAACCAATCAAGACGCTGATACCGCCGATGATCAACCAGACCGGTTGACCTTCTGATCCGAAAGCGCCCCAGACAAAAATCACTCCAAAAAAGATTGTTATGGCAGCGAAGATATAACCGATGATTTTTCCAGCAGACATTGATTTCTCCTCAGGTGGATTGGCTGGTAACTATATCTTACCAGCAGAAATTTCCCTGGTTAATCAAGCTGATTATATTCCAGGAAAACAGCAAATTAAGCTTTCGATCTAATTATACCAATATCCTTGTTTCGCCAACAACGAGTTGACTGGATATGCTTACAGAGCTGTTTTTCGGAAATGGGTTCTAAGCTATAATACGGGTCATGGAACCAAAACTGGAACATCAGAGAATCCGCGATCTGCAGGAACAGCTCCGATATCATAATTATCGCTACTACATCCTAAATGATCCAGTGATAAGTGATGTGGAATGGGATCGGTTATACCATGAACTACGGGATCTGGAGGAAAAACATCCAGACCTGAAAACCGATGATTCTCCCACCCAGAGAGCCGGCACCCAGCCATCTGATGCTTTCGAGCGACTGGAACACCCTGCGCCTATCCTGAGTCTGGATAATGCTTTCTCGGCCGAAGAATTATTATCTTGGCAGGAGCGTATTAACAAACTGGATCCCCGGGTCGCAGAATCGGCTTACTCTCTTGAACCAAAATTAGATGGGCTTACAGTTGTTCTGCATTATGAAAACGGGGTTTTCGCTCGGGGAGCTACCCGTGGCAATAGTGAAATCGGAGAGGAGATTACGGAAAATCTTCGCACAATCCGCTCTCTGCCGCTGCGTATTCCCCAGGATCCTGATGGACCATCACCTCCCGCGCTGCTGGTGGTTCGGGGAGAGGCTTTCATCAGAATCTCTGATTTTGAAAAGTTGAACAAATCGCTTGAAGAGAAGGGAGAAAAAACTTATGTTAATCCCCGCAACACAGCAGCGGGATCATTGAGACAGCTGGACTCCTCGTTAACCGCCAAACGGCCCTTGACTTTACTGACCTATCAGGTAGTGACCAGCTCGAGTGGAAAGCCATCCACACAGATAGAAACCCTGGAGTATTTAGAAAAAATGGGTTTCCCGGTTCCTGAACACGATTTTTGTAAGGATATCCAATCAGTGATCGGAAAATTAGATAAATGGGATGAGCTGCGAAAATCACTCGATTATGAAATAGATGGTGTTGTGATCAAACTTAATGACCTTGAACTGGCCGACTCATTGGGGGTGGTTGGCAAAGCTCCCAGAGGCGCTATTGCCTATAAATTCCCCGCCCAGGTGGTAACTACAAAGTTGGAGGAAATCCGGGTTAATGTGGGCAGAACAGGAGTATTAACGCCTTATGCTGTTCTCGCTGCAGTGGAGATCGGTGGAGTAACAGTTAGGCAAGCTACCCTGCACAACTTTGATTTTATCTCCGAGAAGGATATTCGGGTGGGCGACCGGGTAATGGTTAAACGAGCCGGGGAAGTGATCCCATACGTCATGGGACCAGTTAAAGATCTCAGGACAGGAATTGAGGAGGTTTTTTCTCCTCCCTATCAGTGCCCTGTCTGTCATGAGCCAGTTGAACATTTAGAAGGTGAGGTTGCCTGGTATTGTGTAAATGCCAGCTGCGAAGCGCAATTGATCAGGAATATAGAACATTTTGTTTCCAGACCGGCTATGGATATTGTTGGAATGGGAATAAAGATCGTTGAGCAATTAGCCCAGGAAAATTTGATCCGAAATGTTAGTGATCTATATAATTTGGATAAAGATGATCTGTTGGCTTTGGAGGGTTTTGGTGAGAAAAAGGTCGATAATTTATTAGATGCGATAGAGCAGTCCAAATTACAACCCCTTCCAAGATTGATCACTGCCTTGGGCATCCGGGGAGTTGGGGAAGTGGTCGCTGGAACACTGGCATCCCGATTTGGCAGTCTTGATGCTCTTCAGGGTGCGGCTTATGAGGATCTGGATAATATTGCCGGCATAGGACCCAATATAGCTCAGGCAATCCTGGATTGGTTCGATATTGAAGCAAATCAAAAGATCCTGGCTGCCCTCAAGCGTTCTGGTGTTTGGCCGACAATCCAGGTCCAAGACCCTGGGCAGATTAAAATATCACCACTGGACGACAAGAGTTTTGTACTGACAGGCACACTTGCAGGTTATACACGTAATGAACTTAAGGAGCTTCTTCGATCGCTGGGGGGGCGAGTGAGTGGATCGGTAAGCGCGAGAACAGATTTCCTGGTTGTAGGAGAAAATCCCGGATCTAAATATCAAAAGGCTCTGGAATTGGGTATAACGATCCTTTCAGAGAGTGATGTCATAAAGTTGATCCAGTCAGCAATGGATAAACAGGAGGGAGGAATAAACTGACATCAGTAAAGAGATTGATCCTAAAAAAAGGACGAGAAAAACCTCTTAAGCATAAACACCCCTGGGTCTTCTCTGGAGCGGTAGAACGTCTAGAAGGTGATCCGGATCCTGGTGAAACAGTCGAGATCCGCAGTTTTGGGGGAGAATTTCTGGCCCTGGGTGCATTTAGCCCCGAATCACAGATCCAGGCAAGGGTCTGGAGCTGGCGGCAAGATTATGTAATTTCGACTGACCACTTTCGGTCGAAAATTAAACAAGCTATCCAATATCGAGAACATATCAAGTATGACTATCCGATGAAGCGTTTGATACATGCCGAATCTGATGGAGTTCCGGGTCTGGTTGTTGACCAGTATGGGGATATCCTTGTCCTGCAGCTGCTCAGCACGGGACCGGAACTCTGGAGAAACGATTTGGTACAGATCCTGGTTGATGAGACTGGTGCCAAGTCGATTTATGAAAGGTCGGATGCCCAGGTCAGAAAACTGGAAGGTTTGGAACCTCGAACCGGACTTTTATATGGCGAGGAGCCAGAGGAATTAGTTCATATTGAACAAGGTGGTTTAGAGTACTGGATCGATATCCGGAAGGGGCATAAAACAGGTTATTATCTGGATCAGCGCTCCAATCGGGAAATTGTAGGTCGATTATGTTCAGGATTGGATGTATTGGATTGTTTTTGTTATTCAGGTGGGTTTTCCATGCAAGCGCTAAAAAATGGAGCTGAGTCTGTAACTCTGGTAGATGAGTCTGAAGAGGCGCTGAAATTGGCAGAAAAGCATGTCTATTCCAATCGGCTCCCTGGCGAAAGAATGACAACCCAGAAAGGGGATGTTTTTGATGTTCTGCGAAAGTTCCGTGACCAGGCAAAAAGCTTTGATGTAATTATTTTGGATCCACCAAAGTTCGCTCCAACAGCGTCTCATTCAGCCAGAGCAGCCAGGGGATATAAGGATATTAATTTGCTAGCTTTCAAATTGCTTAAACCGGGAGGTCTTTTGGCGACATTTTCCTGTTCTGGAGGGATCAGCAGAGAGTTCTTCTTAAGAATTTTGTCAGGTGCCGCAATAGATGCTGAAGTTAATGCTAGAATACAGTTACATATGGGACAAAGTGCAGACCACTTAATCAACTTGAGCTTCCCGGAAGGGACCTATCTCAAGGGGTACGGCATTCGTGTTGATAAAGAGGAGGTTTGAGATGTATGAAGATATCGGTCAAGGACTGGTTGAATATTCCTTGATCTTATTGCTGGTTGCATTAGCCTTGATATTGATCCTATCAATTTTCGGCACTGAACTAGCCGATGTGTACAGCAATATCATAGAAAATATTCCCTAAAACATTTATTTCAATTGTAATTTTTTCCTATTATTAATCAAAAAAAGCGAGGCTTGCACTCGCTTTTTTTGATTAAAATAACTTCATTTCTGATCTGAATATAAAGTTTCAGCGATCTGACTCAGAGAGAGGGGTTTTCCCAGAAGGATCATAAACGTAAACCCGATCACCCAGATTGGCCCAGTTGAATAGCCAGTGAGAATCACCGACAGACATATTCACACAACCGTGGGATTGGGGGTATCCCAAATTTGCCCGCCAGTATGCTCCATGGAATGCTCTGTCTTCATCGAAGTACATCGTCCAGGGAACGCTTTCCAGGTTGTAGGCATGGGCTGGATCAGTTAACCAGCGCATGCGGGTCACTTCATCTTTCTCTTTGATTGAGAAAATACCTGGGTAAGTGTAGAAAGGGTGCAGGCCGGAGGCGATCAAAGTTGCAAAAACCAGTTTGCGATCCTCATAGACCGCCAAGGTCTGTTCGTATAAATCCACTTCGATCCAACGGTCCCAGGCCATTCCTTCAGGGGGGCCGGTTCGAGGGGATATTTTTGCCACTGCAGTCTGAATGACCCACTCATCGGGTCCGACCAGGTACCAATCCCACTTTCCTACGGTTGCTACATCGTAGATCTGCACCAGTTGCTGGTGTTCTAGGAAGTGGCCTGTGTAATCATCGTTATCATAACCAGGAGTGTATTTAGTTTCCGCTTTCCCTCCAGGTGAAAACATGGACAGGACCCACCCGAAATCGGTTTTTGGTGTTTCTGTAAACTCAACTCCTTGGAAGATTGGAACTTCTGTTATCACCAGATCATCAGAGGACATCCAGCCAACATCAGTATAGTGATAATATTTTCCACGGCTGTATTCTGTTTGGGAGATCGAAACGTAATTGAATCCAGGTGTGATCCAGCGGATTATTTTCTCTTTGTTATCATTTATGGCATCGTTGAGAGTCTGATATATAGGCGCTCGATCGGAGCTGACATAGGCATACTTGTATTCCAAATCCGCTAAAGCGGGATCGGGATTTTTGGTGGGAAGGGGCGTTTCTGGAAAAGTGATTCCTTTTTCAGCCATATCAAGTATATAGGCGGTTGGGCCAAAAGGATTGCAGTCCTGGGTCTTATCAAAAAAGAGATCAGGTGGGCAGAGAGGTAAAGATCCATACCCTGGGCCATCAGCGGAAACGATGCCGGGTGAAATTACGTATAGGAACCCTGTTATCAGCAGAGCGATGATCAATTTTGGTCTAATCATAAAGTTGGTGTTATTTATCTTTTAATTCGGCAGGCAGATGCTGCACATCAATAGTGGCTTCATCACAAAATATCATTGCTCTTTCTATGACGTTCCGTAACTCACGTATATTACCAGGCCAGGAATAGTTTTTCAGCAAGTCGAGAGCCGCGGGAGTCATATTCTCAATGTTGATGCCCATCTTGGGGTTGTTTGTTTTAATAAAATGTCCTGCCAGCCCCGGGATGTCTTCGGGGTGTTCCCGGAGGGGAGGGATTTCAATATTAATCACTTTCAGGCGGTAATACAGATCTTCCCGGAACTCGCCTTTTTCGATCAGATCCGGCAGATTCTTATTGGATGCTGCCAGGATCTGGACATCGACCTGGATCGAGGTCGTGCTGCCCACCCGGCGGAAGGATCGTTCTTCCAGGGCCCGCAGGACTTTGGCTTGCATATCAGAAGACATTGATGAGATCTCGTCCAGAAACAGGATACCCTCATCGGAAACTTCCATCAAACCCCGTTTCCTTTTTTGTGCGCCTGTAAATGCTCCGGCTTCATAACCAAAGAGTTCAGACTCAAGCATAGTATTTTGAACTGCTGCACAGTTGATATCTATAAAGGGTTTGTCACTGCGAGGGCCCATGCGGTGAATGGCCCGGGCTAAAACTTCCTTTCCGGTTCCGGTCTCTCCGGATACAAGAATGGAAGTGGAATGTTTTGCTGCCCGCTGGGCTTCTGTGAAAACTTTTTTCATGATCTCAGAATTGATCACGATAGAATCTAAAACTTCGCGCTGTGAGCGCCGGAAATGATTTAACTCTTCCCTCATTTCCACAATATCCTGCGCTCGTTTGATACTCTGTTCCAAGCGTTCGAATTTTATTGGTTTTTGAATGAAATCATGGGCTCCATTCTTCATTGCTTCCACGGCCATTTCGATTTTGCCATGGGCAGTGATCATAATAATGGGAGGACGGAAGGGGAGTTGGGCCGTCTCGGCCAGAAGATCTGGACCGTAACCATCGGGAAGCTGGACATCCAATAGGACAATGTCAGCTTCTTGGGCGGTAAGGTGTTTGCGGGCGGTTTTTAGATCGGCGGCCAGTAACACTTCATAACCTTCCGACTCAAGATAACTACCGATATTATTCCGGGCGTTCTTTTCGTCGTCAACAAGCAAGATGGTTGCTGTCATTCCTTGGGTTCCTCCTGCACTACTCCGGGAAGGATGATCTGGAAAGAAGTCCCTTCCGGAAGGGGTTCTAAAGTAATTGTACCTTCATGCATGGTAATGATCTGTTTTGTTATAGAAAGTCCGAGACCGGTGCCGTCTTCTTTAGTGGTGAAAAAAGGCTCAAAGATGCGGTCCTGAACTTCTGGGGGGATTCCCGGACCTGTATCCAAAACATCAACCTGAACTCCCGGTGTGCCGGTGGTTTTCTGAATGCGTTTTAGACGGACGGAAAGAACTCCGCCGTCAGACTCTTCCATGGCTCGCACTGCATTACTGATTAAGTTGTTGAAAACCTGGCCCAAGGCGCGGTCGTCCCCGGGTACCAACGGAAGATTATCTTCAACTTTTAATACATGGGATACTGAGGTTCTTTTCATGCGGGGAACCCAGCGGTTCAGAATTCGTTCAATCAAAGCTGGTAGGTCAAGGGGTGTTCGGTGATAACTTTGTGATTTTGAGAAAGTGAGTACAGTATCAACAATGTGTGTTAATCTATCGCAGTCATCATTGATTCCTTTTAAAACATCACGCTGATTAAAATCCGCAGGTAGTATTTTATCCAGAAGCTGGATCCCTGAGGTGATGTTATTAATCGGGTTGCGGATTTCATGGGCAAAAATGGCGTTCATCTGACCAACAAGAGCTCGTCGTTCAAGCTGCTGGGTCTGAATGCGGACTTTTTCTTCTTTACTGATATCCTGCACAAAGATTAAAATACCCTGGATCTGGTCAGACTCCGGGTTGGTAACCGGGAAGGTTTTGATCAAGGCCGGAAAGGCGCTGCCATCTCTGTGGTGGATCTCCAGCTGACCCAGATCATGAGTGGGGATATTCTCAAGGGCATCCTGCAGCGCCGGGGTCAATCTATCTGTGCCGATAATGACGTCGTCGATATGGCGGCTGACTACTTCCTGTTCGGCATACCCGAGGATTTGTTCTGCAGAAGGGTTGACCTGCTGGATCAGAAGATCGGGTCCCAAAAAAAGAATACCCTCGGGCATAAATTTATTAATGGTATCGCCAATAGCTTTTTTAAGGGTAGTTTTTGTCAAACGATCATTTAGATTTGATTTTAGGATGAAATTATTAAAAACTCCCTCTGTTGCGGCTACCAAGAGTTTCATCCCGGCTAAGGATGTTTTTTTATCAGGAGGTGGAGAATTTTCTGATCCCATGGCGACGATCAGGCCGCTGATGGCATTGGTATCATTCAAAGGAGATGAGATTACAAAAGAAGAGCCTTTCTGCGCAGCTCTTTCCATCAAGGGAGAGAGAGGTGGTTTAAATGGTGGAGAAAAATGGCTTTCTTTATAATGCGAGAAAAAATCTGTGGTTGAAATTGTGTCCGGCAAAAAACCAGAAGGATTGTCAAGTAGCACAGCTTTTAGCTGAGGG
>Ga0307419_10001968_pt1 | contig 10503 bp, 11 predicted proteins | sample SalMarWE160230MG_2_FD_202512 | JGI IMG/M metagenome (GOLD analysis project Ga0307419, IMG submission 202512) | Salt marsh sediment microbial communities from the Plum Island Ecosystem LTER, Massachusetts, United States - WE1602-30 | ecosystem: Environmental > Aquatic > Marine > Intertidal zone... | reverse complement strand
AACTATTTTGGCCTCCATTAGTCAAAAGACTTAAAAATCTTCGATGGTCAAAAAAGGAGGGAGCATGAAATGAGTTTAACAAATTTAATATTGTTAACGGGACGTACGATTAATCAAGGAGTTGCGCTTGAAGGAGGTAAGGTCACGAAAGAAAATGTTCGTGCAGCAGGAATTTGCACATTTGATAAAGATGATTTCAAAAAATTAGACAGCATAGCGGGCACGCCTGTAAAGGTCACAACCGATTATGGAGAAGTCATGGTTTATTCAACTATCACCGAGGAAGGACCACACCCAGGAATCATTTTTATTCCCATGGGACCTTGGAGTAACCAAGTTGTCAATCCAGACACGCAAGGATGTGGGACTCCAACTTATAAAGGCATGAAAGCCAAAGTTGAAATCGTGAAAGATGGAAAGGTTTTAGATGCACTAGAATTAATAGGAAAATTAAAGGAGGTCCAAAAATGACCCAAAAAAAAATAACTACCCATTATGATGTTCTTTGTCCTTTTTGTGGAACACTATGCGATGATTTGGAAGTAGATATTGCCGATAATGAAGTTATCGAAATGAGAAATTCGTGTCAAATTGGAACCAAGAAATTTTTTTCATCTAATCCAAGCGGGCATAGGTACCTAAAACCCCAAATCAAAGAAAAGGGTACTTTTAGGGATGCAACTTGGGATGAAGCCCTTGATAAAGCAGCCGATATTTTAATCAAAGCGAAAAGACCATTGCTTTATGGATTTTCAAGTACCGAATGTGAAGCGCAAGGTGTGGGTGTAGAATTAGCAGAATATTTAAAAGCGATTTTAGATAATACAGCGTCTGTTTGTCATGGACCCTCATTATTAGCGATTCAAGATGTTGGTGCTCCATTATCAACTTTAGGAGAGTACAAGAATAGGGCTGATTTAGTTATTTTTTGGGGCAGTAATCCAGTTCATGCCCATCCAAGGCATTTAAGTCGATACAGTGATTTTGTACGAGGGTATTTTAGAAAAGATGGAAGGAATGATCGATATATCGTAGTTGTTGATCCTCGTAATACTCACACGGCCCAGATTGCTGATTTGTATATAAAAATTAACCCTAATGAAGATTATGAGCTTTTAAATGCTATAAGAGCGGTATTAAGAGGCGTAGAACTGGATGCCAAGGAAGTATCAGGAGTACCGATGGAAAGTATCAAACGATTAGTCGATATTCTAAAAAAATGCCATTTTGGGGTCATATTTTTTGGGATGGGCCTTACTCAATCATTATCTCATCATAGAAACATTGATAGTGCAATATGTTTAGTGCGAGAATTAAACGATCACACTAAATTTCTCTTAACTCCAATGAGAGGGCATTACAATGTTGCGGGTGCTAATCAAGTCTTCACATGGAACACGGGATATGCGTACTCAATCGATTTTTCGCGAGAGTATGCCAGATATAATCCTGGTGAATTTTCTTCGGTAGATCTCCTAATGAATGATGAGGTTGATGCCACTCTAATCGTGGCATCAGATCCAGCAAGTAATTTTCCTGCAGGTGCAGTAAGGAACATGTTCAAACATCCAATAATTGCAATTGAACCACATCACACTCCTACTTCTGTATATGCAGATGTGATTTTACCTCCCGCATTCGCAGGCATCGAATGCGAAGGGACAGCTTACCGAATGGATAAAGTTCCTCTCAGGCTTAGAAAGGTAAAAGAGGCTCCTGAAGAATGCTTACCTGATAAAGAAATATTAGAACGTTTATTTGAAAGAGTAAAAGAGAAGGAGGGCAAATGAAAATGGTGGAAGTTAAGCTAAAACTAAAAAAAAAACCAAAATTTCCCTTAGAAGCAGATAGTATCACTCCAGATAATTTTGCTGGTAAAACTCTTGCTGAAATTAAAAAACTTCCTCTATATCATGCTAGAGAATTGATAACTATTGGAGAATTCTTTGATGTTACTGGAAAAGCAGAAGACGTGTCCAATACTAAAATAATTATTGATGGTGATGTTTCCAAGGTTAAAAGAATTGGAGAAAAAATGACGGGAGGAGAAATCATCATAAATAGCGACGTTGGCATGCATGTGGGGAATACCATGTCCGGAGGAAAAATATTAGTGAAAGGGAATGCCGATGATTGGGCAGGCGCAATGCTCCAAGGTGGTGAATTAGAAATTGAAGGAAATGCAGGCCACTATGTTGGTTCAGCATACCGGGGATTCTGGCAAGGAATGAAAAATGGAACAATACGCGTTAAAGGCAAAGTTGGAAATGAATCAATGTTATGGGCTAAAAGTTCAAAACCAGCAAACAAGTGGCCAACTCTCTATTGCGGTGGCGCAAGTTCTTTTTTAGGTTTGCACAATCACGGAGGCACGATGGTCGTTGAAGGTGATGTAGATCGATGTATTGGAGCTGATCAGATTCGAGGGACTATTATCGTAAAAGGAAATATTTCCAGAATTCTCCCCTCTTTCAAGAAGTTGGATGACGTCAACGAAATTACACTTCCTAATGGAGAGATAATGACCGGAAAATTTGCTCAATATAGTGGAGATCATTCAGTAAGTAAAGAAACAGCTGGTAGACTCTACGTTGCAATTAAATAATCTTTTTTTATATTATATTAGATAATTTAAAACTAAATTGAAAAATATTTCATCTTAATCTTTTGCCAAAATTTTCCTTTCAGTTAAAAGACTTAAAGTAATTGATAAATGTCTAAATAAAATTCATTTAAAAAAGAAAAAGAATTAAGCATTACTTACCCAACGATAAAAACATCACAAGGTACGTGGTATAAAAGTTTTCCAGCAATAGAACCAACTAATATTTCTTCAAGACGAGAATGAGTGCCCTTTCTGCCGATGATAACAAGATCAACCTGCTCCTCCTTTACCATTTTTTGAATATATGATAAAGGACCATGATCAAAAATTAAATGAGCTTCAATTTCAATTCCTTCTTCCTTAAAAAGTTCCCTCGCTGAATCTATAAGCCCTTGAGCATTTTTTTCGTATACATCTTTTATTTTTTCCATTTCTAGACTTGAATTGCTATATATCTGAGGAACCGTAAAAAATGGTTGAGCAATGAATATGCCACTTGACTCAATATGATGTTCCACAGAATGAAAAACGATTATTTTGCATTTATATAGCGAATGAAGTTCTACTCCTTTAAGCATTGCATTATATGAATGCTCTGATCCATCAATTCCGATTAAAATTTTATTATAAATAATACATCACTTCTTCAAATTTTAATTAAAAAAAAATAACCATCTATTAAAACATATGCTCTATAATTTTAAAGAAAAAGAGTATTATTCTATTTGGATTAGAAACATTAAAACTAATTCTTCTAATAATTTAAACTTTTTAAGGATTAAAATTATTTAAGAATAGATCCGTCAACTACACATTAAAGATGTAGACAATTTTAATCTGAATTCATGAAGAGCTTTTAAAAGTTATTATTTTAAATGAGAAGCTATTATTAAATTATGGAAAGATTTATAAATCTCCTAAATTTGCTAGATCGGAAGTAAAGATTAATGGATTAATAAGTATAAGGTGGATAACATATGGAAAAAGTTTCTAATCTTAATTTAAAAGCACAAGAGAATTTAATTATTGCGGAAAAAGAAAAGCTTGTTGCATTAGAATTAAAAGAATTAGCTAAATATCTCCTGAAAAAGGCAAGAAGTAGAGAGAAATTTGTCGAAAGGGAAATAAAGTTAGCTCAAATAAGACAAAATTTAGTTGAGAATAATAAAATATTATTAGAAAATAGGATTCGATCTAAAGAAATACTAAAATTTTCTGACGATGTAATAAATCACGATAAGAATTTTACAGATTATCATGAAGTTGTTGCAGAAAATCAATTAGAGTCAGCAAAACATCATAAAGAACTGGCAAAACTTGAAGAAAATCTAGCTAAAAGTAAAATTTTGGTGGCAAATTCTAAAATACGAGTTGCAAATGTTCGAATTAAATTATCAAAGCTACAACTTAAATATGCAAAAGCAATTCAAAACAATTCTTCTGAAAAAATAATGAAGATAAAATCGGTATATAAACAGGAACAAAACGAGTTAAATAATCTTTTACAAGAATTAATGGAGAAAGAAAACGGGGTTAAAATAATCCAAAAGGATATAGCAAAGTCAAATTCAAATCTTTCCCAAGCATTGATAAAGTGAAAAAATTAAGAAATTATCCTAAAAATGTTTAAAAGAAAAGTGAATATTACTCGTATTAAGAAAGGTCAAAAGTTAGATGAAATTGATATTGTACTGATTGAACAAGCAATTAATTTGATCGTAAATTCAAAATCTCTGGTAGACATAATTTGTCTTGCTGATGATTTGAAGGATCTTGCCGTTGGATTTCTATTTTCCGTTGGAATTATAAATTCTTACATGGATATCAAGGATATAACTATTAATGAATTAGAAAATAAAATAATGATTGAGATGCGTGATAATAAAGATTTTAATTCTACCGAATTTGAAAAGAATGTGTTCAATAGAGTAATAGATACAACTTGTGGGATACCTTCTCCTTGGAGAGATCTCATTAAAAGTAAATTAAGGGAAGCAAAGGACTCCAAAATATCGGATGTGAAAAGGAAAGTAGATTCTAAGATTATATTCTCCTCAATTATCAAAATGCAGAAAGAAACGCATCTATTTCGTGAAACTGGAGGCTGTCACGGTGCAGCTATATTTGATCTTGATGGAAATTTGATTACTATAAAAGAAGATATAGGACGTCATAACGCAATAGATAAAGTAATAGGAGAATTATTACTTAAAAATGATTCATTTAATGATAAAATTCTCATGACAACGGGGAGGCTTACGGGAGACTCTGTATTGAAAGCAGCAAGAGCAAACATACCAATTGTTGCTTCGCTATCTGCTGCTGTTGAATCAGGAATTCGTATTGCTTTTGCATACGGAATAACCCTAATTGGATTTGTACGAGGTAACTCCATGAATATTTATTCTCGTGCAGATCGGATTGTAGAATGAATTTTGTGATTATTATAACAAATTAATTTTTATGCTAAATATAAATAAATTGAATCTCTACATAAAAATATTAGACTATATATTGTAATTAAAAGAGTGGAAAAGTGAATAAATGAAGCACAAAGTTGGAATTATTTTGCTCCTTATTGGTGGAGCTTTTATGGTCATTGGGAATGCAATTGGAACAATAGGTGTTTTTGAATTTCTTCAAGGATACGTAGTTTCAATTGTTTCAAGTGAATGGGTTCCTCTGGTGAATGATATAATGGGACTTCTCGGATGGATAGCTGAACAAGGAGGTTGGGCAATTATAGCTGGTGCTGTCTTTATTTTATTAGGCGCATTGAAGCTTGGAAAGTTTATCGTATGGATTGGATTAACTTTTGGTGCTTTAGCATTGATAGTGTGGATAATAGCACAAGTTGTAGATTTTACTGGAATATCTTTAGGACCACAACTTGACACATTATTAAGTCAAATTTATGGTTTATTTACCTACAATACAGGATTTGCTTTTACGGGGGTTGCACTGGCTGTAATTGGAAAAGCAAGTATAAAGAAAGTACCTAAACCTAAAAAAGATGCTAAATCTAAATTAGACGATTCAGCAGACCTAGATTCCACCGAGGAGTACAAGTTCTGTCCAGAATGTAGCAAGAAATTACCCATAAATGCTAATTTTTGCAGCGAATGTGGAAAGATATTTGACTAGTCATTTTTTTAACTTATTTTTTTCATTATAAAATGATAAATAGAATTGATTGAAAATCTAATCAAAAAATTTTTTAATAAATTTCACATTAAACCAAATATCATAATTATAATTAAAATTTAGTTAGAAATGGTGATATAATAATTCCAATACCAGTAGCGTTCATGCAATTATCAAGCTGTTGGGGATGCCACCAATCCCTCTTGAATGCACATTTAAATTTACTTCCTATTCTTCCCGCCCTAAATATCGTTTATTGGCCAGCTGTAGTTGATTTCAAGCATAGTTCTCTGCTTGAAAGAGAAGATGGAAGCATTGTTGTAGGCTTTCTTGAAGGTGTTGCACGAACAAAACAAGATACAGAAAATGCAAAGTTAATAAGGAAAAAATGTAAAGTCGTGGTTGCAATAGGAGCTTGTGCTTGTTATGGAAGCGTGAAAGGATTAGCCAATTTGTTTGATAAAGATGAATTGATCAAGAGAAAATTCATGGAAACTGAATCTATTACCGATAAAAATCCAAAGGAACCAACTCAACACGTTCCCGGTATTGAAGATTACATTGTAAACATAAAGGATATCATTGATGTAGATATGTTTATTCCCGGATGCCCTCCCACTACCGAAAATATCATTGCTGCCATCTCTTACCTTCTCACACTTGTAGCTGAAGGTCCAAAATCGCTTGATAATAATAAAACAGTGTGCGACAGTTGCGATTTATTCGAAGAAGGTTGCTTTTTAGATGATGGAAAGTTATGTTATGGGGCAATAACTGCGGGAGGTTGTGAGTTAATGTGTCCAAATCATGGAGATTATTGTTATGGTTGTTTTAGAGCCACAAATAAACCAGGAAAAAAAGTAGAACAGCTAAAAAGCATGCTTTATGGTATCGAAGAACTAACTGATGAAATTGGAGCGAATCTACAGCATTTTCTTGACGTTTATTTAGGATCTTCAAACATTACTAGTTTTTATTTCAGGGGTGATTTAATTCAAAGATTAGCATATGAACCCGATAGTTTTAAGATAAAAGAAATCGAAACAAAGAAGGGTCCTAAGCTTATTCTTGATGTTACACCGACTGGAACTGCAATTTCAGATGAATTAGTAGGGCTTGCATTATATCTTCTGAAAAATGATCCTAAATTTAAATTCAGCTCAAAAACAGTATGTAGTCATTGTAATCGAGATATTGTTGATAAAGTACCCACGGATCTTAAACGTGATTATGTTGGTTTACCTAATACTGAGACTTGCTTTTTAGAACAAGGATATATTTGTTTAGGTCCTGTAACACAAGCTGGATGTGGAACAATTTGTCCAAACAAGGCCAATGCCCCATGTCTGGGTTGTTATGGTTCTTCAATGGGAGTTAAAGATCAAGGAGCAAAATTCATTAGTACTTTAGGAGCTTTGTGTGCTGACAAGGATCCAAGCGAAATTCTTAATTCAATAAAAGATCCAGCAGGATTGTTCAATAGATTCACTTTAGCGGATAGTACCTTAGGACACAGATTCCATGATAAAATGGAGAAAGAATAATTCACCTATTTAGTTTTAATTTTATATTAACCATAATTATATACAATAATAATAAGAAATAAAAAAGTTGAAAAGCATGGCTAATACAGAAGAATATAAAATTTTTCCTGGATGCACGATCGGGAATAGAATACCTTTCATCGAAGCCAGTGCACGTAAGGTTTTTGATACATTAGGCATAAGGACATCTGATGCCGATTTTGCATGTTGTCCGGATCCTGTCGGATTCAATTCAGTTGATCACGAAAGCTGGTTAGCAATGGGCGCCCGAAACCTTACTATAGCTGAAGGAGAGTCAAAAAGCATAGTTTCCTTATGTAACGGATGCTTTCAAACGCTAAAAGCCGTAAATCATGAATTAAAACAGGATAAACACTTACGTGATAATATAAATTCCAAGTTAAAACTAATAAACCGCGAATTCAAGGGTTTAATTAATGTAAAGCATTTTGTTGAGGTTTTACACGAATTAGGAGTTGAAAAGATCAAGGAACACGTCACACAAGATTTTTCAGGTCTAAAAGTTGCGTGTCATACTGGTTGCCACTACAATAGACCATCCGAGATAATGCAAACTGACGATCCAATGGAACCTGTTAAACTTCGAGAATTAGTTGAAGCAACGGGGGCTATGGCAGTTGATTATACTGAAGAAATGCTTTGTTGTGGTTCGGGAGTAGGGAACACTGAAGAAGAAACTTCAATGCAAATATTAGCTAATAAATTTAAGAGTGCAATAAATGCTGGAGCTGAAGCATTTATTGTGATTTGTCCAGCTTGTTTCCAACAAATGGATACTAACCAAAAAAAAGCGGGTACACAATCAAATAGTGATTTTAATATACCAATACTTTACTTAACTGAATTAATGGCGTTATCTTTTGGTTTTAATCCAGAAGAGCTGGGGTTAAAGTTTCACAGAGGAAGAACAACACAGTTATTAGAAAAACTTGGCATAAAATAATTATTTTATTCACTTCCTTAATTTTATATAATTTTTAAATAATAAGTGCTTTAGATTAATTTAAATCATAAAAGTAAATATTAAAAAATGTCATTTAATTTTAAAAACCCATCCAAATTATTTGCTTGGTTCTATTCTTTATTTTGTCCTGTTTATGGAAGAAAATTCTACAAAAAGTTGTTAAAAGCATTAGAATTAAATGGCAACGAATCCGTTTTAGATTTTGGTAGTGGAGCTGGGGTTTTAGCGAAAAAGATTATCAAAGAATTATCAAGTGAGGGTAAATTAACGTGTTTAGATTTATCAGAAGCGTTTTTGCATAAGGTTCGAAAAAAGTTGCGTAAATATCCAAATGTGAACTACATATTAGGAGATATACGAGAGATGGATATCTCAGCTAATACTTTCGATAAAATTATCATTACTTGGGTTATTCATCACATAGAAGATGAGGTTAGATCTGGTCTTTTAAATAGCATAGTTAAAACTTTAAAACCAGAAGGAGAAATCTATGTGATAGAATTCTTAGCTACACCTCATGGTATTGCTGAGGAGTTCTTAATCGAACTTTTTAATGGAATGGGTTTATCTGAAAGAATAGTATTTAGAAGGAAAAATACAGGATTATATGAATTCAAGAGAAATTAAAAAAGTCAAACCAATTCTGCGAATAGGTTAAATCCGTCTACTTCGTAAATTCGAGCCTTTACAAACGAGCCATAGATTCCATCAAAATTCTCAATGAATACATTTTTATAGGCAAAATTTCGGCCAAAAGCTTGGTTTACTTTAAATCCTTCATGCAAGACTAAAACTTCACCCTCCCAGTTCCTCCAGTTTGCATTTATTTTTCTCAAAGATTCGCGAAAAATATTAGAAAGTATTGTAGATCGTTTTTTTATAATCCTATTATCAACTTGTTCCATAGTTTTAGCTTTTGTTCCAGGTCGGGGGGTAAATTTCGAAACATTAAGAATTTCGGGTTTTAACCATTTAATTAAATCTATTGTTTGTTTATAATCCTCTTCGGATTCTCCGGGAAATCCACAAATTATATCTGTAGATATTGTAAGATACGGAAATTTCTCTCTTAAACTTTTCAGCTTTTCGCTTATATCTCCTATAGTGTACGGGCGATTCATTAATTTAAGAACATTATCACTTCCAGATTGTATGGGTACATGAAGGAATTGGTACACGTTTTTTAATCCATATAAGGATATTAATTGAGTATATTGATCAATTAAGAATTTTGGATTTAGCATTCCAACACGTAAAAAGAATTGAAAGTTTAGATTAGAAATTGAATATATTAAATCAAATAGCATAGTGTCACTATAATTGTAAGTACTGCAATCTTGTGAAGTTAGATAAACCTGCTTGATCCCTTGTTTTAATTGATTCTCCACATTTCTAACGATGTTAACTGGATCATAACAATGCAATCTTCCTCTGGCATTTTTCACGCAACAATAGGTACACGCTCCTAGACAGCCTTCTGAGATAGGTACAATGCCAGTTAGCTTACCTTCTGGAAAATTAATGAGATACTCTGATTTATCAATTGACATTTTCGAGGGAATAAAGATATTTCTCCTTCCAGACTTAATTTGCTCAAAAATAGCAGGAATTTCTTCAAAATTATCTAAATCAAGAATAGCAGAATAATTTGGGATTAATCGTTCGATAACTTCAATATAATTATCGTCTACATGCGGTAAACATCCTGCAATTATAATTTTTTTGCCATTGTTTCCTTGATTAGTAAGATTTAATTCTTTTAATCGTTCTTTTATTTTATTTTCTGTTTGCTGTTTTACAGCACATGTGTTTATAATTATGAATTGAGCTTCCGAGAAAGATGTTAGAATATAGTTATTTTCTTTTAAGATTTTAGAGATAATCTGAGAATCCGCTTTATTGGAAGCGCACCCATACGTTTCGATATAAAAGGAATTTTGAATCATATTTAACTTTGAAAGTATAAAATCCTAATATTATGAAAATTGCAAGAAGTAAAAAATTTGGGAATTAATGTCATTGGAGAACATGAGTTACGTAAATTTAATAATATAATAAACAATAAGCTAGTATTAATAATTATAAAGTTAAAATCATTTTGAATCATGCCCAAGTATGCTTACTGTGATATATGTAAAAAAGAAATAAGCGATCCGGCCCACAAACCCATGGAAACCTTTACAAAAGTAATTTGGGTCCTTCTAATTATTGCCTCTTTAGGAATT
>Ga0307419_10001966_pt1 | contig 10505 bp, 8 predicted proteins | sample SalMarWE160230MG_2_FD_202512 | JGI IMG/M metagenome (GOLD analysis project Ga0307419, IMG submission 202512) | Salt marsh sediment microbial communities from the Plum Island Ecosystem LTER, Massachusetts, United States - WE1602-30 | ecosystem: Environmental > Aquatic > Marine > Intertidal zone >... | reverse complement strand
GCGCCCGCCTACACCAAGGTGCTTGGCGAAAGCCTCGTCAAAGAGGCGAGGAAGGACGACAAGATCGTCGCCATTACCGCGGCGATGCCCGCGGGAACCGGGCTCGACATCTTTGGCACCCAATTCCCCGACCGACGCTTTGACGTCGGTATTGCCGAGCAGCACGCGGTGACCTTTGCCGCCGGGCTCGCGGCCGAAGGCTACAAGCCGTTCGTCGCGATCTATTCGACCTTCCTGCAACGCGCTTACGACCAGGTGGTCCATGACGTCGCGTTGCAGAAGCTGCCGGTCCGTTTTGTCATGGATCGCGCCGGGCTGGTCGGCGCCGACGGTCCAACCCACGCCGGCTCGTTCGACGTCGCCTATCTCGGCTGCCTGCCGGGGTTTGTTCTCATGGCGGCGGCGGATGAGGCGGAGCTCGTGCACATGGTCGCGACCCAGGCCGCCATGAACGATTGCCCGACGGCACTGCGCTATCCGCGCGGCGAGGGCGTCGGCGTGCCGCTTCCCGAGGAGGGCAAGCCGCTCGAGATCGGCAAGGGCCGCATCGTGCGCGAAGGCTACAAGATCGCGCTGTTCTCCTACGGCGCACGACTTGCCGAATGCCTCAAGGCCGCCGACGAACTCGCGGCGCTCGGGCTGTCGACCACGGTCGCGGACGCACGGTTCGCCAAGCCGCTCGACATCGACCTGCTGCTGCGGCTTGCGCGCGAGCACGAGGTGCTGATCACCATCGAGGAAGGTGCGATCGGCGGGTTCGGCAGCTACGTGCTGCAGGCGCTCGCCGAACACGGCATGCTTGATCGCGGGCTGCGGGTGCGTGCGATGGTGCTGCCGGATATTTTTATCGACCAGGACACGCCGGCGGCCATGTACGCCAAGGCGGAGCTCGACGCCAAAGGCATCGTCGCCAAGGTGTTCGAGGCGCTCGGCAAGAATGCCGGCGCGGAGACCGTGCGGCTGGCGTAAGAATTTACGCGATCATTCCGGGGCGCCGCGAAGCGGCGAGTCCGGAATCTATACCACCGACCAAGGTTGCGGATTCCGGGCAGTCGAGCTTCGCTCGCCTTCCGGAATGACGAAAATATAATTGGTTCATGATGTCCCCTCGCCTGCGCGCCGATCGGCTGCTGGTTGAGCGCGCCTTGTTCGAGAGCCGCGCCAAGGCGCAAGCCGCCATCGCCGCCGGCCGCGTCAGCGCCAACGGCGCGCCAGTGCATAAAGCCTCCGACGACATCGCCCGCGACGCCGAGCTTGCCGCTGCCCCCGCGCATCCCTTCGTGTCGCGCGGCGGGGTGAAACTCGCGGCGGCGATCGAGGCCTGCGCGATCGATGTCGCCGGCCGCATCTGCCTCGATGTCGGCGCCTCGACCGGAGGATTCACCCAAGCGCTGCTCGAACGCGGCGCGCGGCGGGTCTACGCAATCGATGTAGGACGCGGCCAGCTGCATCCGACCCTTGCCGCCGATCCGCGCGTCGTTTCGATCGAGGCGACCGACATTCGCGCGCTCGACCCGGCGGCGCTTCCCGAGCCGCCCTCCCTCGTCGTCATCGACGTGAGCTTCATCTCGCTCAAGCTCGTGCTGCCGGCTATGCTCGCGCTGGCTGCACCCGACTGTCGGCTCGTCGCGCTGATCAAGCCGCAATTCGAGGCGGGACGCGACCGCGTGAGAAAAGGCGTCGTGCGCGACCCGCAAGTCCACGCCGCGGTGTGCGACGACATCGCCGCGTTTATCCGCTCCCTCGGTTGCGTGGTCGAGGCGCTGCTGCCCTCGCCGATCGAAGGCGGCGACGGCAACCGGGAGTTCCTGATTGTCGCGCGGCGCGTCGCATCGTGATTGAGCATCTGACCATTGCCCGCCTCGGCAAGCGTGGCGACGGGATCGCAGAAACGTCAGGCGGTCCTGTCTATGTTCCCTACGCCCTGCCGGGCGAGACGGTGGAGGTCGAGGATTGGGATGGTCATCCCGATCGTCGACGGCTGTTGCACGTCGAGACCCCAAGCCGCGAACGCATCGCCCCGATCTGCCCGCATTTCGGCGTATGCGGCGGCTGCGCCGTACAGCACTGGAACTGGGATCACTATCGCGCCTGGAAACACGATCTTGTCGTCACTGCGCTCGCACAAGTCGGCATCGAGACCGACGTCGGTGACCTCGTCGACGCCCATGGCGAGGGGCGGCGGCGCATCGTACTGCACGCGCGGCGCGGCACCCATGACGTGCTCGAGGTCGGCTTTGCCGCGCTGCATGCCCATGCGATCGTGCCGATCGACCGCTGCCCGGTGACGGCGCCGGGGCTCGACGGCGCCATCGAAGCGGCCTGGGCGATCGCCGAAGCGCTGCGGCCGACGGCGAAGCCGATCGATATCCATGCGACCGCGACCGATGCGGGGCTCGACATCGATGTGCGCGGGTCCGGCCCGCTGGGGCCGCGAGAAGCGCTTTCGCTTGCGAAAATCGCCGAGGCACATCGCCTCGCGCGCCTCACCCGCCACGGCGAGCTGATTGCGCAGCGCGCGATCCCTACCGTGACGATGGGACGCGCGAGCATCGCCATTCCGCCGGGGGCCTTTCTCCAGGCGACGGCGGAGGGCGAGGCGCAACTCTCGCATCTCGTGCTGCGCCAGATCGGCGATGCGAGATCGGTCGCCGATCTCTTTGCCGGCGTCGGCCCCTTCGCGCTCCGACTTGCCGAGCGAGCGCGCGTGGTTGCGGCCGACGTCGACGAGGCCGCCGTCGCAGCGCTTCGTCAAGCGGCGCAGAAAACGCACGGGCTCAAACCGGTCAATGTTGAGACGCGCGATCTCTTCCGCCGCCCATTTCTTGCGCGCGAACTCGCCGACTTGCGACTCGATGCCGTCATTTTCGATCCGCCGCGCCAAGGCGCCGACGCCCAGGCGCACGAACTCGCAACCAGCAAAGTTCCCACCATCATCGCGGTTTCATGCAATCCTGCGACCTTCGCACGCGATGCCAAGACCCTTCTCGACGGCGGCTATCGCCTGACCGAGGTCACGCCGGTCGATCAGTTCCGCTACAGCTATCACGTCGAGATCGTCGCGCGCTTTTCGCGGTGAAACGGCGATTGAATTTTATCGTTAGCCTATCCGTCGTGGGTTGGACAGGAAGTGAGGCAACATTGTTGCGGGGGCCGAAATGCCGGTACGAGCTCTGATCTCAAACGTCTTAGCGGGTGGGGTTATTGGCGTTATCAATATCTCGGTCGCCATTTCAACTGCCGCTCTCATGTTTTCCGGGACAAAACCCGAATACTTTGCTGTCGGCGTGGCAATTCTATTGATTGGTACCGTTGTCTCCGGTTTGGGCGGCACACTGGCGAGCGCTTTTCACGGCATAATTATCGCACCCCGCAGCGGACTTGCGCCCGTGTTCGCAAGCCTCATTGCGGCGATCATGACGATGATGAAGGACGGCGCTCGGAGCGACGCCATCTTGCCGACAATCGTCATGACCATCATGGTGACCGCATTCGTTTCGGGATTGGTGTTGCTCCTTCTCGGGCAGTTGAAGCTTGGTCGGCTCGTGCGGTATGTCCCCTATCCCGTGATGGGAGGATTTTTCGCCGGCATCGGGTTTATCTTTGTGCAGGGCGGGATCTCGGTCGCGAGCGGCGCGCAGTTAGCTATCGACAATCTGCCCGAATTCATAACGACCGACATCTCGATCAAGGCACTTCCAGCCGTTCTTTTTGCCATAGCCCTCTATTGGACGCGGCTTCGTTGGGGACATTGGGTCCTCGTCCCGCTCTTTCTGGCCCTTGGCTTCAGTGCATTTTATTCCGTTCTCGGCTATATGGGCGAGACCCGCGAAAGTGCGGAGGCCGCTGGCTGGCTTCCAGCAATTTCCTCAACCCCCGTAGACTTCCCCGTTCTTGATTTCTCAAACCTTTTCGCAGTCAATTGGTCTGTGGTCGCAGCACAATCGGGCGGCATCGCCACGGTGGCCATCCTCAACGCCATCATCCTGCTTATCGATGTTTCAGGCATTGAGATCATTGCCTCGCGCGAGATCAGCCCGAATCGTGAGCTGAAGGTTGCCGGCTGGACGAACATGGTCAACGGACTCGCAGGCGGATATCCCGGTGTGCACGTGGCTACGGATACGGCGCTCACCTACAAGCTGGGCGGCGACCGTCGCTTAATGGGCTTCACGTATGCCGGCGTCGTCAGTTTGGCGATCGTAGCCGGCACCGGATTTATTGGGAGTATCCCGACGTTTATCCTTGGCGGACTGCTCATTTACGTGGGTCTCGACTTTCTCGTCGAATGGATTTGGAAAAGTCGTAAGTATCTACCTCTGCTCGATTATCTGGTCATCCTGGTTATCTTCTATGTTGTTGCCGCTGTCGGCATCCTTGAGGGTTTCGCATTTGGGTTAGCGCTCACCGTTGTTTTGTTTGTCGTCACCTACAGCCGTCTTAAAGTAATTAGGAGTGAGTTGACCGGCAGCGAGCACGCGAGCCATGTCGACCGAGATCCAGCGCGCCGAGAGATCTTGAATCGTGAAGGGCGCCAAATTTGGATTGTGAGGCTGCAAGGCTTTATCTTCTTCGGAACGGCTGAAGGGCTGCGTGCGACAATCAAGGAACGTGTTTGCAGCCAGGACGTTGAAACCAAGATACGATACTTGGTGATCGATTTCCGCAACGTTGGAACAATCGATGCGTCTGCTGTGCACGTTTTTTCCAAATTGGCGCAGTTATCGGAAAAAGAAAACGTGCACATCTTGGTCACCGAGATCACCAAAAATATCCGTAACCAATTGAACAAAATTGGGTTCTTCGCGGATGCTCCAGCAGCCACGCAGCGTATGGAGTTCGCTCGACTCGATGATGGCGTCGCGTGGTGCGAGGCCCAAATACTTGGGACGTTTGTTTTTGAAACAAGAAAATACGGAGATTTCGAAGGTCAACTAACTCAACTTTTGGGTGTTCCTGTCGCAGCAGGCCAAATTGCTCCTTTCTTTGAGTCCGTGGAAGTCACTGCCGGCGACTACCTGTTTCGACAGGGAGAAACTGGCGACTGTATGTATCTCGTTCACTCGGGCGTCGCGGCGGTCATCACAGTATTTCCGGATGGCCATGAACGCGTCATACGGATCTATACGGCGGGAGCCATACTGGGTGAGATGGCCGTCTACACAAAAGCGCCGCGGTCGGCTAGCGTTCGTATTGAGGAGAGCGGGATATTTTATAGGTTGGGAGCCATGGAATTAGAGACGATGCAGAGGCAGTGTCCGGAAGCGGCCGGGTTATTCCATGCATTGATTATTAGGTTATTTTCGGAGAGGCTGGTTCGAGCCAACAAAGAGATTCAGCAGGTCTCTTGACGTGGATCGACCTTTCTATTGGACAATATTAAGACGGAAGAATTTGCAGGGCAGCGGCTGTACAGGACTGACTTTCAATGAGGCAGGTTGGCGTCTCTGAAGTATCAGCATGTAAAGTATCGGATGAACTTGCCGATTGTTTTGAAGCCTCTTTAGTCGCCTTGCGCTGCTCATCCAAGTTTCCGCTATCGTATCGAAAAGCGGCTTTCAGGCAAGCATGCCGCGAAATGGCCCGCCATGTCTGGATCGTCGCGCGCTTTGCGCGGTGAAGCAGCGATTGAATTTTTAGCGTTGGGCTATCCGTGGCAAGTTGGGCGGGACGTTGTTAGTCGCCTTCGTCCACCTGCGCTGATTTGGACCGGAGTCGAGCACAAGCATTACTTTTGGCAGGGCACTGCATTAATCGCCTGCGGGGCCCCGCTGAGATCGAACTCGAATGGCCATTGCGGGCCTTTCGTCGGCATCAAGGTCACGCGTAATCGTCGCGCCATTAACAGGCCTTTGAATTCATCGCTGGAAGCATCCCCAAGGCCTGTGACCGTCAAGCTGAGGCGACTGTAAGGGCCGCGCTGCTTCGGCGGACGTTCGTCTAACTGGTAGCGCCACATCATCAGACTGGGAGCCGTGCCTCTTGACGTCACGATGCTTACAATCAGCGCCGTCGACCGAGGATGCACTAAGCATTCGACTTGCAGATAGGCAGATATGCCTTCGAATGTCGCCTTGGCCGGAAGGGTGGCGATTATCCCGACCGGATCGTTACGTAAACTGCCTACCTTAGTGCCGCGTTCCACCTTCCATCCTGCACCGGCCAAGCACGGCCACAAGAATAGAAAAGCCGCGATTAAACCCTTCTTCATCGGTTTCATCCCCGCAGCGGGAAAATGTATGCTCCTGCTCTTTTCAAATCAAAGATGGCATTAGAACACGCGAGGAAAGCGGGCCTGCTCTAAATTGATATTGTTTTGCAAAACATTTTGGCGTGCCCGCAATTTTGAGCCGGCATATTCGCGTAGCGCGTCCAAGTCTTGCTCCATCTCCTCGAGTTGCCGCTTAACGACGTCCCGGATCGACACGATGCCGATGATTCGTTCGTCCTCGACCACTGGCAAATGGCGGAGCTTGCCTTCGGTCATGCGCTGCATGATATCGTCCACCCTATCGTGCCGACTGCAGGTCATGACCCTGCGCGTCATGACCTCGGCGACGAGCGTGTCGAGCGCGGCGCGGCCGCGTGCGCTAAGTACGCGCATGATGTCACGCTCGGAAATAATGCCGACAATCGCGCCTTCCGCGTCCGTCACCACCAGCGCGCCAACGTCGTGGTCGGAGAGGACCTTTGCGGCGTAAGCGATGGAAGCCGTCGGCCCTATCTTGTGAACGATCGTGCCCTTAAGAGCTAATAGCGTGTGAACGGTCAAGTTCGCCTCCTCGGATAGGATACCCCTGGTGCTGATGCGCTACGGGGCGATCAATCCCATCGGACATGCCTCGCTATCAAACACACAAAGCACCCGTTCAACTGGCGTCGCTGGGGCGCTCGGAGCCAAAATCCTGATCTGACCTCTCGACAGCACCTTGTGAAGGTAGTGCAGAGCCATCGCATCGTTGACGACCGCGTTCAGACCGATGATCCTGCCTGGCGACAACATCTCCTTCGGAAAAAACTCGTCGCGCAGTTCGCGAGCGACCCCTTCCGACATGTCGGCGAGTTCGGCGTAACGCTGGAGGGCAGCGGGGTCTGAATACATCCACGCGACGCTCTCTCGATAGGCCAGCAGGAACCGCACCAGAACCTGCTTGCGCTTCCGCAAGGTCTCCGCATTCGTGATCATCACGCTGGTGGTCTTGTTCCGAATGCTCGGTACGTCGTTCGCGCGTGCGACGACCCGAATATCGCCTAATGCGATCTTATCGATGCCAAATGGGAGGGCTCCCCAGCCAATATCGACTATTCCAGCTTTCACGTGGGCGAACGTCGCATTTGCGCCACCGGTCAAAACTAACTTTGCTTTTAGGCCATATTCCCGCATGAAATCGATGGCGTCATAGTGGCTGGATGACCCGTAGCTCTCATAAGCGACGGTCTTGCCCTCCATGCCCTCAATCGACTTGATGGGTGAGGACTTCGGCACGTACCAATAATTGATGCTGCCCGCCCGTTGCCCGCCGATGATCCGCAAAGGCGCGCCGCGCGCGTAGCTGCGCATGACATGCATGGCGTTAACGGCCAAGCCTACGTCGGCGCCGCCTGAAATCACCTGATCTTCGGTCGCGCCGTCGTCTTGGGTGAATACGAATTCGAGCGCAATGCCATGCTTCTTGAAGATTTCGGCCTGCTGACCAAGCAGAGCTGCAGCCGACTCCCAGGCGCTGCGCTGCGCGGTGGCCACGATCAACTTGTCTTCCGTCGCCAATGCGTTCGGAATCATCGCCAGCAGCGCGGCAGCGCAGCAGACGATCAAGCGCAGATTTCTAATCGTCATCATCGCTCGGCTCGCTCCCACTTTGCTCAGTAAGGAGGCGGAGCGCTCTTGCCGGTCAGACCGATCCCGGTTCGATCGGCTTACGAATGGCTCCAACTGGCTCCGAGTTCTGGACCTGTCACACTATTGTCACGGCGCCCAACGACAGCGGCTGTGAACGAATTCACATCTGACTTAAGAAAATTCGTCGCGGCGGCTTCCGGCTTGCGCCGCCTATCGTCGAACGCAAAATGCGGTATCGGACGCCGATTTCTGGCATAAGGTGCTTCCGCGCACGGTCCACCTCACCTCCAGGACCGACACCGGCAACCGGTGCGTTCCAACCAACGGGATGCCATGAGCGAGCAAAGTGTTCCTACGACGGTGCTGTGGTCGTCGTATCTTGCGATGTTGGCGAACGGCGCCAACAGCACGGCAATCATGGCAGCCTTGCCGACGATACAGACCGATCTTTCCCTCAGCGCCGCAGGCGTGCAGTGGGCGGTCAATGCCTATCTGGTCGTCGCTGCAGTCTGTATCGTGCCCGGCGGCCTCGCCGCGGATCGGTTCGGGGCCTTGCCCGCATCGATTTTTGGCATGGCGCTGCTCGCCATCGCGACCTGCATCATTGGCGCGGCGGGAAGTCAAACCGAGCTGCTGGCTGGACGGGCCCTGCAGGGTCTTGCGGCGGCCTTCGCGGTACCCAGCACTTTGGACGCAGTCGGGACCGGCGCGTCGGCGGAACGCCGGTCCCGCGCAATCGCCGCATGGACCGGCTTCCTCATGTTGGGCTTCAGCATTGGGCCGCTGGTTGGCGGCGCGCTCACCCATTATCTCGGTTGGCGCATGGTCTTCTGGCTCATTGTCCCGTTCATCGTGCTCTCAATTGCCGGGCTGGCCTCCGCTGGCCGCGCGGCGATGTCTTCGGCGACGACGCAACGGAGACGCTTCGATTGGTTGGGATTCCTTTTGACGGGAACGTTTATGGTTTCATTGGTGCTTGGCTTGCAGGCAGTGCCCCATGCCGGAGCGGCGCCGCTTTCAGTCCTTGGGCCGTTCGCGGTGGCAGGTGCGGCGCTTATCCTGCTTCTCGTTGTGGAGTCGCGCGCCAAGGCGCCGCTCGTCGACCTGAGTTTCTTCAAGCGGCGGGGATTCGTGATGGGCGTGGCGATCGGCTCGCTGTCCTTGTTCAGCACCATGGGCCTGTTGCTCTATTTCAATCTGTATGCACAGCGCAAAGACGGACTCGACGTCAACGCAATCGAGGCTGGCCTGTTGCTGGTGCCGCTGAGTGTGGCGCTGCTTGCGCTCGCCCTGTCGGCTACCGCCATCGCGGCGCGGGTCGGGCTGCGCAGTGCGATGACCGGTGGCATGGCGCTGCTCGCGATCGGGAGCGTCATGGTTGGCGCGGCCATCACCGGAGGGGGAACCGTTCTCCTGGTGATCGGACTCGCCGCAATAGGCGGCGGTCTGGCTCTGCCTTACGCCTTGGCCCCGCGGCTGGCGCTTTCGGTGCTCTCACAGGAACAAACGGGCCAGGGTTCCGGCATTATCAATGCATGCACCTTTCTCAGCGGCAGCGCCGGCGTCGCCTGCAGCGGGATCGCTTTTGCAGAGGGCGGTTTCATCGCTGTGTTGGCGCTCATCGCCGCGGCCGCCCTCATCGGCGCAGCCCTCGGCTGCGTGGTTCCAAAAGCCACGTAGATATTCTTCGGATGAGGCATTGGAACAATGAACGTGGCAAGTGTAGGCAGTGATGAACGATTCTGGAATCGCGTGGCGCGGAAATACGCGGCCCTTCCGATCACGGATATGGCTGGCTATGAACGGTCAATAGAGCGCACGCGCAGCTATCTGCGGCCGGCCGACAAGGTGCTCGAGTTTGGCTGCGGCACGGGCGGCACGGCGCTGAAGCTTGCCCCGTCGGTGGCCTCCATCGTGGCAATCGACATATCCGGCGAAATGATTGCCATCGCTCGCGAGAGAGCCGCGGCTGCAGGATGCGCCAATGTGACCTTCGAGAAAGGCACGCTCGACACCATTGGATACGAGGACAACGCGTTCGATGTCGTGCTCGGCTACAACGCGCTGCATGTGCTTCGGAAAGTGCCGGCCGCGCTGGTTCAAATCAGGCGGCTGCTCAGGCCCAACGGGGTGTTCATCTCAAAGACGCCGTGCATCGGTGACGCCTCGCTTTTTCTTCGCGTGGCGGTGCCTCTTCTGCAGCTGATCGGAAAGGCGCCCTACTTAACGGTGCTGACTGGCGACACGTTAAGGCGCGAGATTTCGGACGCTGGCTTCACACTGGTTGAGGAAGGAAACCACGATACAAAGGGGAGCTACAACCGCCACTTCCTTGTGGCGCGCGCTTCATGACAAGGTTCTGTTCCTTAGAGCATTTTCCGGCGAAGTGGGACCCGGTTCGCCGCAGAAAATGCGACCACTAAAAGAAAACTAGAGCGAATTCCGATTCGATTGGAACGGAATTCGCTTTAGCGGACTTACGCGACGCTCGGGTGGCGCTTCTAATTATTTTTCCGCAATAGCAGCCCCTTGCAATTTGCCGAAAGCCGACAACCGAGCAACAACGCAATGTGCCCTCGCTACGCCCCCGGCGGTGCGCTCCGTCAAGACTCACGCGTTGGCCGCGATCGCATCGCAGGTGTTCAGCGCCAGGGCTAGCGCCGTC
>Ga0307419_10001960_pt1 | contig 10515 bp, 7 predicted proteins | sample SalMarWE160230MG_2_FD_202512 | JGI IMG/M metagenome (GOLD analysis project Ga0307419, IMG submission 202512) | Salt marsh sediment microbial communities from the Plum Island Ecosystem LTER, Massachusetts, United States - WE1602-30 | ecosystem: Environmental > Aquatic > Marine > Intertidal zone >... | reverse complement strand
GTCAATGGCCGCTTCCCCTCATAGCCCTTGTCGATGTGGACAAAGCCGCCCTCCTCCAGTACCTGGAGGTGACGCGAGAGATTGCCGTCGGTGAGGCCGCAGAGCCGCTTGAGGTCGGCGAAGGAAAGACCCTTAGGCTGACCGGCGAGCGACGTCATGATCCCGAGCCTCGCCTTCTCGTGAATGACGCGATCAAGCCCCTCATAGGAGAATGGAGCTGAGGTCTTACTCGGCATCGGTCTCTCCCGGCGCAAAGAAGATCACGGCGGCCAGCAGGACCTGCCCGACAGCAAAGGGCACGCCCATCATCCAGGGCGACAGCGATGGGCCAGCGGCGGACAGCATCAGCACCGTGCAGCCGGCGACAAAGTACCAGCCGGCGGCGAGCATGGTCCCGCGCGGCAGCGACGGCACCGCCGCGAACAGGCCGAGGCTGACGAGGACCAGCCACAGGCCGGGGAGCATCCAAACAGCGTCCGGCGCAAAGCGCCCAAGGATGGCGGCAAGGGCCGCACCGGCGGCGCCGGCCGGCAGGAACTGCTGGATGGCATTGTGGATCATGGAATCGGCAAGCCCGCCGTGGTGCCGGCGGGAGCGGACCACCATCTCGGCGCCGATGAGGGCGACGCTGACAACAGCGACCGAGATCCACCCGGCAAAGAACGCGAGCGGCATCTCCAAGGGATTGCCAAGGAAGACACTCTGCACCGCAGCGACGATCAGCGCGAGGACGCCGGTCGTGGCGAGCGCAGCGGGACCAAAACCCCTGAAGGTGGTGCTGGCCGCGATCTGACTGCGGATATCGGCGATGTCCGACAGCGCCTTCCGATAGTCGCTCATGCGCGCCCCGCATGTTCCGCCTTCACTTTGCAATACAAAGCATACATCGTCGTAAAGCGAATGCAAGCGCCATTTGGCGTCGCGATGTACGTCCTTGTGGAAACCGAATGAGCCGCGGGGGCCGCTCGGTCAGCTCCGCCTCGCGCTCACAGGCGGTCCGAACCAGGTGCTTAGTGCGTCAGCAAGGCCGACGGAGCAGTCGTCTCCCACCCAGGCGACGTGTCCATCAGGCCGGATCAACACGGCCGTCGGAGCGGTGACCGCGCCAAGTGCCGGAAGTTCCCAAACGCCGTCGTAGTTTGCGTCGATCATTTGTACCCGATCCGCCCATGGCGTGATGTTGAAGCGGCCGCGTTCACCGAGGTTGAGCAGGACCGGCTTAGCGTCGTGCAGCAGGCTGAAGACCCGCAGCGGACCGTTTGCCGTGACCAGGTCGAGGTCGGGCATGCGGCGCCCAAGTAGGGGGTGTCCTTCGCCAAGGTCATAGTGAATGTCCAGCCCAGACAGCATCGCAGCAAATCGCTTGCGAGGCTCCTCCATGCCGAGGAGCTCGGCCATTGTATCGCGCAGGGCCTTGGTGCGTTCGTCTTCGCGGCGAAGCGCGACTGCGGCCATCGCATTGCGCAACACCCGAGCACCGACCGGGTGACGCTCGGCATGGTAGGTGTCCAGCAGGCTCTCCGGCGATGTCCTCTTGACCACCTGGGCCAGCTTCCATCCCAAGTTCACTGCGTCCTGCGCACCCGTTTGAAGGCCCTGTCCACCGTCGGGCGGATGTATGTGCGCGGCGTCCCCGGCCACCAGCACTCGTCCCTGGCGGTAGGCTTCGGCCTGCCGGGTGGCATCAGTAAACCGGGACATCCAGGTTGGACAGTGGATCCCGTAATCGGTTCCGTAGACAGCGATAAGCGCCTCGCTGATATCGGCCAAGGTGGGCTCGCCGGTGGCTCCGACCTGCCGTTCGGTCACCAGAATACCGACCGGTCCCCGATCCGCGTAGACCACCCTGCCGTCGCGAATCTCGTATTCCACCCTGCCCAAGGAATGAATGCCGAGGGCGTCACGGTGGATGCCCCATTCAGGCGGCGTCTCGGCCAGCTCGGCCTCGGCGATCAGATTGCTGGTTGTTGGATCCGACCCCAGGAACGCGATGCCGGCGGCCTTGCGGACCAGACTGCGTCCGCCGTCGCACCCGACGAGATATTGCGCCCGCAGCGACCGTCCGTCACTGAGCACGACATCGACGCCGGAGGCGTCCTGCGCGAAGCCCGTCACCTCGATGCCGCGATAGATCGGCGCGGCCAGTTCCCGGACCCACGCGGCGAGGATGCGCTCGATATGGTTCTGCCGCAGCCCGAGCCCGTAAGGGTGGCGGGTCGGAAAGTCGCTGATGTCCAGCCGATTCCCCGCGAACCCGGCAACCTGCGCCTTCTGCCCCTCACAGAGGAACCGATCGGCAATTCCCCGCTGATCGAAGACCTCGATGGTGCGTGAATGGAGACCTCCCGCGCGCGAGCCGGCAAGATCCTGGCTGGGGCGCCGCTCAATAGTGGCAACATCGACACCAGCCAACGCCAACTCGGCCGCCAACATCAGCCCGGTCGGGCCCGCGCCCGCGATCAAGACATCGGCATCCCGCATGGTTGTCAGATTTGTCCGTCGTTCGCGTGGCAGGTTAGGCGCGCGCCGCACCGAAGAGATGTGCACGCGCACGCCTCCGTTGGCACCCATAAAGCTGAGCCAGCCTGGGTTTTGCAATTCTTGAACTTCGCTGGGTCGGCCCCATTTGAATATTAGGAGCTTATCCGTGCCGCGTAGGCTGCGCCCCCTACTCCCACTCGATGGTGCCGGGGGGCTTCGAGGTGATGTCGTAGACGACGCGGTTGATGCCGCGCACCTCGTTGATGATGCGCCGCGCCGCATGGCCAAGGAATTCGTGGGAGAAGTCGAAATAGTCCGCGGTCATGCCGTCGGTCGAGGTGACCGCGCGGAGCGCGCAGACATAGTCGTAGGTGCGCGCGTCCCCCATGACGCCGACGGTGCGCACCGGGAGCAGCACCGCGAAGGCCTGCCAGATGGTGTCGTAGAGCCCGGCCTTCCTGATCTCGTCGAGATAGATGGCGTCGGCCTGGCGCAGGATCGCAAGCTTGTCCTCGGAGACCTCGCCGGGAACGCGGATAGCGAGCCCCGGCCCAGGGAACGGATGGCGATTGACGAAGGCCGGCGGCAGGCCGAGCTCGCGGCCGAGCGCCCTCACCTCATCCTTGAACAGCTCGCGCAACGGCTCGATCAGCTTGAAGCGCATGCCCTTCGGCAGGCCGCCGACATTATGATGCGACTTGATGGTGACCGAGGGACCGCCGGAGAAGGAGACGCTCTCGATGACGTCGGGATAGAGCGTGCCTTGGGCGAGGAAATCGACCTTGCCGAGCTTGTCGGCCTCGTCGCCGAACACCTCGACGAAGAGGCGGCCGATGGTCTTCCGCTTCTCTTCGGGGTCGGTCACGCCCGCGAGCGCGGCGAGGAAGCGCGCGCCGGCATCGACCGCGACGAGCGGGATGTTGTAAGCCCCTCGGAAGAGATCGACGACTTCCCTCGCCTCGTTCTCGCGCATCAAGCCGTGATCGACGAAGATGCAGGTGAGCTGATCGCCGATTGCCTCATGGATCAGGAGCGCGGCGACGGCAGAATCGACGCCGCCGGAAAGGCCGCAGATGACGCGGCCGTCCTTGACCTGCTCGCGGATGCGCGCGACCTCGGTGTCGCGGAACTGCGCCATGGTCCAATCGCCGCGGCAGCCGGCGATGTTACGGACGAAATTCGCGATCAGCTTGGCGCCGTCTGGGGTGTGCACCACCTCGGGATGGAACTGCACGCCGTAGAGCTTGCGGGCGTCGTCGGCGATGGCCGCGAACGGCGCGCCGTTCGACACCGCCACGGCGCGGAAGCCGTCAGGCAGCTTGGTGACGCGGTCGCCGTGGCTCATCCACACCGGCGCCCTGGTCCCAGGCTGCCATACGCCCTGGAACAGCGGCGTGTCGGCAACGACCTCGAGCTCGGCGCGGCCGAACTCGCGGGTGTGCCCGCCTTCGACCTGGCCGCCGAGGCTCGCGACCATGGCCTGCTCGCCATAGCAGATGCCGAGGATCGGCGCGCCTGACTTGACCACCGCCGGCGCGAGCTGCGGCGTTCCCGCCTCATGCACGGATGCGGGGCCGCCGGAGAGGATGATCGCCTTGGGCAGCACCGGGCCCAAGGCCGCTTCCGCCTTGTCGTAGGGCACGACCTCGGAGTAGACGCCCGCCTCGCGCACGCGGCGCGCAATCAGCTGGGTGTATTGGGCGCCGAAATCGACGATCAGGACTTTGTCCGGATGATCCGACATGGCGTTGGTTATCGAAATGTCCGCGAGTCGGCAATGGCCGCTGCGGTCCAATCGCCCCTCGCCCTAGCCTGATCGCTTGCGCCGGTGATGCCCGCGTGCGTGCGTGCGACGCTTCGAGTGCCCCGCCCGACGCCGGGTCGAAGGACGCTGCCGATTTGGGTTCAAAGCCTCGTCGGTGGTGACGAGCAGCGTGCCGGAATGCATCAACTGCTCAAGGGTCGCGGTCAGCTTGGCATTGCTGTCGAGCCGCTCAAGCGGTTTCGTGTGTGCGACCGCGACGCCGGGGACCGGCTCGAAGCCGCCTCCCCTCCATATCCTGGCGCTGCCCGCGAGCTCGCCGCCGCGCCAGACGAACATGCTTGTGCCGAGCGGCTCGGCCGGGTTGGCGATCTTGGCCGGGCCCTCGGCGACGATGGTGCCATCCTGGACCACGTAGATCCTGCGGTCCGCCGCCGACACCAGAATCGTCGTGTCGGCGTCCGGACCCGAGGGGGCAACGGACCGCGCAGCCTCCCGCGCCGCGACCACATTGCCGGCGCTGCCGGCCGGCGTTACTCCCGGGCCGTGGACCAGACGATGGTCGTCGTCCCCGCCGATGACCGCCAGGGTTCCCGTTGCCGTCAGCTCGAACAGGCCGTCGGCGAACGGAAGCGGCAGGTGGACGCAGCCGTGCGACACGGGATAGCCGGGAACGTCGCCGCCGTGGAGCGCAACGCCTCTCCGCGTGAGCCGCAGCGTGTTCGGCATGTCGTCGCCGTATTTCGCCGACCGGTGAACCTTGAACTTGCCGATGACCCTGAACAGCCCCGCGGGAGTCGAGTGGCCCGGCTTGCCCGTGGAGCAGGTCGAGAGCCCGACGAGAAGAGCATTGCGATAGACAAAGACGAGCTGCTTGGGGATGGAGACGATGATGACGACCGGGCCCTCCGCGGCACCCTCCGTACTCCAAAAAAACTGGCCCGGCTGAAGTGATGAAGGGTCAGGGGCGCTGGCGTCCGCTGCGGACGCACGATTCGCGGAAGCCAGGCCGGGAAAGAGGCGGTTCGCGGCACAAAAACTAGCGCCAAGCGCGAACGCGTTGAAGAACGCCCGCCGGTCCAGGCGAGCGAAAATCGTGCGGCGCATGGTGCCCCCCTCTTGCGCGGCAGCTTCGATTGCAGCGACGTTCCCCGGCTCCGTGGAAAATGTCAAATCCCGTGGCGCTTGTGCGCAAGGGTCCGCGCATGCGAAGCCAGCCGGCATGAGCGCGGAAGAAGACCGGTTGCGGCAGGAAATCGAGGCCTATCATGCGGCCGCACTTGCCTATGCCGCGGTGAAGCTCGGCCTTCCCGACAAAATCGGGGATCGCTCCTGGACCGCCGACCGGCTCGCCAAGGAGCTCAGCGTTTCGGCGCCGCATCTCGAGCGCTTGCTCCGCGGACTCGTGACGCAAGGCATCTGCGCTGAGCGCGACGATGGCACCTTCGCCTTGGGGCCGCTTGGAGTGTCGCTCCGCATCGATTCGCCGTCGCGCCTCGCCCACAAGGTCGCAATCGTGGTCGAGCAATATTGGCTGCCCTGGGCCGAGCTCCTGCACACGGTCCGGAGCGGAGAGCCGGCCTTCGAGCACGTGCTCGGCACCGACGTGTGGGCCTGGCGGAACGAGAACCTCAAGGGCGGTGACGCCTTCGCCGCCTACCTTGCCGGCGAGACCTTCGCGGGATCGGGGCCGATCGTCGAAGCGCTGGATCTCACCGGAGTCGCCCGGGTCGCCGACATCGGCAGCGGTCACGGCGGGCTGCTCGCCGCGATCCTCGCGGCGCATCCGGACCTGCGCGGCGTGCTGTTCGACCTGCCCGAGACCCTGATCGGCGCCAAGAAATTCCTGACGGCGCATGGCGTGGACAAGCGCATGACATTGGTCGGTGGAGACTTTCTCGCCGAGGTTCCGGTCGAGGCTGACGTTTATCTCTTGAAGAGCGTGCTCCAGCATTGGGACGATGCCGCGGCGCGCGCAATCCTCGAGAGCTGCCGTGAGGCCATGCCGCGGCAGGCCAAGCTTGCCATCATCGAGCCTCTGCTGCCGGATCACGCCAACGACGCGCCAAGCGTGGTGATGCTCGACCTGCATATGATGGTCATCACCGGCGGCCGCGTGCGGTCGCAGCAAGACTTCGAGCGATTGCTGGCACAGGCCGGCCTCGCACTGTCGCGGGTGACGCCGATTAGCTCTGGCCTTTCGATCATCGAAGCCGCGCCCGCGTAGGACGACCCACACCCAGACCCTCCCCCTTTCAGGGGGAGGATGTTGGCGCGAGTTGCTTCACGTAGATGACCTTGCCGTCGCCGGGCCCGTAGAAGTCGGGCAACCGCGCCTCCTCGATGAAGCCCATGCGCTGATAGAAGCCGCGCGTCGGCGCGTAGCGGTCCGACGAGGAGGTATCGGCATAGATCTTCTTGGCGCCGGCCTTGCGCATCGCCGCTTCGGCGCGGGCGAACACCTGCGGGCCTAAGCCCTTGCGCTGCTCCTCCGGCGCCACCGCGATCCAGTAAAGATCGAAGGAGCCTGCCGTCCCCTCGATCGGGCCGTAGCAAGCGTAGGCCACGAGCCCGCTGCCACGCTCCGCCAGCACGAAATTGTAGCCGGACCGGGTGCCCTTGGAGAGCCGCTCGGCGACAAGCTCGCCAGCGATCCCAACCTCGGCCGTATTGAAGAAGCCGGTCGACGCCACCAGCGAGCGCACGCGGCCGACATCCTCGGCCATTACCGCGCTTCGCCATTCGAGCCCGTCGCGCGCCGGTGGCCGCGTCGGCATACCGCGGGCAAGAGCCGGTGCGATCTGACGCGCGGACGAATGGCCGGCAACGAGGCCGACGAAGAAATTGCGGGCATTGGTTCCGAGCGTGCGCACGCGATAGCCGCCTTCCTGCACCACGAGGGTCGGATAGCCCTGCTCCCCGATCATGCGGCCGAGCTGCTCGAAGTCGCGGGCGCGGTTCGACCAGGTGCCGGTCGGATCGCCGCGCGCGGTGTCGAGGCCAAGGGAGACGACGAGGAAGGCCGGGCCGAAGCGCCTGATGCGCCGCAACGCCTCGGCCACGGCGTTGCGGTGCTGCTCAGGCGTGATGTGCTCGGGCAGCGGGATGTTCAGATTGAAGCCGGCGCCGGGACCGATCCCGGTCTCGTCGCGGAAGCCGGTGAAATAGGGATAGGCGAAGCTCGGATGGCCGTGGATCGAGACCGTCAGCACGTCCGACCGCGTATAGAAGATCTCCTGCTGGCCGTTGCCGTGGTGATAGTCGATGTCGAGGATGGCAACGCGGTCGTAGCGGGACAAGAGGTTCGCAGCGATAGCGGCGTTGTTGAAATAGCAGAAGCCGCCGAAGGTCCGCGTCTCGGCGTGATGGCCTGGAGGCCGCACCAGCGCATAGGCAAGGTCGGCGCCTTCGAGCACCTTCTCCGCCGCGGTCAGCGCGCAATCGACGGCAGAACGCGCGGCGAGATAGGCGTTCATATTGAGCGGCGTGAAGGTGTCGATGCAGTAGTACCCGGCAAGTACCGTCTCGTCCTTCGGCGGTCGCGCCGGGTTCCGCGTCGGGAACACGTAAGGATAGATCGACTTCTTGGGACCGGCCATGAGGCAGGCCTTGCGGATATAGTCGACGAGCCTGCCGTCATGGACGGCGCGGATGTGGCGGTCCGAGAACCGCTTCGTCGGCAGGCGCTGGAAGAGGCCGGACGGCCCGAGCTCGGCCATGATCGAGCGGATGCGGACCGGCGCCTCGACATAGCCCCGATCCTGGACATGGTGGATGGTGTGGTCGTCATTGACGAGAAGCGCGATGCTCGGTTCTGAGGCCGTCGTCGCCACGCCCTTCTGCGCCGCGATGGCCTTGGTGTAGCGCGGCTCGCGCAGGCGGATCGGATCGTCCTTCACCGAGTCGACCACCATCTTCACATAGGACTCGGGCAGCCCGTATTTCCGCTCCAGGATCGCGCGCATGACCTTCTTGACCTTGTCGCGGCTGGGGAGATCGTTTGAGCCGAGCGGATCGAGGACGAGATAGGGCGGGTCGCTCTGCCCCGGCTTTACCGGCGTCTCATAGGCGGTGTTTGCGATCGGCCGCGCACCATAACGCTCGTAGAACCGAAGACGCGAAGCGTTGTTGGTGCGCGTCTCCGGGTTGGGGCTGAGCGCCGGGTCGTCAGGCAGGCATTCGAAATAGAGTTGGGTGCCGAGCGCGCGCGCCTCCTCCCGCACGCGCTCATAGAGGGTGGCGCCGATGCCTCGCCCCGTGCGGCCAAGCGCGGTCGAGATGATCTCGAGATAAGAGAAGCCGATATCCGGTGCGTAGAGCAGCAAGGCCACGCCAAGGGTCTGGTCGCGCGCATTCTCGGCGACGAACAGGCGCGACACGAAGCGGTGCTTCAGAGGATTGGAGAGCTGGTCGGCCATCTTGGCGATGTCGGCCTCGGGCATCGCCGGGAATTGCTCGCGCATGATTCGCTGCGCCGCCTCGATGGCCGCACGGTTCGGCGCCGTCGTCGCGTCGGCGACCTTGCGAATGCGGAGCATGTCAGATGCGAAGCATGTCAGGCGCTTGCTGGCAAGGTCGCCGGCACGGCATCGACGATCTCGCCGATGAGCCTGGGATAGGAGAGCCCGGCTTCAAGGGCGGCGGCGGCAAGGCCGGCATCGGGCGTCAGGCACGGATTGACGTTCACCTCGAGAATCCAGGGCCTGCCGTCGCCATCGACGCGGAAATCGACGCGCGCATAGCCGCTGAGCCCGAACAGGCGCCAGCAGGCAAATGCAAGCTCTTTCAGCCTCGCGGCGAGGTCCGGCTCGTTCCGCTCCAGGCCGAACCGCCGCGGGGTGCCGGTATAGGCGGCGCTCTCTGGAGACCATTTGGCGTCATAGCCGACGATGCGCGGCCGCCCCTCCCCCCAATGCTCGAACAGGATCTCGGCCATCGGCAGCACGTGGGGGCCTCGACGGTGTTGGAGCAGCGCCAGATTGAACTCGCGTCCCTCGACATAGGCTTCGGCGAAGTGCGCGGTTTGGAGGCGAGTTTCGCGCTCGGCAATGACGCCGGTAGCCTCAGCAGCCGTGACCACCGAACCATCATCGAGACCAAGCGAACCATGCTCCCAGATCGGCTTGACGATGACGGGAGCGCCGGGATCGAACCCCTGACCATCCGACGACCATGGCGGCGTCGGCAGCCCTTTTTCGGCAAGCTTCTCCTTGGTTGCGAGCTTTGACAGCGTGCCGCGCCAGGCGTTGGCATTGGCGCCGGTATAGGGCAGCCCGGCGGCATCGAGCATCGCCGGCACTTCCGGCGCGAGCCGGCCGTCGCCCTTCACCGCATCGACGAGATTGAACACGAGCGAGGGATTGCGGCCCTTCAGATCCTCAATTTCGCCCGCGTCGAGGCCCACGGCAATGATGTCGGTGAGAAAACCGATCTCCACCAACGCGAGCGCGACGGCCTCGGCGGCAATCAGCGTGTCGATCTCGTCGGGCCGCTCCTCGGTCGCGGCATGAACCACCGGAATGAAGCCATGAGGCTTCAGGGCCATTACGCGGTTCTCCGCTGCGGCTTTAGCCCCGAGCGCGTCAGCCCATAGCGCCCGAGGCCAGCGTCGAGGATCATGCCGATCAGGTCGATGAAGCCGATGCCATTCTGAGCGGCGAGAATTGGCAAGTCGGAATGATGCGGATGCAGCCCCGCCAATGGATTGGCCTCAAGGAAGTAAGGTTCTCCACGCGCATCGGAACGGAAGTCAATGCGTGCGGCATCGCGGCACTGAAGCGCGCGATAGGCGACGAGCGCCTGCTCGCCCGCGGCTCGCGCCTCATCGTCGTCGGCGCGGGTGTAGGTCACGAGCTCCTCGCACAGCTCCTTATTGTGCAGCGAGTAGATGTTGGCCTCGGCCTGCGGGTTGAGCAGGATTTCGCACACGCCGATCACCCGCGCTGCCTCGCCATTGCCGACGATACCTACGGTAAACTCGCGGCCCGGTAGATAGGTCTCCACCAGCACCGGCTGGCGGTAGCGGGCGAGGAGCTTGGCGGCGGCCGTGGCAAGCTCGTCCTTGGTGTGCACCAGCGATGCGGCCTCGCAACCTTTGCCCGTACCCTCGGCAATCGGCTTGACGAAGGCGGGAAAGTCATTCCAGTCCCGAAGCTCGCTCGCATCGGACTCCGCCACGGCGAAGGACGGCGTCGGCGCGCCGGCAGCGGCAACGAGGCGCTTCGCCACGCCCTTGTCGAGCGACGCGGCCATGGTGAGCGGATCGGAGAAGA
>Ga0307419_10001959_pt1 | contig 10517 bp, 4 predicted proteins | sample SalMarWE160230MG_2_FD_202512 | JGI IMG/M metagenome (GOLD analysis project Ga0307419, IMG submission 202512) | Salt marsh sediment microbial communities from the Plum Island Ecosystem LTER, Massachusetts, United States - WE1602-30 | ecosystem: Environmental > Aquatic > Marine > Intertidal zone >... | reverse complement strand
CCGGAGTGGCCGACGAGTCGGGCCTCGGTGGAGAAACCATGCAGTACCAGGTGCTCCTGGATCCGACGCGCCTGGCCGGCTCGGGACTGTCCGTGGCCGACGTGGTCTCGGCGCTGGGCGGCAACAACGCCAACGCCGGGGGCGGCTTCTACTCGCGCGGCGGGCAGTTCTACTACGTGCGCGGACTGGGCCGGATCGCGACGCTCGAGGACATCGGCAACATCGTGCTGGCCGACCACGAGGGCACGCCCGTGCTCGTGAAGGACGTCGCCAAGGTCGCCATCGGCCACGCCCCACGGCTCGGACAGTTCGGCTTCAACGACCGCAACGACGCCGTGGAGGGCGTCATCCTCATGCGCAAGGGCGCCCAGACCCAGAACGTCCTCAAGCGCGTCGAGGCCACGACGAAGGAGCTCAACGACCAGATCCTCCCCAAGGACGTCAAGATCCACCCGTTCTACGACCGGAGCGACCTGGTCCATCTGACCACGCGCACCGTCGAGCACAACCTGTTCCGGGGCATGGTGCTCGTCGTCTTCGTGCTCATCCTGTTCCTGTACGACGTGCGTGCGGGTCTCATCGTCGCCGCCACGATCCCTCTGTCACTGTTCTTCGCCTTCATCTGCCTGGACCTCAGGCACATCCCGGCCAACCTGCTCTCCATCGGAGCCATCGACTTCGGGATCCTGGTGGACGGAGCCGTGGTCATGGTGGAGAACATCCACCGACAGCTGGCCCTGCGGCGGCCCGAGCCGGGACGACTCCGGGAGGCCATCGCGGCGGCGGCCTCCGAGGTGGACCGGCCCATCTTCTACGCGGTCGCCGTCATCGTGGCCGGGTTCCTGCCGATCTACGTGCTGCACGGACCGTCCGGGAAGCTGTTTCGGCCCATGGCCGATACGACGATCTTCGCGCTCCTGGGATCCCTGATCCTCGCTCTCACGCTCCTCCCCGTCCTCGCCTCGTGGCTGTTCAAGCGTGGCGTGACCGAGCGCCGGAACCCGCTCATGAACTGGCTTCGGGCACGCTATGAGCGCTCCCTGGACTGGTGTCTGGCCCGACCGTGGACCACCGTGCTCGCTTCGACCCTGGCGTTCGCGCTCTCGCTCCTGGTCCTTCCGGCCATCGGGGCGGAGTTCATGCCCCACCTGGACGAGGGCGCGCTGTGGGTCCGGGCCACGATGCCCTACACGATCTCCTTCGAGGAGTCCTCGAAGATCGTGCCGAAGGTCCGGCACATCCTGAAATCCTTCCCCCAGGTGACCGACGTGGGCTCCGAGCACGGCCGCCCCGACGACGGGACCGACCCGACCGGGTTCTTCAACGCCGAGTTCTACGTGGGGCTGAAGCCGTACGACGAGTGGAAGGGGAGGATCCACACCAAGCCGCAGCTCATCGCGGCCATCAACGACAGCCTGTCCGCGTTCCCCGGCATCATCTTCAACTACACGCAGCCGGCCGAGGACGCGGTGGACGAGGCCGAGACCGGGCTCAAGAGCGCCCTGGACGTCAAGATCTTCGGATCGAATCTCGATACGCTGGAAGCCAAGGGGAAGGAGATCCGGCACATCCTCACCGGCGTGCGCGGCATCGACCACGTCACCCTGGTGCAGGAGCTCGGCCAGCCGAGCCTGTCGGTCAAGATCGACCGGGCCAAGATCGCTCGCTACGGGCTCAACGTCTCCGACGTCAACGACCTCATCGAGTCGGCGGTGGGCGGCGTACCGGCCACTTCGGTCGTTCAGGGCGAGCGGCTCTTCGACCTGGTGGTGCGTCTGGAGCCGCAGTTCCGCTCCAGCGCCGAACAGATCGGTAACATCCTCATCACGACGCCCGACGGCCAGCACATTCCGCTCAAGGAGGTGGCCGACCTGAGCGTGAGCCGGGGCGCGTCCTTCATCTATCGGGAGGACAACGCCCGCTTCATCGGCGTGCAGTTCTCGGTCGAGGGACGCGACCTGGCCGGGGCGGTGGCCGACGCCCGCCGGCAGGTGGCGGCGGCCGTGAAGCTCCCGGCTGGCTACACGGTGAGCTGGGGCGGCGAGTACAAGGAGTACACGGCCTCGCGGCGGCAGCTGCGCTTCGTGCTCCCGCTCACCCTGTTCCTCATCTTCCTGCTGCTGTTCGCCCTGTACAGCAACTTCAAGTTTCCGGCGATCACGGTGCTGGGCGTGGTGCTCTCGGCCCCGATCGGGGGCCTGCTGGCCCTGTGGGTGACGGGCACGCCGCTGTCGGTGAGCTCGGGCATCGGCTTCCTGGCCCTGTTCGGCGTCTCCGTGCAGACCGCCGTAGTCTACATCTCCTATGCCAACGAGCTGCGTCGCGGTGGGACGGGGATCTTCGAGGCCACCAGGGAAGCCGCCATCCTGCGGCTGCGGCCGATCATGATGACCGCGCTGGTGGCGGCCCTCGGGCTGTTGCCGGCCGCGCTGTCGACCGGGGTGGGATCGGATTCGCAGAAACCCTTCGCCCTGGTGATCGTGGGTGGGCTCCTCTCCCGCCTGTTCATCAGCGTGCTGCTGATGCCGGCGCTCTACCTGCTGGTGGCGCGGCCGGGGGATCGGCTGGAGGTGTAGAGCCGGTGCGGGAGGCGAGCGAGGAGAGGATGGCTGCGCCAAGACCAGGGGACCCGGCCCTCGCGATGGTCGTCATTGAGCCGGAACCGGCCTCCCGTGCGGTCTTCGAGGCACCCAGGACGCCGTGGGGACTGTGTCGGCGAGCGCGGACCGGGGGCGCATTCGGTCCGCGCGCCCTGGAGACTCAGCGCGGATCGGAGCCGGCCGAGCGCGACCCCTTCGCGCCGCCCGCCTCAGCGACGATCTGCTCGAAGCGGGGGTTGCCGCGCAGACCATTCCACCACCAACCGGCCGTGAAGCTCGCACCGGGATTCACGGCGGCCCAGAGCTGGATCTGGTCGAGTGCCTCCGTCGTGTCACCCACCAGTGTGCTCATGTAGCCTTCGAGCAGGTGGAGCCACCGCGTCTTGTCGACCTCCGGCGTGGCGCCATCGCGGGCCCGCCTCAGCACGCTGCGGGCGCTGTCCTGGAGGCCGGCCCGGGCCAGCACCCCACCCGCGTAGATCGTCGCCCACAGGTGGTCGTACTGGGCCTCGAACTTGGGAGCCAGGCTGTCTACCCTGGCCACCAGTCGCCACGCGCGGGCCGGATCCGGCTTCGCGGCGGGCGTGGTCATGACCATGAGCTGGCACAACGCGAAATCCGAGTTGTCCGGGAACCGCTTTAGCCCGGTGTCGCACCACCGCTGTGCCTCGGTGAACTGTCCGAGGTCGTAGCTTCCGGTGACGAGCCGCCACACGACGAGGTCGGCCTCCTGGAGATACGCGTCCTCCTCGTACGCCCTCCGTCCCGCCAGGACCTCCGACGCTGCATCGTCCATGTTGGCGTACAGGTGACTGAGCGTGGCGTAGGCACTGGCCAGTCTCGGATTGATGTCGACGGACCGACGAAGATCCTTGAGCGCCGCAGCGTGTAGGGCATCCTCGCGGCTCGGGTCGGTCTCCACGTGCAGTAGGTAGTGCAGGTACTCGAGGCTGCCGCGCCATTCCAGCGCTCGCGCATCGTTGGCATCGATATCGAGGGCGTGGGCAGCGTGCACGAGTCCAGTGTCGATCCAGGGAACGGCTCCATGCAGGTCGCCCGACTGCGCGATGACCTTCGCCCGATCGTAAGCCATTCGAGCACGGAGTACGGGCGGATCCGTCCACGTTGAGTCGACCAGTCCGGCGCGAGCCGCCAAAGAGTCGGCCTGATCGAAGTCGGCGAACGCCGTGTCTTCCTGGTGCGAGTCCAGCGCCGCGTTCGCGTCCTTGAGCTTCCGGACGGCACGCTGGTAGTGAGCCCACGCCGGCACGCTGGTGGTCTCATGACGGGTCCGGCTCAGCTCGACCTCCTCGCCCAGCCACTGGCGCAGGAGCCGGGACGTCTCGTCGGCCAGGTCGTCGCGGGCGGCCAGGAGCTGGGAGGCCGGGAGCTCGAGCCCGGCGTGCTGGAACTCGGCGCCGCTCTCCCCATCCACCAGGGAGACGGACACGCGGATGGTCCCCCCCTCCTTGTCGACGCTGCCCTCGACCAGCGTTCCGACGTTCAGGGCCCGGGCTATGCTGTCGGACGCGACGTTGGAGCCCCGGAACTGCGCAACACCATTCCGGGAGACGACGTGGAGGGCCGGTACTGTGGACAGTTTGTCGAGCAGCGCCTCCGTGAAGCCATCGGCCAGGTATTGGAGGGAGTCGCCCGGACTTCGGTCCTCGAAGTACAGCACGGCGATGTGGTGGAGATCGAGCTTGTTCTCGGTGGCGGCCTGAATCCGCATGCGCCGCCGCCCCTCGCGGGAGACGACGGGCACCGACGCCGTCACGCCCATGGCCAGGAAGAGGAGAAGCAGGACCGCCTCCCGCCGCGTGACCCGCTGGTGACCTTTTTCGCCGTGGTACCAGCCGAGCACCAGTGCGAGCGGAATGCCGGACAGGTACCAGACGAGCGTCAGATCGTATGCGAAAGACGGGACGATCCCCTGCTGGGTGACCTGGTCGATGACCTGCAAGACGATCCATCCGCCTGCCAGGTAGGTGACCACGATCCGGAACAGGCGGCGCTGCTTCAGCTTCTGGAAGAATTCCACGATGAAGCTTCAGATACGGGGGATGGGGTGTTCCAATCGAGCCCGGGAAGGAATGTCTCGAACGAGAGTGAGCCTGTCAACGACGGTCAGCCGGGCCAGGCAGGTTCCTCACGAGCCGGCCGCCGGCCCATCGAGCCGCGCCCCTTGTGGGTGGGACGCGGCTCGATGGGTCCGAAAGCCGTGGCGGGCCGCCAGCGCCCTGGCTCTCAGGGCGTGGGGCAGGCGGGGGCGAAGGCCATGCCATCGGGGGCGTATTCGCCGTGCTCGATATGCCTCGTGTTGGTGACCTCCCCCGCGGTCGTGAAGTAGAAGAGGATATTCTTGCCTTTGGGGCTAATCGAGCTCCCGATCAGCGTCCCGTCCGAGCGGAACACGATCGAGCCTACCGTTCCCACATCCTCGCTGAGCGTGGCGACCGGCGAGGCTGCGCCCGAATTGGGGTCGATCGTCACCAGGCGCGGCCCGGTCGCGCCCGGAGCCGTGGTCTTCTCGAGCGCGTAGATGCTCCCGTCCGGGCCGGTGTCGGCCCCGCCGATCTCGAAGCTGGGGGAGGACCCGAGCTGGCTGGTGCCGGTCACGGTCACCCTGTACGCCGACGTACCGAGGCCGTAGAACACGCCCGATCCCGCGGCGTCACTGCTCAGCGCCTGGAAGTGACCCTGGCCGTTGTTGAGCAGCCGCGAGGCCGTGCCCGTGCACCGGTCCACAGCGAGGAGGGAGCCGGAGTTGCTGCCGGGATTGCCCGAGTTGTTCCAGACGTACAGCGCGCCGTTCGGGTCGGTCGCCATCGACATGGGCGCGGCGTAGTGCTTCCCCGACGCGTCGAGCGTCGTTCCGACGTGTGTCACGCTCACATTTCCCGAGCCGTCCGGATCGATGATCGAGAGCCCATCATCCTGCGAGTTGACGCCGTACAGGACGGGCTGGGCGCCCGCCGTGACGGTCGTCGTGAACGTGATGGCCCCCGCAACGCCCGAAGCGAGAAGCGCCTGCGGCGAGCTGGCTTCGACGGTGACGCTGGAGCCGACGGCGCCGAGCACCGTCAGGTCGACGCTGGCCTCGCCGTTGGCGTCGGTCGTCACCATGACGGAGTCGCCCGATTCGGTGCCGGACGAGAGCGAGCTGGTTCCGCTCGCGCTCGTGATCTTGAAGGCGACCGGCATCCCCGAGAGGGGCTCGGGGTTGCTGGGGTCGGGGTGCACGGCCACGACCTTGACCGTCGGCTGGACGATGGCGCCGCTCAGCGCCGAGAACGTGGTGGGCTCGACGGCCTCGATCACGGCGTCCAATCCCCAGAACAGGTCGCTCAAGCCGTTGAGCTGACCGCCGGTGAAGTGGCTGGCCTCGACCGGCGGCACGAGCCAGTTGAGAAGCTTGTCGGCCACTCGTCCCAGCGGGCCGTAGCCCAGCGCCGTCTCCTCCGTGCCGTGGACGTCGCAGTGCAGGAAGGGCGCTTCGGTCTCATTGGGAGCGGTGACCTGCCAGCTGTCCGTCGTTGCGTCGTAATCCGCCTTCAAGAGCCGCCAGTGGCTGTCGACGACGCTACCGTCCACGAGGCTATTGCTGTAAGACGGAATCGGACAGATGCCGTACACGACGAATTGGTTCGGATCGCCCCCGAAGAAGGTCTGGCTCCCCCCGTTCCCGAGCAGCACGTAGCGGAAACAGTCGTCGGTCTTAAGCGTGACCCCCGGCGCGCAATTGCCGTCCTGCCCGAGGCTGCGCTGGTCGATGACGAGGAAGGTGAGCCCTGACACCGCCCCGGGCGTCGACTCCAGGCACGTGAGATCCTTCGTGCCGCCCTTCTGGGTCAGGCACGCGTCGGTGGTCCCGTTCGGGTCGAGCTGCGTGACCGAGCAGTTCTCGCCGCACAGCCCCCCATCGGTGTACTGCCGGAGTTCATGTGCCAGGGCCCCCTTGTCGAGCCGGAACTTGATCGGGAGGGTCTGGGTGTCCGTGACCCCCAGGACGCTGTCCGGCCTGGTGAGCGCGTGGGCCTCGGTGCCGTTGTCGCCCACCCGGAAGTCCACGAAACCGAAGATGTGTGGACCGCCGAGCCCACCGCCCAGCGCGGGAGTGAGGACCTCGATCCGATACGTCGTATACTTCGAGAGATCGGGGGCGCTGAGCGCCAGAGCGGGATTCTGCTTCGAGAGGTCGAAGCTGGCGATGTACAGGCTGTCGTTGACCGTCAGACCGCCGTTGTCGAGGCTGAAAGTCGCGAGGGCCGTACCGGGGTCACAGCTCGTCACCGAGGAGTCGGTGGTCTTCAAGCACACGATCCGGACGGTGGGCTGGAGCGTCGGATCGAACGTGCCGAATCCAGACCGGTCGGGCTGCGGCGCGATGGGAGCGAGCCACCAGAAGTACGGATTCTTCGCGAGGTCGCTGCCGCTGCTCGTTGGCGTGTGAACCGCATCCGAGATGTCGGCGCCCAGTCTGCCGGGGCCGGGAGAACTCGGAATCGTGGAATCCTTGCAGCCTACTGTGAAGAGGAGGAGCAGGAGTGCGGCGGTCGCCGCCGGGACGAGCCTCATACGTCGCATGGACAGCACCTTGGTTGCATAGGTGGAATTGGGGACGTCCTCCACGGAGGCCGGCCCCCGAACGACCCGGCATCGCCCCGCTGGCATCCGGCGAACCTGTGAAAACGGTTGCAATTAGGCGTTGGCCGCAGCCCGCCGCAAGGCCTCCGGACCGGGCGTGAGGCTCCCTCGATCGGACGTGTCACAGGGGAAGTCCCCCTGCGCTGCTTCGGGCGACGCCCGATCTGCGGGTTCGGGACGGCGAGCCCGGAGCCCACCACGCGCCGGTCGCGCGTTGCATGCGCGGCTCTCGGCCTGCAGCGGACGGACTCGAGGCCGTCCAACTCCCGCACCCGCGTCGCCACCGTCCCGGAAGCATGCCACGTTTCCAGCCCCGGCTCCCTTGTCATGGAATGGCGGTCATGGTCGCAAGCTTCAAGCCTTGCGAGTTTGCCGGCCGGAAACAGTCGCACATCTCTTGTGCGCCTTGGCATGGTTGCGCTCGCAGGCAATCGCGCGGTCAACCAGGAATTTCAGAAAGTTGTGGCGGGAGCCCAACATTCGGCGCGCCGACGGTGGGATTGGCCCCCCAGGACTCGAACCTGGATTACCGGCTCCAAAGGCCGGGGTCTTGCCGTTAGACGAGGGGCCAGCGGGCGCCGGGTCGATCACGAGCCGGGTCGGGAGCAGCGGCCACGCCTCGTCCCGCAAGGCTGGCGGACCGCGGGTCGCTTCGCAAGCCGCGCCGCGACCGTGGGACGACCATCTACACCGGTGCGAGCGTGCGGATCACGGCCAGGTGTTCGCGGCCCTCGAAGCGCTCGGCCGCGGCATCCCGCTCCCCTTCGGCAGTGAACACGCCGAACAGGGTCGACCCGCTCCCCGCCATGAGCGCGGGCCGCGCGCCGGCCCGGCGGAGCTCGTCCCGCCACGTACGCAGCGCCTGGTGCCGCGCGAACACCGCGACCTCGAAATCGTTCACCGCGATCCCCTCCAGCTCGTCCCAGTCCGACAGCCGCTCGGGTGCCGGCAGGAGGCAGGCGCCCTCTCGATCCTGCTCGGTCCCGATCTCATCCAGCCACCGGTAGGCGTCGGTGGTCGACACTGCGAAGTCGGGCACCAGGAGGAGAACGGGCCGCGTGGGCGGAGGTGGAAGGGGGAGGAGGCGCCGGCCGCGTCCCCAGCCCAGGGCAGCCGGCGTATCGGCCAGGGCGAAGGGCACGTCGCTGCCGAGCTCGCCGGCGAGCATCAGGAGGCTGCTCGACCCGAGCGCGTTGTCGTACAGCGCTTCCAGGCCCCGCAACACCGCGGCCGCGTCCGCGCTCCCGCCCCCCAGCCCGGCCCCTGCCGGCAGTCGCTTCCGGAGCAGGATCCGCACGGCCGGCTCGATTCCGAGCGCACGGTGGTATGCCTCGGCCGCCCGCCAGCACAGATTGGTCTCGCCGCGCGGCAGTGGCTCGCCGGCTCGCGCGACTCCGGCCAGCGGGCCGGGCTCCTCCTCCACCTCCAGTCGGATCCCGGCCTCTCCGGCGCGAAGCTCGACCTCATCGCGCAGCGCGAGCCGCAGGTACACGGTCTCGAGGTGATGGTAGCCGCTCGCGGTGGCCTCCAGGACGCGGAGCCTGAGGTTCACCTTGGCGTGGGCCGCGACGCGGATCGGCTCCTCGCCACCGTACGCGGGGCGCGACGGGCTCGCTGACGCGCCCTGTCTCTCGTGCCCCGCCTCGCCGCTCGCACCCGCTCGGGCCACGATCTACGCCTCCCCCGACGTCGACACGTCGGCGCCGGCTCCCCGGCCCGACCCTCCGCCCGAGCCCGGCCCCTCGTCCTCGCCCGACGCCTCCACCGAAGCCTCGACGACCGCTTCGCTTCGTTCCACGTCGCGCCACCCGAGCCCCAGCCTCGAGAGATACCACAGTCCGAGCAGAGTGACGGGGAAGAAGGTCAGGATGTGGTAGCTGGTGGCGAAGGCGACGATGTGCGTGGCGTCCACCCCATAGGCCGCCAGTCCCACGCGGGCCGCAGCCTCGAGCGGACCGAAGAAACCCGGACTCGACGGGATGGCCACCGCGAAGCCGACCAGCGCCTGCACGAGTACCGCACCCGTGAAGCCGGGGGCCGTGATCCCGAACGCCAGCATCCCGCACCACATCGAAGCCCCGAGGCACAGCCACACGGCCAGCGACCACGCCAGGGCCCGAAACAAGATGTCCGGATGACGTACGATCCCGAGTCCCCGCACGAAGGTCGCGAGGAGCGATCGGAGCCGTTCGTAGAACCGGTCCGGGACGATCCGGCCCAGCGTCGCCTCGAACAGCCGCACCGCCAGACCCGGGTAGCGCACCATGATCCAGAGGCCGACAAAGCCGACCCCGAACACCGCGGCGGCCACGAGGGCGATCCGTCCCAGCATCGGCACGTCCAGGAGGCCGGGACGCGCGCCGCCCGGCAAGAGGAGGACGGCCACCAGCAGGCCGGTGAGGGTGAGACCGTCCAGGACCCGCTCGATCACCAGGGAGCCGAACGCCGCTCCCGCCTCCACGGGGGCGACCCTCGAGAGCGCGTACGCCCGAGCGAACTCCCCCAGCCGGACCGGAAACACGTTGTTGGCCATGAAGCCGACGCACACGGCGGCGAACCGGCCGCGGAAGTCGGTGTCCGGGTACTCCGGCAGGAGGAGGACGCGCCACCGGAGGGCCCGGAGCGGGAAGGCCGCGGTCGCGGCCACCACCATGAGGAAGAGCCAGCCGGGGCTGGCGCGTCCGACCAGCGCCAGGACGCCGGAAGCCGAGACGTCCCGGAGCGCCCACGCCAGCAGGGCGACCGAGATGACGAGGCCGAGGAGTACCTTGCCGCGGTGCTCCTTCACGGCCGGATCCGGCGCTGGCCGAGGGCGCGGGTGCGGCCTTCGGACGGAGCGCGGCGGCGGTCGGCTGCCGGAGCGCGGAGGCTCCCCACGACGCTAGGTCCGCGTGCCGAAGCGGCGCGCGTCGTCCACGAGCCGGCGCATGTCCCGGACGGCGCGCTCCATCCCGGTGAGCAGGGCCCGGCTCACGATGGAGTGGCCGATATTGAGCTCCTCGCACTCGGGGATCGCGGCCACCGGCGCCACGTTCTCGTAGGTGAGGCCGTGGCCGGCGTGGACGGCCAGACCGGCGGCCCGGGCGCGGGTCGAGGCGCGGCGCAGGCGATCCACCTGCCGCGAGCGCGCCGCCGTGTCCGCGGCGTTCGCGTACTCACCGGTGTGGAGCTCGACCGCGTCGGCGCCGAGCCCGGCGGAAGCGTCGATCGCCGCTGGATCGGGATCGATGAACAGCGAGGTGCGTATGCCGGCACCCGCCAGGCGAGAGA
>Ga0307419_10001958_pt1 | contig 10517 bp, 6 predicted proteins | sample SalMarWE160230MG_2_FD_202512 | JGI IMG/M metagenome (GOLD analysis project Ga0307419, IMG submission 202512) | Salt marsh sediment microbial communities from the Plum Island Ecosystem LTER, Massachusetts, United States - WE1602-30 | ecosystem: Environmental > Aquatic > Marine > Intertidal zone >... | reverse complement strand
TGATGATTAACCCATCTAAATGTGGCCGGGGATGGTCGTTCTTTGATGACCGTCCTGCAGTTTCTTTAAGTGCCATTTCTACGAATATGCCAGAGGTCTCCCTGTCAGAGCGCCACCCTCCCCGGAGAATTTGTGCAGATAGATAGTGCAAAGATCCACGAGGGTTCTGACGCAAGAGGAAGGAAGAGATTCACATAGTTTTTCTCGAATAATTCGGGTTTTTGTCCACGCGGTGTGTGTGTGTGTTAAGTTCCCCAATTAAGTTCTTGGCATAAACAGTAGAACGTTCCGAAAATGCCCAAACCCCCTAATAACAGCAGGTTAGCAGAGACATAGACTAGTCGGTCTAGCTCTTTTTCCCGATAACCCTCGAATATCAGTAGAATATAAAAACTAATCTAAACTAGCCCAAAACTGTCAAAAACATAAATCATTGACAAAGAGAGATGTATTAGCCCACATCTCGGTAATTTCACTTGTGTTTTGAGTGAGTTATGGCCAGATGAAATTTAGAGAATCCCGACTACACTCAAACCTACATCTAAAGAACAGAGAACGGATGGGTGTAGTGGTCAAACATTAAAAGGGTTTTCATGATACTATTCTCATATCACAGGATTGACTGAACCTGCGATCTACAGGAGTGATCGCAGATTTTCGTCTCGATCCGGTATGTACAACATGTTGAAGTGTAGCTAATGATTACTTCTGATAAGGTTGATAAGTGAAAGGGGGCTGCAATTCACGAATAGGATAATAATCATTGAATCCGGGCTTCTTGAGAATCAGATATCACAGGTTATTGTGAGAGCCATTTTCTAACGATTTTTTGGAGATATCAAAGGTTTCATCCAAGATCCGATGACCCAATATTTTTTTAATTTTCAGTCTCCCTCACTTAAATTTAACACCATGGTTCCACTGCAGCTGCGCTTCTACCGGCGATGCGGCCGAAAGCGCTCAGTTCGCCAAGATTTCCACCGGTGACACTATAAGTTCTAGCATAAACCGAGCCAAATGAACCAGCAGAGAACAATCGAGGGATGGGTTTCATATCAGGGTCTAATATTGCAGCGTTTGCACCCCTTCTTGGTCCACCATGAGTACAAGTACCACCCAATATTCTACCGAAGGCGTAGTATGGCGGGTTTAGCGGGAACAAAGTTTTTGGATCTCTGCCAAAATCTTCATCAACCCCTTTTTCACAAAACTCATTGTATCTGTCTATCGCGGTTCTAAGATATTCAGCATTTATGTTAACCCCAAAACTACCCTTCTGAAGAGCACTTGCCAACTCCTCAGCGGTATCGCCCTTGCGTATCCATCCCTTGTCGATTTCGGCTTGATTGTCTTCACTCCAACCTCCCCATCCACCTAAGTCTTCCCCAATCGCCATAAGTCCACGCGTGTTCGGCGCACCCATTACTTCACCCAGTGCACCCGCTTTTATATTCACGTTATCGAAGATTACGAAATGAGGCGTACTAACAAATTGGCATTCTGCCTCGTCCCAATGCAGATAACGCAAATATCCAGAATGGGGGGGTATTGTCTCTGCCTCATTCATAAACCTTCTACCAAAACTATCTACATGTATTAAGTTGTGTCTAGCCTTAGGCCTGATTTTCATCTGAAAGTTGATACTTGGGTCGACATCCGTTAAGCAACCTTGAGCAGCGCCGCACATCACGTCCATATGCCAGAGGTCAGCACCAACTTTCTGACACATCTTGATACCATCTCCCTCATTATATCGCCATCCATAGTAACCTGTAGGATACGCCTTATGGAACATAGCCTTCATTTCTTCATTAAATTCGAAGCCTCCCGTAGTCATGACTACTGCCCGCTTCGCTTTAACGATAATTTCTTTCTCCACCTTCTCCTGTCCATATCCGCCGGAACGCTTATCAGCGCGTACACCGAGAATTTCCTTGGTACTTCCGTCTTGGATCAATTCCTTTCCTCTGGCTCCAAACACAACTTCGATTCCCCTGTCCTGCCGATGTTTGTCCATTATCGCAAACCATTTCATCCCTATTCCTTCTGTACGATAATAGGCCATAGAATCTGCCCCAGGTAAATTGGGGTATCCGGGTCTTGATTGCGGTTCTCCGTAACCAACTCCCATACTGTCGTAGAACGCCTTATTTTTACATACTTCCTCAGCCCATGCTTCTATAACATCCGGTGGGGTTTGACCTTTACATGCATCAGTTAAATAGTTTACGGCATCTTGTACACTTGTGGGAGAAACCCATTCTCCCAGAGAGACACTAGTGTTACCACCTCCACGGTAAGGTGCTTTCTCAAGGATGAGTACTTTGGCTCCAGCATCATGCGCCGTTACGGCAGCTACAGTTCCAGCCCCACCGTAACCCACAACTACTACGTCTGCCTCGTAATCCCATTTTTCGGCAAGCCATGGTTTTGAGTTAGTTGCCGTCGTGGTGTTAGTTAGCGTTTTCGCTATTGTCTTTGGTGTAACCGCACTTAGTGCTCCTGCTGCAGTGATGGCTCCACCGGCAACGAGAAAATCTCTTCTTGAGACTGGTTTCTTGTCTCTAGATTTCTTGTCCTTAGACTTAGCCATATTATTTTACGTCCTCCTTTCTTAAAGTTCACGTGATATGGATACCGAAGTACTGTAAAGAAGTGTTAACTGGAGAAGTGGCGGTTCGTACAAGAGACATATTAAGACAAATAGCGATCGAGCACGAGATTGAGATTATCACCGGCAAGGTATCCAATGATCACGTTCATACGTTTATCTCATATCGTCCGATACAGAATATGAGCAAGATAATGCATTGGCTCAAAGGCATAAGCTCTGTGATGTGATAATGTGATAAGAATCCGCTTTTTGTAGATCGAAGTGTAGGGAAATTGGTCTTGTGTGTCAAGCAAAATATGGCCGCAGGATGTTGTGTCCGCAACTCGCGGGTGTAAAATGGGGCACTGGGACCGGCAAGGGCGATGAGGCGGAGAGAGCGCCAGGCGGTTTGATTATGCCGGAAGGGCGGCAGAGCAAGGAATTCGCCTACAGGGATCCCTCGAGCCTGACTTTTCTTAAGAAATCAGACAGGAAAAATCTCCGGATACTCCGGGTCGACATAAAGCCACTTATCCGACACCGGAAGTTGAGAGAACGAGTCGTCTATGTGAGTTTCGGTTCTCACGGGATCAGCTCTGGTCTTGGGAGGAGGTCTGGCCTTCTTTTCCCAGAGTCCAAGGTGCTTGAGGATCTTTTTTATGACATCCTCATCCTCAATCACGCTGATGACTTTCATGGTTCCGGAACATTTTGGGCAGGTAAGAGGATCAACCTCATATATCTTTTGGATGTTGTGCTGGATTATATAATAAACAACAATATAATGTCTGTGGGGCAGTGGTTGGGTACCATTCTGATTGTCGGCTCAATGATCCGGGTTACACAGTTGAGAGCACAGGGAAATAAACCACCGGGCTACCAAAATGCATCGTCCAAAGCGCCAGAGGTGTTCTCATCAATCAACTCAAAGAATTCGTTTTCTTGAAGACAATCCTCTCAACCGGTTCCCTCTTTCCGGAGAATCCTTTGAATACATCTATTGATAAGTGAAGGAGGATCTTCAACTTTCCTCCATAGCAGTGGCCCAGATATCAAAAGGTGCTTCGCATCTGAAAATCACATGAGACAGGTCAATCCTTGTTTAAATATAGTATGCTATTGTTATTTATGATAAATATTTATTGTAGATACATTTCAAACTGACTTTTATGTCTCAATATTTTTACATAGTTTTAAAAGCAGCTCGTGCAATAACATCCTTTCACCCTTCGTGAGGCCCTTTTGAAGTTTTTTTTCGGTTTCGTCTATGTGGACCTGTGATTTTTGGCAAATTTTATCTCCATTTGCCGCGATCTTAATAAACTTAATCCGCTTGTCAACGGAATCAAAGTTACTTTTCACAAAGCCTTTTTCTTCCAGCCTTTTGGCAAGGCCCAGGGTCGTAGGCTGAGCAAGACGAAGGGATTTTTCCAGTTCCTTCATGGAGAGAGTCCCGCTTTTGGAGTTTTTTAGAGCCCAGAGCATTTGCATCTGGGAAAAAGTAACGTCTCTTGACTTAAGCTCCTTATTTGCCACCTTTCCAAGTGCATCATGGACCTGTTTTATCAAAAGACCGACATGTTTTATCTTTCCCATGAAAACCCCCTTTTATTTCAATTGAAAAATGTATATACAATACTATAAAAGATGATACCATGCTATTAAAAAAAAATATTGAACGTTACTCAAAATTATCTTTACACTTTTAAGAAGGAGTAAAAAATGAGAAGGGTAAAAAAAATTCGGTTGAGATCAATAATTGGATTCTTTTTTATTTGTTTTGTTTTGGCGTATGCGAATTCCTATGCTGCCGGATCCGGGGGAAAATCACAAGGTGTTTCTTTTGAGGTGCTTAATCCTGAGGCTGAGAGGATTATGCCATCTGAAATCTCCGTTATTTCTCCCAGGGTTGAAGACTTATCCAGAAAGAATATCGGATTAATCTGGATTGGCAAATCGGGAGGAGAGTATTTTTTCGATGCTTTAGAGGTTATTCTTAAGAAAAAATATCCTTTGGCCAGGGTTTCAAGATATACCAGGGGAGTTAATAATGCCGAGAAGAAGATATTGGAGGAGGTGGATGCTTTTATTAATGGAGTTGGAGACTCCGGAATGGGTGCTTTCGACAGCGTTGCCGGGACAATAAAATACGAAAAACTTGGTAAACCCGGTGTTGCCGTTTTTGGTGAACACCTGATGTATAATGCAAGGGAAGCCGCAAATCAGTTAGGGATGCCGTCTGTACGTATGGTGCCTTTACCCAGTATGGAGTTCTACACTAACAGGTTCAGCGCGGATTCCATGATGCCCTGTGCCGAAGCGGTTCTGGATGATTTAATAGATGCCCTGACCCGCCCGGTACAAGATACAGAGAAACATGCCGGTTCAGCCCCCGAAAAGACCGTTACCGAAACCGTAAGGATTACATCCGACAACATGGAATCCGCCTATGAGAAATTCTACCAATTTTATATGGATAATGACTGGGGCGACGGGCTTCCGCTTATTCCTCCAACACAGCATAATGTTGAGAAAATGCTCAGGTCGACCAGTCTTTCGCCTGATACAGTGTTGGGTGAAGTATTTTCTATGGGCAATAAAATTGCGACTGCCACTTTGAAAAAAGTTGCGATAAATGCAGTCATGGCGGGCGCTAAACCTGAATATTTTCCGGTTATTGTCGCTGCTATGCAGGGGATACTGGACAGGGGTTTTTCCCATCACATTTTTACTTCCGACGGTTCCTTTAATCTTTTTATAGCTGTATCAGGTCCTATCGCGAAAAAAATCAACATGAATTCAGGAGTAGGTTTATTTGGTCACGGATGGAGGGCAAATAACACCATTGGGCGCGCCGTGAGGCTGTGTATGAATAATATAGCCCATATAAAGCCGGGAAAGCTTGATACGGCATTGACCGGCAGGGCGAATTCCCATACTTTTTATGTGCTTGCCGAAAATGATGAATCAAGCCCTTGGGAACCGTATCACACTTTATGGGGCTACAAAGCGGAAGATAGTTATGTCACCGTATCCGGCATTGGTTTGGGCGGCGGCATAGGTTGGGGCGGAGATTTCTCCGGTTATGGCGGTGGAACCGGGATCGCCTCGAATCCCGAGAAGGACCTTCAAAGCATTATTGATTCTATTTCCGCCAACCGCATTATGTTCAGCTCCTATTCACCGGGTATTGGCACAGGCGCCATGTCACGTCCCTTTAACTATATTTTCGTATTGAGTCCCGGTATGGCCTATCAGCTGAATAAGATGGGCTTTACCAGACAGAGCCTGCACAATTACCTTATTGACAAATCATCAGTACCCTATGAGGCATTGAGCGATGCTGAGATAGAAGGCCTCAAAAGGAGGCTTTCGGAAAAGACCACAGCCTATGGCGGAACTGATAATATCCCTGAAGACAGAATCCCTGTGTTTCGGGAAAACCTTAAACCAGGAGGGAAAATACCGGTTGTGGTTTCACCTGATAACCTAAACATTTTTGTGGCAGGTGAAGCGTCGGGTTATAATTTTGGGGCACTCTATCTTCTCGGTGCTCATCAGATAAAACGCGTTCAATAAAGGAGTGGGATTATGGAATGAGTTGATAATAGGAATATCAACACTCTGAAGCAGGGGTAGTGGACAGAGATGCAGGGGCGGCGCTAAGCTGTGTGGACGCTGGAATAGAAGTTTAATTTTTCAGATCATCAAAGAAAGGAGAAAAAATATGAGTGATGAACAGAACGAAAAGAATGATATCTCCCGTAGAGGTTTCCTGAAAGGGGCCGCCACGGCAGCAGTGGGTGTTCCTATGATAGCACTTCCCATGGGTTGCAAGGCTGATATCGAGGAAAAATCATCCAGTCGGAATGCTGAAGTCCTTGAGGTATTAAATCCCCGGGCCGTTCTTCACTCAGCGCCGATAACGGGACTGAGTAGTCCCCGGCTTACGGATTTAGACGGCAAGAGGATAGCGCTATTGAGTGAGAAACCCGATGCAGTTATTTTCTTTGACGCCCTGGAAGAATTGTTAAAGGAAAGATACCCGACGTTGACTATAGAGCGGCGCTCTTCTTTATCGATCAGGGAAGGCGAAAAATATGATTTCGACGCATGGATACAGGGGGTAAAAACCTCCGGTAGCGGAAGAGTGGACAATGAGGCCAGGCTTGAAAAAATGAGTATCCCCGGGGTAACCATCACTGTCGATGACCTTCTCCCCCAGCGGAAACGCGTAGCAGAATGCAACGGCCTTCCGGGTATTCGCATCATAACCGTTCCCGCTGAAACCTATTTTGTCTGCGAAAGCAAGCCGGAAAAACTGAAACCTATAGCTGCTGCGGCATTGAATGACATCATTGAAGCCCTGACCTCCCCTTTGACCGAGGAGGAGAAGAACCCTCAGCCTTTTGTCTATGATTACAGTCCCATGCGTTTCGATGGTTCCTCCTATGACGAGGCTTATGAGAAATTTCAGCAGTACTGCATGGACAATGATATGGGGGACGGGCTTCCTCTGACTCCGCCTACAAAAGAGGCGGTCAATCGGATGCTTTCGGGCACGAGCCGCTCGCCTGATGAGGTGCTGGGCTTGATGGTCCCCCGCAATGGGCAGGCCACCATAGAAAAGGTGGCGATTAATGCGGTCATGGCCGGAGCCAAGCCGGAATATCTGCCTGTCATTATTGCCGCAGTTGAAGGAATGGCCGATATCCGCTTTAATCTCTACCACATTTCCACCGGCACCCTTAACTCCAGCGCGCTGGTTCTCGTAAACGGTCCCATAGCAAAAGAAATCGGCATGAACTGTAGAACAACTTTCCTGGGTCCCGGCAATCGCGCAAACAGCTCTATCGGCCGGGCGCTCAGCCTGTGTATGATCAACATCGGATGGAGTTTTTTCAAAACTGAGGGCGGTATGATTGGACAGCCGACCCGATATACCCACCTAATATTCGCGGAGAACGAGGCGGAAAGCCCCTGGGAGTCCTTTGCAGTAGAATTCGGATTTCGTCCCGAAGAAAGCACGGTTACTCTGGACGAGTGTATCTGGTATGACAGGCTCGGTCCTTCGGGATCTATGAGGCCTATGCCTATGGAGGCTAATATGGCACAGCTTGCCTCCATGGTCAAAGGTTTTACAGGAGGCATGACCCCTGCCAGAAACGCTCCTGCAGGCCCGGTGTTTGGTCCCATGGATGCGGAATCGGCGATCAACGGCAATTACTGCACTCTGGTATTATATCCCGCGCTGGCGCGTCAGCTTGCTGCTGCAGGCTACAGCAAGCAATCGCTGGCCCGGTGGCTGTGTGATCAGCACCGCCTCCCATGGGACGATTATTCCGACACACAGCAGGAAAGCATTCTTAAAGCGGCAAAGGCGGGCAGCATCCCCGGCTTAACCATAGAAGACTGCAAATCCGGCGGCACGATTCCCAACTTCAACCCGAGACATCTGGCCATTTTGGTTGCAGGCCCCATGGCCGGTCAGGCCATGGGGTTCTACGGCGGCGCCACTACTCGGCCTAACTTCGATAATCCGGGTTCAACGGAGATTGACTATATGACCAAAAAAATACACGGTGCGACCCTGACAAAAGCAGGCCGTTAAAAAGGAGGAAAAACATGAATATATTTAAAAATATAATTTTACATACTTTACTGTTAACAGCAATTTTTGCCGTGATCCCGGTCATGCTATCACATGGCATTTCCAAGGAGGAGATACAAATGAGGAATCACGAGTTTACAATGGAGGTTCTGGAGCCTCACGGCGAGCTCGCGTTTCCCGAAAGACAGGGATTGTTTGCGCCGCGACTCAGGGACTTGAATGGGAAAAAAATTGCCATAACGTCGGTACTACCGGGTTCGATGGCTTTTTTCGACACCATAAAGTCCATGCTGAAAAATAAGTACCCTGGGGTTGAGTTTGTTCATTACAGTTTTGGGGCCCCGAACTCGCCTGACATTTCTGCCGAAATCGCGAATGAGTGCGACGGCTGGATTGACGGAGTCAAGGCGGCGGAAACCGGCTCTAGACATGATCCCGGCGTCAGATTGGAAAAACGAGGCTGCCCCGGTGTGGCCATTGTATCCGATGTATTAATAAAGGCGAAAAGACTTCTGGTAGATCATAACGGTATGCCGACCTGCCGCGTTCTTGCGGTACCTGCAGTGGATTACCTTGTCGCCAAGACGGATCCCGAATTAATGAAAGCCGTTGCAGAAGCGGCTTTTGACGAAATACACAATGCGCTTATCAAGCCCCTGACAAAAGAAGAAAAGGAAGTCGAAGATTTCAGCTATGATTATTCCCCTAAAAAATTCACCGGGGCCGATTATTCCGAGGCAAACGAAAAATTCCAGCAGTACTGCGCGGAAAATTTCATGACCGACGGTATGCCCGTCGTACCGCCGACAAGAGAGGCCGTGGACAGAATGCTTGCGGGAACATCTTATCCGTCTGATAAGGAAATAGGCCTCATGTATCCGAAGCAGGGCAGGGCGACCGTGGAAAAAATCGCCATAAACGCGGTTATGGCGGGAGCCAAGCCCGAATATCTTCCTGTCATTATGGCCATTATAGAGACGATTACGGCCAAAGACTTTAACCAGTATCATATTGTTAATGAGATTCTGCCCATCACCTTTATCAGCGGACCGATTATTGAAGAAATCGGCCTTAATAACGAAGCCGGCTATCTGGCTCCGGGCCACAGGGCCAACGCCACGATCGGACGGGCCATGCTGATGTGTATGATCAATATAGGCTGGCGTCGCATGGATGTCTATTCGTCGCCGGGGGGGCTCGGTCAGCCTGCTGCTTATGCAAATTACATCATACCGGAAAATCAGAAAGCCAGCCCATGGGAACCCTATGCCGTTTCAACCGGATTCAAACCCGAAGAAAGCAGCGTAACCATATGCGAAGGGATTTATATTGCACGCGGGCCCTCTGAGACCCTGAGCATGATCGGTTTTGAAGAGAGACTGGAGCAGATGAGCCGTATGTTCTCGCCTTCCGCGGGCCTATTCGGATTTTTCGGCATGCCGCAAAACGGCACCAATATGCGGCATATGGTTGCGATTCATCCGACATTTGCACGGCAACTGGCAAATGCCGGTTTTACCAGAGAATCTTTTATTCAGCGGTTGCATGATAAAAATTCGATTAACTGGGACAAGATGAATGAGGATGAACGTAAAGAATTTAGAGACATGGTGGCTGAGGGCAAAGTTCCCGGAATCAGGACTGAAGACTGCAAGCCGGGGCTTTACAGGGAGCCTTTTGCCAAACCTTCGGATGTGGCTGTTATTGTAGCCGGTACAGGCGCGGGTGGAGTGATTGTATTTCAGACTCCCGTCGGCTCAACCGCCAATGCTGAGGATGTTGAAGTGACGAGGTCGTACATGCACAAGGTCATACGCGGGGCCACACTGACCAAAACCGGAAGGTAAATAATCCATTGAGAGAGGAGATAAGAATGAATAGTGAAGACTCTGAAAAAAAATCCTTTTTGAGTAGACGCGCTTTCCTGACGGCCGGCGGATTGTCTGCCGTGGGCCTTGCTACCGCGCACTACACACCAAAAACAGCATATGCTGCGGAAGATTCTCAGAAGTTTACGGTATTGAATCCTCAGGGAATACGCCAGGTGTGTGACCGTATCCCCCTATCTCCCCGCCTTAAAAGCCTGAAAGGGAAAACCGTGTATTTTGTAAACCAGGACCAACCGTTACAAACCCGAGAACTGGCGAAACGGTTTAGTAAACGAGTTCCCGATACTGAAGTCATCTTCAGGAAGAAAAAAGGATGGGTCACATCCGATGATCCGGAACTGCGAAAAGAACTGAAGGAGAAAGCGGATGCCATGATTTATGGAACCGCGATGGGTGGCGGCAGCGGCAAGTATTCCGTTGGCTG
>Ga0307419_10001956_pt1 | contig 10524 bp, 3 predicted proteins | sample SalMarWE160230MG_2_FD_202512 | JGI IMG/M metagenome (GOLD analysis project Ga0307419, IMG submission 202512) | Salt marsh sediment microbial communities from the Plum Island Ecosystem LTER, Massachusetts, United States - WE1602-30 | ecosystem: Environmental > Aquatic > Marine > Intertidal zone >... | reverse complement strand
AAACAAAACCATAAAGGTTAAAATAGGTAAACCCATATCCCATCAGGAATTTGACAGGACTTTATCACCCTGGGTATGGGCCGACAAGGTTCGAGGGTATGTCTATAACCTGAAACATAATCCGGCAACGGTTTTTTAATCTGTTATTCCGGGGAATGAAAGATAATTTCCGCAACTGGCTATTCAGGACCTGGTACTGGTACGTCAATAAAATAGACCGGAAAGGGGAAATTTTATTCATGAATTTCGGGTATGCCGGTACTACCCTATCAATTACTTTAGAAGAGAAAGATGAGAATAACCGTTATTCCATCCAGTTATATCATCACCTGGCGAGTGCCGTCGGTTTAAAAAACAGGGATATTGCGGAGATAGGCTGCGGGAGGGGCGGGGGACTGGAATACATCGTGAAGCAATTCTCCCCGGCTTCTGCTGCAGGAATAGACCTGGACAGGCAGGCAATTGCTTTTTGCAACCGGAATTATGCATTGGAGGGATTGAAATTTTTGCAGGGGGATGCCCAGAAAATCCCGCTGGGTAATGAGACCTGCGATGTGGTCATAAATGTGGAGTCGTCGCACCGGTATCCCGATATGCAGATGTTCCTGAGCGAGGTTTACCGCATATTACGTGATGACGGGTATTTTTTGATTGCAGATTTCCGGTACGATTACGAAATACCAGTTTTGCAGAAACAATTGCAGTCTTCCGGACTGTTACAATTAAAGGAAGAATTCATTACCGGGCAGGTTGTGAATGCATTGGAGCTTGACGATGGGCGAAAAAGAAAATTAGTGGAAAAACTGGCTCCACGGTTCCTGCACAAAACTGCCCTGAATTTTGCCGGAGCCATCGGTTCCAGGACTTACGACCAGTTTGTCTCCCGTGAATACGTGTATTTCAGTTGCATTTTTCAAAAGAAACAGGTATCTAAAAACCCTTAACCCACATGTCCAGAAAGATAGTCATCATCGGTGCCGGTATGGCCGGGCTGTCAGCCGGGGTCTATGCAAGGATGAACGGTTATGAGGCGGAAATCTACGAGATGCATAACAAACCAGGGGGACTCTGTACATCATGGAAACTCAAGGACTATACCATTGACGGCTGCATTCACTGGCTTACTGGAACCGCTCCTCCGGACCCTTTTTATCGGTTCTGGATGGAACTTGGAGCCCTTCAGGGCAGGCGCATCATCGATCATAAGGTTTTTTACCGGTTTACCGGCAGCGACGGAAGGACATTTAACGTCTGGTGCAATGCCGATGTGCTGGAAGCTCACATGAAAGAGCTTTCCCCTCAGGACAGCGGGACCATAGAACTGCTTTGCAGGCTGATCCGACGGTTTACCGGGTTCAGCATGCCCCTCGACAAAGCCTTCGAGCTTTTCAACTTCTTTGATGTCGCCAGGATGGTCATCAAAATGGTCCCCTATAATAAGGATTATAATTTCTGCAGCAGCATGACCATGAAGGAATTTGCAGAGCGCTTCAGGGATCCCCTGCTTCGTGAAACCTTCCCGATGCTGCTTGGCGAGGAGGACCTGCCGCTGTTCAGCCTCATCGTTACCCTTGCCCTGCTCCATAACAGGGCCGGGGGATTCCCCCAGGGCGGTTCGCTCGAGTTTGCCAGGGCCATTGAAAAACGTTTCCTGGACCTGGGAGGTAAAATATTTTACAAAAGCAAGGTGGAAAAGATCCTGACTGGAAACGGATCCGCAACAGGCATACGGCTGAAAGGGGGAAAGGAAATATCGGGGGACTATGTCATCTCTGCCTCCGACCTGAGGTCGACGGTCTATGACCTGCTCGGGGGTCAATACATAGAACCCACCCATGAAGAACTGTTCAGTTCGATAAAGCTCTTCCCTTCCATGCTCCAGGTTTCCTTCGGGATCAGGATGGATCTTTCCGGTGAGCCGGAATCCCTCGGGGAAATGATCAGGCTTAAAGATCCCCTGGCAATCGGCGGCGAGCGGCATGAATGGCTGATGGTAAAGAACTATTGCTTTGATCCAACCCTGGCCCCTGCAGGAAAGTCGGTGGTGGTATGCGGCGTTTCAATCAGGGATTTTGCTTACTGGGAAAACCTGTACAGGAATAAAGCGGAATACAAGGCTGAAAAGAGCAGGATTGAGGCATCCATTGCTGATATCCTGGAAAGCAAATATCCCGGCTTTAAATCGTCCATCGAAGTGACGGATGTGGCCACACCCATGACCTATGTCCGGTATACCGGGAACTGGAAGGGTACTTTTATGACCTGGGTCATCACACCGGAGCTCTCGAAACGTTTCAGGATGGTCAGAAAAACCCTTCCCGGGTTACAGAACTTCTGGCTGTCAGGCATGTGGGTCATGCCACCGGGGGGACTTCCCACAGGGGTGAAGACTTCCCGCGATATCATCCAGATCATCTGCAAACAGGACAAAAAGAAATTCGTTACGCGTACGGATTAGAAGATCGGGATGGACTATTGACCGGTTATGGAACGCTTTGTCACCTAAAGGCGGTGAGTAAGTTTCATGGCAGGCCGGAAGCGGGAGAACTTAACCTAGATCCGGACACCGATGATAAGGACGTCGTCGACCTGTTCACAATTATAAGGTTCAATCCAGTCGTAGAAAGTTTTTTTAAGGATCTTTTTTTGCTCGGGCATCGGTAACTGATGTATTTCCAGGAAGAGATCCTTAAGATTTTTAACCATGAATTTCTTATTTTCCGGTCCCCCGAACTGATCCTGGAAACCATCGGAAAAGGTATACAGTACATCGCCTTTCCTTGCATCCAGGATGTGATTGGTAAACGGCTTTGTCGCTCGCTCATGAATTCCGATAGGCATCCTGTCCGCCTTGATGGTTTGTATCTTATCGTCCTGTATCATTACAAGGGAGTTATTCGCACCGGCAAAATTGATCTTATTATTTTTCCAGTCAATAATGTGAAGAGCCAGGTCCATGCCATCCTTTTGTTCACCCTCCCTGCCCCTTTGCTTGAGGGCTATTATTACCTGGTCTCTTAACCGGTCAAGGATCTGTGCCGCATTAAGATCAATGTTTTTCCCTATAATGTCTTCAAGAAAGGCAACGCCGAGCATGCTCAGGAACGCACCCGGAACGCCATGGCCCGTGCAATCGGCAGCTATGGTCAGGGTCTTATCATCCCGGTGGGCAATCCAGTAGAAATCACCGCTTACCACATCCCTTGGAAGGAACAGGATGAAGCCGTCCAATCCCATTTTAAAGAGTACATCTTCTTCCGGCAGAAGGGCAGTTTGGATTCGCCTGGCATATTGAATACTATCCATGATGTCCTTGTTCTTGAGTGTGATGATCTCATTTTTCCTGACCACTTCTGCAGTCCGATCCTTTATAATCTGTCTGAGCTGCCTTGTATACAGCTTAACGATTAGGTAGACAATGCCAACAGCCAGCAATATGTAGATCAGAAATGCCCACCATTTCAGGTACCACGGAGCAAGGACGCTGAATTGAAAAGAAGCTTCAGTGCTTTGATTTTCATAGACATCGATGGATTTTACCTGGAAAATATAATCACCGCTGGATAAATTGGTATATTCTTTTTTGGTTTCCTTTGTCCATTCACTCCAGTTCTTGTCATACCCCTGCAGAAGATAACTGTATTGCTGGAATGATTCATCATTACCCGAGTACGCGGAAAAGAAGAATATCAGTGAATTCCGGGCATGAGGGATCACAGGTATGGCATTATCCGGCTGGCCGAAGAGGGGATGGCCGTTAATATCAGTAAAATTGCCACCGAAAGCCATATTGCCGTTGCCATAGTTTATTTTACTTATCAGGCAATGGTATTGCGGAAAATCCTTGCAGCTATCTCCCGCCTGGTATAAATACAGTCCCTCCGGTCCGCCTAACCAGACCATCCGGTTTTCATCCGGGGAAATGACGTGAATGATATTGTCGGATATCTTATTGAACGGTTTGTAAACCCATTTGAAGTGTCCATTTTGTTTTTTGAGGTAGCCGGTCTCGAATCTGGGTTTCGGATCAAATACCCGGGTAACCAGCCAGATGTCCGGATTCATATACTCGGACATCCGGTGGATATACCTTGAACCATCTGCAAATTGCGGACCGTATGTACTGTCCGGGATAAACCTGTTTTCAAGCTGGATCAGCCTGTATATGCCCCTGTCTGTTGCGACTACCGGCGGGCCGGTGATCTGCGATACGATATAGGGCCCGTTCGCCAGCCCATTGGTGGTGTCATACCTCGTAATTACATAGTCGCTCAATCGTTGGTCTTTGAAAGACGTAACATTCATTTTAATGACGCCTTCATCCTCAGTTCCCATCCAGAGATTACCAACATGATCCTCGGAAATATTCTGGATCCTTTCATTGATTCCCTCAATTTTACCTTCTTTGATCCATTGACCTTTAGACCGGTACAGTGAATACAGGCCGCTTTCAAGTCCCACAAAAACCCTGGAAGGATCCAGTTTGGACTGGTAGAGATCATAGGCAACATCTTCCAGAAGCACATTGATCCGGTGATTCCTGTCGATTTCCAGAACGTTGTCATTCGTGATCACCAGCAGGATTTCTTCCCCCCTGTTACGATAGGTTAAAAGATCCCAGCATTCGATATCGATGTTTTCCAGCCGATTAAATTCCGGGTACTGATAACCCGGCAGATCATGAACAGAAGACCATGCCTGGTAAAAAAGTCCCGTTGTAGAGGCCACATAAACGGAATTGTTAAAAGGTGCACAATCCTGTATGGTTCCCGTCATCCCCTCCCTTTCATTGATGATCGTGTAATCAGAACTTATTTCAAGCCGGGAAATGCCGGTGCTCAGGCACAGCCAGAGATTCCCTGTCCGGTCAACGTACTGGTTGTGGATGATATCGTCCTGGAGGCCGGATGACTTATCCACAACGGTGATCAGATTGAGGCTGGTATCCGCGATGATCAGGCCGTTTCCCCAGGTACCAATAGATACCCTGCCTTCATCAATTCGAATGGCGTTGTAGAGAAATACCTCTCGCAGAATATTCTCTATGGGAGTTTTGATCTTTTTGATCTCTGATCCCGCAGGGTCAGTTTGATATCGCATTTCGTAAACTCCCTCGGTTTCCGTAAAGATCAGGATACGCCCGCGATTCATCTCCAGCATCCCGTAAATATTGATATATTTAAACAGGTTGCCGCCCGGGACTGATTTTAACTGGTCTCCACTCAGGATGGACAGGCCCAGGCCGTATTGCCTTATGAAGAGTTTTCCACCCAGCCAGTAGGAGCCGTGCATTTCGAATTCAGGTGATATAATTTGCAGCGTATCATTCCTGTATATAAAAAGATGATGGCTGGTCTGGTAATAGATTCCTGAATCGGTAGCGAAAGTCTGCCATACCTTTCCAAAATCCTTTAAAGTATCAGGCAGGAGCACGGACAATGAATGGTAGAAAGCATTACCCAGGGAATCATACCTGATAAATCCAAATTCATTTTCTGCTCCCAGGAACAATCTTCCGTCCTTATCAATATCAAGGCTGTAGACAATTGATTGATTTTCAACTTCAGTGATTTTCCAGTTTGCTCCGTCGTATTCCAAGAGTCCCTGGTTGTTCCCGAAGTACATGCGCCCCCTTTCATCCTGCCTGGCAATCCAGTTCTGGTCAAGTCCCCCATAGGTTTTGGATGTAAAGTTGTAAATGGGATAATGCCCGACTATGCAGCTGGATTGCGCCAGAATAAGGAGTGCAGTACCCTGGAAAAACAGTAAAGTTAAAACCAGTGATAAATACCTGAACCAGCCCGACCGGGATGAAATGAAAATAAATCTCATGGGATATTCATTACTCCTTGATTAGTATCCTGTGGTATATCATTGATCCGTAATTAATTACCACCTGGTAAATGCCATCTTCCCGGGTGCTTAAATCAAGGCTGTATTCAACATCTTTCATAGGATTTCTTATTTCTGAAATGGCAATGACCCTTCCTGAAATATCAAGGATATTGATCCGGGCAATCCCTGGCAAGGCCTGGTTGAAACTCAGGCTGTAGATACCGGATCCCGGGTTAGGATAGATCCTGAGGTATTCCATGCTGCCATCCCAAAAAGGCAAGGTGTAATCCGGTGAAGATTTTTTCCTTGATTTCCTGTTTGATCTGGCCGTGTTCAGGGTTGCGGCCTTGTAATCGGTTACCGTGCATCCTGCGGGATGCGGCACTTCAATGTAATAGAACAGGTCCGCCACAGGAGGATTCTTATCGGTGTATGAACTGAGGTTACTTGCCAGGGAAGCAATGTTTTGCCAGTCCAGCGTGCTGCTGTAACGGTAAACCTTATACGTGTTTGCCTTGAAACCCTCATATTTGTCCCAGATGAGATTCACTGAATTGTCGAGTCCCAGGTTCATGGTCAGGTGAATGGTCTTATGCTGTTCGCTCAGCTCGGATTCGTTTCCGCAGACATCCACTACAGACAATTTATATCTCCATGAATGGATGGTCGGATCAGCGATGGAATCCGTAAACCAGCTGAGACTATCAACATGACGGGATCCGATCAGTTGATAGTCGCCTTTAATGTCGCTTTCGCGGTAGATGTTGTAATAAGCTACATCGGTCTTATCGAGTTTCTCCCATGCGATCATATTCATCTGGGTCACCGAGTCGACTGTGACCAGGCATATCGGATTTACCGGCGGTGGTTCCTGGACAATCTCCGCTTTATTGAATCCCATGCATCCGTTCTTATCGGTAACCTTAATTTCATAAGTTCCCGGGCTGAGTCCAATTATATCCGGGGTGACTTCACCGTTGGGCGACCATTCATAGGTATAGGGACCGCTTCCCGAGACTGCAATGTGGATTTCCCCGATATTTGTTGTCATGCATCCGACGCCCTTGATGTCCTCGAAACTGACTGCCGGTCCGCCGGCATTATTTATAATAACCGCTTCCGTTGTTTCGCATCCATTCACATCGCTGATCCGCAGCGCATATATCCCTGCTGCCAGTCCCTGTGCAACCGGGGCATTACTTCCGTTTGACCAGAAATAGCTGTAAGGTTTTGTGCCTCCGCTTATAATGGCCGTGGCAATGCCGTCATAACCTCCGCAGGTTGCATCTTCCACAAGAGGTGTGACGCTGAGTTTCAGGGGTTGCCGGATCTCAAAACTGCCTGCACCAATACAGTTATTATTATCTTTGATTGTCACGTTATAAATGCCTGCAGCAAGTCCTTCAAGATCTTCGGTATTCCTGCCATTTGACCACTTTATCAGGTAGGGCGATGCTCCGCCGCTGACATTGATATCAATGGCCCCGGATTTATCACCGTAACACTTTGCATGAGTGATTTTCTTCAATGCGATCTGTGGTCCGCTTCCGTCATTGTCAATGATGACGGATTCGCGTGCATAGCACTGCCTGGAATCAATGACGTTCACAAAATGCTGTCCCGCGGCCAGGCTGGAATCCACTTCCGTGGTATCCCCGTCCGACCAGACGTAGGTATAGGGTGGGAAACCTCCGCTTGCGGACACCATGGCAATACCATCCTCCTTGCTGCAGGTTGCTTCCCTGATCTGGGTTACCGTCACTTCGATGGCCTCGCCGACAAAAACCTCCTGTGTGCTTATGCATTGATTGCTGTCCGTCACCGCGATGGTATAAAACCCGATATCCAGTCCCATAATCCCTGCATTCCGGCTTCCCGTTGACCAGTAGTATTCGTAAGGACCATCCCCGTTAAGTACGCTTACCGAAGCCCTGCCGTCCGCAGTGTCACAGTATGCACCCTCTGTGGTTACAGAAAGCTCGGGCGGTTCAAAAACCTCAACCTCGAATTCTTTACTGTCAAGGCATTCATCATCCATCTGCGTCACAATGCAATTGCATTGATGTATCCCGGGGGTCCCGAAAAAATATCGAATCGTGTCATTCAAGCCATCCGAATACAGTTCGGGGACATAATCCCCGTCGAAGTCCCATGCAATGGAAGAGCCGGCTAAAATACCGGTCGAGTTGTCCATGATGATCGTGGTATCCCCCAGGCAGCCTGGAATGACAGTAATATGAAAATCCGGAGTTTTGCAGGTGTTCTCAAATGCACCGATATCAGGTTTCAAGGGATCCCTGGGAAGGCTGTCGAAATCGAACGCAACTTCGGGAAGGGGAGTGCCCTTCTCGTTCAGGGCCAATTCGGCGGAATGAAGGTCGCTGTCTGAAGTAAAAAGTGGATCGAGGGACAGGGAATTCGTCTCCTTCCCGCTGGCAGACTTCAGGGCGGCAAGGTTTGATACATCCGCCGATTCCCATCTGGCGAGGTATTTTCCGGTGGTGAAGAAATCGTTGTAATCCGATGTAAACAGGCCGGAAGCCTGTTCCACCAGGAGTGCATATCCGCCGCCTGAATTGCACAGAATATTATTTACCGCGTTAACGCCAGTATTCCCGGTACGGATCCTTATCCCGGCTGAGGTGGTTGTATCCAGGGAGGATATATGAATGCTGTTATGATAGAGATTGGTCCTTTCGCTGTTAATTACATCGATTCCCCTTGAAGCATATTGCCATGCACCACCGATATGGATCTGGTTATTGCAGACCAGGGCACGGAAAGGAACCGAAACCTGGCAACCGTCCAGGTTAATCCCGTTCCCGTAATTTTTAGAATCGATCCTGTTTCCATTGATCAGTATGCTGCCGGAGCAGGAAACCAGCTGGATCGCACTGTTCCAGTTATAATCCGTATTAATGATCTCATTTGCGATGATCCGGGGCGAATCCTGATATTTGATGCTCATGCCATAGGTGGATCCGCCGTGGACCCGGTTGCTGATTATATTTAATCCTTTTGAATATGGAGATCCTCCCTCGATGGAAATCCCGTACCTCCCGCCAATGAATTCGTTATCCCGGACAAGGAGATCATCAGAGTATCCCGTGAGGTAAAAGACCGGGTCATTTGTGTTGTCACTGCTGAGGATATTATCGATTAAACGGATATGCCTGGAAGTCCCCGTAAATTTCACCGCACGGCCATCGGATACTCCGGTTGCCGATATGGTGAGCCCTTTCAAAGTCAGGTTTTCAATGGCCGTGAAATCGAAAATATCAGGTTTTGCCGTGCTGGTGCTGCCGTATATGACCACATCTTCGGGATTTCCCGTTTCCGATTCGAAGACAACGGTATTGGCAGGGGAGGATCCCGGGATGGAAAAGATGGTCCCCGGGATTTCAGGATATACATCCTTGCGGATCTTGAAGGTTACCGGCCCGGAAATTCCCCTGCTTTGAAGGTCGGAGAAGGCTTCCGAGACAGAAATGTAGTCGGGGGAAATGCCCCCGATGGTATATGAACCGGTTGAGATCGGTTCGATGCCCGTATCAAATTCATCTGCACCGATGTCGGGGGGACTGCCGCGAAGGTCGCCCTCAAGATCGGTCGTTATTCCCGGTATGCTGATCCCCGCAGCATCCAGGAAATAGCAATCCGTATGAAAATCCATTTCATCCGTAAAAACGGGATTCAGGACAATGGAATTCAATGAATAACCGAGTTCGGCCTCCAGGAGATCAGGATAGGCGTAACCGCTGCCGTCGTAATCGATGAGCGAATTCCCGCCGGAAAAAAGAGCGTTGTATTTAAAGTTTGCCAGCAGATCCTTTGTGGCCGAGACCACATATCCAATCCCCTGGTTGCAGATGATATTATTTTTTATTTCAATGTTGTTCCCGCCGGAAATCACCAAGCCTGCAAATGACAAGGATGGTTTATTCCTGTCACTGGTAATGGTATTATGATAAATCCCGATGTAATTACTGTTAGAGCATGTAATCCCCGTGCCAGCATAAATCACTTCAGAAAAGTAAAGGAAATTATTATCAATGATCCCTTTCAGGGATGAGGTTCCCGAGTAGGATGTTACTCTGATCATTCCACTTCCGTTGCCAAAGAACCGGTTCCGGGTGATCCGGAAACCATCGGAACAAGACGACAATGCGATGTGTGCGGGAAAGTTATAGCTGTTGTTGTTTTTGAACTCATTAGCGCTGATAACATAATTCTTACACCCGTAAAGCTGGATGCCGGAATTGTTCATATTATTGAAATAGTTGGAGTCAATGATAAAATCACTCGGGTACAATGCGCCGGAAGCCTCGATAAGGATACCTGCCCTCCCTCCGTTGAAGTGGTTCGATTTCAGCACGAGCTTGCTGATGGTTGCTGAGGAAATATAGATGCATTCATCTCCAGCATCCGATCCGTATCCGTTAAAAACACAATTAACAATGCTGTCGTTGCTGCAGTCCGAGGTCATGAGGATCAGCCTGGGATAGGAAGAATTCGATTGTGAAAATACCAGGTCCTTCAGGGTGATATACCTGGCGCCCCTTATTTCCATGATATAATTCTTGTCCGAACTGGTAAAACTGCAGGTAAGTTCAACAGGTTCATCATTTGCCGGATCCGGTTTAAAGGTAACCCTGTTATCAGCATCGGCTCCCATGACAGGCAGGACGC
>Ga0307419_10001953_pt1 | contig 10530 bp, 9 predicted proteins | sample SalMarWE160230MG_2_FD_202512 | JGI IMG/M metagenome (GOLD analysis project Ga0307419, IMG submission 202512) | Salt marsh sediment microbial communities from the Plum Island Ecosystem LTER, Massachusetts, United States - WE1602-30 | ecosystem: Environmental > Aquatic > Marine > Intertidal zone >... | reverse complement strand
GGCGGAGGCGTGGGCATCGCGGAGATATATCCGGTGGCCAAGACGTTAACAGGCGCCGGCAACGAGGTCATCGCCGTCCTGGGGGCCCGCACGAAAGACCTCCTCATCCTCGAAGATGAGATGAAAAGGGTCTGCGCCGCGTGCCACGTCATGACCGACGACGGCTCCTACGGCAAGAAGGGCTTCACCACCGACATGCTCAAAGAGCTCCTGGGACAAGCACGATGCGACCTCGTGTACGCCGTGGGCCCTTTGCCCATGATGAAGAAGGTCGCCCTCGTGACAAAAGACCTCAACGTCCCCGCGCGGGCGTCCCTGAACGCCCTCATGGTCGACGGGACCGGGATGTGCGGCTGCTGCCGGGTCAGCGTCGCCGGAGAGACCCGGTTCAGCTGCGTCGACGGCCCCGAGTTCGATGCCCACGCCGTGGACTGGGACGAGCTGATGAAGCGCAACGCTATCTACTCGGAAAAGGAAAAACATATCTGCCGCCTCCATAACGTCTGCTAGATGAAGACCAAAAAAGGACCCGTCAAGATCAAAGAGAAAGACGCCGCCTCCAGGATCGCCGGCTTTGAAGAAGTCGTGGAAGGGTATGGCGAACGGGAGGCGCTCGCGGAGGCGGCGCGCTGCATACAGTGCAAGAACCCGACATGCATCGCAGGCTGTCCGGTCGGGATAGACATCAAGGCTTTCATCCGCCAGATCACCGAAAAGGACTATGCCGGCGCGTACTTCACCATCCGGCAGAAGAACGACTTCCCCTCGATGTGCGGCCGGGTCTGTCCCGCCGAATATCAGTGCCGCAAGGCGTGCGTCCTGAGCAAAAAGGGCCTGCCCTTCGCCTCCGAAGAGGCCATCAACATCCACTTCCTCGAGCGGTTCGTCGGCGACTACGGGATGGCCAACGACCTGAAAGTCCCCGTGCAGGAGAATAAGGACGCCTCCCGCTTCAAGGTGGCGGTCGTCGGATCCGGCCCGGCCGGCCTCTGCTGCGCCGGCGAGCTGGCCAGACAGGGGATCCGGGTGACCGTCTTCGAGGGCCTGCACGACACCGGGGGCGTCCTGCGTTACGGGATCCCCCCTTTCAGGCTCCCCCGCAACGTCCTGGACTTTGAGATCGAGCATCTTAAAAAGCTGGGCGTCGCCGTCGTCACGAATCGCATCATCGGCAGGACCCAGGCGCTCGACGAGCTCTTCGAAGAAGGCTACGCCGCCGTCTTTCTGGGGCTCGGCGCGGGGACGCCGTCGTTCTTGCGGATCCCCGGCGAAAACCTCTGCAACGTCTACTCCGCGAACGAGTTCCTCACCCGCGTCAATTTGATGTCCGCCTACAGGTTCCCCCAGTACCATACGCCCGTCAACATCGGCACCCGGATCGTCGTCATCGGCGGAGGGAACACCGCCATGGACGCGGCGCGGGTCGCCTTGAGGCTCCAGAAGATGAACAACATGACACCCGACACGACGGTCCTTTACCGCCGCAGCGAAGTCGAGATGCCGGCGCGGCGCCTCGAGATAGAACACGCCAAGGAAGAAGGGATAAGGTTCCGCCTCCTGGTCAAGCCTACGGGTTTCAGCGGCGACGAGAAGGGCTTCGTGCAAAAGATCACATGCCTCCAGTGCGAGCTGGGGGAGCCTGACGGCTCCGGACGACGCAGGCCCGTCGAGATACAGGGCAGCGACTTTGAGTTGGACTGCGACCTGGCCGTCATCGCGATAGGACTCAAGGCCAACGCGATCCTGACGGAGGCGACACCGACGATCAAGGTCGATAAAGGAGGAGACGTGGTGGTCGACCCCGAGACCATGGAGACCTCCGTCAAGAACGTCTTTGCCGGCGGCGATATCGTAGGGGGCGAGGGGACGGTCATCGAAGCGATGGGCATGGCCAAGAAGGCGGCCCGGACCATAACAAGAAGACTTTTGAAAAGATCCTAAAAAACAGGAAAGGAGCGGCTGATGTCAAAGAAGACAAAGGAATTCATGGACAAAGTCATTGTCCGTGACCCCGGCCAGAAAGAATTCCACCAAGCGGTGGAAGAGGTCGTGGAAAGTATCTTGCCCTTCATCGAAAAGAACCCGAAATACCAACAACACAAGGTCCTGGAACGGATGGTGGAGCCCGAGAGGGCCATCCTCTTCCGCGTCCCGTGGGTCGACGACAAGGGCGCGATCCAGGTCAACCGCGGCTACCGCATCCAGATGAACAGCGCCATCGGTCCCTACAAGGGCGGCCTGCGCTTCCATCCAAGCGTGAACCTGGGGATCCTGAAATTCCTGGCCTTCGAGCAGGTCCTCAAGAACAGCCTGACGACCCTGCCGATGGGCGGGGCCAAGGGCGGTTCGGACTTTGACCCCAAGGGCAAGAGCGACAACGAGGTGATGCGGTTCTGCCAGAGTTTCATGAACGAACTCTTCCGGCACATCGGCCCGAATACCGACGTGCCGGCGGGAGATATCGGCGTCGGCGGCCGGGAGATCGGCTACCTGTACGGCCAATACAAGAAGCTGCGCAACGAGTTCACCGGGGTCCTGACCGGCAAGGGGCTGAACTGGGGCGGCAGCCTCATCCGGCCGGAAGCCACGGGTTACGGCTGCGTCTACTTCGTCCAGGAGATGCTCAAGACGCGCGGCGAATCCCTCAAGGGAAAGGTCTGCGCCGTCTCGGGGTCCGGCAACGTCGCGCAGTACACGGTCGAGAAGCTTAATGAGCTCGGCGCCAAGGTCGTCACCCTGTCGGACTCCAACGGCTTCATCCATGACGAAGGCGGCATCGACGGCAAAGAGCTCAAGTGCGTCTTAGAGATCAAGAACGTGCGCCGCGGCCGCATCAAGGAGTGCGCGCAGGAATTCAAGTGCGAATACCATGAGAACAAGAAACCGTGGGGGGTGAAGTGCGACATCGCCTTCCCGAGCGCCACCCAGAACGAGATCAGCGGCGAGGACGCCAAGACACTCGTCAAGAACGGCTGCATCGCCATCGGCGAAGGCGCCAACATGCCCACGACGCCGGCAGGCATCCAGGTCTTCCAGGACGCGAAGATCCTCTACGCGCCCGGCAAGGCGGCCAATGCCGGCGGTGTCGCCACCTCAGGGCTCGAGATGAGCCAGAACAGCCTGCGTCTTTCGTGGACGCGCGAAGAGGTGGACAAGAGACTGCGCGACATCATGGTGGCCATCCACGAACAGTGCGTGCGCTACGGCAAAGACGGCAAGTACATCGACTACGTACGGGGGGCCAACATCGCGGGCTTCATCAAGGTGGCGGATGCGATGATAGAGCAGGGGGTCGTCTAAGCGACCCTGTTCCCCGTGAGGCCTGAAGCACAAAAAAGGCGCCTTTTCCAAGGCGCCTTTTTTTGCGGCCGATAAGGTCCTTAATCCGCCTTCACCTTTTTCATCTTCGACGGCAGGATGACGATCTCGACGCGCCGGTTCTTCTTCTTGCCCTCGGCGGTGTCGTTCGAGACGACCGGGTGGTACTCGCCGTAGCCGACCGCGGAGAGCTTGTCGGGCGCCACACCGCCCTCATCGACAAAGTAATGCAGGACCGCGAGCGACCGGGCCGTGGAGAGCTCCCAGTTGGACTTCCAGTCGGAGCGCACGATGGGGTCTGAATCGGTGTGCCCCTCGACGGCCACGAGCGAACCGGGGACGTCCTCCTTGAGGACCTTGGCGATCTTACCGAGGACCTCCTTACCCTGCTTGAGGATCTCGGCCTTTCCGGAGTTGAAGAAGACCTCGGCGAGAAACGTCAAGACGAGACCACGCTCGGTCATCTCCAGCTTCGCCTTGTATTCGCCGAGCTCCTTTTCAAAGGTGCGGGCGAGGTCGCGGCGGGCCCTCTCCAGGGCCGTATCACGCTCCTCCTGCAGGGCCTCCAATTCACGGCGCAGGCGCGCGTTCTCGCGGTCCAGCTCATCGGCGCGCTTCCACTTGTTGACGGTCGCGCAGCCGGAGGCGCTCATCCCAAAGATCAAGATCAATGCCATCCCCCAAAAACGTCTCGCCCGCATGTCCCCCTCCTTCTGCTATGAAAAGATCTGCCGTTAATCCGGCACGCCCACCGGCATGTACACGAGAGGCCTTTCTTTCTCCGGCAGGCCGGCGGCGGCCTTCACGCCGGCGTCGTCAAAGGCCCCGATGATGACCGACCCCAACCCCAACGCCACGGCCGCCAGGCCGATGTTTTCGGAGGCGCAGCCCGCCTCGACGAAGACATAACCCTCGCCGCGCGCGCCATAGCGTCCTGTCGTGCGCTTGAAATCCGCCGTAATAATAAAAAGGGCGGGTGCCGCGGCGACCCAATCCTGTCCGAAACTGGCGCGCGCCACGTCCCGACGAACGTCTTTGGCCTTCAATAATATCAAGATATGGTCCTTGGACCTATAGCGATAGACGCCGGGCTTAAGACCTTCAACGTCTCCCGCCGCCACATAAAGCTCAAGCGGATACGTGGCGCCTGCCGAGGGCGCCGTCCTCAACCCCCGCGGATGCGTCTGTCCCTGCGCCGCCCAGAGGAGTTGCGCCACCTGCGCCAAAGACAGGCCGTCGTCTTTAAAGCTCCTCACGGAACGGCGTTGCGCGAGCGCCGCTTCAAGAGAGAAGGCGCCGTCCTGTCGCGGTCCGGGCAATCGCACCACCGGGGCACCTCCGGACTCCTGGGCCGTTACGAGAAAGGTCTGAAAAAAGAAGAAAAACAGAAAAGACGCATGAAAAGCGGTTCTGCGACACGAAGAGGACATCGTTCCGCCGAAGAGACACCCCGGATACCCTTGCGGATGCCGCGGCCTTTTGAAGGAAAAGGAAAAGGGCGGGCTTAGACCGCTACCGTTTCGTCGATTTCTTTGCGGCGCCGTGCTTACGGGCCATGGGCTTACCGCAGCACCAGATCGTCTGCGCGGACAGGCCGCACGCGCTGACCACGACCTGTCGGCCGCACGGCACGCACGCCAGGCGCATTCCCTTCTTGAGTTTAGCCATCTCTCCCCCTTGTTGTCAATAAAAAAAGAAGAGGCGTCCTCTTTCAAGAACGCCTCATTGCCTTCTCATTCGGACACGGCCCTGTGCCCTACCTAGGTATATAGCACACCGGGGACCGCTTGTCAAATGGAGCCCCGCGCTTACCCTCCCTGGCGACATCCCCGGAGGGGATGGAGCCCCGCGCTCACCCTCCCTGGCGACATCCCCGAAAGGGGATGGCCCCGCTCTACCGGCCCCCCTTGATGAGCGCCAAGGTCTCCGAGCGCGTCTTTTCGTTCTCCTTGAAGATCCCTCGGACCGCGCTCGTCACCGTCGTGATGCCGGGTTTTTTGACCCCGCGCATGGAGATGCACAGGTGTTCGGCCTCGATAATCACCATGACGCCCAAGGGCTTGAGCTTCTCCATGATGACGCCCGCCACCTGGGTCGTCAGGCGCTCCTGCACCTGCGGCCGCTTGGAGAGGATCTCCACCACGCGGACGATCTTGCTTAAGCCCGTCACCCGTCCGCCCTTCGGGATATACGCCACGTGCGCCCGGCCGATAAAAGGGATGAGGTGGTGTTCGCAGACGGAATAGAGAGGGATGTCCTTTAAAAGGACGATCTCCTCGTGCTTCTGGTCGAGGATGACCTCCAGCTCCTTCTTGGGGTCCTCACGGAGCCCCGAGAAGATCTCCTCATACATGTCCGCGACGCGCTGGGGCGTCTCCTCGAGGTCGCGGCGGTGCGGGTCTTCGCCTATCGCCTCCAAGACCATGCGGATGCCTCTTTCGATCTTTTTTTTATCCAACGCTCCCTCACTTTCCGATGCAGAACTTCGAAAAGATCGCCTCGAGGACCTCTTCGGTGCAGACGGCGCCGGTGATCGTGCCGATGCTGTCGGCGGCCAGCCGCACGTCGAGGGCGGCCACATCCAGCGAAAGTCCTTGTTCCAGAGAAGCCAGAGCGCGCCCCACGGCCTGGCGGCCGCCGCGCAGCGCCTCGATGTGGCGGACGTTCGCCACCCACGCCCCCTCGTCCCAGGCCGGCGGCCCGTCAAAGACGCTCTTGAGGACGGCCCCCTCCAACTCTGCGATGCGGCCGCCGGTGAGCGCCGAGACGTCGATGACCGGCCGGGTTGTCCAGCCGCTCAGCGCCGTTGTGTCCCAGGCGCGCGGCAGGTCGGACTTGTTGATGACGATGATATGCGCCTTATCGGCAAGGGACTCAAAGAGCCGCCTGTCCTCATCCTCCAGGCCGACCGAGCCGTCCAGGACGAACAAGACGAGATCCGCCTCCTTCATGGCCTGGCGAGCGCGGGCCAGGGCCTCGACCTCCACCGCGTCGCGGGCCGCGACGATGCCGGCGGTATCGATAAGCTGGACCGCCAGCCCCTGGATAGAGATGACCTCCTCGACGGTATCGCGCGTCGTTCCGGGCAGAGGTGTCACGATCGCCCGCTCCTGGCGCAGGAGCGCGTTCAGCAAAGAAGACTTGCCGACGTTCGGGCGGCCGATGATCGCGGCCCTGAGGCCCTCGCGCATCAGGCGGCCCTGCGCGCTGCGCGCCAGGTGGACGTCCATCCTGCCGGCGGCCTGCGCGACGAGCGGCGCAAAACGCCGCGCCGCCGCCTCCCCCGTGTCTTCCTCCGGGAAATCAAGGACCGCCTCCATGTCGGCCAAGATGCCGATGAGGTATTCGCGCATCTCGCAAAAGACGCGCGACAAGGCACCCGCGAGCTGGCGCTCGCTGTTCTTGAGCGCCCAGTCGCCCTTGGCGCGGACCACGTCCAGGACCGCCTCGGCCTGGACCAGGTCCAGGCGGCCGTTCAAAAAGGCGCGGCGCGTGAACTCGCCGGGCTCGGCCGGCCGCGCGCCGCCTTTCAGGACAAATCTGAGGATCGCCTCCAGCGCGCGCATGCCGCCGTGGGCGTTGATCTCGACGACGTCCTCGCGCGTGTAGCTCTTGGGCGCGCGCATCACGGACACGAGCACCTCGTCGACGGCCTCGGGGGGCGGGCGGTCCGGCGGGGCCTGCGCGCCGGCCGCCGGCACGATCCAACCCAGGCGCATCGTGAAATCAGGCTGTTCGAAGAGAGGGCGCCGGCTGCGGGCGCAAAAGATCTTGTCAACGATACCGAGGGCCTCGGGGCCGCTGACACGCACGATGCCCACCGCCCCCTCCCCCGCGGCCGTCGCCGCGGCGGCTATCGTATCGTCCAGGTTCAGCCTTGCCATAACGCCTTCGCCTCGCCGACCACGAAGAGGGAACCGGTCACCACCACCAGATCATCGGGGGAGGACTCTCTGTTGACGAGCTTGAGCGCTTCCTCAACGGTCGCCGTCACCGCGTACGGCTTCTTGCGCAGATAATGACGGCCGATCTCGACGGGGTCTGCCGCGCGGGGGTTGTTGGCCCGCGTCAAAACGATCCTGTCGGCCAGGGGTTCAAGCTCCTGCACCACGCCGCGGATGTCCTTGTCCTGGGACGTCCCCAGCACGAACCACTTGCGCATCTTCCTGAATTCGCGTTCCAAAAAGGCGGCCAGGCAGCTGGCCGACTCGCGGTTGTGCGCGCCGTCCAGGATGATGAACGGCTGCGTGCGGATCACCTCCAGGCGCCCCGGCCAGTAGGTCTGGCTCAGGCCGCGGCTCATCGCATCGGCGGCGACCCTGATCCCGTGCAGCCCCAGCGCCTCGCAGGCGGCGGCGGCCAGCGACGCGTTGATCAGCTGGTGGGCGCCGAGCATCTTGATCGAAAAGAACCGCGAGTCGCGGTTCAACCCTGAATAATAAAACTCCTGGCCCGAGAGACTGGCGAAGAGCCTCTTGCAGAAGAAATCCTTTTCCATCTCGAGGAGCAGGCACGGGACCGCCTTGGCCCGGCGGCGCAGCACCTGCGCCACCGGCTTCTCCTGGGCCGCGGTCACGGCGACACAGAGCCCTTCGGCGGTGCGGACATTCTCCGCCTTGATGATCCCCGCTTTTTCAAAGGCGATCTCCGCCAGGGTGGGACCGAGGGTCTTCTCGTGATCGTAGCTGATCGGCGTCAAAACGCTGACGTGGGCCGGCATGATGTTCGTCGCATCCAGGCGGCCGCCGAGCCCTGTCTCGAGGACCGCTATCTCCACGCCCTTGTCGCGGAAATACGTCAGCGCCACGGCGGTCAGGATCTCAAAAAAGGTCAAGGCCCCATAGTTCTGAAAGGAACGGCGGAAAAAGTCGATCTGCGGCCGGATCGACGAGAGGATCGCGGCGAATTCGTTCTTGAGGATCATCCCCGCAAAGGCCTGGCGGGTATCGGCGGGACAGTGAACGTCGAAGATGCGGATGCGCTCGCGCAGGTCCATGAGGTGCGGTGAGGTGTAAAGCCCGACGCGAAGACCGTTCTCGCGCAGGATGTGCGCGATGAAGCAGGATGTGGACCCTTTGCCCTTGGTCCCGGCCACGTGGACGACCTTGAAGCTGTCCTGCGGCCGGCCGATGTTGTCCAGGAATTTCTTGACCCGGTCGATCTTGAAGACGGTGCGGTAGTGCACCACGACCTTCTTCTCGTAATCGACGAAGTTCCCGAGATAGGAGAGGGCTTCTTCGTACGTCATGGGTCGGTCATGTTCTGCGCGCGCCCCGGCGCGGCCGCCAAACCGGATCAGTGTTTGAAGTGGCGGATCCCGGTGAAGAGCATGGCGATCCGGGCGCGGTCCGCGGCCCGGATGACCGTCGCGTCGGCGACCGAGCCGCCCGGCTGGATGACGGCCGCCACGCCGGCGCGCCGGGCCAGGGCGATATTGTCGTCCTTGGGGAAGAACGCGTCGCTGGCCATCACGGACTTTTTGGCGCGCGGACCGGCGCGCTTGACGGCCATGTAAACGGAATCGACGCGGCTCGTCTGCCCCATGCCGACACCAACGGTCTGCGTGCCGTCCGCCAGGACGATGGCATTGGACTTGACGTGCTTGACGACCTTCCACGCGAAAGAGAGCGCCGCACGCTCGCGCTGTGTCGGCCGGCGCCGCGTCACGACGCGCAGGTCCCCCTCCTTGTAATCCCGGTCGTCCTCCTGCTGGATCAGGATGCCGCCGTCTATCTTTTTAAAATCAAAAGGGTCGCGCTGCGGCGCGTCGACCACCGGCATCTCGACGAGGCGCAGGTTCTTTTTTGTCTTTAACAGCGTCAAGGCCGCGACGCTGAAGCGGGGCGCCAGGACGGCCTCGCAAAAACCCGCCCGGAGGATCGCCTTGGCCGTCGCGGGGTCGACGGCACGGTTCAGGCCGATGATGCCGCCGAAGGCCGAGAGAGGGTCCGTCGCCCACGCCTGCCGGAAGGCCGTCGACAGGCGCGCGTTCTCCGCCACGCCCGTCGGGTTGTTGTGCTTGACCACGCAGGCCGCCGGCCGCGCGAACTCCCGCACGAGCGCGAGGGCGGCGTTCAGGTCCAGATAATTATTGAAGGAAAGCTCCTTGCCGTGCAGCTGCTTGGCGTTGACCAGGAAGTGCGGGCTCAACGCCTCCGGCATCCGGTACAACGCCGCCTTCTGGTGAGGGTTCTCCCCATAGCGCAACAGGGCCATCTGCATCAACGTGACCGAGAAGATCCGCGGCAATTCGGCCAGGCGGTGCGGCACCTGCCCCCTCAATTTATTCTGCAGGTAACCGGCGATGACGCTATCGTAGTGCGCGGTCGCCTTAAAGGCCTCGACCGCCATCTCTTCCAGCAGGCCGTCCGGCACGCAGCCGTCATGGCGCGTCAGCGCCTCGGTGACGCAGCCGTAAAACTTGGGGTCGGGCACGACCGCCACCGAGCGGAAGTTCTTGGCGGCCGAGCGCAGCATCGAGGGGCCGCCGATATCGATGTTCTCGATCGCGTCCTCCAGGGCCGCGTCCTTGCGGCTGATCGTCCCCTCAAAGGGATACAGGTTCACGACGACCATGTCGATGAGACCGATAGCGTGCTCCTGGGCCTGCCGCATGTGCTCGGGGTTGTCGCGCACCGATAAAAGGCCGCCGTGGATCTTCGGGTGCAGGGTCTTGACGCGGCCGTCCATCATCTCGGGGAAGCCCGTGTAATCGGATATCTCGATCGCGGGGATCCCCGCGGCCTTGAGCATCCTGGCCGTGCCGCCCGTCGAGACGATCTCGACGCCGCGCTGCGACAACGTCCGGGCGAACTCCGTGATCCCCGCCTTGTCCGAAACGCTGATCAACGCCCTCTTTATCTTAAGCATCCCTTCCCTCTCAAAAGTGAGACAAACAGCCAGGCTCTTTGTCTCATTTTTGAACCGCGAATTTGAGACAAAGAGCCTGGCTCATTGTCTCACATTGTCTCATTTTCACACGCTGAACTTGAACTCGATGACGTCGCCGTCCTGGACGACGTACTCCTTGCCCTCCGAATGCAGGCAGCCGCAGGTCTTGGCCTGGTGGACGTTGCCGGCCTTCACGAGCTCCTCGAACGGCATCACCTCGGCGCGGATGAAGCCGCGCGCGATGTCCGAGTGGATGGCGGCCGCGGCATCCAGGGCCGTGCTGCCGCGGCGCAGCTCCCACGCCCGGGCCTCCTTGGGGCC
>Ga0307419_10001952_pt1 | contig 10532 bp, 13 predicted proteins | sample SalMarWE160230MG_2_FD_202512 | JGI IMG/M metagenome (GOLD analysis project Ga0307419, IMG submission 202512) | Salt marsh sediment microbial communities from the Plum Island Ecosystem LTER, Massachusetts, United States - WE1602-30 | ecosystem: Environmental > Aquatic > Marine > Intertidal zone... | reverse complement strand
TAGACTTTCGCGGTTTCCTGTACCGGGCCAAAGTTCTTCCTGGGAGATGATCCGGGATACTGCCCGTTTTACAGCCTGGGCGACGGTGCGCAGAAAGCTGAAATCCAGCCAGATCACAACTTGCACCCGCTCCCATTTGATAGCTAAGGTCCGGGAGTAATTTCCATCCAGGACCCAGTTATCACCGGCCAGGGCAGCAGACAGCTTGGAAAACAGCTCGCTGTCGCTGGACTCACTCCAATCGGACCCCCAGAATATGGCATCCAGTTCGATGAATGGGATCTGGAGCACTTGTGCCAGTTCCCGCCCAAAAGTGGTTTTGCCGCTTCCGCTGGTGCCGATGATATTAATTCGCAAGGATTTCCTCTCTCAGCAGGTCTTTTTTCCTTATTAATTGTAGCCTACTTGGAGATAGAAATAATGCGCCGCAGGATAATCTGGGCGCATTATTGGATTAATGGATTAGGTCCCTGCCAGGGAACCAATCCCAGCACTGTTTTAGGGTTTCCAGACTTTCCAGACTTTACCTGCCAGATCGGGTCCTGGAGTAAGGGTGGGATCACCAGGTTGCCAGCCTGAAGGGGTGACCTCACCGGTTTTGGCCACATGCTGGAAGGCTTTTACCTGACGCATAAGCTCGGCGGGATTGCGGCCTACTTCCGGTGTCAGGACTTCCATAGCCCGGATCACAAAATCGGGATCAATGATAAAACGGCCCCTGATGTCAACTCCAGCTGCTTCATCGTAAACGCCATAAACTTTACCAATTTTTCCTCCTCCGTCAGAGATCATGGGGAAGGGTACTCCACCATCAACCATTTTAGAAAGTTCTTCTTCCTGCCAGATCTTATGCACAAAACGGCTGTCTGTACTGAGGGATAATACTTCAACACCTAACGCTTGAAAATCTTTGTAAAGGGCAGCGACCGCTGCCAATTCAGTCGGTCAAACGAAGGTAAAGTCCCCCGGGTAAAAACATAATACGATCCATTTGCCTTTGTAATCGGCAAGTCTTATGGGTTGAAAACCCTTACCTGCCACAAAAGCGCTGCCTTCAAAGTCAATGGCTTCTATTCCAACTCTGGCTAACACTTTTTTCACCTCCTGGATTCCTGTCACTGACTGTCCTGGTTCTTCCTCCAGGATCGGTCCCCTAACAGGTTTAACACAACCGTCTTTTAAATTGGACATATATTCTCCTCCCTTCTTAATTATGAAGATTATCTTTCTTAAAATTATTATACTATTGGGTGGAATTTGTGACAGCTAAGATAGTTAGAAACTTGCAATATTTCCATATTTTAAGGTTTAGACAATAATTTTTTCTGGAACTGAATCATTCAGGATCCTTATCCAGCAGCTATTCTTCCTGCCAGGATTTGCTGAATAATTCCACCAAACCGATGCCAACCACCAGGATCGCCACGATCCAGAGCGTGATGGTCCCTCGGAGGGGGATCTCCAATTTCACGAACAGTAACCAGAAAAGCAGAGTTCCTCCGCCAAAGAGGTTGATGGAGATAGCCCCGGCCAGCCCTAATCCGCTTAAACCTTTCCCACCGCGCCACCATTCAAGACCGAGCGCGACCCCGATCCCAAAGATCACTCCCCCCAGGATCGAGCTGTAGAAATAGGTATTTGTTGACGGCAAGCCAAGGTATTCCAGGATGCCTGCAGGAAAAAGTAGAAGCAGTGCTCCCAGAATCAGATTGATCAGTGCGTCTGCAGCCAGGAGTAGTTTTACTTTACTCTTCATGGTATCGTTCCCTATGCTACTGGATTAATTTTTGGCTCTCCTCTTCGATCAATTGAACAAAACGAGCAATATGCAATCCATCCACCACTGCGTGATGGAAGCTGCAATAAAATGGAAGCAGGAATTTACATTCCTGTTTGGTCACCTTTCCCCAGGCCAGCAACGGGACAGAATCAAATTGGGGTAATCTGGTAATACTAAATGCGGTAAATGAAAACCAGGGAAGCACAGTGATTGAGAGAATATCATCGGTTTTGATCCCTCCATCGAGATCAATATGAAAATCATCCATTGAGGGAATTTTTTTGGCTTTAGAAATCTGTTTTTCAGCCTCTACTGCAAAAATTTCAAATCTATCATTAAAGGGTATCCGGCAGACACCAAAAGTCCCATCATCGCCTAGAACCGCCAGTGTTGTATGAATGAGGTCGTGTTCGATTACACCATCCCCTCGAATTCTGTGTCGTAATTCAGGTATACGATTGGCTGCTTTATTGATGATATACACGAATGAGATGGTTGGGGGGTAATTGGTTCTGGACCGGTTTTCCCAGAAACCCGTGATATCTATTTGTAGACAAATTTCGATATGTGGAAAATCCATTGCATTATAAATTTGAAAGTGGTTTCGCCGCGGCCAGGTTTCTAAATTAATATTGTGCATGGTCTCACCTTCCTAATTTGCATTTTAGCATTAATTCAGGATAGTACAGGAGATGAAAATGAAGGGAGGACCGGGGTAGTGATCAAGAGACGTGGGAGCAGGGAATGAGGGTGATGAACTGAAGGACCGGCATACGATTTGAGTACTACCAGGGAATAGATCACTGGAGATTATCTACTACGTACTACTTCCGGTTAAACCCTAAAACCTCTTCGGACTGGATTATTTTGACAGTACGTTTTAGGTGGACCTTTTCAGGCTGCAAGTTGAAAACCCGCGGGTTTCTTAAGACCCAGATCGGAAAAAAGATTCCAAAAACAATACCCACTACAGGGGGAAAAACCAGCTCAATAGGGAAGGGCGCTCCGTTCCAGAGCAGTGAGACATAAACCAGGGCCGAACCAAACAGGTACATCCCACACGCCATCAAGCCCAGCAAGAAGCCCCATGACTTCCTTCTCCAAACTCCGATTGCTGCCAGCAGGGATAGTGGACCGGTGATCAGCAGGTCAGCCCAGGGAATAAGGATGGTTAAGAGGTCCTTCTGGAGGTAAATCGGTCCGTTGCCCCAGGTATAAAGGGCGCCAACGATGGCAAAAACACCTGTTGAAAGAAATAACCAGGAGAAGAAGTTGCAGGTTTTCGCTGTTTGGTTCATAATCAATTCCTAGATTAGGGGGAGAAAAAACTTCCTGTTGTATATACGATAAATTTCCCTGATTGTTTCATGGATCTATCTCCCGTCTTCTTAGCCCTTGTTATAATCAATTTATATGTTTAAAAAACGATACCGAAGGATTTTGTTCTTTTTTGCCCGAATAGTCAGCAGAATCGCCTTCTGGGATGTATTGCTGCCAAAGATCGGCCTGCGGAAGATCTCTGAAAAGAAACGCGCCGAGCGTATTCTTGATGCCGCCAGGGGCTACCGCCATCTGGCGATCGAGATGGGAGGTGTATTGATCAAAGTCGGCCAATTCTTGTCTGCCAGGGTAGATATGCTGCCAGCAGATGTGACCGAGGAGCTCAGCGGCTTGCAGGACCAGGTACCAGCAGAAGATTTCCAGCTCATTCGCATCTTGGCTGAAAGGGAATTGGGACAGGGTCTGGAGGAGTGTTTTGCTGAATTCGAGGAGATCCCCCTGGCTTCAGCCTCGCTGGGTCAGGTTCACCGGGCAGTTCTAAGATCAGAGGATTCACTGGAAGTAGAAGAAACGGAAGTTATCACAAAAGTGGTTGTTAAGATCCAGCGGCCTGATATCGAAGCTATTATTGATGTCGATCTGTCTGCTTTCCGGACCGTAACCGGTTGGCTGCAGCGTTATAAGCCAATTAGAAAACGGGTTGACCTGCCAGCTTTAATGGAGGAATTTTCAACTATTCTGGGGCAGGAAATTGATTATCTGAATGAAGGGAAAAATGCTGAACGCTTCTGGGAGATTTACAAATCAAATCCCAAGATCAAAGTGCCCAGGGTGATCTGGTCTAAAACAACCCAACGGGTTTTGGTTCTGGAGGATGTATACGCCATCAAGATCACCAACTACAGGGAGATCAAGGAAGCTGGTGTAGATTTGAATGAGGTCGCCCAGCGACTCTTTGCCAGTTATATGGAGCAGATCTTTGAAGAGGAGTTCTTTCATGCGGATCCTCATCCCGGCAACTTGTTTGTGATCCCATCCGAAGAATCCACCCCTGAGGCCTGGCAGCTGGCATTTGTGGATTTCGGCATGGTTGGCCAGGTGCCGGTTAGCGCGATGGATGGCCTGAGAGAAGCTGTGATCGCTGTAGGCACTCAGGATGCAGGTAGAGTTGTCCAGGCTTATGAAAAACTTGGTTTTCTACTTCCGGGAGCGGATCTAGACCTAATTGAACAAGCAGAAGCCAAAGCTTTTGAACGTTTCTGGGGCAAAAGTATGTCTGAACTGCAGGATATCGACCACAAAGAGATGATGGCCTTGGCAAATGAGTTCCGGGACCTGATGTATGATATGCCTTTCCAGATTCCCCAGAACCTATTACTGCTGGGTCGAACAGTAGCGATCCTTTCCGGGATGTGCACTGGATTGGACCCCGGATTTAATGTCTGGGAGAGCATCCGTCCCTACGCGGAAAATCTATTGAAGTCAGAAGTGACTGGAAATTGGGAGATGTGGTGGGGGGAAATAGAGATTTTGCTCCGATCTCTGATCAGCCTGCCGCGCCGATTGGATGGCATGCTGAGCCAGGTTGAAAGAGGAGAGCTGCAGGTTCAGGCTCCTGCGGTCGAGAGCCATCTGGCGAATATTGAAAAGAACCTCCGGGGATTAACCGGGGCAGTTCTTTTTGCAGCTTTATTCATTGGTGGGATGCAGTTGATCCTGGCAGGATTTTCACTGCCAGGATTTATTCTGCTGGGAAGTGCTTTAATCCCCCTGCTGGTCATTCTCTTCCGGTAAATCGGGAATCAGAGGATTAGTCTTCTTCTTCGTCAAACTTTTCCAGGGCAGCATCGATCAAGCTGCGAAGGCCTTTCAGTACTTCCCTCTGGGCTGATTGGCGGTGTTCTTTCACCTCGGGTGGGAACATGGCATCGAGTCCCTTTTTAAACTCTTCTTTAGCAGTGCCAAAGTGGTCTTTGGCTTCCTGGGGTACGCGACCCGGTTTCGGGGTTTTGGCTTCTTCTGTCATCTTTTTGTACTCCTTAAATTTTTGTGATCCCTTCCTGATATTATGGATTGAAGGTGATCAGGGGTCAAGTCAATAGGAGAGATGAATGGTGTAGATCATCACTCAAATATATATACGGAATTATATGAAAGAAGTTTCCTGCGAGGGTTGGGTCTTTTTGATCTTAAGCTGGAAATTGATTATTATCAGCACTGCCCCGAGAACCGTTAACAGGACAAAGGCGAGATGTTTTGTTGAACCTGGAGAGTAAGCAAAGATATCAAAACTTAGATTGCTGGTGGTGTGCAAAAGAGTGGCAGCCATGATGCTGCGCTGGTTCCCATAATAACACCAGGCAGAAAAAACGGAAGAACTGATCACAAAAGCGATAAAGATCAGGAAATCGATCCCAAAGCCCATTTCAATTTGATTGGTTCCCACCATCCAAAACAGGGGTAGATGCCATAAAGTATGGATGAGACCGACCAGCAGGGAGCTGGGCGCCGGTCCCATTTTTTGGCCTAATTTCTCCTGGAGATAACCTCGCCATCCTATTTCCTCCACTCCAGCCTGGACGAAATAGAGGAAGATCACCAGCGGAATGGTATTGGGTTGGGATAGCAGCTCTGCCAGAAAGCCTGATTCCGGAATTGGTTGGCCTAATAAAGTTGTGATCCCGATAGCTAAACCATGCAGTACAGGCCATAGCGTCAAAATGATCAAGTACCAGGCTGGCCGGATGCGTTTGAAATCGTAGATCCGCTGTCGGAAATCAGTGAGCTGCTCAATATCTCTGGCAAGAATATAAACAAGGATAGCTGCCAGCCCGGGTCCGAACGCACCCACCAATGCTGCAGCCAATAAATACGGGGAACTTTGGTAATCTACCCTGGTCAGTACAACAGGGATCCAGATAGTCCAGGAGATGGCAAAACTCAATCCCAGGTAGATCCAAAGCTGTTTACTTGAGTTTGAAGCCATTATTCAAATTGAACAGATTCCAACTCTGGTTCTGTAGGTTCTTCCTTTTTTAACGCCACGTATCCCCCCAACCCTGCAAATACAAAGGATAAAATCGATACAGCAAGAGTGATCGGTTTTAATCCCAGGAGGTAATAAGCACTGACGCCGCCCACGAGGTAACCATTAAAAGCTGAGAACCAGACGTCCTTGGATTGCATAACCCGGGTGGTGATCCAACCTCCCACAAATAACCCGATGAACCCGGAGATGATCCCGGTAATCATTTGGTATTGAGGCTCAGGATCCCCGACCAGCCAGAGAATGAATAATATGATCTGGGCGGTTGATAGTGTGGCCAGGAAGGACAGGAACCCGGCGATGATAATTTGCATGAAATTGGTGGTTTTTTTACCCATGTCCTTAATGATAAACGATTTTTTAGCCCTAAGTTTACAGATTAATTAGGTTAGTCTTTACCTAATAGAGTACCCATTAATCAATTATTGATAATCTCCTTGAATTTCCAAATTGTTTTCCAGCCCTTGGACTTCCGTCTTCTTTAAAAACAAAGACCACACCCATAGGTATGGTCTTTGTTTAATCAGTCTAAAGGTAAGAATTACCCGAACTTATACGCCACCCCGAATCCTCCCCGGGGATTTTTCCAGGAGATGTTCAGGTAAGGGCAGAGGACCCGACAGGTACCGCACTCCACACAGCTCTGGACAGCGATCTGCACAGTGCGTCCATCCTGGGGCCGGTAGGCGCCCACGGGGCAGAACTTGATACAGGGCTGGTCCTCGCAGGCCTGGCAGACTGCAGGGTCGATAATGGCCAGGTGCAGTTCCTGCTCGTCTGTGAAATACTTCAACGACATTAACATGTCGTCAATATAAACTTGAGGAAGCTCACGCTTTTGTTTGTTCTTATCCATAGTAGCTATCCTTTCCTAGATACCAATAATGGACCGGCCAAAGGCAATGATATCGCCAATTGCTTTGAACAGCGGACGTCGACTGGTGAGGGATCGCAAAATATCCTTGTACAACTTTCGTTTTGGTTTGCCAAATCCGGTAAAGAACATACCCAGCGCGTCGTTGATGAAAGTCGGATAAATATCCATGAACTGGGGATGATTTTTCAGGAAAGCGGAGAATTTGCGGTACTGCTTCAGGTCCTGGAGAACAAATGTATCATTCAATTTATCCTGATAGGCCGAGAGGCTCTTGGCTGAGAAATCACCCTTTTTATGGGCTTCTATAGCGGTCAGGCCGGCCTGTTTACCGGCGGTGATCGCCATATTGGTGCCTTCCCAGTGCAGGGCATTGACCATCGAAGCCGCGTCTCCAGCCACGAGGACGCCATCAGTGTATAACTTCGGCATAGCAGTCCAGCCACCCTCGGGGATCAAGTGAGCCCCATATTCCATCATCTGCCCGTCCTTGATCAGGGGGGCGATGGCCGGGTGTTCCAGGTAGCGCTGAAGCAGTTCATAGGGTTTGATCCCTGACTCCTGGAGGGCATCCAGGGTCACGCCCACACCAAGTGAGAGAGCGCTGTTGGCCGTATACAGGAATCCCAGCCCAGCCAACCCCATGGATACATCACCCATCACGGAGATGGCCATGCCATGGTCATTATCGGGCAGTCCCAAACGGGCGTTGATATCCTTGGCAGGAATCGAGATCAATTGTTTCACTGCCAGGGCTGTTTTGGAGATCTTGATATCGTGGTCGATCAATCCCAGTTTTTGGGTCAGCAGGTTATTGACACCTTCACAAACAATCACAACCGGGGCGTAAACTTCACCCTGGGGGCGGTCGGTTTGAACGCCGATAACTTTGCCGTCCTCGTAGAGGAAATCTATTACCAGGGTTTTGGGGATGATAAAAGCGCCTTCGGCAGCGGCCTGCTCTGACCACCACAGGTCAAACTCGGATCGCAGCGCCACATAAGCGTCAATAGGATCGTTGTTCACGACCCCGCCCTGCACGGTCGCCTTAACCAGGCCGTCATTTGACAGGAACCAGAAGCCGGTTTCGGTGACAGGACGCTCCAGGGGAGGTTTTCTGTCGAAGAAATCAGGATAGATATCTACCAGGGCATGGGTATATAAAGCCCCACCAAAGTAGTTCTTACTGCCGGGTTTTACACCACGTTCGATCACGACGACATTTAGGCCTTCCCTGGCAGCAATGGCTGCTGCCGTGGAACCCGCCATGCCGGCGCCTACGACAATAACATCATACTGTAATTTTTCTTTGCTCATGCCGAAGCTCCTTTTTGAGCACGGAGTTGTTGGATCATTTCCGGGATGACCTCATAAAGGTCGCCCACCACACCCAAAGAGGCTACCTCAAAAATGGGTGCCAGGGGGTCGGTGTTGATGGCCAGGATGTAGTCAGAATCTTGCATGCCGACCTTATGCTGGATAGCGCCGGAAATTCCACAGGCAACATATAGTTTAGGACGGACGTGTTTACCTGTCTGTCCGACCTGGTGAGCGTAATCGATCCAGCCGCCGTCCACAGCTGCTCTGCTGGAGCCGACCACACCACCCAGCTCATCAGCAAGTTCCTTGATCAATTCAAATCCCTTGGAATTGCCCAGGCCTTTACCTCCCGAAACGATCACGTCGGCATACTCCAGATTCAGGCTGGTACTTTTATCCTTAATGAACTCCACCAGGTTGGCGGCCATCATAACTGGTGTAACCTTAAAATCTTCTTTGACTACCTCACCTTTGGCTTTGGGGTTGCGGACTGGAGTCTCAAATACCCGGGGACGGACAGTTGCCATCTGGGGTGTACGGTCCTTGCAGACAATGGTGGCAATCACGTTGCCGCCAAAAGCAGGCCGGGTTGCCAGAAGAAGTTTCTTCTCGATCTTGCGGAAAGGACCCATTTCCAGCTTGGTGCAGTCCGCGGTCAGACCGGTTTTTAACGACGTGGCAACTGCACCGGCCAGGTCACGTCCCAGTGTAGTAGCTCCAATCAAAAAGACCTCGGGTTTGTATTTTTTAACCAGGTGGGTAAGGGCTTCAGCATAGGGCCGGTTGAGATAATGTTCAAAGGCTGGATCATCTACCTGATAAATCCTTTCTGCACCGTACATCAGGGCTTCTTTGGCAACATTATCAACATCATGTCCCACAAGAATGCCTTCCACAACGGCTTCCTCATCGTTGGCTTTTAACTCATCTGCAACTTCAGAGACCAGGCAGTTGGCGACTCCGAGCAGCTCGGCTGCCACGGGATGCATTTCCCCATGGTCCTGTTCAATAAATACCCAAAATCGTCTGGTCATTTTAGATCCTCCAATAAAGCAGCCACGGTTGTGTTTGAGAGCATCTTTCCCAGGACTGTCTCGACAGTGGCCGATACCCCGTGTTCTTGAACGTTAATCGTTTCTGCCGGTTCGCGGGCTTCGGGGCTGCCTGATTTGGCAACCATGGTAGGGGATCCTCCCAGGCCGATCTGATCGACATCATAGGCGACCGGTTCCGTTGCTGACCATACTTCTGGTTTGAAATTTAAGGAAGCGATCAGATCCGGCAGGGCAGCGTAGGGGATTTCAGCAATAGCCTTTTCGGCGGTTAACGCTGCTGGCAGGATTGTTTTTATGATCTCTTTTCCGCTTTCTGTCTTTCGGACGATTACTGCGTAACCTTCTTCTTGATTGACTTCCTTGATTTCCACCGCGTAAGTGACCAGGGGAAGTCCTAAGCGGATTGCTGCTCCGGGGCCAACCTGGGCAGTATCACCATCAATGGCTTGTTTTCCAAAGAAAACCAGATCAATATGATCTTCCTGGTCGATCTTGCGGATGGCTTCGGCTAGTACATAGGAAGTGGCCAGGGTGTCGCTTCCGGCAAATGCCCGATCGGAGATCAACACAGCCCGGTCAGCACCCATTTCGATGCATTCCTGGAGAGCTTCCTCGGCGGCAGGGGGTCCCATGGTGATCACGGTCAGTTTCCCGCCCAATTTTTTCTTCCACTCTGCGGCTGATGCCACGGCGTGAGCGTCATAGGGGTTGAGAATGGCAGGCACTCCCTTACGGATCATGCTGCCGGTTTCGGGGTCGATGCGGATGTTGGTGGTGTCAGGCACTTGTTTAACACTTACTAAAAAATGGATCATCGTTCACCTCGATCTGTTGAATTTGATGCCGGTATTATTATAAATCAACTTGTGAATTCTGCCACGACGCTTCCGCCGAGGTAGAGCTTAAGTGGTAAGAAGTCAGGCGATCAAGGTTAGGAGATAAGAGAGTTCAGTCATCAGCCCTCCGTCCTTGGTCGTTCGTCATGTTAGTATTCCGCGGCCAACGCTGATAATAGAATATCCAGATATCAGGATCAGTATGCTGAAGATCACTACCCAGATCCATTTTCCCTGCTGGGCAAAATAACCCGGGCTGACAATGGCGGTATAGATCAACATACCTGAGGCAACCAGGAAAAGGATCGCTGCCCAGGTCCAGCCGGCTAACAAGCCGATA
>Ga0307419_10001951_pt1 | contig 10534 bp, 10 predicted proteins | sample SalMarWE160230MG_2_FD_202512 | JGI IMG/M metagenome (GOLD analysis project Ga0307419, IMG submission 202512) | Salt marsh sediment microbial communities from the Plum Island Ecosystem LTER, Massachusetts, United States - WE1602-30 | ecosystem: Environmental > Aquatic > Marine > Intertidal zone... | reverse complement strand
GGCGTGACGAATCCGCAGGCATTGTTCGACAGCACGATGGTTCTTTTCCTGCGTGGTTCGTTGAACCATCCCCGCAATCTGGCACGCATCCATGTCACCAAAGAATTACTTATGGTCGAGGGATTCGGTACGGATATCGTAGAAGCCTGTGGGGATTCCCTGCTGGCGCAGCAATGGACAACGCTGCATTTTGGGGATTACGTCTCGTATTATCTGGCGATGGCGTATGGAGAAAATCCAACGCCGATAGCGGCCATCGAGGATTTGAAAGTCAGGCTTAAGGAACTTTTGGAGCGAACCGCGGAATGAGGGATCGAACTGCTCGCCTGCCGCGATCATTACTCGGCGGCGTGGTTTTATTTCTCGCACTTTTGGCGATTGTACTGCTCGCCACACCGCGTGTTGCGCGGATCGTCCCGGAAGATGGAAGTATCGACATCTCGTCGAAACGCCCGCTGCAGCTTGTATTCACCCATGAGATGGACCCGGACACGGTGGAATCCCGAATTTCCATCAGTCCCGATGTGGATGGAAGTTTCACATGGGAGAATCGGACCCTGACGATTCAGCCGGACGAAAACTGGCCCAAAGGCGAGACGATAACGCTGCGATTGGAATCCGGAGCGAGCGCGAAGATATTCTTGCCGATGCTGCGCAGTTACACCTGGTCATTTCAAATCGCGGAGAGACGGGTGATTTACCTGTGGCCTGAATCCGGTCCGGCGGATCTGTATATCCGCCATCTAGAGGATGAGGAAGCGGAACGTCTCACGCAGACGGAGTCAGGCATTCTCGATTACAGTTTGAGTCCCGATGGCGACAGCGTTGTTTACGCAGCGGCGCTGGCAGATGGAAGCACCGAACTGCGACAGATAACGTTCTCGACGGTGCAGGATCGGCAGCTCTATCCATGCCCGCAGAATGATTGCTGTCAGGCGATCGTCCACGCGCCAGGCGGTGACAGAATTGCTTTCCAGCGCTTTGGTTTTTTCGCCGGACAGGGAGGACAGCCATTTCCTGGCCCGAGCAGTGTCTGGATATTGGATCTGGGATCCGAGGACGAAGCGTTTCCGATCAGCAACATGGATCACGTAACCTCCAGCCCCAACTGGTCGGCGGCCGGCCGATTGGCATACTACGATGATACCTTGAAGGCCATCGCTCTCGTGGATTTCGAAAACGGCCTCGATGCGCAACCATTCAACTTCATCCCCAACGATCTCGGCATGAGTGGTTCCTGGTCGCCAGATGGCAAGCACTTGATCTACGCATCCATTGTGATCCAGGAGGACAACGCCGCAGATGATTCGAAGGTTGGTTTCTACAGCCACATCTACCGCATGGATGTTGAAAGCGGCAATGTGACAGATCTGACGGGGGAAAAAGTGGGTCTGGTTGAGGATGCCGCGCCGAGGTACTCCCCGGATGGAGAATGGATTGCCTTTACGCGCAAGTACCTCGAAGCCGATCGCTGGACACTCGGCCGTCAGCTTTGGATCATGCGCTCGGACGGATCGGATCCCAGACAGTTGACCGCAGAACCGAATTTGCACGTATCCTCCATGGTCTGGAGTCCGGATGCGCAAATGCTGGTCTTTGTGCGCAAGGATCAGGGCGACATCACGCAGCCGATCGAACTTTGGGTGACCGCTGTCGATGGCGAGGGATTGCAGTTGCTGGTGGCGAGAGGCTATGCGCCACAATGGGTTCCATAGCGAGATTAAACACTCCAGAATTTTATCCAAAGGTTTTTTCGGGAGGTACGCATGGTGGACTTAATCCGTCTACCCATTCAGACGAGTGATGGGCGTCCCTTAATGCATAAGTTCTATCGCCAACAACATGATCCGGAGGGTTTGATCGTCCTTTTGCCCGGTGGCAACTACGGAGTCGATGGGCCGATGCTGTATTACCTCAGCGAGATGCTGCAGGCATCCGGCTGGGATTCGCTCGCCGTGACCTATGGTTACCAGACGCGCATGGAAGAACTCTCTGTGGAGACCATCCCCGGGCTGGTTGGTGAATGCATCGCCGCGGTTCAGTACATAATCTCCGAGCGTGCGTATCCCCGAGTGGCATTGGCAGGAAAATCGATCGGCGCCAGCATCGCCGCGCATATCTGTCAGGTGGAACCCGCGCTGGAGGCGGCACGCCTGGTCTTGCTCAACCCGCCGCTTGGACATGCGTTCTTCGACAATACGTTTGTTGAAACCACACAGCCGGCGTTCCTGGTAACTGGCACGGCGGATCGTTTTTACGAAGCAGCGGCAATTGAATCGCTGCGTGCTTCCCGGACTTTCGAATTGTGTGTAATCAAGGAAGCCGATCACAGCATGGACGTGCTGGGAGATATCGATGCTTCCGTGGAGGCTGTGAAGCGGGTGGTTACAGGAGCTGTTGCGTTTCTACAGACCGGCTTAACTTGATAAGTGACAATACATAGGCCGACTTGTAGAGCTGCAACATCGAGGTGTGCTACCCGATCACCAAGTAGATTGCAAAGGACCGCGATCATTCCAATCTGGCAAGTGAGTGTTTCAAATGGAAAAAGCCCTTCACCTAAAGACCCTGGCCAAGATGATCGACCATTCGCTGCTCCATCCCACACTCACTGATGATGCGATTGTAGAAGGCTGCGAATTGGCGAGCAAGTATTACGTAGCCACGGCGTGTGTGAAACCGTACGCCGTTCGCGTGGCGGCTGATGTGCTGCAGGGGTCTGATGTGGGTGTTTGTGGTGTTGCCGCTTTTCCGCACGGCAACAGCACCACGGAAATCAAAGTCCGGGAGGCCGAGAAATCGGTGTGGGATGGCGCGATTGAAATCGACATGGTTGTGAACATCGGTAAGGTCCTCGGCGGTGATTGGGATTACGTGGCCAGAGAGATCGCCGCGGTTAACGAGGCCGTGACGGGGCAGGGGGCGATCCTCAAGGTGATTTTCGAGAACGATTTCCTCGAAGACGTGCACATCCGCAGATTGTGTGAGATTTGTTCGCAGTGTGGTGTAGCCTATGTCAAGACTTCTACCGGATATGGATTTGTGAAGCAGACCAACGGCATGTATACCTACGCTGGTGCGACCGACCACGATTTGCGCCTCATGCGCAAGCATACTGCCCCTGAAATGGGGGTGAAAGCGGCTGGTGGGGTGCGGACGCTGGATGACTTGCTGCGGGTACGCGAATTGGGCGTAACACGTATCGGGGCCACTTCGACGTCCGAGATCCTCGAGGAAGCGAAACGGCGGGGGTATCAATAGCCTGAGCCTCACCCGGCCAGGACCTGAACGACAAGTTTCGTGATGTGGGGTTTCCGGCTGCATGATTCGCTGTTTGTGCGGGTCGGAAGTTCGGAAAATAATATGCGTGATTCAAGAAACCTTGAATTTAAGCACGAGGCGGTCAGGATTATCGTTCATACAAATGACAGGAAAATTCATGCGTGAATTCCGAATCGGTCGGATCGGTCTCTTCTTGTCGCTCACTTTTGCGCTTTCATGGGGCTTCGATGGGCTGCTTGCGGCCACGATCGGGCACTCGGCCTATCTGGACCGGGGTTTATCGCCGCTGGGTATGTTTTTCCCCGCCTTCGTCGCCATTGTCCTTCGGCTCTTCCTCTTTAAAGACAGCTCCGTATATTTCCGAACCTATCAAGGAAAACCTCGCTTGATTCTCTACGGATTTCTGCTGCTGACCGCGATCTACTCCGTGGTAGCGTTGGTCGGTACGGGCGCTCAGGGGCAATCCGCGGTTTTCCGCGGCGCAGGCAGCCTGCTGCTGACGTTGTGGACGCTGCTTGTGATTTCGATCGCCGGACAGAGCAGCAAAGCGGAGCTCGAAAGGGCCGGATTACAGCTCGGGGATGTAGACCGCGGTGTGAAATTCATATTGGGGGTGATCCTTTTCTTCGCTCTGCAGGCAGGACTTAACCTGCTGCTGGGTCTGGGAAAATTCCAGGGCCAGGTTCAGCAGGTGTATGGAATACCGATTTCCGCAGGCATCCGGCCTCTGGCGTTGATCGTGGCTTTCGGGCTGGCCGTCACGGGAATCCCGCTCAGTGGATTGGCGCTGGTATTTGGTGAAGAATATGGCTGGCGAGGGTTCCTGCAGGATGAATTGTCTCCAACGGGGAAGCGTCGCACGGCGCTGATCGTGGGGTTGATTTGGGGGCTGTGGCATTTCCCCATCATCATGAGCGGCGTTCACACCTATCCGTCGACGATTCTGGGATTGGGTTTGGTCTTCTTTGCATTGTGGGGCGTTATTCAGAGTTATGCCGTATATAAAACCGGAAGCATCTGGGTGGCGGCTTTTATGCACGGCGTGGTGAACAGCGTGTATGCCTTCATGCTGGATTACATCGTGCGTCCGGATGATATATTACTCTCCTTCGGGCTTGGGATATTCGGATTGCTTTGTCTGGCGATAGTGGTGCTTTTTGTGATGCGCGATTCGATTTGGGACGCAGAACTGCCGGAATAATCAGGGAAAACCGTGTGTAATTTACGATGCGAAGTTGCCCATTTCCGGCTGGATTGCATGTAACAGATCGTCCCGTTTGAGAATGATCCCCGCGTTGCGGATCCCGGCGCCGATGGAGATGGTTTCGTAGTCCATGATCCTGCGGTCGGCGAGGATGCGCAGGGGTTCGGGCAAGCCGAAGGGCGAGACCGCACCGGCCTTGTAGCCCGTGACTTTGAGGACTTCATCTGCTTCCGCTGTGGTGATGCGTGATACGCCCAGGTGATGGCGTAATTTGGGCCAGTCGACTTTTCCCGGACCCGGCATGAGCACCAGAATGTAATTTTCATTTTCGAGTCGAAAAACCAAACTGCGCACGATTTGATCCGGCGCCAGCCCTCGTTCGCTCGCCGCCTGTTCGAGCGAACGCAGCGGCGTGGCGTGCACGTGCAGTCTGTGGGGGATGCCGAGTGCGTCCAGGGCGAGTGTGACTGGTGTTGTGGTCATAGGCCGTTACTTATTCTATCGCAATCCAGAATAATCCTGCCGTCCCGCTTCTGAGATTTCTGCTATAATACGCCGGTCGCTCGGATCCGATGGACCGAGACGACGGGAGTGAAATCGTTCGATATCCCGCCCAGGTCCAGGCGGGCACGTACCTCGGACTGTTGGGCATCTCACTCGAAGGAGGAGATAGCCGTGTCAAAATCATCAGATTCTGTTCAACGCAAGAAAGTCACCACACGTACCTTTCGGCAGAAAAAGGCGCGCGGCGAGCAGATCAGCATGCTCACCGCATACGATTATGCCACTGCCATGGCCCTCGACCGGGTGGAGATCGATTCCATCCTGGTAGGAGATTCGCTGGGCATGGTGGTCCTGGGCTACGAGAACACCTTACCGGTGACGATGGACGACATGATCCATCACTGCAAGGCCGTGGCGCGTGGCGCCCAATACGCCTTGCTGATTGGCGACATGCCCTTTCTCTCCTACCAAGCTTGTGTGGAGGATGCGGTACGGAATGCAGGTCGCTTCCTCAAGGAAGCAGGGATGGACGCGGTGAAGCTGGAAGGCGGCCGTGAGCGCCTTCCGGCGATCGAAGCCATTGTTTCCGCAGGCATTCCTGTGCAGGGGCATCTTGGTCTCACCCCGCAGTCCGTGCATCAATTCGGAGGCTTCCGAGCGCAAGGCAAATCGGCGCAGACAGCACATAGGCTGATCGAAAATGCGCAACTGCTGGAACAGGCGGGTTGCTTTTCCATCGTGCTTGAATCAATCCCCACGCGCCTGGCCCGTCTGATCTCAGAACGGCTGGAGATTCCCACGATCGGCATCGGCGCGGGTGTTGGTTGTGACGGACAGGTGCTGGTCACACATGACTTGCTGGGGCTGTTCGATCGCTTCACGCCGCGATTCGTAAAGAAATACGCCGACTTGCATGGCGAGATGGCCACGGCGTTTGGTGCCTATAAAGATGACGTCGAAAACGGTCGCTTTCCGGCAGAAGAGCACAGCATTGAAATGCCGGATGAAGAATGGGATGCCTTGACCGCGCTGCTCGATGGTTGAGGGACGAAACCGTGGGTTGTGAGCCGATTTTAATCGCCGGCACGGGGGCCCTGGCCTGTTACTTCGCTGCCCGTCTGGCGCCGCATGTCGAAGTTACCCTGCTGGGAACCTGGGAGCAAGGTCTGGCGGCGCTGAATGAAAACGGCGTGCGCCTGACCACGGCGGATGGTGAGGAATGCGTCTTTACAGTCCGTGCGACGAACGATCCGGCGGATTGTCGGGGACATTCCTGCGCGTTGGTTCTGGTGAAGTCCTGGCAAACCGAACGTGCGGCGCAACAGCTGGCTGCCTGTCTGCGTGATGATGGCGTGGCGTTGACGCTGCAGAACGGTTTGGGCAATCGGGAAATTCTCGCGGAGCTGCTGGGCGAATCGCGCACGACACAAGGCGTGACCACAACCGGCGCGACGTTATTGGGCCCGGGTCACGTTCGCGAAGGGGGGAAAGGACCTATCCTCGTCGCCGAACGACCTCGTTTGGAACCATTCATCAAGTTGTTGCGAGAATCAGGCTTCGAAGTTGAAACCACTGCCGATTTGGAAAGCGTCATCTGGGGAAAATTGATCGTCAATGCGGCCATCAATCCCTTGACGGCGATCCTGGGCGTGCCGAATGGCATCCTGTTGGAAAGGCCGCATGCAGGCGAGTTGATGCAGTCGATCGCAGAAGAGGCGGCTGCCGTGGCGCGGGCGCTGGGTGTAGTCCTGCCCTACGATGATCCTGCTGCCGAGGTAGCGCGGGTTGCATATCAAACGGCGCAGAATCATTCCTCCATGCTGCAAGACGTCACTCGCGGTGCACCGACCGAGATCGAGGCCATCAATGGGGCTATCGTACGATCGGCGCGGGAAGCGAATGTGGATGTGCCCATCATCGAAACGTTCTGGCATTTAGTTCACGCTATGGATTCAGGCAAACAGGGAGATTGGGGATGAGAATCGTTGAGAGCATACAGGAATTGCGGACTGCGCGTGCGGGTCTTGCTGCGCCGCTGGGTTTCGTTCCAACCATGGGATTTTTACACGAAGGTCACCTGTCACTCGTGCGGCGAGCGCGGGATGACTGTGAGAGCGTCGCGGTGAGCATATTCGTCAATCCCACACAGTTCGGACCGCAGGAGGATCTGGGAGCCTACCCGCGGGATCTCGAGCGCGATCTGGGACTGCTGAAAGCCGAAGGAGTCGATCTGGTCTGGACGCCAACCTCGGCGACGATGTACCCCGAGGATTTTCAAACGTGGGTTTCGGTGGATGAATTAACCCAGCATCTGGAAGGCCTGCAGCGGCCGGGGCATTTCCGTGGCGTGACGACGGTCGTGGCGAAATTGTTCAATGCTGTCGGACCGGATCGCGCCTATTTCGGGCAGAAAGATGCCCAGCAGGCGGCGGTGATTCGGCGCATGACTGCCGATCTGGATTTCCCCATCGAAGTGGTGGTTTGCCCGACGGTACGCGAGGCGGATGGCCTGGCGAAATCCAGTCGAAATACCTATTTGAATGAAGCGCAGCGAAAAGCCGCCACGGTGCTTTTCCGTTCGCTGACGGCGGCGGTGGAAACGTTCGAAGCCGGCGGTCGAGATACGGAAACACTGCGGGAAAAGATGATGGCGGTATTGCGAGGCGAGCCATTGGCGAAGGTGCAGTATGTTTCCGTCTCCGATCCGGACAGCCTGGATGAATTGTCAGGAGAGATCACACAGGCATTGCTTTCGATGGCCGTAACTATCGGCGAGACGCGCTTAATCGACAACATGCTGGTGTGTGACTGAGCGACCAGATCAGGAGAGAAAATCATGTTGTTAGCCATTGATATCGGCAACACAAACATCACTTTGGGTTTGTATCGAGCGGATGAGATGAAGGCGGCCTGGCGTCTGGCGACGGCGCACGAGCGTATGCCCGACGAATACGGCGTGCAAATGCTGGGTTTACTGCAGCACGTCGACTGCGAGCCGGGCGATGTGAACGCGGTGGTGATGGCTTCCGTGGTACCGCCGCTCACCGGTACATTCCAGCAAGCATGTGTGGACTACATCGGCCAGACAGCGCTGGTGGTTGATGCCGGCGTGAAGACCGGCGTACGTATCCGCTATGAAGATCCGAAGGCCGTCGGCGCCGACCGGGTGGTCGACGCAGCTGCCGTGCAGCACCTATATGGCGGCCCGGCGTGCGTCGTAGACTTCGGTACCGCGACGACCTTCGACGCCATTTCCGCCGAGGGGGATTATTTGGGCGGCGCCATCGCGCCGGGAATTGGCATCGCCGCCGATGCGCTCTTTCAACGCACGGCGAAGCTGCCGCGTGTCGATCTTTCCAGGCCGCCGGCAGCGATCGGGAGGAACACGGTTCACGCCATGCAGTCCGGTCTGCTCTATGGTTATGTGGGATTGGTGGAAGGCATGGTGGAACGCTTCCGAACCGAATTGGGACCCGAGATGAAGGTCATCGGCACAGGGGGTTTGACCAAGATCATCGCGGCAGAGACGAAGGTGATCCAAATCGTTGCCCCGTGGCTCACGCTCGACGGCCTACGCCTCATCTGGGACATGAACTGCTGAGCGTCTTCCAATCGATAGCAACGAAAACGAAGTCCAATGTGGATAACTGCGCTGGTTCTTGGTACACTTCTGCTTTGTATCCTAGGAGACACGCATGAATCATGGTGAAGCCCGAACCGGAGAGCCCCTGGTTTCAATAGAGGAACAGCCGGTAGGGAAACCAAAGGACGACGCAAGGGCGGTGGTCGATCCCATCGGATTGATCAACCTGTTGATCGTCTATATTGCCTACGGGAGTACCTACCTGGCAATTCGTGTCGCCGTGCGCCCTGGCGGTGGGTTTTCGCCATTCACACTCGGTTTCATGCGTCTCATACTGGCGGGGGTTATTCTTCTTGCGTGGGGTGCGTTTCGCAGAAAACGTATGCTTCCAAAACGGGAGGAATGGTTTATTCTCATCGGATCAGGCGTCCTCTTTTGGACGATCGCCAACGGGCTCGTGGGTTGGGCGGAAATGCGAGCCGACTCGGGCCTGGCTGCGCTGATCGTCGCCTTCACACCGATTTGGGTTGCATTTGTCGAGTCTCTGATCGATCGCCGTCCGCCGTCGTTGTTGCTCCTGTTCTCATTGCTGCTTGGGTTTGGCGGCATTGTTCTTTTGAGCGTCCCTTCGCTGCAAAGCGGTGTACGAGCCGATCTTTACTCGTTGATCGCGCTGATTGGCGCTTCGTGCAGCTGGGGCCTCGGTTCTGTGCTCCAGAGCAGACGCAAAGTTGCACTCTCGCCAGAGGTGAGTTCGGGGTACCAGCAGCTCATTGGAGGACTTGGGTTTATCATCACGATTCTTCTTGTCGGCGATCCATTACCAACACCAACGAACGAAGCCTGGTTGGCCTGGGGATATCTTGTGTTGATCGGTTCGGTCCTGGGTTTCACGGCCTTCACGCAGACCCTCAAGCTCCTGCCCACCAGCGTTGCCATGACCTATGCCTACGTAAATCCGGTCATCGCGGTGATATTGGGGGCGATCATTTTAGGCGAAGAGATCACACTGTGGACCTTCGCGGGTGCAAGCCTGGTGCTGCTGGGGGTAGCGGGCGTTTTCCGGGATCGATATGGAAGAAGATACTCCTAGTAGGCAGTCGTTTTCATGGTTGTGAGGATCAGTGTGTTGTCTGATCGGATATAAAGTGGGGCTGTTCTACTAGAACAGCCCCACTTTTAATATAAAGTCTATGGTTGCTTTACTTACGATGCAGTTAGAAATTCCGCATCTTCCGCCCGGGCCACTTTGCGTCCTTCCTCCACGTCCACCTTGGCTAGCAGCCAACCACCAATGATGAAGAAGGCAATCAGACTCAGGATGGCAGGCCGGCTGCTGGCAAAGGCGGCTCCGGCTGCGGCGAACAAGATCGGGCCCAGGACGGCGGAGAATTTCTCCATCACGCCGAACAGGCCGAAGAATTCACCACTTTTCACGGCTGGAGACATAACGGCATATAGACTGCGGCTTAAGCCTTGACTGCCGCCCTGAACAGTAGCCACCATCCAGGCCAGGAACCAGAATTCGATCGTCGAGTTGAGGAAATATCCCCAGACGGCGATAATGGCGTAGGTCAGAAGCGCCAAAATGATGCTGCGTTTGGTGTTCAAACGTTCGGCGAGTTTGGAGAACAAGCGCTCTCCGAGGAGCCAGGCAAACAACAACCCTACGACCTGTAATGCGACGATCAGACCGAGAATGATGAGTAGGTTTTGCTGGCGCGCGGCAGGCAAGACTTCGAATGCGGCAATCGAGATTGTATTTCCAGCGCTGTCCGGATTGCGATCCAGTGTGTTTACAAGGGAAAGGGTATGGATTCCGGCTTCTTCGACCTCGATGATCTCGGAGATGGCTCCGTAACGTGCGGTGGCGGCATACGCATCGAGAAGGACGGGTTTATTCTCGGCGTCCAGATAGACTTCCCCATCCACTTCGATGGCCCAAATGCCGCGGTCCGGTC
>Ga0307419_10001950_pt1 | contig 10534 bp, 10 predicted proteins | sample SalMarWE160230MG_2_FD_202512 | JGI IMG/M metagenome (GOLD analysis project Ga0307419, IMG submission 202512) | Salt marsh sediment microbial communities from the Plum Island Ecosystem LTER, Massachusetts, United States - WE1602-30 | ecosystem: Environmental > Aquatic > Marine > Intertidal zone... | reverse complement strand
AGTCATGTTAGTAAATATTCATGAATTAAAGGTTTTAAGATAGTCCCCTGTACTTCAGTCTCATTAAACACAATAGCATGCTCCTTTTTGAGCATGCTATTTCCCATCTTTCTCTATATATGGCGAGGGGCGGAATTGAACGGGCAAGCCAGACCAAGGGCTGAAAAGTTCCCTGTCTTCATCATAGGAAATCCGTTCAGGAAATGTGATATTCATGAGGGTATAACCGCCATTTTCGCGTGCAGTAATTACATTCTCGATCTAAAATTTGTTGGGTCCCCTTATTGATACCGTTATGTATTTATGCAGGCTAATAACCGCATAACAGAGTCCACCGTATATGACCTAATCCTAATATTACTTCTGGACTGGCTTTGGGGAGTAAAAAAAGTGTTTGGTGTATGAAAGGGATTTTTGTGAAATATTAAAATCCTATTTTTCTGATACCAGTCTAGTTTATTCTAAATAAAAGGTGACAGGAACACTTAAAAATAATATACAATAAAAACAGATCTGGTTTATCAATTGGAGGTGTATCTATGAAGCAAGGATCTCAACGTCTGATATTGTTCCTGGTAACGATCCTGATCATTCCCTCAATTACCTGTACAATCCTAAAGCCAAAATCACCTGCTCCTCAACGACTATCTGACAACGGATCACCAGGTAATACTCCGGACAAGGATTCAGAAGATGCCTTACCAGAAGCCACCGGGGATGAAATTGAAATCACTCTAACAACTACCTATCAGGATGATTTTGGATACTGGAATCTTCATGGTTTGCTGACCAATACTGCCGATTACCCTGTTGGAGGTATTGGGCTTGATTTAAAACTTGCGGGCGCGATGGTTGTTGACCCTACAATTATTGGAGCTTATGGTATCGCTCCCGGAGATATCCTGCCATTCAGCATCCGGCTGCCACTTTCTGTCACCAGCGTGGATGGTCTGGAAGTTGATCTTGCCCAAATCCAGAGAGTGTTATTAGATCCGGTTCGGTTGGAAATAGGTCAAGCCAAGCTGGCGACTGCTGAAAATGGAATTGTAACGCTTGTTGGGGAAGTACAAAATACTACCAATTCTCCAGCATTGGTATATTCCGCTAAAACAGGACTGTTTTCGGCTGATGGCGAAATCATCACCACGGCATCATGCCAGGTATGTCCTGGGTATATGAAACCCGGTGAAAAAGCACCGGTTCAGTTCCTGGTTTTTGGACAGCCCGCTAGTGCAGTTGTCGATCACTATGAGATCTATGTAGCCGCAAAAGAGGCGCCAGCTGTTGATGATCTTGTGATCGATTTTATTGATCCGGTCCATACCTACACAGATTCCGCTGGAAGATTCCACGTCTTAGGCGAACTTCAGAACAACAGCGACAAGATCTTGGTCTTGCGACTTCTTGGTAGTTTTTACAATCAAAACAGAGAGATAATTGAGGCGGTATCTTACAGCTTGCCGGGAAATTCATTGGAACCTGGTGAATCCGCGCCATATGAATTTGTGATAAATGATCCTTTAGGAGCTGTTACAGATTGGGCTATTCAGGTTGACCTGGCCCATACCAGCGAGCGGATTTCTCCTGCTTTTCAATTGACCACAGCTGGAGGAGAAATAACCAAAGAGGGGGACCTATGGACCGTTGCGGGTAATGCAGTTAATGATAGTGAACAATCTTTGCGTTTTATCACGGTGGTGGTTGGTATAAGGGATGTTGGAACGGGAAAACTGGTTGGCCTGGCTCAACAGTTTGAGGCAGGGGATATCGCGGTTGGTGAGTCGATCGATTACAACGTCAACATTAGCCCGGATCCAGCCTTTGACACTGGTGCTCTGGAGGAGTTTGTTATTGTGCTTGGGGAATAACCGGGTACCAAAGAAAACTTTCACATCCAAGGGGCTGTATACCACCCGTAAGGTCACCAATGGCTATACTCTCGACTATGACAGTCAGATGGATGGGTATGCCCTGAGATCCTATACTGGGAACCGGGCTGCCCCAGGCCCGGTTAAAAGGTATTTTAAACTCTGTCCCAATGAAGAAATCTGAAGGCCAGGTGTCTTCTAGGCAACCAACTATTCCGTATGGTTCACAGGTTATACTATATCCAGGGAACCAGGCTTCATCAATTGTCATTTCAATCCCGCAATCAGGGGGAAGATTAACGTGTCCTCTGATGATCCATACAACAGGGAATCCTACTTCAACAGTGATGGGTCCACGATTGCCTTTTCCATGGCCATATGTATAACTAATGGCCTGAAATTCAGAGCGTCCTTGCGAATCAATACTGGTGATAGGAAGGAAAAAATGAACGGGATCTTCGATGACATCAACTACCTCATTTGGAGCCTCGCCGTAGACGAGCAGTTCAACCCAACCATCAGGAACTGGCTGGTCCATGGTCGGTACGGGATCTACTTTAACGGGCAGATCTTGAAATCCAAACATGGATAGTGAGATTAAAATGATCAGGAATTTAAATAAGATGTTTCTTTTACTGATTGACATCTTGTCCTCCCCTGTTTGAAACCTTAAAACAATTTGTTTTATTAGTATACCTTAATGAACCCTATTATATGAGATGTTGTCTTGATAGCTGGCTTGAATAATCAGCCTATCTTAAAAACTGAGCCAGAATCAATATTAGGATTAGTACATACAGAAGGCAGAATCGATGGCAAAACGTATATTGTATACACCGAAGCAGATCATCACTAACTTGCGTTAGCTTCTATTCCAGTGGATGATAATTATGGACCTTAATCCCCAATAAGAAAATCGATCTGAGCCATGGGTTGGATTATTAACCCATAGGGCAGGGGAGTTGTCGTATCTTGCGGTCAATCAGGAAGCCATTTATCCAAGTTTTTAGATCATCCTCGACCAATGTTATTAGAAGGATCCCCTGTACATCAGATGCCTTAAACACAATAGCATGCTTCTTTTTGAGCATGCTATTTCTCATCTTCCTCTTTGAATGGCGAGGGGCGGGATTGAACCGCCGACCAAGGGCTTATGAGTCCCCTGCTCTTCCACTGAGCTACCTCGCCAGGTCGGCAAATAGTGTACTATGCTGGATGGACTTTGTCAACATTTAAGGTACACTGGAACCAAATTTCAAAGGAGAAATAACATTGAAAACGATCATAATAACGGGCAGCACCCGGGGCATCGGATTTGGATTGGCTGAAAATTTCCTGCGATTGGGGCACCAGGTTGTCATCAGCGGCCGCTCGCGTGACAGCGTAGATCACACGGTGGAAAAACTGGCTGATCTTTATTCAGCGGACAGGGTAGCTGGATGTCCCTGTGACATGCGGGATTATCAACAGGTGGCAGGTTTGTGGCAGTTTGGCAAGGAAAAGTTTGGGGAGATCGATATCTGGATCAATAACGCCGGCATCGGCCAATCCCAAACTGATTTCTGGGACCTGGATATCCATTTGATCCAGGATCTGGTGAACACCAACATCACTGGTGCGATGTACGGCGCCAAGGTGGCCCTGGCAGGCTTCAAGGAGCAGGGCAGAGGGGCCTTTTATAATATGGAAGGCCTGGGCAGCGACGGCCGCCAGGTGGAAGGCCTGACCCTTTATGGTACTTCCAAACGGGCCTTGAACTACCTGACCGATAGCCTGGCATCCGAGGTGAAGGGGAGCAATGTAATCGTTGGCGCACTCAGCCCAGGAATGGTGCTGACAGATTTTATTCTCGGCCAGTATGAAGGAAAAGAACCATCTGAATGGGAAAGTGCCAGAAAAATGTTCAATATCCTGGCGGACAAGCCTGAAAAAGTCACGCCCTTCCTGGTTGAAAAAGTCCTTCAAAACCAAAAGAATGGCGCCCGGATCATGTGGCTCACAACACCTAAAGTGCTGTGGCGTTTTTTGTCAGCAGGTATCTTAAAGAGGGATATGTTTAAAGATATTGATCTCTGAATTCCGTAATGGGAAAGTGAATATGAAATTAAAAACCGGTCTTCTGACCGGTTTTTTTGGGCGAGCGACGGGACTTGAACCCGCGACAGCCGCATCCACAGTGCGGTGCTCTACCAACTGAGCTACGCCCGCCATATGCCGCTAAATTATATCACGCAGGCAGGTCGTTTTCAAGCAGCTCCAGGAGAGCCCGGGCGGCTCCTTTTCTTGGCAGGGTTATCTGTTCCCGGCTTGTTAAATCTTTGACTGCTATCTGATCACTCGCAATTTCATCCGGGCCAAGGACCAGGGCAAGTTTGGCTCCAATGCGTTCTGCATGCCGGAACTGTTTTCCGAGCTTGTCGGCCACAGGATAGGAATAGACCTTCAGGCCCGCTCTCCTTAAATCCGAACCGAGCCGGTAGGCTGCCAGCTGGGAATCCTGGTCAAATACGGTCACCATCACCTGGGCAGGGGAGGAATCGCGGTTATCGGGCAGCAAACCAAATTCCTCAAGAATGACAGTCAGCACCATATCGCCCATGGCAAAACCAACTCCGGCAAGGGGCTCCCCGCCCACATCTGCCAGCAGGTTATCATAACGGCCTCCGCCTGCAATCGAACGCCGGACATTGGCTGAAATCGACTGGGCTTCAACTACAGTTCCAGTGTAATAATCCAGACCTCGGATAATCCACGGTGCATAGGCTACATATTCAGATACGCCCATTGCGTCCACAGCTGCGAAGAACCGGGTCAGTTCTTCGGATTTTTTCCATAAATTTTCAGCGGTAAGCAGCTTTTTAACACCTTCAAATTGAGATTGATCAAGCCCCAGATCCAGGGCGTAGGCCTGCCATGCTTTTTCATCCAGCTTATCCCTGCGGTCAATGATCTTGAACACCGTTCCCTGAAGCTCCACTGGAAGGCCAATTGCCAGGAGTTCCTGTTCCATTAATCGTCGGTTGTTCACATATACTTTGACTTGGTCGGAACTCAGGCCGACTTTCTGGAACAAACCTGCCATCAGGGCAGCCATTTCTGCATCAGCTTCAGGACAATCAACTCCAATCAGGTCTGCGTTCCACTGGAAGAATTCTCTGCCGCGTCCTTTTTGGGGGCTTTCATAACGCCAGAAAGGTCCAAAGGACCACCAGCGCAGCGGGTAATACAGCTGGCGTTGTTTCTGGGCGATCATACGCACCAGGGACGGGGTTAACTCCGGCCTCAGGGCAATCAAATTGTCATTCTTGTCCGGAAATACAAAGGATTGTTCCTTAACCAGCTCTTCTCCGGATTTGGCGGCATACAGGTCAATGGATTCCAGGAAGGGGCCATCGAACTCCTGATACCCGAACGATTCTGAGACTTCTCTGATCATCTGGTATAACCAGCTGTTGATGGCTTTTTCAGCCGGGTAAAAATCCCGGGTTCCCTTAACGGAGTTAATGATATTTTTCATAAGTTCAAATTCCTGGGTTAATAATCATGTTGAGTGCCAGTCTGGACAGAATGGACACTGTTCGCCTTCTGGGTAATCAATACCTTCGTCATGGGGGCAGGAGAGCACCCATTCACTGGTTAACACTCTGGAAACATCATTCTCCTGGATAAAAAGAGCGATTTCCCGCGCGCTTTCGGCATCCTCGGCAATCCCTTCACCGGACCATTCCCGGATAATTGGGGCCTGGTCTTTAGAGGATAGGATCCCGACAATGATTTTACTGGCTTGCTCAGGGTTGGGACCACGATAAGTGATCGTGGCCAGGGGATAAATAGTGTTCTCAGAGACGAGCTTGCGAAATTTATTTTTCCTCTTTTTTGCCAGGTCTTGAATGGACTTTGTTTCAGACATACGCCAGCTCCAAAATGTGTTGTGAAGATCGATTGGATTGTAGCATTGATGAGTGAAACTAGTCAATCCTTGTGAGAATATGAGCGTTTCTGGCCAGCAGGAAATGGCAAGGAACTTGCACTTATAGAGGACAGTAACCTTAATCGGATCCATCCTGGATCTAAAAAGAGAGAGTTTGATGAAAAAGAGATCCTTGATTATTCTAATAAGTTTTGCTGCGTTTCTACTGGCTTCCTGTGGGGCGATACCAACTTTACCGCCCCTGGATTCTACTGTTTCAGTCTGGACCCCCCAGGTCACTTTCGGACCCAGATTAGTGACCGCTACCAGCCAGGTAAATGTCCAGTCAGCGACGGGAACCCCAGCAGCTACTAAAGAGCAAGTTGGTCCATCAGCCACTCCTAAACCGGTTTTGAGCTCTACTGCAACCCCAAAACAATATACTGCAACTCCAGGGTTCACGCCCACACCATCCTATACCGCAACTTCGGTTTCCACCGGCACCCCGAAGCCAACCTTCACACCAACTGCGGTGCCTTTTACTTTGCAGCTCATGAATCCTTATTACCTGAAAAATTTCACTCATGATGATTTAGGATGTGCTTGGCTGGGAGTCGCCGGGCAAATATTTAATCTTGAAGGACAGGTTCAGAAAGATATCGTGATCAGGGCAGGGGGAAAGATCAATGGAAGTCCGATACTAGAAGAAATGACCCTGCCTCTGGCTGAGCCGGATGTTGATCTGGCTTACGGACCGGGAGGCTTTGAATTAACCCTGGCAACGTCACTTGCAGATACAAAATCCGAAGTGTGGATCCAGCTCTTCAGCCTCAAGGGTGATACGCTGTCTGATAAGGTTTACCTGACGACCTATAATGATTGCCAGAAAAATCTGATTTTATTGAATTTTGTGGAAGAATAATATTTTAAGGGACTAAGTCCTTATAAAAATATAAATAAGAAAGGGACCTGGTGCTGTTTTTAGCACCAGGTCCCTTATATTACAAAAGGACTTAGTCTCTTAAAGGGTCTCGTCTTTCTGAACTGGCAGCATGGCAAAACCTGTGACGATCTTGGGGTAAAAATCCGTGGATTTTTGGGGCATCTTTTCCGCGGCTTCGGTGCAGGCGGTGACCTGATCAATGCGAGTGGATTTGAGAATAAACAAGAAGGAAGTGTTCTTTTCCTTGACCTCATCGTAACCCAGATCCGGTTCCCTGAGGTACTTGATATTTTCCAGGTTGTCAATCTTGATTGGATCAATTTGCATGATCTTACCCAGAAGGAGTTGATGTAAAATGCTTACATCAAGATCTCGCCAGGCCTTAGCCCTTTCAGGTGATAATTCCGTCATGGCCTCCGGGGACAGTAAGGTCAATAGATAAAAACCTTCCCTGGATACAAAGCCCAGTACGCCAATTTGGCTGCCAGAATTTCCTAATTTCTTCTCCAGTTCCTCACGGCTGTCAAGCTGCTCAATATTAAAATAATCAGCAGCATTTTCCAAGATCTGATCATTATTCAGGGTTTGATAGTCAAAGATCAGCCTGTGGGTGGGGAGGATGGTCAATCCAGGATTACTCATACTCACCATGGCAGCCATGCGATAATTGAATCCGGCGTTTGCAGCTGCCCCAGGGTATTTTTCCTTCATCTCTGCCTGGTAATTGAGGGCGGTTTCGTAACGGTGGTGGCCATCGGCAATGATCAAGTTGGTCTTGCTTGACATTTCCGTATTTACCTGTGAAATGACTCCAGGATCAGTTACAACCCAGACCTTGTGAAGGACATCCTTTTCGTGCATTTCTTTGGCCTCGATATCAGCCGAGCGCTGGATCGCCTGGTCAAAGATGGCATCGATCTTATTTTCCTGGTCCGGATAGAGCATGAAAATATTACCAAAATAGGTTTCTGTTGCCCGGGTGAGGTTCAACCGGTCGATCTTGGGGCCCGCATGGGTTTTTTCATGAGGGAGGACAATGCCTTCATCAAAGCTGGATAACTCAAAGGCACAGATGAAAGCTTTACGGGTGATAGACTCTCCAGAAGGCAGGGGAAAGGTCTGGTGATAAACATAATACGCGGGTTGGTCTTCCCGGATTAATATTCCATCTTTTAACCACTGTTTCAGGAAATCATTTGCCCTTGTATACACGTTGTCCGTATCTGAATCCGAGTCGTATTCCTTGCCCTTGATGATGCGAGTGACGTTGTACCCGCTGAGGGCATAATATTCATTCTGCAGCCCGTAACGGACCCGGTCATAAGGCTGGCTGATAACATCATTGATATGACTGATTTTGTCCTGGTTGTAGCGAATAGCGCGAAACGGTTTGATGATTGCCATCTGGGCTTATCCTTTAAGGGTTTCGATAACTTTCTGGGCGGCGACTTCACCAACCCGGGCTTTTGCTTCTTCTGTGCCAGCACCCACGTGGGGTGATCCGATCACCTGGTCCAGTGAAAATAGTTTTGGATCGGTAAGCGGTTCTTCTGCGTATACATCCAGTGCGGCGCCGGCAACTTTACCGTCCTGGATCGCCTGGTACAGGGCATCTTCGTCAATCGTGCCACCTCTGGCGCAGTTGATGATCTGAACGCCGTTTTTCATCTTGTTAAAAGCCGCAGCGTTCAGGATGTTGTGGGTCTCATCCGTGTGGGGGACATGCAGGCTGATGTAATCCGCTTCACCAAAGAGATCATCCAATTTCATCAGGGTGATATTGGGTAGTTGGGTTACATAGGGATCAAATGCAATGACTTTCATTCCCAGGCCAATAGCTTTCTCTGCAACGGCGGAACCAATCCGGCCCGAGCCGATCAGTCCCAGGGTTTTCCCTGCTACCTCAGTGCCCAGGAAAGATTTCTTCTCCCATTTTCCTGCTTTCATGGAAGCGGTCATGAGGGGGATATTGCGGGCCAGGGCCATCAGGTAAGCGATGGTCAATTCAGCCACTGATTGGGTGGATGCTGATGGTGTATTGAGGACTTTGATGCCTTTTTCTTGCGCATAGGCAATATCAATATTGTCCAATCCAACCCCGGCCCGGACAACAGCTTTAAGGGACGTTCCAGCATCCAAGACTGCTTTGGTTACTTTGGTTCGGCTTCTGACTACCATGCAGGGATAATCCGGGATCACTTCCAGAAGTTCTTCTGGAGTGATATCGGGTTGGTTCACTACCTCGATACCTGCTTCTTCAATCAACTTTAGTGCTTTTGGATCAGTTGCATCACAAATTAATACTTTCATTTTTCCTCACAGAATAAGTGTTCAGCGCTCCTCGATTTGGAGTACCTGAAGATTAATTAAAGACCCAAGATATCATCAATCTGATCCGTCAGCCACTGCACATCGGCTAGCTGCAGATCACCCATGTGGGCAATCCTGAAGCACTTTCCTTTTAGCACTCCATAACCATTGGATAACATGGCACCGCGTTTGGCAAGTTCTGCATTGAGGTTCACTACATCAATTTCGCGAGTGTTATGGACATTGGTCACAGTGGGGGAAAGGTATTTTTCATCGCTGTAAAGGGCAAAATTCTTCCGGGTCCAGGACCTTACATGTTCTGCCATGTCCAGGTGGCGCTGGAAGCGGTTTTCTACACCTTCTTTATAAATGCGGTCCATTTGCACGTTGAGGGCATTGATCAAACTGATCGCTGGTGTAGCAGGGGTCTGATCTTTGAGTGCGTATTTCTCAAGAATTTCAAAATTGAAATAAAAACCCCTATTCTCAACGGATAGTGAACGCTGATAAGCTTTTTCGCTGACAGTGACAACACACAAACCGGGGGGCAGCGCAAACGCTTTTTGCGTGCCGGCCAGGACTACATCCAATCCCCATTCATCGACTTTGATCTCTGTGCCGGCCATCGAACTCACAGCATCAACCAGTACCAATACATCAGGATATTTCTCTTTGACCAGGGCACCGATCTCTTTGATGGGATTCATCACACCGGTTGATGTTTCATTATGAGTGATGCAAACCGCCTCAAAACCGCCTTTGGACAAATACTCATCCACCATTTCCGGGGTTGTAGCCTGTCCCATCTCAACTTTGATAACATCGATCTCTTTTCCATTCAACAGGGCTATTTCTGACCAGCGCTTGGAAAAGGCACCACAATCCGTCATCAGGACTTTTTTGTTGACAACGTTGCGGATTGAACCTTCCATCATGCCTGAAGAGGATGAAGTGGATAAATAGATATGACCATTTGTTTGCAGGAATTTTTTGAGTTTTGTGACAACCTGTCCATGCAAATCAGAATATAGTTTATCCCGGTGACCGATCATCGGGACAGCCATGGCTTCGAGAATCTCATCAACTACATGGGTTGGTCCTGGAATAAAGAGTTTTTTGTACACGGATGCCTCCTTAGAGGATGATTAAATATGTTAAAACACGCATTAAAGAGGTATGACCGATTTATGTTGTCAACCTCATTTTTTAGTCTAATCTATGGAGTATGAAGTGTCAATTGTGTGCAAAATCACTTAATACATTTATCTAAAAATAGATGATTTTCTGCTTGTTAAAATAATAAAGGAAGAGGATTGGGAACCAAGTATCCTCTTCCTTCTGGTTGATCATTTAACTAGCCTTGATCAGCCTTTGATCAGGCCTTTTTCGACCAATAAAGGGCGGGGATCAACGATATTTTTGTGGAGGGCTGCGGCTTTGGGGGGCAGGTCCAGGGCGACGGCCATTAATTGGGTGAAATACATGATTGGGACAGTGTGATCG
>Ga0307419_10001948_pt1 | contig 10541 bp, 8 predicted proteins | sample SalMarWE160230MG_2_FD_202512 | JGI IMG/M metagenome (GOLD analysis project Ga0307419, IMG submission 202512) | Salt marsh sediment microbial communities from the Plum Island Ecosystem LTER, Massachusetts, United States - WE1602-30 | ecosystem: Environmental > Aquatic > Marine > Intertidal zone >... | reverse complement strand
TCTCGAGTTAGCCCAGATCACACCGATATTAGCTGTCTGGGGACCATCGTAAACCGTCAATATGCCAGCGAAGAGAATGCTGACAAACGTTACCAGGAACAATAAATAGTTGATGCGTTGATTGGGAGGTTCTGCCCGGGAGATGGTTTTTCTGAGAGTAACTTCGACCTTATCCTCTACTGATCGGAACCAGGGTGTGATTTGATAGGAGGTAAGTGATTTGCTCAGGTAATCGTGAGCATTTTCTGAAGGTCGGGTTAATCTCCCTACAAAACGGATCAGATAATCATCCTTGTTAGCACCAAGAACAAAATGATCAATTTCTAAGATTTCTGCAACAAGATGATTGAAAATCTCGGCTTTAATCGGATTTTTAATTTCAGATTCGATTTGATTCATAAGTTGTAGGTTAATGGTAAGAAGAGCGGGAGTGAATGGGAGTCGAACCCACCGCGGCTCGCATAACGACCCGCCACCGATTTTGAAGACCGGGGAGCCCACCGGGACTCAACCACCCCCATGAATGAGGAGATTATATCTGTTAGCCGGGTTACTGTAAAGTTTTTCCATTCTTGATTAATCAAATATTTGATGGACTTACCTCGCTCTTGACGGGAGTGAACTCCCCTGCTAGAATCAGCTTTGTAACTTAACAATTGAATATCAAGGATATTAGCGACTGAACCTCAACTATTGAGGTGACGAGGTGGAGGTCTTCCCCGCGAGGGGAATGCTAATCTGCAGAATTTTGCAGAGAAAATCGAATGATCAGCGGATGCCTCTGCAGCCCCGCCATGGGCTGACTTATCCTTCCCGGAAGAAAAGTGATTCAAATTCATCTAGTGATAGATGGGACAAAAGCACTTTATTGGCTTAGAGTTAATGTATTCAAATAACTCTGATTACTAAACAGGGAAGGGTATGCTGAAATATCTATTGCTTAATCAACAGCACGCCCAGTCGTGCTGTTTTTCTTTTAATGATTCCTTGTTAAAACCAGAAGTTTTTCAGGGTTGCTTTTATTAAATCTAGGAGGAGAAATGGATAACAAAGAACTGATTTCACGTGTGAAAGAAGATGATGTTAAGTTTATCTCATTGCAGTTCTCAGATGTAACAGGATCAGTGAAAAGTGTTGATATCACTGCCGATCGCCTGGTAACTGCCCTGGTGGATGGTGTTTGGTTTGATGGATCATCAGTTGAGGGATTTGCCCGGGTTCAAGAAAGTGATATGCGCCTGGTTCTGGATCCTGAAACATACGCAGTTCTTCCTTGGAGTCCCGATGAGTACCGGAGAGCCAGAGTGTTCTGTGATATTTATAAACCTGATGGCGAACCGTTTGAAGGAGATCCGAGAGGTGTTCTAAAAAGGGTTCTTAAAAAAATCGATGAAAAAGGGTGGGTCTTTAATATCGGTCCGGAACCTGAATTCTTCTTATTCAAGAGGAATGGAACTGAGGATATCCATCCTGTGCCGTATGACGTCGGAGGTTATTTTGACTTCTCCGCCCGGGACGAGGCAACCCTGGTCAGAAATGAATTAATGCACGCATTGGATAAAATGGGGCTGGATGTTGAAATGGGACATCATGAAGTGGCCCGAGGTCAGCACGAGATCGATTTCCGGTATGGAGACGCCCTGCGAACTGCTGACAACGTGATCACTATGAAATACACTGTTAAAGCCATAGCAGCAAAATACGACCTGGTCGCTTCTTTTATGCCTAAACCGATATATGGGGTAAACGGATCTGGTATGCACGCCCATCAATCAATCTTCAGTAAAGATGGTGAAAACTTGTTTTTTGACGGGAAGGATGAACACCAGCTATCTGAGTTGGCTTACCAGTTCTTGGCAGGGCAGCTGAAACATGCCCGGAGTATGTCAGCAGTATTGGCGCCCACACCTAATTCTTACAAACGCCTGGTGCCGGGATATGAAGCGCCTATATACATCGGTTGGGCCCAGATCAATAGATCTGCTTTAATCCGGTTACCCAGATACACGACTGGGCGGAGTAAATCTGTACGCCTGGAATTGCGCTGTCCTGACCCATCTGCGAATCCTTACCTGGCCTTTGCCGTTATGCTGGCTGCTGGACTGGATGGAATAAACAACGACCTGGATTGCCCGAAACCTTTAAACAACCTCAATATTTGGAATTTGACAGAAGAAGAGCGGGATGAAAGAGGGATCGATTCTCTCCCGGGATCACTGGCAGAAGCGATGCACGAATTTGAAAGTAACGATGTAATTAAATCAGCCCTGGGGTCAGTGATCTGTGATGTGTTCAGTCGGGCGAAATGGGCTGAAGTAGAGGAGTACCGAACCCGTGTAACTGACTGGGAGATCAGCCGCTATTTGGAACTGGCTTAGGTCTTGAAATATGACTGTTTTAACAAAGTACGTTTCCCTGGCGACAGAAGGCAATAGCGATGTGTTAAACATCACCGACGCTGTCCAAAACTGCATTGCAGAGAGTGGGTTAGCGGATGGAGTGGTTACGATCTTCACACCTTCCGCAACAAGCGGGATTACCACCCTGGAATTCGAATCTGGGTGTATCCAGGATCTGCAGTGTTTATTTGATGAGATTCTCCCTTTGGATAAGCATTATGCCCATAATCTGCGTTGGGGGGATGGAAATGGGCATAGTCACGCCCGGGCTGCACTAGTGAAACCTTCCCTGACGGTGCCTGTCTGTGATGGGGTAATGACCTTGGGAACGTGGCAATCCATAGTCTTGGTTGATTTCGATAACCGACCCAGGGAACGCAAGTTGGTTGTCCAGATCATGGGAGAATGACCCAGCAAGTCCTAAACAAAAAAGCCTGGAATGTAACTCCAGGCTTTTTCTTTTTTTCTGATTTTTTGATCAGGTAGTTGTAGTTGGGGAGATGTCACCTGATCCGGGTTTACCATAATCGCGGTAAGTTAACCACATTGCACCGATACCTACCAGAGTTACAGTTATCCCAATAACAAAGCCAAATCCAAGAGGGATAGATCGTAGAGCTGTGTAGAGGAACACACCAACCAGCATCGACCAGATGGGCTGCTCTTCATATTTTGGCGCCAACCATCTGATCACCAGTTTGCCAACCAGAAATGACACAACAAGTTTGCTGCCGTAGGAAACCAGCAATCCAAATCCTGCCATGATCAAACCCAGGCTGGAAAAACCCACCGCTAAAATAGCTTTGGATAGTCCACCGAGGGTCACAACACCAAAGAAGATGGCGCCAGCGATTACCAAACCACCAGCCAGGAAAGCTCCCAGGTAAACCACCATGATGCTGACTAAACCCCAACCCAGGGATGGTAGAGCTTCTTTTTCGACTTTTTTGCTAACTTTGTTTACTAATCCAGGTAATTGCCAGACTACCAGGCCGCCAAGCAGCATTAAGGTGATGAAGACCCGCACCTGTTTTACTAGCCAGGCTCTTACTAATCTGGATCCAATCTCTCCGGGATCAGGAGAATTTACTCTTGGATCTACCTGAGGATCGTATTCAAACTCAATACCACCGGGAGGAGCAATGGCAATTGCCCTGGACTGATCCTCCGAACTTTTATAATACAGGGATCCCCCGATTTCTGCTTCTTCAGAAATGCGGATGCCAGAGGAAACGATGGTCTCGATTCCTGGAGGACTGGGGTAGATTTGAGGAGGCTGTCCATCCGAGGGACCGCCAACTTCTGCCCTGACGTTGTTACCGATTTTTCCGTTTATCTCCAGGGCGCCAACTCCAGCCTGGACATCCCGACCAACCTCGCCGGAAAGTAGTGCCTGGTAAGCGCCGACCAGCAGGTCGCGGTGGATAACAGATCCTTCTTCTGCGGAAAGGTTAAATCCGCCATAGAACATATTCCGGCCAATTTCAGCATCCGGGCCAAGGGTTATTGTCATAGAGCCGGCATAAACGCTGCCGCTCACCTGTCCGTTAATCAGGATAGTCTGAGCACCTGAGACCAGACTACCATTGATAGTACCGTTGATCTTGACGATGGAACCGGATGCAAAAACATCACCGTTCACGGTGCCATTAATCTCAACGGTGTCGCCTCCGATAAAGAGATCATCATCGATGATTTCTCCCTCTTCGACAATGCCGTCCTCGTCAAATTCAACAGCTTTTGCCGTTGCTGCAAATCCAAATCCAATTGTAAGAACCAGGAAGAGAGGAATAAAGATCAGCAGGATTTTTCTTTTTATGGTCATTACTACTCCTTAATAAAAATGATTAAAAAACCCACAAGGGGATAATTTTCAATAAAATATACGGGAGGGGTCTAAAAAAGTTGCATCAGGCAGGAAGTGATACAGAGATATAAACAACCAGCCCGCGATTAGTCGGGCTGGTCAGGAACTTTTGGTAAGGAGCATTCTCCAAGTTGTCCTATTTGGTATCGATGTATTTTTCCCAATAGCGTTTCATGCCATCTGCTGACATAGCGGAAGGATTGGCTTTTTCAAACGCATCCAACGTGATTTCTCTAACCCCCAATTCTAAAGACCGATTTTTAACCCAGTTTAGAAATTCGTTCCTCAGATCTTCGATCGAGTAATTCCTGGGCATGATCTTTTGCATCCATTCTTCGACCAAATCCAACTCATTGAGTACAGAATCCAGATGCCAATCAACATCGTCAAAAAAACCGAAATGGGTTGGGGCGATTCGTGAGATCTTTTCCTTTTTTAGTTTGGCAATGGATTCTCTCCACCTAGGTGGGTGGAACTCTGGCGGTGGCATCGGTATACGCAAGATCCTTTTTCCTGGAGAGGCTATCCGGACGCCGCCTACATCGCCACTGAAACAGATCTCATCCAGGATGTATGCCATATGATGGTTGGCATGTCCTGGTGTATCAAGAGCCCGAAAAGTGTAACTGCCAATCTGGATTTCCATCCCATTTTCCAGAATTACCAGCTGTTCTTCTGGCACCGGGAGAAAATCTCCCCAAAGCAGATCCATCTTATCTTGATAGATCCTTGTTGCGCTGGCCAATAACCTGGAGGGATCCAGCATATGAGGTGCGCCCCGTTGGTGGACATACACTCTAGCACCAGATTGTTCTGCCAACCAGCCTGCTGCTCCGGCATGGTCGAGATGGATATGGGTCAGCAGTACATGGGTAATATCCTTAACCGAATATCCATGTTCTTGAAGGTTCTTAATTAATTCATCCTGGGTCGATCCAGGACCGCTTTCGATTAAAACCAGACCTTCTTTATGAGGAATCAGATAACTGGCAATCGCATTAGGACAGTTCTGGAATTTCAGATCGAGTGTAATGATGTTTGGGTGATCGGTCATATGCCTATTCCTGATTTAACCATTGATAACCTATTCTAACATTGATTGAAATGGATGCATCCATTTCTGAAAACTCTAACCGATCTTAATAAAAATAATACCCGGAATAGATATACGCAGGAATTAAGATATTGCATAGAGATACCAATGTCTTAACAAAATTGTTAGGTCGGAAAGTTTAAGCTTAAAACGTTTTCCTGTGGGTTGCTATATCAGAACGGGTATGCTAGAATACGACCACTCAACCAAATATATAAGGGAATATAGTTCTTCTACCCGCATATATGGGGGTATTTTCTAGGAAATGAATCGGGCAGCTGATTGAGTAAATTTGTCTTTATTTTCACGTGCAGGAGTCTTTTTGATGGAAAAAAACGTCGATCCCAAAGAACAGATTAGCGTCGTTAATCCTATTCCACCGCTGCCCAAAGGCCTGGCGGAAGTAAATTTAACAGAAAATGCTCTTGAAGTTTTCAAACGACGTTATATCCGTAAAGGTGCTGACGGCGAACTGGCTGAAAGTAAAGAAGAGACCTTCTGGCGCGTGGCATATAATGTTGCAGCTGAAGAAGAGCAATGGGGCGGGGATGTTGATAATGTTGCCCGTGAATTCTATCAACTGCTGGCAAGTAAACGATTTTTACCCAATTCACCAACCTTTACCGGAGCGGGCACACCACTGGGTCAATTGGCGGCTTGTTTTGTACTTCCCATCAGCGATGATATGGGAAAGTGGAGCGACGGAATCTTCCAAACGTTAAGGGATGCAGCTTTGATCCAGCAGACTGGCGGTGGGAACGGGTTCTCTTTTTCGCGATTGCGCCCGACGAAGTCATTAATCAAAGCTTCATCAGGCCACGCCACCGGGCCGGTTGGATTTTTGAAGGTTTATGATAAAGCTTTTGGAGAGATCGCCCAGGGAGGAACTCGTCGGGGAGCAAATATGGCTGTCCTGCGGGTGGATCATCCTGATATTGAATCCTTCATCACCTGCAAAACTGATGAAACCGCGATCACCAATTTTAATATATCTGTGGGTATTACCGATGCCTTCATGGAAGCAGTGATTAATGATGACACCTGGGAACTGCGCTTCCCGGATGTAAAAGACCCGGCCTATCGTAATTTTAACGGAACTTTGGAGCAAGCTGAAGCCGCAGGTATCTCGATCACGGTTTACGATACAATTCGAGCTCGTGATCTATTTAACAAAATCGTTTTTCACGCCCATCACAATGGTGAACCCGGATTATTATTTCTGGACCACGCTAACCGATACAATCCCATCCCACACTTGTATGATCTAGAAGCTACTAATCCTTGTGGCGAGCAGTATCTTGGTCCTTATGAAAACTGCTGCCTAGGATCCATAAACCTCAGCCAGCATGCAGATGATGATGGAAAACCAGATTGGGAGGCGCTGCGAAAAAGTATTGAAACAGCGACTCAGTTCCTAGATGATGTCGTTGATGCAAACGCTTATGTTCCGTCGGTCCCTCAATTAAAAGAAGCAGCCATGCGGGCCAGACGGATCGGATTGGGCATTATGGGTTTGGCTGATTTAATGTACAAGGCAGGTGTCCGGTACGGTTCTACAGCCGGACAAGAATTTTCTGCCCAGATCATGGAATTCATCCGTTTTCATGCTATGTTAACCAGTATTGGTCTGGCGAAAAAGCGGGGACCATTCCCTGCTATTGAAGGCAGCCGTTATGATCCCAAGAATCCGACCTGGGAAGTTCCACAATCCATCATCAGCTATCAAAACGATTGGGGCAGGCCTGACCTGGATTGGGAGAAAATTGTCAAAGGTATTAGAACCCATGGTATCCGAAATGCGGCGCAGACTACTGTAGCACCCACCGGGACCATTGCGACTGTATCGGGTTGTGAAGGATATGGATGTGAACCAGCTTTTGCGTTGGCGTATACTCGCCATGTGGTTGAAAGCGATGGGGAAATAGACCTTATCTATACAAGTCCATTATTTAATCGAGCCCTTGAAGAGTCCAATTTACCTTCCTCCAAGAAAGATGAGATCATCACCACCATATTAGAAACCGGTACTTGTCAGGGAATTGATTCTTTACCACAAGAGATTGCCAACACTTTTGTTGTATCGGGTGATATCAGTGCAGAGGAACACGTTCGGGTCCAGGCAGCTCTCCAGGCATTTGTTGATAACAGCATCTCGAAAACAATTAATTTCCCGTCCTCAGCTCAACCAGAAGACATTTCACAGGCCTATATCCTGGCCTGGGAAACTGGCTGCAAAGGAATCACCGTTTATGTGACGGGATCGAGGGATAAGGTAGTTCTGGAGACGGGTACGGTTGATGAAGAACCAGTAGTCCAGGAAGTGCAGGCACAACTACAGAAGTGGCAAGCTGCGAAGAAACCCAGGCCCCGTCATCTGGAAGGGTACACATACAGCATCCAAACTCCTCTAGGGAAGACCTATGTAACCATCAATGAAAATGGAGACAGCCAGCCTTTTGAGGTTTTTATTAACACAGCAAAAGCAGGATCTGATACGGCGGCTGTATCAGAAGCCATTGGCCGATCTTTGTCCTATATTCTCAGGATGTCCTCACCCATTCCACCCCGACAGCGGTTGGAAGAGGTTTACCAGCAGTTCGCCGGCATTGGCGGCCGCCGCCCAACAGGTTTTGGTCCGAATCGGGTCAGATCTCTGCCAGATGGAATTGCTCAGGCCCTCCAGGAATACCTGGAGAATACTGGCTGGCAATTCCAGGAATTAACTTCAGAAGAGATCGAGACAATCGAAGAGATCAGGCAACCTGGAAGTTGGTTGGAGGTTGGGGATCTTTGTCCTGAATGTGGGCAGGCGGCACTGGTGAATGAGGAAGGCTGCCGGAAATGTTATTCCTGCGGTTATAGTGAATGTTGATCTGATTCCCGCCGTATTTCTAAAATCTGACTTCCAATCATCCCCCGGAACAAGTCCTAGGGAGGAATTATATGACCACCCCGACTATTGAATTAATCAATCAACATCGGTCTGTCAGGAGCTATAAACCAGACCCGGTACCGGATGATTGGATAGAACTGATCATTGCTGCAGCCCAGCATACATCAAGCTCCTCGAATTTACAGACCTATAGTGTAATAGTCACCACAAGCCCTGAAAAAAAAGCCAAGGTCCAGGATATCAGCGGCGGGCAGGAGCATATTTTTCAGGCCCCAGTGTTTTTATTATGGTGTGCGGATTTCAGCCGACTAAAAAGAGTTTGTGAACACCAGGGGTATGATATTGAGGCTGGGTATATGGAGAATTTTATGGTCGGCACTGTAGATGCGGCCATCACGATGCAATCTGCGGCCCTGGCAGCTGAATCCCTGGGACTGGGGTTTTGTTATATTGGGGCTCTGCGCAACGATCCGGAGGGAATTAGGGATATTTTCAATCTGCCGGAATTGGTTTTTCCGGTTTGTGGAATGACGCTGGGATGGGCAAAGGAACAGCCCATGATCAAACCGAGGCTTCCGCTCCATGCGGTATTTCACCGGGAAACTTATCAACAGGATGATCTGGATTATTTGCTGGAGTACGATCAGGTTATGATCGAAACTGGAATTTACGGCGGACGTCAGGTAGATCGAGAGGATCGGGATCCTGAGGATTATGGGTGGATGGAACATTCTGCCAGAAGAACTAATAAACCATCAAGGCCAAATCTTCGCCAGGCGATCATTAAATCTGGATTCCAAATAAAATAGGATAGTTCTCTGGGATAAAGTTTCTAGCTAGAAATTGATCAGGAGTAAAAAATGGGTGCTGAGGAAAAAAGACCTACCTGGAATGAATACTTCATGAATATTGCCCTTGAGGTAGCTAAGAGAAGCACCTGCGAGAGAGCGCAGGTTGGGGCTGTGATCGTCCGCGATAAACGCATTTTAACTACTGGTTACAATGGAAGTCCCCGCGGATTGCCGCACTGTACTGAGGTGGGGTGCTTAATGGATAATGGACATTGTGTCCGCACCCTGCACGCCGAGCAAAATGCAATCATACAGGCAGCACTCCATGGCGTGATCACTGAGGGGGCGACTATTTACGTGACTCACCAGCCATGTTTTAATTGCGCTAAATCGATTATCAATGCAGGTATATCTGAGATAGTTTATGACAAAGAATATAAGGATGATCGTTCGCTGGAATTTCTAAACCAGGCTGGGGTGAAGATCACGGCGCTTCATTAGATAAATTACTGAAACACCTACAATGCGGGATTCCCAAAGTCTTTGAAAAATTTAGACCCAGGATCCCGCATCTTTATTTAATCCGGCTGAATGTTCTGGTTATTCATCCTATTTAGGGAAGTAAATCTGAATAGCGATCTTCCAATCGTTCATTGTATTCCTCGTAATCCGGAGCAATGCGTTCATATTCGCTGTCCAGCAGGGGAGAAGATATGATGAAATCAGCAGAACAGCGATTCATCGCAACCGGGATATTCCATACCACTGAAAGCCGCAGTAAGGCTCTAATATCGGGATCGTGAGGCTGGGCTTCAAGCGGATCCCAGAAAAAGATCAACACATCAATTTCCCCTTCGGCAATTTTAGCCCCGATCTGTAAATCTCCACCCAGAGGTCCGCTTTGCATGCGTTTGATTGGAATATGCAATTCTTCTGACAGCAATCTGCCTGTAGTACCAGTAGCATAAAGGATGTGCTTAGATAATTTCTCCTGGTTGAATTTTGTCCAGGCCAGAAGGTCATCCTTTTTATGATCATGAGCAATCAGCGCTATTTTTTTCTGTTCGAATAAAGCTTCTTTCTCGTTTTCCATTTTGCCCTTCCCGGGTTTTTGTGATCGATATAATCTATTTAACCATATCTAAGGAAAACGAGAATTTATGGGATTGGAGTTTACCTGGAACCGTAAGGGGAATACTATAATTTCAACTAAAATTCATGTAGCATGAAACAGGATGCGGGAAATCCACTAGTTCTATCTGCTATTTTTTAGATGGTTTATTTAGTTGCTAAAACCATCTATAATATATTCACGAAAACACAACTGGTGATTATTATGGAAGACCTTGAAAAGAAAATAAAAATACTCGCCAACGACCTGGTCTTTGAATTGAATAAATCGCTCGGTTTCCGGAAAAACGGCTTGATCCAGCCAATCTTGAAACCCCTGGTGTGGGGGCCGATGTTCCGATTCTCCGAGTTGGCGACGGTCTTTGAC
>Ga0307419_10001943_pt1 | contig 10555 bp, 10 predicted proteins | sample SalMarWE160230MG_2_FD_202512 | JGI IMG/M metagenome (GOLD analysis project Ga0307419, IMG submission 202512) | Salt marsh sediment microbial communities from the Plum Island Ecosystem LTER, Massachusetts, United States - WE1602-30 | ecosystem: Environmental > Aquatic > Marine > Intertidal zone... | reverse complement strand
ATATTAGGATCGAGACAGAATAGAGAATGTCTCGGGAGGTAATGGCTTGTTTTTATTCTGGAAAAGAAATATCCCCTTGACGAACGCTTTCTTAGATGCAGTTCTGGTGCAATTGTGGTGCAACAAGGGTGGAAAGGATGGAAATTATGCACGTAATGGACGGTTTGCTGTCAACTCCATCGAGGGGATGGACTCAGATTTCCACCATAAACAGGATGGACACTCCCAACATAAAATTCGAAGTCAGACAGCCCGTCCAGAGCGAAGTGAAGGATTTATCCAGAGCGCAGCGAAGGACCCCCAATGAGCTACGGGTGCGTGTGTGAAATATTATACCGCAGGTATATTTTTCGTCAATTTCAGGCACCAAATATTCAGTTTTCCGATTGGGAAATGAATTTATTCTGGACGATCTAGGCTGACGTAGGATTCGCGGTGCAATCCTGGTGCAACCAGCTCTTTCGGAAAAATCAGACCGGTCGGTAGAGAGACCGGAGTTGTGATCTCATCCATCAGGGCAGCGGCTTTTTCCTGGGTACCAGAGACCATATGCGTGTAGGTATCAAGCGTGGCGCTAGCTCTGGTATGGCCAAGGCGCAGGGAGACAGTCAGCATATCGATCCCATTGGCCAGTATGTGAGTGGCAGCTGTGAGGCGCAGGTCGTGGAAGCGCATGTCTGGAAGTCAAGGGGATTTTCTACTTCACGATCTTTGGCCAAGTCACATCAAAAATATTGTTGCATGCTCCGGTCTGGCAGCGAGAAGATTGTTGTGAACACGTGCGGCTGCTGTTCCTGGATTGACATTCTCCATCTCTTATGAGATTTATATAACAGCCACAACCAGCCATGCACAACAACCTGCTGGTACAAGGTGTGTGTTGCCTGTGAATTTGCCCATTCACACGCGGTTGGTAGGGGAGTAGGGCAAATGATCTGCCTGCCCAACCATTGGCTGTCTCTGGATTTCTGTTTCTAGATTTGCTAGAGTCAAACAAATGAAATATGAACGTATGCAACTTCCTCCAATGGGGGACAACCTGCTGGATGCAGGGAGCCGAAAGAAGCTGCCTGATTTGTACGGTGGGGAGGAGTGCGGCTTGGAGGCCAAAGCATTGGTCAAGTACTTTACACCGAACAGCGACTGGAGTTGGTATGCCAGCGAATTCGATGGCGAGGACATCTTCTTCGGTTTGGTTTCTGGAATCGAGGTTGAATTGGGCTACTTTTCACTAGCTGACCTGAAAGCCGCTAAAGGGCCGTTGGGCTTGCCGATTGAGCGTGATCTGTATTTCGAACCAAAGAAACTGAAGGAATTGATGACATTGCACAAAAAATGATCACGCGTTTACATTTATATACACTCCCACCCCCGAATCTCTTTTCGGGTGTTTTTAGTGAGACTATAGGACGCGAGGGAGATTTCTTTTTGTCTGACAAAATTACTTATAGTGATAGGTGATTATTCCTCTGTCTGGATTCCATGTCTTAAAAGAAATATTGGGCGCCAGAATCGAAAGCCTTCCCCAAGCATTTCACTTGAGGAAGGCTTTACCAACATTACCGTTGTTTATACGCCCAATATCTCCGCCACCTTATGGAAGCTTGGTTTTAGCGCAGGATACAAACCCCGGTACTCTGGATACAGTTTGTTGTAGAATTCAACGGATTCACCAGGGGATGTGCTTCCCGAGATCTGAATAGTCTTCTCGCAAGCCTCTTCCACACTGGAGAACACGCCAGCGCCAGTTGCAGCCAGGAGCGCTGCCCCATAAGCTGCTCCCTCCTCAGAACTGACCGTAACCAATTCGGCGCCAAGCACATCCGCTAAAATCTGCCGCCAAAGTGTGCTCTTTGCACCCCCACCAGTAGCTCGTACTTGAGTAACATTTGCCAGACCAGCTTCTTTCATTAGCTCAAAGCTATCACGAAGACCAAAAGATACACCTTCCAGCACTGCGCGTGTCAAATGTTGTAGGGTGTGCCGGACTGTCAATCCAACAAAGGCCCCTCTCGCTAATGGGTCGGGGTGCGGTGTGCGCTCGCCAGTGAGATAGGGCAAGAATAACAAACCATCGGCACCAGCAGGAATATCTCCAGCCTGCTGAACGAATTCACCAAAATCCTTCCCCGGTGCAAATGTATCCCGATGCCAGCGTAAACTTCCAGCTGCTGAAAGCATTACTCCCATCAAATGCCATTTGCCTGGCACAGCGTGACAGAAAGCATGTAAACGTCCTTCTGGCTCGATTGCTGGGGTATCCGTTGCAGCAAATATCACTCCAGAAGTACCAAGACTAAGCGATACAATTCCCTCTTGTACTGCACCAGTACCAACTGCCGCAGCAGCTTGATCACCCCCTCCACCCATCACCGGGATGCCTTCCTTTAAACCGGTTGCCTCCGCAGCCTGTTTTGATACCGTTCCGGTGATCTCGGTGCCTTCAAAGGTCTTGGGCATCCACGTCGGGTCGATTTCTAGGACTTCGAGCATTTCAGGCGACCAGGTGCGTTTACGGACATCAAACAGGAGCGTTCCAGCCCCACCAGCGCGATCACAAGCATATTCATTGGTTAATTTATAGCGCACGTAATCTTTTGGAAGCAATATTTGGGCAATTTTTGCATAAGTCTCTGGTTCTTCTTGCTGCACCCACAAGATCTTTGGAGCAGTGAAACCAGTCAAGGCATCGTTGCCAGTGATCTGGATCAACTTCTTCTTGCCTAAACGATCACGAATATCATCACACTGTTGGCCGGTCCGCTGGTCATTCCAGAGTAAAGCCGGGCGCAATACTTCTCCATCTTTATCCAAGAAGACCGAGCCATGCATCTGTCCAGTCAGGCCAATCCCTTTGACCTCATCACCTTTTACACCAGCTTTTGAGAGCACTTGTTTGATGCTTTCTATTGTGCCATCCCACCACAGTTGCGGGTCTTGTTCGCTCCAGAGGGGATGAGGAGTTAGATAAGAATACTCTGATGAAGCCACTGCTACTACTTTGCCGCTTGCATCCATCAACAATGCTTTGGTTGCGGTTGTAGAGCTATCGATTCCAATGAAGTAACTCATTTTTGCACCTCCTTCTAATCAGCTTCGGTCAATGCAATTAATTCCGCAATATCTTCAGGCCATTCAACATCTGCGAATACTTCCCATATTTCCTTATGGCTGACGGTGTCTCCTGGTTGGATATTGCTAATTGGTCCAAGGGTTTCTAGCTCCAGGAATTCAGAATTGCAATAACACTCACTGGAACTGCCAAAGTCATAGTAATTCAACGTTTCAGTGTAAGGGGCGCGTTTGACGAATAATGTTTTTTCTCGCCAATAGGCTGTCCATCCACATGGATTGGGGAAACCAAGCTTCAGCGCGCCATCTTTCATTTCAGCCTTTACGAAAACGAACTCATTGTCCCATGTGATATATGGGCTTTTGATATCAGTATATTGCCATAGAGTTAACACTCTGTTTGGTAAGGTGGGATTATCCGCTGTCAAGCCTGTGAACTGCGGCAAAATAGCTACTCCGCCAGGTTTAAACTGGGTGATCGCCCAGGGAGCACAGGTCACTGGCCAGACACCCAGATTGATCAATAAGTGCTCAATTTCAACTTGGTTGGTATTCAAATGGATCTTAAGCTTTTTCTGGATGCCTGTTTCCAGCTCAACATGCTGTGTGACCAAAACACCTTGATCAATAGGCTCAATCTCAACAGGTTGATCATCTGGCAAATAAGTGCGGCTGGGGCTTTCTGGTGAGTGCCACAAGCGATGCCCACCATAAAAATGGTAATCTCCTTTGCCTGGACACTCCAAGGTGAAGTTAGGCAACTCCGCGAATATGTTTTCGCCTCCCTCAACTCGCAGTGAGATTACCCTCGGTCCAACTGATTGGGTCACGAGTAGGGATATAACCTCATTCGCCAATTCAATACACTTGAAGCCGGAAAAATCAACTGTTTTCATAAAAATCAAGAGGGACAGGATCATCCTGTCCCTCTTCCATTAGCGTGTGCCCAACAGAAGGTCAACGGTGAGTTGATCAAGTTTTTCGTACTTCAGACCTCGCCGCCCCAAAGCCGGGCGATCAAATGCTTGAGCTTTCAATGCCTTAGCCTTATCCTTGGAATAAGCGCCAAAGTATTTATCCATTGAGCCGTCATCAGCATTGATCTCTTCCAACATGGCCTGGATTTCTTTATCAGCATTGAATTGTGCCGCTTTCTCTTTCAAGATCAAATAGGTGCGCATGCAGCCGCGCGCAAAGTCTTTAACGCCTTCATAATCTTCGCTGCGGTAGGCATGAGCATCAAAATGGCGGTTTCCATCATACCCATAATCTTCTAGCAATTTGACCAAGAAAAAAGCGCTCTTGAGGTTTACAGCGCCGAAGCGGAAATCCTGGTCGTAGCGGCCGAAGGCTTGGTCGTTGAGGTCGATATGGAATAACTTGCCGGCTTCTATTGCTTGAGCAACTGCATGGGTGAAGTTCAGGCCAGCCATGTGCTCATGGGCCATTTCCGGGTTAACACCGACCATCTCGGGATGGTCGAGGGTTTCGATAAAAGCTAGCATGTGTCCGGTGGTCGAGTTGTAAATATCACCGCGCGGTTCGTTTGGTTTCGCCTCCAGGGCAAATTTAAGATCATAACCGTGATCAAGGACATACTCGCACAAGAAGTTCATCGCTTCGCGTGTGCGCTTAATCGCCGTGACCGGGTCTTTGCCTGCATCCGTCTCAGTGCCTTCGCGCCCGCCCCAGAACACATAGATCTTGGCGCCAAGTTCAACACCGAGGTCGATGGCGTTCATCGTCTTCTGCAGGGCGTAAGCGCGTACCTGAGGGTCATTGGAAGTGAAAGCGCCATCTTTGAAAGCCGGATCACCGAACAGATTGGTAGTGGCCATTGGCACCACGATGCCGGTCTCAGCCAATGCTTTTTTGAAGTCCGCCACAATCTTGTCTTGTTCTGCTGCTGTAGCATCGATTGGCACCAGGTCGTTGTCGTGGAAATTGACACCATACGCGCCAACTTCAGCCAGCAGATGGACTAAATCCACCGGGCTTAATTTTTCTCTTACTGGGGTCGCTGCAAAAGGGTCCAACCCCACATTGCCAACCGTCCACAGGCCGAAGGTGAATTTATGTTCAGGTTTGGGTTCGTAAAGATTTGTCATTATTAACTCCTTTTATAAATACAAGAAAAAATAAATTTAGGAAGAAAACTCGGGTTATCTCCAAATGCTATCTAATACGAGTGCTGGAGCCCCAACAACACAGGCTTCTGTCCCATGTTTGGATTCCACAATTTTTAAATCTTGCTGCGACAGTTTCAGGGAATAACTTGATACAACATCTTTAACTATGGGAACAAGGATGGACGAAGCATTATTTAGCGCTCCTCCCAAGACAACAATTTCAGGGTTCATCAAATTGATTACACCAGAAACCAGAATGCCTAAATTGAATCCCACATTCTCTAGTGCTGATAGGCAGATTTTATCCCCTTCCAAACCAGCCTCAGCAACTAGTTCAAAGGTTATTTTTCACCTCCTTGAATGCGTGTGGTGTAGAGAGAAAATGAAGAGAAGTTGCTGCAAAATAGAGTAGACATGATTATCGTTGTTACTATGTTTGGTTGGACAACATACAAAGTAATATCATCCGAGCAAATTTTTCCACAAATGTTAAGTATTACCACCAAACCTTACAGGGCAATCGCGTATGGATTAGGTTTTGGTGTGCAATCCCTAAAATGCGCATGAAAACTTACCCGAGGTGGGGCATAAACCCATAAGTATGCAAGTTTCTTAAGAAAAGTGGAGCGTAAATTTTCAAATGCGATTGCCTTGCCAAACCTGACATTTTTCATACACTTACCGAAATTTGCTTATTTATCAACAGTCTTTTAAGAATTCTCTCCATCAAACAGCTTTGAAACCATTTATTCCCTTATATGAACAGTCTTTTTTGCATACCTAAATTAATCTTCGAGCGTTTCCATCAGATTAGTATTGACCTACATGTGCTGATTGATATACCGAGCAATCGTCCGGACCGGTGCTATCCAGATCGTGCGCTGCTGAGCCAACCAATTAATAAAACTAATGTGTACATCTTGGTTTAAATATAAATCATGTGTTCCTGCACCAATGCCATGGATCATCAAAACCGCCCAGCCGCCATTTGCCCGAGCCTGTTCAACAAAATGCATTAGCTCCTCCAGGGAGCATTGATCGGCTTGGATACAGCCAATATTGAATGGATCAGGGCTATTCGCTGGTAGGACGATCTGATTTGTTAGTTCCCCGCGCGCTGCAACAAACAAATCCGCTAGCAGTGGTTCAAGCGATTCTTCCGTTCCGCCACTGCCGATCTTAAGATCACAGCAGGTGCTGGCGTAGCTGCGATCTGTTCGGTCATCTAATAAGTGCAGCACCAGATTGGCGACTTCAAGTTCGGAACGCATGTGTGCAAGCGTGTAGCTGCCCAGGTCATAGCGATCGTCTAACCAGGGGTAGGGATCTGGGCTTGTCTGATAGCAGGGATGGAAGACCGTATGGTTGCCGAGTTCGTGTCCAGCCCGCGCAAGTTTCCGCCAATGCTTAGGATGCAGGCGCAGGTCACTCTGGATCATTGGATAGAAGGTGGCAAGCAAACCGTGATGGCGTAAAAGCGGGTCTACTACCTCGTGATGAACAGGGAGACCATCATCGTATGTGAGAGAAACAGCACCTTGGAATTGGTCAGGCCAAACAAATCCATGATCCATCTTTTTCTATTCTCTTTTACCCATTTTCGATGAGTTCTTACTCCGGCGCTGGTCAGGCCACAGTCACTGGACAGACGAATACACGTTCCTTTACCGGTATCTTTTTATCGCCAACGATCACAAATTCACCGCTCAGGCGGATATCCTCGGACGAACTGCCCAGCATAACCTTGATCGTGCCGGCTTCAATAATCAAGTCCAAATCCATATCATAAAAAGCGAGCTGATCCACAGGCAGGTGAAAAGTGATTTTTTTCGTTTCACCCGGTTCCATCATCATCCGTTGATAACCTTTCAACTCTTTGATCGGGCGGGGAATGGAGGCAACCTCATCGTGGATATAAAGTTGGACAATTTCCTCTCCTGCAACATTTCCAACATTTTCTATGGTGAGCGAAATATCCACACTCTCGTCACTATTAACCTCTTTTTGTTTAACTGACAAATCACTGTATTCGAACGACGTGTAACTTAATCCGTGACCAAACGGATATAAGGGTGTGACTTTCTCGGAAACGTAATCACCGTACCAATGCGACCTTGTTCCTGCTGGCTTGGCATTATAGTAAATCGGGAGTTGTCCCACCGATCTTGGAAAAGTAATCGGTAATTTCCCTCCAGGATTTACATCGCCGAACAAAATATCCGCAATCGCAGCACCGCCCTCCTCGCCCGGCAGCCAAGCTTCAAGGATAGCATTGGCATTTTCTGACAGCATCGATAAATCATATGGACGCCCTGTTATCAATACAACAACAATAGGTTTCCTTGTTGCAAAGAGCGCTTTGGCTAAATCTTCTTGCATGCCTGGTAATTTCAAATCCGAGCTATCGCGAGTTTCTCCAGTCGTACAATCGAGCGTCAACCCGGATTTATCACCAAGTACCAGGATAACAGCATCCGCTTGTTCGGCGATTTTCACTGCTTTGTCAATTCCGGCTTTGTCGTCACTGAGGTTATCACAACCTTTTGTATATAGAATGTTTGTTCCAGGAGAAGCAACCGACCGGATGCCGTCCAGCACTGTTGTGATCTTGATCTGGTACGGGGCAAGTTCATTGAGATCGCCATGGACAAATGCGGAATTTTCAAGCTTCTTCCATTGCATAAACTCGCTCATCGCCGCGTAGGAATAATCGCCGAGTTGATTGCGTCCATCGTGCCCATTAGGGCCAATAACCGCGAGGGTTTTAAGGGATTTATGCAAGGGCAATACGCCATCGTTCTTTAACAAGACCATGCTCTTGCAAGCAATTTCGCGAGCAATCATACGTTGTTTGGGTGTTTCGAAAACTCCCAACACTTTGCTCTCATCCACAAATGGATTGTCAAACAAACCAAGCTCAAATTTCTTTTTCAAAAGTCTTTGAACAGCCAGGTCGACAAGTTCGATATTAATATCTCCATTTTCGAGCGCAGACTTAAGTGGTTCACCATAACAAACCGTATTCGGCAGTTCCACATCAATGCCTGCATTCAGTGCCAAACTGGCTGCACCTGCAGGATCAGCAGCAATATGATGAAAATTATTGAGCATAATGATGGCTTCGTAATCTGACACCATCAGACCGTCAAATCCCAGTTGATCACGAAGCAAATCTGTCAAAATACGTCGCGAGGCCGCCACCACTTCCCCATCCAATTCAGGGTAAGAGTTCATGATGGAAGCGAGCTTCGCATCCCGAATAACTGCCTGGAACGGGGCAAGATAAATGTCATAGATTTCACGCATCCCAACATGAACAGGTGCGCAATTCAGTCCACCTTGTGAGAGACTGTGACCGATAAAATGCTTGCCAGTTGCCATAACTCCCTCAGTTAGATTCTCTGATTGCAAGCCTTTGATATATGCCACGCCAAAGTGGCTGATAAGTGTTGGGTCTTCGCCGAAGGTCTCCTCCACACGCCCCCAGCGCGGGTCACGTGCAACGTCCAGTACAGGTGCAAGCCCTTGTCGTGCACCGATAGCAAGCAATTGTTTACGAATTGCTGTCGTCATCGTCTCTGCTAGTTCGGGTTGGAATGTGCTGGCAAGTCCCAGCATTTGCGGGTATGTCGTGCCGCCAAGCATCAAAGCGCCTGAGCAACATTCCTCATGAATAATGGCTGGAATGCCAAGCCGCGTTCGCTCCTTGAGAAATTTCTGAAATCTATTGGCTGCTTTAGCCGCTTGCGCAGGCTGAAGTGTAGATGCCCCCGCCAAACGTGTGATCTGGCCAATGCCATGGTTGAATTTGTCTGCTACTTTTTCCCAATCTATCTTGCCATTGATCTGCAAATCGAACATCCAATAGGAACCAATCTGAGCAAGCTTTTCATCCAGAGTCATTTGAGATACTAATTTATTTGCACGTTTTTCGACGGTTTCCATTAAGCGGGTTTCCTTTTAAGAATATAATTAGTTTCAGGCTTCACCTTGGACAAGGGAAATATTTTATCCATTAGTCCTAGCCTTTGATCGCTCCCGCAGTGAGTCCGGAAACGATTTGCCGCTCTGCAAAAATGTAAAAGATGATAGTTGGTATTGAAGACAAAGCCACAAAAGCTGAGACCAGAGCCAAATCCTGTCCCCATTGCCCTTGGAATTGCATGGTGCCCAATGGAAGCGTCCAGAGTTCATCGCTGTTCAATACCACAAGCGGTACAAGCAAATCATTCCAACTGACGATCATTGTCAGCGCCGCGACAGCTGCGAGTGCAGGTTTTGCCAGGGGGAGTAGGATACGCCAAAAGAAATCAAAATTATTGCAACCGTCGATGTACGAAGCATCTTGCAATTCAGTTGGAATGGCAGTGAAGAACCCACGCAAGATCAAAATGTTGCCCGATATGTTGTAAGCGACCTGCACCAAAATGACACCCACGAGGCTGTCAATTAAGGGTACACCCATCTCATTCAATTGACGTAGCACGAAATAAACAGGCAAAATCGCAACATTGATGGGAAACATCAAACCCAAAGTGAACAAGTTAAACAACCAATTTTTACCGCGGAATTCAAGGCGTGCAAAAACAAAAGCAGCCAAGCCACAAATAAAAACCACGCCAGCAGTAGTGGCGATCATTAGAATGGTACTGTTCCGTAACAAGCGCCAAAACGAGGGTGTGCTCAATATCCCTACAAGATTCTCCCAATGCGGTGGGTTAGGGATGGTATATGGATGTGAATACATCTCGCCGGTTGTTTTGAGACTCCCAAAAATCAGGATCACAAGCGGTACAAAAATTACCGCTGCAACGATGATAAAAATGAAATACTGCACGATCCTTACAAGGATTTTCTTCATCCAGCGCGGGAGCGCACGAGTTTTTGGCATGAATGTATCCTTTCTAAAGCCCGGTCAAGTAATCGGGTTGGTTTGTCAAACGCCGGTAGAGCAAAGAAAAGATCAGGCATAGAATGAACATGTAGATCGCTACCGCAGAACCATAACCTAGTTGGAATCTCACAAAGCCGAAGCGATACATGTACGTTGCAAGAGTCTCGCTTGCATTAACTGGACCTCCCTTGGTCATGATCCACACCATGATGAACTGCTGGATCGAGCCAAGCACAGACAAATAAACTGATGTGCGGATCGTGCTGCCCAACAGAGGCAGCGTGTTGTAAAAGAAAATCTGAATGCTGTTAGCACCATCGATGCGGGCAGCTTCTTCAAGCTCTGGAGGTATATTTTGTAGACCCGCTAAATACAACAACATGTGAAAACCGAAGTATTTCCACGTCAGAGCAATGAAGACCGACAATAAAACAAGATTGGTATCACTCAGCCAACCAAT
>Ga0307419_10001939_pt1 | contig 10570 bp, 10 predicted proteins | sample SalMarWE160230MG_2_FD_202512 | JGI IMG/M metagenome (GOLD analysis project Ga0307419, IMG submission 202512) | Salt marsh sediment microbial communities from the Plum Island Ecosystem LTER, Massachusetts, United States - WE1602-30 | ecosystem: Environmental > Aquatic > Marine > Intertidal zone... | reverse complement strand
GGCCAACTCGCCCCTCAGAGGGAGTGCTCCGCGATGATCTCCTGCAGCCAGGTGTTGCCGGGATAGATCTCCTGAGCCTGGTCGATGTGCTTCCGGGCCATCGAAGCGTTTTTACTCTCCGCGTAGGAGATCCCCAGCCAGACATTGACCGAAAACCTGTCCAGAGGCTCGAGCCCTCCCGAGCGTTCGATTTCGTGAAGGATCTCCCGAGCGGTTCGTTCGCTTCCTCCCGCGATTGCCGGGGCATTCTTGTAGTACAGGGCGAGATTCAGCTTCGCCTTGATGTTGCCCGGATCCAGCCCCAGTGCTTTTTCCGCATACTCCCGTACCGCAGGGCCGTATTGCATCTTGTACATCATGCCGTTGTACATGAGCAGCTGGGCTTGGGTATCGGCCAGAAGCCGATAGCCGTCGCTGAACTCCCCGCAGCCCAACGCGCTTTCCGCCAGCTCAAAACTTTGGGTGAATCTTCGCTCCGCCTCTTTTGAACGGCCCTCTCCCTGCTCTACAAAACCGTACAGGTAGGAGGCTTGCGCCCGCCAGTAATCCCGCTCACAGGGTTCCTGTGACTCTGCAAAAGCCTCCAGGCTGCCGCCCAAGAGCTCTCGCAGTGCAGAGAGGGGCAGGGTTTCGTTGAACAAACCCACCGTGGCGCGCTCCAACAGCAGCTTCCCGTCTTCCAAGGCGTCGGCCGGCAGAGACGGGACTCCGACAAGGACCAACAATCCAAAAAATATCATCCGCAACTTCGACAGCGCGTGTTTGATCATTCTGTTTTCCTTTTTCAGGGTTGAAAATATGAAGAACAGGTTCAATGGTCAAGAAACGGAAACGGGCAGTTTTCTTGACCTCCGGGCACTCCGGAGGTAGCTTTACGAAAAAGAATGACGATTGCCGCACTTGCCGTTCTGACTCTCATTTGGCTCTTAGCCTTTCTGCTGCTCTGGAAAATTCCCTACCCCTCCCGGGGGAGCCTGCAGACAGAAGGGGACAAGACGCCGTCGGTATCCGTCATCATCCCGGCGCGAAACGAAGAACTGACCCTGCCTGCTGTGCTCGGATCCCTGAAACGGCAGATTACCGGGATCGGAGAAGTCATTGTTGTGAACGACCACTCCGAAGACGGGACGGCTGCAGTGGCGGCTCAGTACGGCGCGAAGGTGATCGAGGCCGCCCCCCTTCCGGCAGGCTGGTTGGGCAAACCCTGGGCCTGCTGGCAGGGAGCCCGGCAGGCAGGGGGGGACATATTCATCTTTCTCGACGCGGACACCAGCGTTGAGGCGGGGGGACTGCAGAAAATCCTGCACTCCTATCTGCGGCACGGCGGACTGCTTTCCATCTGGCCTTATCACCGGATGAAGCGCCTCTACGAACGGCTCTCGGCTCTTTTCAATATCATCATCATGGCCAGTATGGGCTCCTTCACCGTCCGAGGCAAAAAATCCCGCGACCTTGGCGCCTTCGGACCCTGTGTGGTCTGCTCCAGGGACGACTATTTGACGGTCGGGGGGCACGAGGCTGTGAAAGGGGCGATTTTGGAGGATGTAGCCCTTGGGCAGGCGTTTGACAGAGCCGGGCTAAGGCTTCACAACTACGGCGGCAAGGGAACGATCTCATTTCGGATGTACCCCGCCGGGATCGGATCTCTGATTACCGGATTTACCAAGGGAATGGCCTCGGGAGCTCAGGTGTCTGCTCCCAAAATCCTCATCCCGGTCATCTGCTGGGTCGCCGGAGGATTCGTGGTATCCTTCTGGCTGCTGATCCTGCTGCTCGGCTCAAACCTGCAGGCGGCCGCTCCCTGGATTGTCCTCCACGTTCTTTATATCCTGCAGATATACTGGATTCTATCCCGCATGGGCAACTACGGTTTCTACACCGCTGTACTGTATCCTCTCCCGTTTGTATTCTTTGCAGCGGTATTTGCCGTATCCCTGCTTCGAACCTTCTTCCTGCACGAGGTAAGCTGGAAGAATCGAAAGATCGATATCGAAAGGTGAAACAATGGGCAAAATAAGAGGTCCGATCGCAAGCATCATCATGAAACGTCTGGGGGGCAATCGCCTGCAGGTAAACACCGTAGATCAGAATCTGCCCGAGAAAACTCGGCGGGAACGATCGGTTGCCGTCATCGGAGGGGGCATCGCCGGCCTGGCGGCGGCGGCGGTGCTTGCCGAGCGGGGATTGCGGGTGACTCTGTATGAGAGCAACGACTATCTGGGCGGCAAGGTCGGATCCTGGCCGGTTCGGTTCAAAGACGGCTTCGACATCCAGGTCGAACACGGCTTTCATGCCTTCTTCAGACAGTACTACAATCTGCGGGGATTTCTGGGCCGGATCGGTTCCGGCAAATACCTCATCCCGATCGAAGATTACCTGATCTCCACTCTGGAACACGGGAACTACGGCTTCAAGGGGATCAAGACCACTCCGGCTCTGAACATGCTCTCCATGGCCAAACACAAGGTCTACAAGCTCGGAGACATGATGAAGAATCCCGAATCCCGGCGCCTTCTCGCCTTCCTCCAATACGATGCGGAAAAAACTTTCGCGAAGTTCGACAACCTGTCCTATCAGCAGTTCGCCGAACTGGCGGGACTTCCCCCCGAAATGCGGGTGATCTTCAGCACCTTCACCAGAGCCTTCTTCGCCGAGTCTCATCTGATGTCCATGGCGGAAATGATCAAGAGCTTCCACTTCTACTTTCTCTCCAATGATCTGGGTCTGATATACGATGTGCTCAGGGATGACTTCGAAACCACTTTTCTCGCCCCCGCCAGGAAATACCTGGAAAACCGGGGTGCGCGGATCAAAATGGGCAAACCGATAAAGCGGCTGCAGCGGCGGGGAGAAGGCTTTGCCGTGGGAAGGGAAGCATTCGACTACGCAGTCCTGGCCGCAGATGTGGTCGGCACCAGATCGATCGCTGAAAGCTCCGCCTTCTTCAAAGAGGAAAATCCGGACAGCTTCCGAAAACTCTCCGGCTTGAAAGCCTCCCAACGCTATTCGGTTCTGCGCCTCTGGATGGACCGGGCGCTGGAACAGGAGCTTCCCTTCTTCATCTTCACCGAACGGGTCAAACTGCTCGACTCGATTTCCCTATACCACAACCTGGAGGATTCTTCGGCAAAATGGGCCAAAAAGACGAGAGGCGGGGTATTCGAGCTGCACTCCTACGCCGTGCCGGATGATGTTCCCGGAAAAGCGGATATACGGAAGCACTTCATGGAGGAGCTGTACGCCTATCTTCCCGAGCTCAAAGCGGCAAAGGTCCTCTACGAGTACCATCAGCTGCGGGATGATTTCACGGCTTTTCACACGGGACTGTACGCCGGGCGGCCGACCTATGACCCGCAGATCAACAACCTCTATCTGGCCGGCGACTGGGTCAGGCTGCCCTATCCGGCGATGTTGATGGAGGCGGCGACTACCTCCGCTCTCCTGTCGGCCAATGCCGTTCTTAGAAGCGAGGGCTTGAGACCCGAGCCGGTGTTTTCGGTCCCGCTGAAGGGGTTATTCGCCGGGCGATAGAGAAATGGGCAATCTGATACGACAAGCCTTGATGGAAATCCATAACGGCAAGCAAGATAGAAAGTGGTACGACTACCTGCGGCAGCTCAGCCAGCTGCGCAGGGTAAGCCCTGGTCAGGTTCCGTTTTGAAGTGCCTTTAGCTCCATAGCATAGCCGTCCCGCACATGTTCCCTCATGGTTCCTTCGGCCTGGTCCGGAACGCCGGAGACAATACTCTGCACCAGGGTACGATGCCGCTGCGGGTTGTCGTGACGCCAATCGATATGATAGGCATTCGAGAGGATGACCGTGTGGAGGTTGTTTCTGTTGATCGATTGGATCAATTCCGGACATCGGGTGATGTTCACGATTTTTTCATGCAGCTTGTAGTGAAGGCTGGCCTTGTCCTGGCGGCTCATCCGGTCACTGACCAGCTCCCGATCGCATTCCTCGGCCATCTTCATGAGCTCCGTCTTTTCCTCCTCCGTCACGTTCTCGGCAGCCAACCGGGCGGCCATCCCTTCAAGGGCTTCCCGGACGATGTAGCGGCCGTATATTTTCTCCGGCGTGATTTCGACGACCATCGCGCCCCATTTCGGTTCGATCAGGATCAGACCGTCCTGTTCCAGAAACCGCAGGGCTTCCCGGACTGTAATCGTCGTGGTATCGAAGGTCTCAGCCAGCTTTCTCTGAGGCAAACGCTCCCCCGGCGCGTACTGCCCGGCAATGACGGCATTGCGAATCGCTTCATAGACCTTCTCATACTCGGTTCGGAAATCAGCCATCCGCCGCCCCTTGTCGTTGATACAAGAATTTTACTGCCAGGGAAGACAAAGCGATCCTCCTTACACGATTCGGGTCATATCCTGGTATCGCCCATCCAGAAATTTCTCGATGTTCTGCAGGATATTCTGCTGCACCCGAAAGTTTGCCTCCAGCGTGTTTGAAGCAACGTGGGGGGTGAGAATCACGTTGGGAAGCCGCCGAAGGTCCTTGTCCGCAGACACCGGAACGTAGGGTTCGCTTCGGAATACATCCAGCGCTGCAGCCTTGAGCCGTCCAGCTTTGAGGGCGTCGTAGAGAGCCTCTTCATCGATCAACGCCCCCCGGCTCGTGTTGATCAGATAAGCCGAGGACTTCAGAACAGCGAGCCGTTCGGCGTTGAAGAATCCGTGGGTCTGTTCCGTGGCAGGCAAGTGGATAGAGAGCACGTCAACGGCTTCAGCAAAGCTCTCATAGTCGGTCAGGCAGCCGGTCAGACCGTACCTGCCCATGAACTCCTGCTCGTCTGTTTCCTCCTGAACCAGCTGTTCGGTCATGCTGAGGCAGTCGAAAGCCAGAACCTGCATCCCCAGCCCGTGGGAGGCGATCCTCGCCACCTGCTTGCCGATCTTTCCGAAACCCGCCACTCCCAGAGTCTTGCCCGCGACCTCGCAGGTCGTAACCGGAGCGAAGCGGTTTTCTCGCACCGAGCGATCCAGGGCGGGGATTTCCCGCACCACGGCCAGCATCATGGCGATCGTGTGTTCTGCTACAGACAGATCCAGGGTACCCGGAGTGATCGTGGCCAGGATGTTCAGCTCCTTGCACCGCTCGAGATCGATGCCGTCGTAACCAACGCCGTGGCGGGCAATCAGAGCCGGTCCCTCCCCGGCGGACTCCTTCAAGGCCCGGTACAACCGGTCCCGATACTTGTACACCCCCAGTATCACGATGCGGGCCTTGTTTTCACTGACGCAGCGGGCAAGCACCTCTTCCTCCTCCGGGCAGCTGATCCACCGGTATTCGGATCCGTACTCGCAAAAGGTCTGCTCCCCCTTCACGAACTGCTCTTCGGTACAAACTACGACTTCCTTCACGGTCTTGTTCCTTTCTCATCCTGCTTTGAAACGAGTCCAGATCTCCTCGGCCTGCCGCCTGGAGTCGACCACGGGCAGAAGCGCCAGGGCCTGCCGGTCCAGCTTGCGGGCAACGAAATCCAGATCCTCAGGGGTAAGATCCCCCCAGATGATCAGCGGCTTGTGTTCGAGTATGCGCCGATAGTAGGGATACAGCTCCTCCGCCCCCGGTCCTCCGAAATCGATATGCAGTTCGACTGCGTCGAGCGGAGCGCGAATCAGGTGCTCCACCGGAATGTATGTGCTGGGATGAAGATGAATGACGCTTGAGTCGAAACTGCCCGCCATCTCATGGACTGCCGGAGCGACAAACTCCCCGAACAACTCGGGAGACATCAGCGCGGCGGCGTCCTCCTGCAGCCATACACCTTTTCCCGGAAGCCACACGGCGTAGTAGAACGATCCGGTTCCTCCATGAAAATCTGGTATTTCCTCCAGCTGAGATCGGGCGAAGGCGATCCAGAGATCCGTCAGCTTTCTGACGACCCGCTTCATCTCTCGGGGTCGATCCATCAGGGCATAGAGAAAATCGGGATTGCCGTACAGGGCGGCGAGCAGGTCCGAGATTCCCCGCATCAGGGTCGTGGCCAGGGGAAAACGTCCCCCGCTGTGCCGGCGCAGGGCGTGCAAAAACTCCAGGGCTTTCTGCACCCAGGGATCGTCCCCATCGAAAACCGGAATGTGCTGCGCATCCGGCGGATGCTCCGGCTTCTCACTTCTGGACGATCCGGTGGTGTGATCGGCAACCACGGGGCAGCCGGCCAGGGCTTCGACCCAGGGAATCCCCCAAAAGGCGGCGGCACTCCAGATGAAATCCCCTGCCGTTTCGTCGTGAAGCTGAAACAGACGCTCGTACTCCGGGAGAAACGCCTCCACATCGACGGCAGGGGGCGAGAGTTTCCCGTCGGGCAGAAAGGATTCGGTTCTGTAGCGCTTGAGTGGGTAGTAGGTCTCCCTGAAGAAGCCTACCAGGGGACCTTCGGTGTTGTTCATGGCGAAGAACCGTTTGAATCCCTGGATGCGTTCCTTAACGCTCAGCCGCTCCATTAGGATACTCCTCTTTCCCGGCCCTGCTTCTGCCACCCCGCCGGGGTGTGTCCGGTCTCCACCCTGGCGTCGAAATAGGCCGCCAAATTATCCAGCGGCAGGTTTCCGTGAATCCCGCCGGGGGTCGACATGACAAAGCCCGCAACCCCCCGGGTTCGCTCCCGCACCTCGAACACGTGCTCCCTGACCTGCTGTGCGGATCCGTGCATCAACACGCCCGTTTCGATCCCGCCGATCACTATCTTGTCCGCGAATACCTCCAGGATGCGATCGAAGTCCGTTGCGGGATTCTCCAGCATCACGCCGTCAACCCCCGACTCCCGCAGAGGCAGGAGGAACTCGCTCATGTTGCCGTCGGCAACGAAGATGATCTGCTTGCCCCGCTCCTTGGCCGGGAGCCAAAGGCACTCATAGCGGGGAAAGATGTACTTCTCGTACCAGGCCGGGGGAAACATCGGACCCTTGGCATCGGCCAGATCGTCGTGACAGAACACAAAGGGCGAATCGAGTTCCGCCAGTGTTTCGATCATCCCGAAGGACTTGGGAAACACGACCTGCAAGAACTTTTCTTCGAAACCCTCGGGATCCATGGCCGCGGCCATGAGAAACACCTCCCAGCCGAGGTACTCGACCCCCCACATGAACAGGGTCGTGTAGAGCATGTAGTAAAACAGCCCCACTTCTCCGAGCAGCCTGCTTTTCCGCCGGATCTCACCCGGATCCAGGCGGTGCGGGGAAGGCGTGCGGAGCTCTCCGTATATCGGATCCACGGAGTCCGCCTGCCAGAAATCCTCGACCGAGGCAAAGGGATACACGTGGCGGGCCACGGTGTTGTACACCCCCAGGTAGGCTTCCTTGTAGCCGCCCCCCACGTCCCGCACTTCTCCGAACTCCAGCGGGGGCGGGGCGTTGTCCTCCGGTACTCTGTTGATCAGATCGATACCCAGGGATCTGTAAGCCTCCAGATAGGCCCGGGGGGTTTGAGTATACGGATCCAATCCCGAAGCCAGGCGGATCAGACCGGGATGATTGAGGGTCTCCTTGGAAGGGTGCTTCCCGTCATTCTGCTGCTTCAGATCCGCCAAGGCCAGCACATCCTGTTTCACCGCTCCACCCTTCAACCGGAGATCTGTTTCAGCTCACCGGCCACCTTGCGGGCTGAGTTGCCGAGAAAGATCGTATCGATGCTGCAGGCTATGAAGTTGAACCCTTCTTCCAGCAGCGCTTTGGCTGCCTGCGCTTCGGGGCTTACCTCGTGTATGCCGATGGCCTTGCCGGCTTTGCCGGCCGCCTGGATTACCCGCTTTCTGGCCGCGGCCATGCGGGGATGGTCGAACTGGGCGACGATGCCCATGGAACCGGACAGGTCGTAGGGTCCCAGAAAAACGCCGTCCAGACCATCTACCGCTACGATCTCCTCGATCTTCTCCACGGCCCGATAGTGTTCGATCTGGGCCAGCACCAGCACCTGCTCATTGATGGAGTCGAAGTAATCCTTGAAGTTGTTTCCGTAGCCGCTGGCCCGACCAAGAGAAACACCCCGCACGCCGTCGGGGGGATACCTGGCCGCCTTGACCGCTGCCTGCGCCTCCGCGGCACTGTTGATCAGGGGAACTATGATACCCGCCGCACCGCAGTCCAGCACCCGTTTAATCACCGCCGCGTTGTTGTCCTCGATCCGCACGAAGGCTTCCGCCCCGTGAGACCGTATACCGGAAATCAGAACGGGCAGGGTTTCATAGGTGATCGAGGTATGCTCCATGTCCACGGTAATCCAGTCGAAGCCGGCATCTGCCATGATCTCGGCTGATGCCAGGTCCCCGATCATGATCCAGGACCCGAAGGTCGGGAGCCCCTCGCGTAGCTTCTTTTTTACCTTGTTCTCCACCAGCATATGCCTACCTATCCTTTCATTCCCGTCAGGGCGACCCCTTCGATTATTCTTCGTTGAAAAACCACGAACAACAGGATTACCGGGATCACAACCATCGTGGTCATGGCCATCAGCAACCCGTAGTCGACGAAGCGTTCGAAATCGATGAAGGTGGCCAGCATCACGGTGAGGGTCTTCTTCGTCTCTTCGGTCAGCATGATCAACGGCCAGAAAAGATCGTTCCAGGTCAAGAGGAATTTGAGGATTCCCAAAGCCGTGCACCCCGTAGCCACGACCGGGAAGACGATGCGCAGCAGGATCGTGAACTCCGAGGCCCCGTCGATCCGGGCGGCGCTGATCAGATCCTGGGGTACCCCCATGCAGTACTGGCGCATCAGAAAGATGCCGAAGTTGCTGATGGAGAAGGGGATGATCACGCCCCAGAGGGTGTCCACCAGCCGGATCTGAGAGGCCACGATGTACAGTGGGATGGCGATCGTAAAGGGCGGGATCATCAGGCCGGAGAGGATGAGGATGAAGATCACATTGAGGCCCACTACACGGTATTTGGCGAGGGCGTAGCCCACCATCGTGGAGAAGAAGATCGTGATCAGAGTTGTCATGCCCGATACAAACAGGCTGTTGTACAGCGTGCGGAAGTAGGGGACTTCCATGAAAACTTTCTGAAAGTGTTTCAACGTCGGTTTCGTGGGCAGAAAGATCGGCGGGCGCTTGATGATGTCGGTGTTGGGCTTGAATGCCGTGGAGATCATCCAAAAAAAGGGAAAGAGGATGATCAGGGCCATAACTGTCAGAACTAGATAGGTGATGACTGTAGTAGCGCTCCGTCTGGTTCTGTAGCTCATTGCGCCTCTCCCATCCTAGAACTCCACCCGGGTTCGTCGTTCGAAGAAACGCAGCTGCAGCAGAGTCACCGACAGGATAATGATCAGAAGGACCATGACGTTGGCGCTGGCCTTGCCGAAGCTCAAGTAGAGGAAGGCATACTGATACACCCGGAAACCGACAGTGGTGGTTGCGTGCCCCGGTCCGCCTCCGGTCATCACGAATATTTCACTGAAAACCTGCAGATTCCGTATGGTGTTGTTGATGATCACGAACCACATCGATGGGGCTACCAGGGGGACGGTGATGCTCCACAGCTTGCGTATCGGATTGGTCCCGTCGATGTCGGCCGCTTCGTACAACTCTGCGGGAATGGCGAGCAGCCCTGCCAGGAAAATCACGACGTTGTAGCCGAGGGTCTGCCAGATGTTCATGGCGGCAATGCTCGGCAGGGCGAGCTTCAGATCCCGCAGCCAATTTAATCGGGGAATTCCCACCTTGCTCAGCAGTAGATTCAGGACCCCCAGGTAAGGCTCGTACATCCAGTTGAAAACGATGCCCACGGCGATGACCCCGGCCACGCTGGGAATGAAGTACAGGGCGCGGAAAAATCCTCGGGCCCCGACGATCGAGTTGAGAATCACGGCCACCAGCAGGGCTATGACCGTGCCGATCGGGACGGTCATAGCCACGTAGTAAAAGGTGTTTTTCAGAGATCCCCAGAAAATCGGGTCCTGGAATATCTCCAGGTAGTTGTTCAAGCCGTTGAACACCCAGGGGTTGTTAGCGCCCCGAATCAGATGCAGCGACTGTACCAGACAGCGAATGGTAGGATAGAAGGTAAACAGCAGGTAGGAGAGAATCCCGGGAATTACGAATATGTATCCCCACCGAAGGATCGGGTGGGAAATATCGTGGATGAACTTCTTTCCTGGGCGCATCGTTTCCTACATGGGCCGGGTCCTGACTCGAAGATGAATCAGGCAGGCGCACCGGGCGCCTGCCTGAGATGTTCAGCCGATCAGCGGGCGCCGATCTCCTTGAGCCGTTTGCGGCCGTATTCGGCCATGCCCTTCATCAGGGCAGCCGCATCGGCATTTTCGTTGGTAAGCAGATCAGCAGCGGCTTCCCCGAGCTTGGCTTCCAGCTCGGCCTGCAGCGTGTTCGGATCCAGATACACGTTGCGCACGATGGGCCGTTCCTGGGTCATGGTCTGGAACACGTCGAAGTACGGGAGGTCCTTGAAGTAGGGATCATCCTGGGCCGATTTTAGCCTCGACATCCCCCCGTTGTTCTTGGCTATGAGCAGCTCGTTCTTCTCGTTCACCAGGTACATGTTGAAATCCCAGGCCACGTCGGGATTCTTGGAATCCACGGTGACGCAGTTCAGGGCCA
>Ga0307419_10001936_pt1 | contig 10576 bp, 8 predicted proteins | sample SalMarWE160230MG_2_FD_202512 | JGI IMG/M metagenome (GOLD analysis project Ga0307419, IMG submission 202512) | Salt marsh sediment microbial communities from the Plum Island Ecosystem LTER, Massachusetts, United States - WE1602-30 | ecosystem: Environmental > Aquatic > Marine > Intertidal zone >... | reverse complement strand
GGTTTGCGCGGCGCCGGAGCTTCAAGCAACACGCCCACGCTCGATACTTTGCCTCAGGTCGCGGGGACGGCGCCATCTCTCGCCGGCGAGAACAGCGAAACCACGGAGACGAATGAGCGGGTGTTGCCTGCACGATACCATCGCTTGAAGCGTATGATCGATGCCGCCGTGGCACTCACTATGCTTATCGTCCTGGCGCCGTTCATAGTTTTGCAGGCGGTTCTCGTCGCGATCGATGTCGGGACCCCGCTTCTGTTCTGGCAGTGGCGGCCAGGCAGGGGAGGCCGTCCCGTTAAGCTCTATAAGTTTCGTACCATGCGCGGAGCCCATGACGCCGCGGGCGACCGTATCCCCGACGATCTCCGCTCGTCGGTTATTGGCCGCTTCTTGCGGCGAAGCCATCTCGATGAATTGCCCCAGCTGTACAACATCCTGGTTGGCGAAATGTCATTCGTCGGCCCGCGTCCTCTGCTCCCTGTCGATCAACCGGAGGACCGGACCGTGCGGCTGCTCGTCCGGCCCGGATTAACCGGGTGGGCGCAGGTCAATGGCGGACGGTATGTCTCCGCTGAACAAAAGGCGTCGCTCGACATTTGGTACATCGCCAATGCGTCGTTGTGGCTGGACCTCAGAATCCTGATCCGTACTTTGGGAATTGTCGTCTGGGGCGCGAGACCTAATGGGTTGGACGCGCGAGCGGTGCAGGGTGAGCCAGAAGGACCCAAAACCGGTGCGCCTGTTGGCGCTGCAACCGAGACGGAAGCCAGCCATTTACCCGTTCGCGCCGCACGCCAGACGGTTTAGATTGCTGAGCGCTCTTCCAAGGGATGAGTGTCAAATAGCTACGCGCTGCATGAATCTTCGCTGGCCAGGGGAGGCGCTATGGAACGGCCGCGAGGGCGCCGAGGAATTCCCATGCACTGGGGGCGAGTCACCCGGGCGGCGGTAGCTTTGCGCTACATGATTGAATCTGCTGCAATTTTCCAGACATATGACCTCCCATAAGGCGTCCCTCACTGAGCTCTCCGAGCCGACAGCCGCTTCGCGGCAGGGTCCGGGCCGAACGGAGGCGCCGGACCACGACTATTTCGGTCATGAGCACCTCACGATCATCGAACCGATCAAGGGGTGGCGGTCGCTCGATCTTAAAGAGCTGTGGGCCTACCGCGAGCTCCTGTTCGTGCTGACCGCCCGCGACGTGAGGGTGCGCTACAAGCAGACCGTGCTGGGGTTCTTATGGGCGATTATCCAGCCGGTCATGCTGATGATCGTGTTCTCGATCTTTTTCGGCCGTTTGGCGAAGATACCATCGGACGGCATTCCCTATCCGGTCTTCGTCTACGCCGCGCTGCTTCCTTGGACGTTCTTTGCCAACGCCATCAGCACCTCGGGCAATTCGTTGGTCGGCTCCAGGCACCTCGTCAGCAAGGTCTATTTCCCGCGCCTCATCATCCCGCTCTCATCGGTTGGAACCGGACTTGTCGATTTCGCCATTTCAGCCGGCGTGCTGCTCATTCTCATGGCCTGGTACGGCGTGGGATGGAGCCTTAACCTGCTGGCGGCACCGTTGCTGATTGCCGGCGTTATCTTCGTTGCGTTGGGCGTCGGCACGATCCTTTCGGCGCTCACGGTCACCTATCGCGATTTCCGCTATGTCATCCCGTTCCTGGTCCAATTCTGGATGTTCGCCACGCCAGTGGTTTATCCGGCCAGCCTGGTGCCGGAAAATTGGAGATGGCTGCTTTACCTCAATCCCATGGCGGGACTCATCGAAGGCTTCCGCTCCGCCTTCCTTGGGCGCCCGTTCGACATCCCCGCACTCGCCCTCTCGCTCGGCGTCGCGTTCGTCGTCTTTGTCGCCGGCGTCGCCTATTTCGAGAAGGTCGAGCGCCGCTTCGCCGACGTGATCTGACCGTTCGCCGATGAGCCGCTCCGTCGTTACCGTCGACAACCTCAGCAAGGAATATGTGATCGGAGGCCGGGAGACCGGTTACGAGACCTTCCGCGAGATGCTGGTTTCGATAACCACCGCACCCTTCCGGCGCCTGAAACGCCTGAGTGGAACGGCGAATGCCGAACAGCGTATCTGGGCGTTGAAGGGCCTGAACCTTGGCGTGAGTGAAGGTGAGGTTGTCGGCATCATCGGCCGCAATGGCGCAGGCAAGTCGACCCTACTCAAAATCCTTTCCCGCATCACTGCGCCGACAGAAGGGCGCGTCGAGATCCGCGGGCGCGTGGCGAGCCTGCTCGAGGTCGGAACGGGCTTTCACCCGGAACTCACCGGCCGCGAGAATATCTATCTCAACGGCGCGATCCTCGGCATGACCCGCGCGGAGATCACGCGCAAATTTGACGATATCGCCGACTTTTCCGGCGTGGCAAAGTTCCTCGACACCCCTGTGAAGCGCTATTCGAGCGGCATGTCTGTTCGTCTTGCCTTTGCCGTCGCCGCGCACCTGGAGCCGGAGATCCTCATCGTTGACGAGGTTCTGGCGGTCGGCGACGCCGAGTTTCAACGCAAATGCCTCGGCAAGATGAAAGACGTCGCCGCAGGCGGCCGCACCGTGCTGTTCGTGAGCCACAATATGGGGGCGATCCGCCAACTTTGCGGCCGCGTGATTGTCATTAAGGACGGCGAGGCGATCTTTGACGGCGATGTCGATGAAGGCATCGCGAAACATCTCTCGGATTTCGATGTGGAAGCAGCATCGAGAACCGAGTGGCGATGGAACGGCCCCGATGCGCCGGGCAACGAACAGATCCGGTTCCGCGGCGTCACGATAGAAGGCGACAAATCGCCTGGCCCAACGTTCAGGCCGGATGAGGCCATCTCAATCGCCATCGAATATGAGCAGATGGCGAGACTGCGCGGCTTACGGATCTTGCTCCGGCTCACCACGCCCCTGGGCGATGTCGCCTTTGCCACAGCCGATGAAGACCAGCGTGACCCTGAGGGCTCTCCGCCAGGCGTGTATCGAAGCGTCTGTCGCCTGCCCGCCAATCTGTTCAATGCCGCGACCTATAACATCCTTCTCAGCTGCCGAATCCCGCCGGATAACGTTCTGAAGCAGTTCGAACTGGCCCAGCTGAATATTGTGGGGAGCCCGAACAGCGGATCGATGTCACATAAAGACTGGCCCGGTATTCTCTGCCCACAGGTCGAGTGGAGCGTGGAGTCCGTTCAGTCTAACCGGAAAAGAGCCTGATCCCCCGTAGACAAAAATTAGTTCCCGCCCAGGGCTCTCCGGAGCAAGCACGAACTCCGCTTGTCTCGATCGTAATCCCTTGCTGGAACGCGGAGTCGTATATCGGCGAAGCGATCGAAAGCGCGTTAGCGCAAACCTATCGCCAAGTCGAAGTCATCGTTATCGACGACGGCTCAACCGATGGAAGTCTCGACATCATCAAGTCGTTCGGTGACCGCGTCCGATGGGAGACCGGACCCAATAGAGGTGCGAGTGCGGCGCGCAACAGAGGAATCGCCCTAGCAAAGGCGGAGTTGATCCATTTTCTTGATGCCGACGACCTGTTGCACCCAAGGAAGCTCGAACTTCAAACTGCGGAGAGCCTCAAGCATCCGGGCAAACTGGTGTATTGCGATTGGACGGCTCTAGACGTGATATCTGGCGAGCATCGCGTCTTTTCATATGAATGCGACGGTAGCGATGCGGTGACTTACGCCCTCCGCTTCCAAATTCCGACCTCCACGGTTCTGCATTGGAAGTCTTCGCTGAATGCGGTAAGCGGATTTCGTGAGGAGCTTCCCTGCGCTCAGGATCGCGATCTGAATATCAGGCTTGCCTGTTCAGGCGTTGGCTTTCATCACCTTCCGTTAGCGCTATGCACATTAAGGCGCCGCCCCGGAAGCATATCCGCCGACATCTTGAAGGTTTTGGACCAGCATCCGGACACTGTCCGTCGAGCTGAAACTCTGTTGCGCGAGCGAGCCGGGCTGACCGAGCCCCGGGCTCACGCGCTCGCCGGATTCTTGGCGAGGGACGCACGCGTCTATCTCCGCCATGGCGAAGTTGGCAAGGCCCGTCTCAATTTTCGCGAAGCCCGGCGCTTGCATCACAGTGGCGGCCTGCCTGAGGCCTACAGTAACTCCACTCTGTACGTTCGCCGCTATTGCGGCGCGCTCATAACGGAGCTGCTTGTCAGTCTGAAGCGGAGACTCCTGCCCGTGCGGAAGCCAGACATGACGGCGCGTACGAAGCCTGCGGGACCTTCGGACGATATGGGGGAGGTGCCAGCCGGTCTCGCTGAAGTTGGCCATTTGCGATCCAGAGATCCTGATCTGCTAGATCAGAGAAATATATAGTGCAGCGGCTGATCGGAAATCCGCCCGCTGTGGTGCACGTCACCTACCGTGAGGGTCTCGCTTCAGTCTTTCCTGCCCAAGTCGTCCGGCCGATGTCGCTGCTCAAGGAGCGCGGGCATGACGTTACGCTGGCGGTGTTCGCGCCCATCGGCGAATTCATTCGTCCACATTTGCGCCAGTCATGGCATCGGCTACTGTCGGAAACAAAGGCACTATCCCGACTTCCCCTTTATCGGTTTCCATCTCCACCAAGTCGTGCGCGACACCTTTGGGATGATGTCTATCTGTTTCGCCAGTGGCTCTACAGACACCAGCCAGCTGGACCACTCATTCTACACTGCCGCGGAACGGGGTCAGCTGCTATCGCGCTGAGGATTTCGAAAAACGATCGCCGGATCCGGGTCATATTTGATTGCCGTGGCTTTGAGAGTTACGAACATCTCTGTGCCGCTGATTATCTGTCGGATGGCGAAGCCCCGGAGGAATTGCGGGGGGTAACCGCCAAATCCGACTCGGTTCAGCAACACGTCGCCCGCGAAAGTCATGCAGTTATCTGCGTTTCACACGCAATGCAAAAGGAGCTGATCCGAAGATCCGGCATCAGTCAGGAGAAGACGTTTGTCGTGCCCTGCTGCACGGATGTCGACGCCGGTGTCTCCGCGATAGACAGCCGCGAGTCCACCCGAAAAATGCTGGGGTTACAGGACAGCTTTGTGGTCGCCTATTGTGGAAGCTTTCGCGAGTGGCAGATGCCGGCGGAAAATCTTGCCGTCTTCAAAATTCTGTCGGAGCTGGTCAGCAACGCCCACTTACTCATCATCACCAACCAGCCGGCACGCTTTGAAGCGGCGGCCGACGCTTCTGGTATTGCGGCAAACCAAAGAACCATTTTGTCTGTTCCGCATTCGGACGTCCCCCGTCATCTGGCTGCGGCCGACATCGGATTGATGATCCGAGTAAACTCCATGGCCAGCCGGGTGTCTTCGCCGGTCAAATTCGCTGAGTATTTGTCGTGCGGTGTTCCGCCCGTTTTGAGTGACGGTATTGGCGATTACTCGGACCTGGCCCATTCGGCCGGGATCGGCCTGGTGCTTGACAGCGTATCGGCGCCTTCAGAAGCGCGCGCCGACTTGGCCCGGTTTCTCAGTGAATATCGGCGAGACCCTGTCTCGTTGCGCCGGCGCTGCGTCGCTGTCGCTAGGCAGCAACTGAATTGGCCGTCGGCCGTAAACTCGATTGCAGACATTTATGCATCCTTGCAGCAGCCAGAGAGCGCAGTCTGCCATCAGGGCTGACGCCGCAATGAAGATGCAGGCGGAAATTTTGAACGGGATCCGGGTGCTGCACGTCGTTCCGACGGTTGGCACGGGGGGAGCGAGCCATTCCGCCATCGAACTCATGGATGCGCTTGAACATGAGCACTCGCTGAGCACGCAGCTATGCGTGCTTGGAACGCCAACTCCCGATGTCAAATTTCCAACTTCAATATCAGGGCCGATCTATCTCGGTGCTACCAACCCAAACGCCGCGTCATCAATTCCGTCTTCAGTCTGGAGGCTCCGCAAAATCCTGCGCGAGGGGCGGTATGACATTGTCCATTCACATCTCTATCCCGGCAGTCTGACCGCAGCCGTTTCCAGTGCAGCTGCCGGCCATGTCGCGCACCTGGCTCACATCCGTGATATGCCGCCCAATTTGGCCGAAGGTGGGATGAAACGAGAGGCCAAGAAGGCCCTTCTACGACTGGCGTACGGCCTGGGGCGAACCTCTTTCGTCGCGGTCTCGCAGGCGGCCGCAGACTATGCATTGCGCTACCTCTCGCTGGAAAGCAGTCGCATGACCGTGGTGACCAACGGTGTGAACCCTTACCGGATTGTGAGAGACGCTAAGCGCGCCCCCAGACTGGAACAAGAGCGCATCACGATTGGCGCCGCTGGCAGGCTTGTTCCCGAGAAGGGCTTTGGTGTGTTGATCGAAGCCATCGCGAAATTGGTCGCAGCGAAGCCGAATCTCGTGCTGCGGATCGCGGGCTCCGGTTCGCAGCGCGAACCGCTTGCCGGCCTCGCAAAGTTCCTCGGTCTCGCCGATCAAGTCGAATTCCTCAACGACATCGAGGATATGGCGAGCTTCTACGCGAGCCTTGATGTGTTCGTCCTGCCGTCACTCTCGTCTGAGGGTCTTCCCCGGGTAATATTGGAGGCCATGTTTGCAGGCGTGCCGATTGTCGCGACCGATATCGCAGGGACCGGCGAAGCCATTTCGGACGGCGTGACGGGCACCCTGGTGAAGGCCGGGGACGTAGAGGGGCTCGCGCGCGCACTCTCGGCCCTGATAGAACACCCGGCCAAGCGCGCAGCTCTCGCGGAAGCCGCTCAAAAGAATGCTTGGCAAAGATTCACCATCGGCCGCGTGGCAAGCGAGATTGCGGAGCACTACCGCCAGATGCTTCAGTGACGGCCATCCTCCCATTCAGAGCATGAACGCGCTCGCCCTCCTTACGCGAACGCCACATCCCGATCTGGTCGAGTTCTTCTCAAGCTTTGACCAATTCGGCTACGACGTCGCCATCGTCGTCGATAATGAGACCTATACACCAACAGGTGCCGGGCCGAAGATCATCAATATGGATGAACAGGAATGTCGCAAGAATGGTTTTTCTTACATTACGCCAGTAGCGAATAATGGCTGCAGCGCCTGGGACAAGGCTTTGTTTTATTTCTGTTGCGTCGACACATCGCACGACAACGTTTGGCTTATTGAAGACGATGTTTTCATACCGGCGCCGGACACCTTATGTGAAATCGACAGAAAATATGAGTCAGCCGATATTGTCAGCGGCCAGTATCAGATCAACGCGCGTGGAGAGTTGGATGGGTGGTATTGGTGGAGAAGCGTGCCGCATAAATTACTTCCGCCGCCCTGGGCGCATTCCATGTCATGCGCCATTCGATTAAGTCGGCCTCTGTTGGATATTTTGGCGGCGTTTATCGAAAATCACAGAGGATTTTTACGCCGGTCCGATACGGTAAATTCTATCGGAAGGCGTATTCTTGGCCGCAGATTCAGGCTGCGAAATCATCTGTTTCACGAGTACATCTTTCATACGCTGGCTCTTCACAATCGATTGGACGTTCAGGTCGCGCGCGAACTCAGAGGTATTACGTGGAGGAAGGAGTGGAAGCCGTCCGAAATGGATATGAATACGATGTATCATCCCGTTAAAGATGTGAAACTGCACGCCATCTATCGACAACATTTGCTTGACGAAGCGAACAAAAGTTAGACGGCAACATTGAACGATATGAGTCCAGGGACGGAACATGAGGTGGCGATCGTCATAACCACCTACCGGCGATGCGATGACGTGATAACGTGTATCAATAGCTGTTTAGCGCAAGACCTGGCCTGTGAAATTCTGGTTTTTGACGACGCCTCCGACGATGGCACGGCCGAGCGCATTCGAAAGGCGTTTCCAGGCGTGCGCCTGTTTGCCTCGTCAGAGCGCAAGGGTTTGATCGTCAATCGAAATCGTGGCTTCAGGGAAGCGTCGGCGCCAATCGTGATTTCGATCGACGACGACGCCTATTTTTCACGGCCGGACATTGTCTCCGGAGTGACCCGGACTCTGAAGAGCGACCCGAGGATTGGCGCGGTCGCCATCCCCTACATCGAACCGTTGTCCAGGCAATCCCATTCCAGCCGTACAGGTCCGTTTTATGGAAGGGCCGGCCAGGATCTGAGAACCTATGTCGGTTGCGCGCATGCGGTGCGGCGTCAAGTTGCGCTCCAGCTCGGGGGCTATCGCGAATTTTTTGTGCACCAGCACGAAGAGCGCGATCTTTGTCTTCGCATGCGGGCGGCCGGCTGGCGGATCGTTTATGGCGATACCGGTCCCATCGTGCACATGGCGAGCCCCAATCGGGAGCGGGACCGGATGATGTATTATGGCGGGCGCAATCAGATTCTTTTCGAGACGCTGAATGCGCCGTTTCCAGACCTCGTCTGGCGCGTTGGGGCTGCGTCCCTGGGGTTTCTGAGATATCGCTTTGCCTGGACGACACTAGCGCTGAAGATGCGCGCGATTGGCGCAGGGCTCGTCCAGAGTGCACGGCATTGGCGGCTGCGCAGGCCCGTGACGCACAAGCTCTACCGCGAATACCGGAAGCTTCAATCGCATGGAGCGATCGCCTGGGATGGCCCGATCCCCCCGCCATGCCATGAGACGGCCCCCCAGCAAAGATCCACAGTTCCGGAGTAAGTCGAAACCCAAACCGATTGATGGGTAGGCCGTCTTTAGGAAGTGTATTCGTCGCCCAGTTGGGAGCGCGCCGGCATTATGCCGTACCGATTGCCTTCCACCAGGCGGGCCGGCTAGGCAAGCTCTGTACAGATTTTTATCTCGGCTCGACCGGCGCATATCGAGCGCTCAGCCTGCTAAAACGCGCCGCGACGCCGCAAGCTTTTGCCAGGATGGTGGACCGACACACAACAGAATTGCCGGCGGAATATGTCCGTTCGTTTCCAGTGTTTGGTTTGCGCTATCGGTTAAAGGTGCGCAATGCCGGGACAGAACACGACCGGGTAAAGGCGTGGATCTGGGGGGGTCGAAAATTTTCTCAACTCGCGGCTAGGAACCTGAATGGAAAATGCGGCACCGTCTACGGGTTCTCCTCGGCGGCAAAGGAATTGTTCGAGCGGGCGCGTGAGCTCGGACTGCGAACCATCCTCGACCATGCCACGGCACCGGGTCTATTCGAGAGAGCGCTCGTTCAAGAAGAGAAAGAACGGTTCCCGGATTGGGTCTCGCAGGACGAGGACGCCAACGCGTTCGACGAATATGACAAGCGGCAACGCGACGAGCTTGACCTGGCAGACGTGGTTCTGTGCGGATCGACATTCATCAAGAATGCCATCGTCGAGGCGGGCGCACGCCCAAACCAAGTCCAGGTCGTTCCGCTTGGCGTTGGCGATCAGTTTTTCAAGCTCCAGCGCACGCCCCGCCCGTCAAACGGTCCCTTGCGTGTTCTGTTCTTGGGCGACGATGCCTTGCGAAAGGGGGCGGCCTACCTCGCACAGGCAATGAGCCTGCTCGATCCGAAACTGGCCCAAGCGCGTCTGGTCGGAGACCTTCGGCTAAACAACAAGGCGTATGCGGCGCTCAGCAAGAGCACAACGGTGATGGCACGCATACCGAGGAGCGAGTTGGCCTCATGCTTAATCTGGGCCGACGTTTTGGTGCTGCCGTCAGTCAGCGACACGTTTGGACTGGTTGTGCTTGAAGCTATGGCCTCCGGACTACCGGTCATTGCTACGACACATAGCTGTGGTCCTGACGTCGTGCGTGATGGAGTCGACGGTTTCGTTGTGCCTCCGCGGGATCCAGTCAGCATCGCAGCCTGTCTTGAGAATTTGGCTGAAGATCGTGATCGTCTGGGCTGGATGTCTTCGCAGGCGCGAATAAGGGCCAAGGATTTCACCCTGGCAAACTATTCGGCGCGACTTGTCGGAGCGACGTTGCAGTGAGGTGGCCTCGCGTCATGACCCTCTCCTCAAACAACGGGGCGCAATGTGTTTGAGCTGATTTGCGCAACTACGATTGGTGTCGTTGCCCTCGGCGCGTTCTGGGCAGTCACGGTGGTGCGCGACCCCTTGCACCCTGCCGTGTTCTTGGCGCCCCTGTTTGGCTATTTTTACGGTGTTTGGCCGATCCTGCTTAATCGGCACGGCCGGTTAGAAGCGATATTGTCTCCAAGCTCGCTTGAGTTCGCGGCGCTCATCTTCCTGCTTACGATCGCGGCGCTATACGCCGGCTTGCTGCACGGTCTTCCGCGGTTGAGAAATCTGCCGTCCCCGAACCTCAATCCCTTCGGCGATCGGCTTACGCCGGCGCTTAGCCGGCGCTTGAGAACGCTCGCCCTGATCCTGGGCGTCTTGTCGGTGGCTGCCTTTGCCATTCAGCTCAACAATGCAGGGGGTCTGATCGAGGCGTACTCGCGCGGCAAGGGCGGCGGCCACGCCGAAAGCGGCTATATCGGCGACGCCGTTCTATTGTCGTTTCCGGCATTGTTAATCCTCGCTTTGGCGGTCCGTGCCTCCGGGCGGCGGATTCGAATCACCGATATCGCCATGGCTCTTTTCGTTGCCTCGCCCCAACTCATTCACGGCTTTCTCGGCGGTCGGCGCGGGCCGCTGTTCATCGTCTTGGCGACAATGTTTTTTAGCTGGTTTCTTGCGCGAGGACGGCGGCCAAAGTTT
>Ga0307419_10001935_pt1 | contig 10577 bp, 10 predicted proteins | sample SalMarWE160230MG_2_FD_202512 | JGI IMG/M metagenome (GOLD analysis project Ga0307419, IMG submission 202512) | Salt marsh sediment microbial communities from the Plum Island Ecosystem LTER, Massachusetts, United States - WE1602-30 | ecosystem: Environmental > Aquatic > Marine > Intertidal zone... | reverse complement strand
ACTTTGACGTACTGCAAGTACGCCTTCATCCATTTTTCTTCGCGCGTCTTGTATCCACGGGCCTCTTCACCGTCTCGCTACGAAGGCTCGTGAGAAAAGCGGGTTAGCCATTTCATCGAGAGATGACAGAAACCGACACGGCCCCCGGCCGCCTTGCTCAGCACTTCTTTCCGCGGCCATCGTGATGACCCATCGTGCTCGCAAAAAGATTGCTGTCACCCTTCACCACGTCATTTTAAGACACTATGCTGATATGCCAAATGGAGAAGGAGGGAGCGCAGCTTCAGGAATATGCCGTTTGCCTGCTTTCCGGAGCGAAAAGAGAGCCAGGTTGTGGGCTGGGGCAGGCTTGTCAGGGGAGCGCGAATTCAGCCACAAGGAAGGTATGGTCGGAGGGTTTTGGGAGGGACCTTGCATCCGTATCGATCCAGCAGTCCTTGCAGCCGTCGGCCAGCGGTGGGGTCGCGAGGATATAGTCCACACGCCAGCCCATTTTTCGTTTGAGGGCGTTCGGGATACGGTAATCCCAGAAAGTAAATTGGCCTTCCTCGGGATGGTACTTTCTCAGGAGATCAACCAGCCCCCATTCAAAAAACCGGCCTATCAACGCGTGCTCCTCAGGATGGAACCCCACTTCGCCCCTGAATCCTTCAGGATCATACACATCCTTTGCCTCAAGGGCTACATTGAAATCTCCTGCCACGAGGAGCGGTTGCTGCTGGCTGTAACTTGCATGAAGTTGGTCCAACAGTTTATTAAGCCATTGGAGCTTGTATGCGAATTTTTCCGAGCCCACCGCAAAACCCTGGGGAACATACACATTGATGATCGTGATATTTCCAATCTTGCAGCGAATAAAACGTGCCGGTTCTTCAGTCTCTCCGGTCAGGGTGAACTCAACATCGGCCGCAGCTTCCCTGCTCACAATGGCCACCCCGTTATAAGATTTCTGTCCCCTGTACACGGTCGAATATCCCAGCTTCCAGAAAGGAGTGTTCGGAAAATCTTTGTCCTGCACCTTGGTTTCCTGGATACACAGAATATCCGGGTGTTCCCGTTCCAACCAGTCCAGGATAATCGGAAGGCGGGCGCGGATGGAGTTGGTGTTAAAGGTGGCACATTTCATTATCTCACTTTACTCCCGGGCACCATGACTGCATCCGGCATCAAGACATGAACGCCGGAATCATCTTCCGCTGCCAGGACCATCCCGCGCGATTCCACCCCCATCAGTTTCACCGGCTTCAGGTTGGCCACGACGACAACCTGCTTGCCATTCAGATCTTCTGGTGCATAGTGTCTTGCTATACCGGCCACAACGGTCCGCTCTTCCCCTATATCCACCGTCAGCTTGACCAGTTTATTGGATTTGGGGATTGCTTCGGCCGCCTTGATCGACCCGATCCGAAGATCCATCTTTTGGAATGTCTCAAAGTCAATCATTTCCTTTATTGTTTCAGGTGCCTCATTGGGTTCCATCTCACGCGATCCTTTCTCCTTTTCTTTTGTTTCGATTCTTGGGAAAAGGGCGGGTGCCTTTTCCACAGGCCGAGCAAAGGAAAGCTCGCCCCACTGCCTGATTCGGTCGATGGGGATCGGTTTTTCTTCTCTTTGCAGTCCGATTTGCTGTTGGATTTTCTCAGCAGACGCGGGCATGAACGGCCAGATCAGGACGGATATGGTCTTTAAAACCTCAAAGATGTGGTACATGACCGTTTCAAGCCTTCCTTTATCTGACTTGGTGAGGACCCATGGCGCCGTGGTATCGATGTATTTATTCACATCGCCAATAACCTCCCACACAGCCATCAAGGCCTTATGAAGGCCCAGGCCCAGCATAAAGGACTGGTATCGCTCGATCATATCCAGTGTTCTCGTCCTGAGCCGGTCATCCATTTCCTGGGGAGTGCCCTGCCCGGGAACATTCCCCTGAAAATATTTGAGTACCATGCTGACACTCCGGCTGACCAGGTTTCCCAGGTCATTGGCCAGATCCGCGTTAATCCGGTTTACCAGAGCCTCTTCACTGAATTCCGAATCAAGCCCGAAAACCATATCACGAAGCAGGAAGTATCGAAACGCATCAAGGCCATAGATATCCATCAAATCAAGGGGTCTCACCACATTTCCCAGGCTCTTGGACATTTTTCCTGCGTTGATATTCCAGTATCCATGGACATTCAGGTGTTGATAGGGATCTATGCCGGCTGATTTCAACATGCAAGGCCAGTAGATTCCGTGGGGCTTCAGGATATCTTTGGCAACGATATGCTGGGCAACAGGCCAGAAACGGTTGAACAGCTCACCGTCCGGATATCCCAATGCGGAAACATAGTTGATTAGGGCGTCAAACCACACATAGGTAACAAAATTGTCGTCAAAAGGCAGGGGAATCCCCCAGGTCAACCGGCTCTTCGGCCTGGAGATGCATAAATCTTCAAGGGGATCCTTAAGAAAAGAAAGCACCTCATTCCTGTACCGTTCCGGGCGGATGAAGTCAGGGTGCGTGTGAATATGATCGATCAACCAGTCCTGGTATCGGCTCATCCTGAAAAAATAGTTGGCCTCTTTGATGATGGCAGGTTCTGTAAGGTGATCAGGACACTTCCCGTTTACGAGTTCCCGCTCCGTGTAAAAACGTTCACATCCGAAGCAGTAAAGGCCCTCATATTCGCTGAAATAAATGTCCCCGTTTTCTTTGACCTTATTGAGAATCAACTGCACGACTTGCTGGTGATCGAGGTCGGTGGTTCTGATGAAATAATTGTTGCTAATATGCAGCTTGGGCCAGAGATCCCGGAAAAGCTGGCTAATCCGATCTGCATATTGCTTTGGTGTTTCTCCAGCCTTCTCTGCGGCTTCGACGATTTTGTCGCCATGCTCATCTGTTCCGGTGAGGAAAAAGGCCTCTGCGCCACAGAGCGTATGGAAACGGTTCAACACGTCAGCGACAATGGTTGTGTAGGCATGCCCGATATGAGGTTCCGCATTCACGTAATAAATAGGGGTCGTCACATAAAATTTTTCAGGCACTTTCCTTTCCCTTCTTCCATTGTCAGGTTCAGCGGGCATCTTTTTTCCCCGTTTTCTTGGGAGTCGAATGGCGCTTTTTCTTGAAGAGACGTTCCGTTGAAAGGTCTTCAAAGCCTACTTCCTTTTCCTCTCCTGAATCCAGAACAACTGTCAGGGTTTCCTTCAATATATTCTGCCGGACGACCTTTCCCTCCCCGAAATTGGTATTAACGCGTTTTCCAATCTTGGGAAGGTCCCTTTTGATCTTCTCGTAGTACAGGTGTTCATAAGTCAGACAGCACATAAGTCTGCCGCACATGCCGGAAATTTTCCCCGGATTCAGGGAGAGATTCTGCTCCTTCGCCATCTTTATGGTTACCGTGCCGAAGGTGTTGAGAAAAGAGGCGCAACAGAGGGGTCGACCACAGGTACCCAACCCCCCCACCATTTTTGCCTGGTGTCTGACCCCAATCTGTCGCATCTCGATTCTCGTACGGAATTTGCGTACCAGGTCCTTTACCAGCTCTCTGAAATCAACCCTGCCTTCTGCGGTAAAAAAAACCAGGATCTTGCTCCCGTCAAAGCGCCGTTCCACCCCCACAAGACACATGGGTAACGATCTCTCCCTTATCTTTTGCCCGCAGTACTGAAAAACTTCTTCCTCAAGCTTGCTCCCCTGTTCATATTTCTTGATTTCCTCATCAGTTGCAAGCCTGAAGACTTTTTTGAGCGGTCTTTTGGGTCTCTCCGGGCCCGGATTCCGGGGCTCGATGCGGACACATCCAATGGCAGGACCTTCTTCGGTGATCACCATGACCTTGTCCCCTTCTTTGAGGACAAAATGCCCGGCATCAAAATCATACACCTTCCCGCCGTCTTTGAACTGTACACCTACAATTTTGCTCATATATTGTTTCCTGGATCACGTCTGCCGTGAATCTTTGGGAAAAAGGTCAATAAGGGGAATCCGGCTCCGTTCAGTCTTGCCGACCCGGATTTCTCACTGATCTTCATCATGCCTGGCCGGCAAGCGCCCTCAATTGCAGCACCAGGTGCTCCAATACCAGTGCACTATTCCTGTTTTCCACCAGGTCCATCTGCGCCCGATCAATGAGGAAAAAACTCTCCGCCAAATGTTTTATTCTAAATCCCTTGGACATTTTTTTCAAGTTTTGTGAAAAATCCCTGTTCATGAAAGACTGTTCTCTGCCCTCCGCCTTTGCGAGCAGGAGGTCCCTGTACCAGCTCTTCCAGATATCCAATACCGCCGTCGGCCCGAATCCGGTGCCCTGACCGCCACGGATATCCCCTGTTTTGATTTCTTCGGCCCATTTGAAAGCCGCGCCCAGGGCTTTCGTCTTCGGAAACGCAGCGAGTTCTGCAATCCTTGAGATCCACACTTCTCTTTTCTCCAGAAAATCGCCTTCCACCATATCCAGAGCCCGGCCTATGCTTCCTCCTGAAAGTCCCCCGAGGATATCCGCCTTTTTCCCGGAGAGGCCTCTTTTTTCACTGATCCATGCGGCCACCACCGCCCGGGGCAGGGGCTGGAAAGATACCCTCTGGCAGCGGGAAACAATGGTCGGCAGTAAATCCAGGGGTTCAGTGGCAGTGAGGATGAAAATATTCCCCGGAGACGGCTCTTCAAGGGTTTTCAGGAATGCGTTGGCCGCTTCAGGAGTCATGGTCTCAGATTGACAAATAACAACCACTCTGTACCGTGCAGACAGAGGTGCAAAGGAAAGGCCGTGATTCACCTCCCGTATCTGGTCGATTCCTATTTTGCTGCCTCCCTGGCGTATCACTTGAAAATCAGGGGCATTGCCACTCAGGATCTTTCGGCAGGAAGCACACGATCCGCACGCGTCACCATCTTGTGGTGAAAAACAGTTCAGTGCCATGGCCAATGCCTGCGCGGTGCTCTTTTTTCCCACCCCGGGTATTCCGGTAAAAAGATAGGCGTGAGGCATTTTCTCCCTCGCCATGACCTGTCGCAAAAAATGCTGAGCCTTTTCCTGCCCGAGGATGTCCGAGAAGCGCATGTTCACCATCCTCCGTTCATTTTTTTGGACGTTCCAGCAGGGGCCTTATGTGCTTGAAAATACCCGTTTCCATAGCCTCTTCTTCAAGAGTTGCATCTATCAGTATGAAGCGTTCCCTTTCGCTGCCGGAAAGCTTCAAATATCCCTCCCGCACGGACTCATGAAATTGTTTCCGCTCCAACTCAAACCGATCCTGCCCTTTCAGTTCCATGTTCCTGTTTCGATTCAAGGCCCTTCCCAGCCCTATTTCCACCGGGCAATCCAGGAGAAAGGTGAGATCTGGAAGAAGCCCTTCGGTTGCCGTCTCATTGAGCAGGCGAACCAAATCCATATCCAAACCCCTCGAATACCCCTGGTAGACCGTCGTAGCATCGAGATACCGGTCACACAAGACCCATGTTCCCTGCGCCAGTGCAGGGCGTATCACATCCCGCACATGCTGTGATCGATCGGCCGCATAGAGAAAAAGCTCAGCGAGGGGCGACAGGTGTTGATTCCGGGCATCGAGGAGCACAGAGCGAATCTTTTCGCCAACGGGTGTGCCTCCGGGTTCCCTGGTGGTACGCACTGGGATGCCAAGTGCTTTAAGGCGACGAGCCAGGCGATGGACCTGGGTTGTCTTGCCACACCCCTCAATTCCTTCAAATGATATGAACACGCAACGTTCCTTTCTCCCTTGGATTGGGACAAAACAACCATCCGAGATGACATGTCAGCGAGTATAGAGAATATCGGGGAAGGAATCAAGGAACAAGAGGCCTCCCAGGAAAAATGTATTTCCTGACGGTTTTTTTGCTCTTTTTTATTGACAAACAGGAAAAAATAACTAATATTCCCACGCTTCCGGGGTGATTACAGCAATTTACAGATTTTGAACCACGTCATATTTTCCCGAAAAAAGATTTCTTGGAGTGGAAAAAGGGCTTTCTCCCCGGACCGGTGAAACCTATCCGGGCCCTCCCCCAGAGGTCGATGGTTTCATCACAGCTAGACTTATAATGCAAGAGAGGTGAAAGGATGACAGACAACAGAGAAGATTTCCTTTCAAAATTGACTGGCAAAAAGAGAGAGTTCGAACAGGCGCTCCAGCGTCTCCGGGACAACCAGAAGGAATACCAGGAACATCTCGAGGGAGAATCGTCCATGGATGAATCAGATCAGGCGCTGAGAGAGATTTCGGTCTCCAGTAATTATACTCTTATAGAGAGAAAATTTAGTGAACTCAAGAAAATAGACCGTCTTATCAGGCAGGTGGTCTCGGACAACCATTTCGGCTTGTGTGAAGAATGTGGCGACCCCATCCCTCCCGAGCGGTTGCTGATCGTTCCTGAAGCGACCCTTTGTGTGGCCTGCCAAAGGGCGCTCGAAAAGATGGACAACCTCAAGAGGATCTCGAAACACAATTTCACCCGCCTCCGCATGTCTCCGTTAGAGGACTTGGAAGCCGAAAATGAACTCCCCGTGCTGGATACTGAGGGCATTGATTCTGACCTGGAAATCATCCCCTTGCCCTTGATGGACCTTGAGGAACCGGAAAATCAGGTGTTTTCGAACGACAAATAGCCGGTTCCCGGGGGAACCTGGGCAGCATGCAGGGGAACCCGCCCCCCGAGGTGTGTATTATTTTCTTCAGATATGGCATTTTTATATCATTTTACCCTGAGGAAACCAAAAAAAAGAGGTTGGCTGATTTCTTCTGATAGAAATGGTTGAAAGACGATTTTCTCACATTGTTTCAGTGGGATATATGTCTACCAAATCAGCTCATCCTGACTGGCACTGAATTTGCAGAATTCTAATTTGACACCACGTCAAAGGAGCTGTCCATTCGGGATGGGAAAGGATATCCCCAAAAATCGCTCCGGGAACTCAGACACCTGCTCCTGGAACATCGATGACGCACTTGAATCTCTCCAGGATGTGGACAAAAAAATCAGGGAGTTTCTGGAGCAGAAAAAAAGGCTTGAAAAAGGGCAGGGAGACCCCCGAACCGGAGAGGAATCGGAAGCTCCGGCTTCTTGACCACCCCTCCATACCCCCTTCGGTTTCAGCTCCTCCCTTGAAATCTATTGACGAGCCCAACCCCCTCTGATAAGAATTTCAAACGCGTTCTTGCCCAAGACCGATGTTTCTGCAATGACATTGTTCTGATGGACAAACCTAACCCGATGAGGCACGTGTGGAATTTTCGGCTATCAAAGGATTCAAGGACATATTGCCCGAAGAGATCGGCTACTGGCACCTTCTTGAGGCTGAGGCGCGGCGTCTCTTGCGCCTTTTCGGTTTCTCGGAGATAAGGACCCCGTTGCTTGAAAAAACAGAACTGTTCAGCCGTGGAATCGGCCAGGATACGGACATTGTTTCAAAGGAAATGTACTCCCTCAAGGACAGTAAAGGGAGGAGCCTTACCCTGCGCCCAGAAGCTACTGCGGCCGTGGCGCGGGCGTATATCCAAAACCATCTCCATGAAAAACAGCTTGTTCAGAAGCTCTTCAGCATTGGGCCTATGTTTCGCCACGAGCGACCTCAAAAAGGACGCCTCCGGCAATTTCATCAGATCAATGTGGAGATTTTCGGGGATCCAGGACCCAGAAGCGATGCAGATGTCATTATCCTTGCCCTCGAACTATTTCGCGTAATCGGTCTGGAAGACTTAACACTTCATGTAAACTCACTCGGCTGCCCGGAGTGCCGCCCCCGTTTCAAGAAACAGTTGAACCGGTACCTTGAGGAGAGGGAAAAAAACCTCTGTGCCGACTGCAGGCGGAGGACTGCGACAAATCCTTTGAGGGTGTTTGATTGCAAGGTACCCGGGTGTAGGGAAATAATGGCGGACGCTCCATCGATCATAGACTCATTGTGCGATGCGTGCGTGGCCCATTTTCATGCACTCAAGGAGGACCTGCTATTGGCTGAGGTTTCTTTTGTTCCTGATCATCGCCTGGTCAGGGGGCTTGATTACTACACCCGCACCACTTTTGAGATCCAAACCGAGCGGTTGGGGGCACAAAATGCGGTAGCAGGGGGCGGCCGCTATGACGGCCTTGTAAAACTTTTGGGAGGGCCGGCGTACCCCGCAATCGGTTTTGCCGTCGGCATGGAACGGGTCATCGCGCTGCTCAAAGAACTGAGTCCCTGCGCACAACAATCCCCGGATCTTTTCGTCGCAGCCCTCGGAGAAACCGCACAAAAAATGTCATTCATGTGGATTCAAGAACTTCGACGGGCCGGATTGGCGGCGGAAATGGATTACGCCTCCAGAGGCCTCAAAGCGCAGCTGAAATACGCGGATCGACTCGGCGCAAAGAAGGTATTGATGATCGGAGAGAATGAATTGAAATCCGGCAAGGTCGTCCTCAGAGACATGTCGAGTGGCGCGCAGGAGGAAATCGATCTGGATGGTCTTGCGGAGAAACTATGCGAGGCTCTGCCATCTGATGAATGAACACGCGCCCGTCAAAATTGATTCGCTCGGAGATTGGACAAGAACCCATGACTGCGGCAGTCTCCGTTCCGGACATGTGGGCAAAGAGGTTCTGCTCATGGGATGGGTAAACGCCAGAAGGGATCTTGGAGGATTGATTTTCATAGACTTGCGGGATCGCGAGGGTATCACACAGATCGTCTTTGACCCCCGCGAGAGCCGGGAAAGCCATGAAAAGGCCCAGATCCTCAGGAACGAATGGATTGTAGCGGTGAAGGGACAGGTATCGCGCCGGCTGGAAGGACAGGAAAACCGGGATCTCTTCACGGGTGAAATCGAACTGAAGGCCTGGGAACTCAAGCTTCTGAACAAGACCGAGACCCCTCCATTCCAGGTAGATGGTATTGTCGATGCCTCTGAGACCCTTCGCTTGAAATATCGCTATCTCGAACTCAGGCGCCCCCGGGTATTTGACCTTTTCAGGAAACGCCATGCCATTGCAACGACCATTCGATCCTATTTGAACGACCGGGGTTTCGTTGAGGTGGAAACTCCTTTCTTGACAAAAAGTACGCCGGAAGGTGCACGCGACTACCTGGTACCCAGCCGAGTCAGCAAAGGCATGTTTTACGCCCTTCCCCAGTCTCCGCAACTGTTCAAACAAATCCTGATGGTTGCGGGTTTTGACCGCTATTACCAGATCGTTCGCTGTTTTCGAGATGAAGACCTGAGGGCTGATAGGCAGCCGGAATTCACCCAGGTAGATCTGGAGATGTCCTTCAGCGACGAAGAACAGGTTATGGCCCTTTTTGAAGGCATGATGGCGGCACTGTTCAAACAGGTCCTCGGTACAGATATAGTGAATCCTCTCCCGCGGCTGACCTACCGCGAAGCCATGGAAAGCTATGGGACCGACCGACCTGATACCAGATTCGGGATGACCATTCAGGATATAAGCGATTTTGCCTCGCAATCCGCATTCAAGGTCTTCCACCGCGCCATGGATGATGGCGGCCTGGTTGCAGCCATCGTGGTCAGAGAGGGAGCCGGTGTCTTTTCCAGGAAGGGACTGGATGAACTCACCGTCACAATGGCCCATTACGGGGCCAAGGGCCTTGCCTGGATCAAGATCAAGGAAGACGAATGGCAATCGCCCATCGCAAAATTCTTCGTACCAGACGTCCAGACATCTCTCTCCGACTTCCTGCACACGAGACCAGGAGATCTCGTGCTGATCGTCGCAGACCGGGCCGAGATCGTCCGAGAATCCCTTGGGAGGTTGCGTCTTGAAGTGGCAAAGATTATGGATATGGTTGCAGACGACAACCATGCCCTGGTCTGGGTCACACGATTTCCATTGTTTGAATACGACGAAACGGAAAAAAGACTCGCAGCGGTCCACCATCCCTTTACCGCGCCGCTTGACGAAGACTTGGACCTCCTGAAAAACAATCCTGAAATCGCAAGGTCACGGGCCTATGATCTCGTGCTGGATGGGGCAGAAATTGGTGGGGGGAGTGTCAGGATTCACAATATCGAGGTCCAGGAAAAGATTTTCCGTATTCTTGGCATCTCCACCCAAGAGGCGCAGGCGAAATTTGGATTCTTTCTCGAGGCCCTTCGTTACGGAGCCCCTCCCCACGCCGGTATGGCACTCGGTTTTGATCGGCTTGTGGCCATTCTTTGTGGGGTCAAGTCCATTCGTGAAGTGATCGCTTTTCCTAAGACAACCAGCGCTACCTGTCCCCTCACGGATGCCCCCTCCCGGGTCGACGAAAGGCAGCTAGAGGAGCTGGGCTTGTCACTTGATCCTCTTAGCTCCTGAAAAAAGGACACACATCCTGCACAAATCTCTGCCAAGCTAAACCAGCATGGCTGGACCATAGTAGTCCCAGCCATCCCTGAACATGAAAATACGACCCGTTATCTGACCACCACCGGGGGTGTTTTCACGGTAAAATGAATATCTGCGGGATGCCGGTAGGGTCAAAAAAGTTGACAAACAGAAAACCGTTCTTATTTTTCTTGACAATTCTCCTAAGGTCGTGCATAAAAAACGGCTTATTTTAAATAGTGCCCATCCATAAATGGCTATTTTG
>Ga0307419_10001934_pt1 | contig 10578 bp, 7 predicted proteins | sample SalMarWE160230MG_2_FD_202512 | JGI IMG/M metagenome (GOLD analysis project Ga0307419, IMG submission 202512) | Salt marsh sediment microbial communities from the Plum Island Ecosystem LTER, Massachusetts, United States - WE1602-30 | ecosystem: Environmental > Aquatic > Marine > Intertidal zone >... | reverse complement strand
GGGTATTCGGTATTGGTTATTTGCTATTGGGTTGTGGAGGCCATTTACCATAACCTAAAACCCAGTATCCAGCAACAAGTACCTAATCCCTAATACGTAGAATCAAGCACTTGGTTTTTTGATTGGAATCTCAATTGCAAACTCTGCCCCCCCCAATTTACCAGTACACACGGTTAAAGATCCACCGTGGTCGGTTACTATCCTGTGACTGAGACTTAGCCCTATCCCCGTGCTTTCACTTTTGGTAGTATAAAAGGGATCAAATATTTTGTCTTTGAGGGCTGAAGGCACACCAGGACCTGAATCGGAGACCTTTAATATGATGTGGCGATTTTCTACGAATGAGGCAACCTCTATTTTCTTTTCTCCATCCATATTTTTCATGGCTTCAGCGGCATTGGTAATCAGGTTTAGTATAACTTCTTCAATCAGGTTCGGGTCCGCATAGATCGGTTGCAGGTCCCTGGATAAGTTTTTCTCGAGCCTTATACCGCTTTTTCTCAGTGTGACCGAACTTAGGCCGATGGCGTCTTCTATGGGTTGATTTATGTCCGTCAAAACCAGCTTGGGTTCACTGGGTTTTGAAAAATCCATGACTCTCCTTATAACGGATTCGATCTTGTTTGAGGCCGAGTGGAGATGTGTAAGAATTCCTTTGACCTTTTCCAAGCTTTCCGGGTCATTGTAGATTTTTTCCAGGGTGTCCAGGTATATATTGATGCCTGAAAGCGGGTTTCGTATTTCATGGGCAATGCCTGCAGCTACACGTCCCAGGGAGCTCATCTTATCCTGAATTCTCAACAGTCGTTCGAGTTCCTTGGCATTGGTCATGTCCATCATATTAATCAATATAGCATTCCTTCCTTGATATTCTACGGGACTCACCCGACAGTAAACCCATTTTATGTCAAGTGTGTTGCCTTCAGGGTTAGGGGAATAAAACCTGAAATCCAAATCCAGGGTTTGAAACTGCCCCGAGGTTACCCCTTGATAGAATTGTTTCACCTTTTTAAGGTCCTCAGGATGTATGATCTCAAGGTCTGCCAGTATGAATTTCCTCGGTAAAGGGCCAACAAGTCTCTCCTGCTCGGGGTTTTGATAAACGACCCCGTCATCCTGGACAATGGAAATACCGGTGAGGGAATTTTGAACCAGCTCCCGGAAGCGCTGCTCGCTTTCACTTATAATTCCTTTTGCTCGTTTCAGTTCGGTGATATCAAGAAAAGATCCCACGCTTCGCCTAGTTCCTGGAATCATGGCAAAGGTTGTTAGGATATTTTTGACCGTGCCGTATCTATCAATGAATTTATACTCATAATTTCTTGGGGCGGCATCCGGATCGATTCTTCGGACATAGTGATAGGCTTTCATTCTTAAGAGAGTATTTTTGTCCTCAACAAAATCCGTCCAGCTTTTCTTACCCTCTATTTCCTCTTTGGTGTAGCCGGAGAGGTTTTCAAACTCCTTGTTCGACAGGGATATGGATGTATCGTCTTCGATGATGATTGTCGCGGTTCCTGTAGTTTCAAAAATGGTACGGTATTCATCCGCCGTTCGCTTGTACTTCTCATCCAGCTCCAGGCTGTGAAGGGCGAAAGCGACATCTCCAGCGACCTCTTTTAGCAGGCCTTTCTCTTTCTTATCCGTAGCAAGATTTTTGGGGACGGAAACACTTGCGATACCGTAAATCCTTCCTTCGTGTTCCAGGCGGATCGTTATCGCTCCTCTTTCACCATAACTTGCCGACAGGGGACAGTCGGCGCAGGCAGATTCAGGATTCTCCGTCACCATCGGGCCTGATTGGGAAAGGGTTCTGCGAGCACAATCGGTAAGCTCGCCATTTCGCAGTCGCGAGATAAGAGGATAGAATCGATCACCCAGGCCGGCTTCTGCCGTCGTCACCAGTTTTCCAGACTCGTCGAACAACGCAATCCACGCGTTATGATAACCGAGGTTTTCTGTAAGGTTGTCACAGACTCCCTTAATCAGGCGGTTACGATCCTTTTCTCTAGCAATGAGTAGATTGATATTGTGAATCGCACGTAGCACGAGGTTGATGTGCTCAACCTTATCTTTTTTGGTTTTTGGATTCATAAATTAGCGTCCATAAAAGCCTTGGTCGCACAGAATTTTTTTGTCTGATTATTTTAAGGCCCAGGATTTGATAACCTCAGATCTGTGATTTTGACAACATGATACTTACTAAATTCCGTGGACAGGAAATATTTCTTTTTTGATATAGTCTACCACCCTTTGGGCTTCATTAAAGGCCTTCTCTTTTATCTCTCCATCTGTTGCGTATGGATGGTCGTAAAGGCTGCCCACTTCCATTTCCGGCCCGAACATCATCCCCCCGACGAGGCCTGCAAATTCATCAGCAGGCTTTATATGATTCAAGATAGACCAGGCCAGGGTCCAGCACCTGGAGGTTCGGTAGAGATCGTAGCCTCCCCCTCCGAGGCCGAGAACCCTGGGGCAGAGTTCCGTTATCCCCTTGACAGCCCTCTGATAGCTGTTGTTTGTCAGCTTTAGGTGAGTGAGTGGGTCCGATATAAGGGCATCAGCCCCGAGCTCAGCCACAATCAGGTCCGGTGAATAGGACTTGATAAGAGGAAAGGCTACTGCATCCAAGACAAAGTTATAAACCTCATCGTCACATCCCGGCTCGAGGGGCAGGTTGACCGTAAAGCCCCTGCCGTCTCCCTCTCCGATCTCTGTTTCGTAGCCTGACCAGGGGTAAAGGGTCTTCCCGGTTTCGTGAAGGGAAATAAACAGGACTCCCGGGTCTTTATAAAAGGCCTCCTGTACGCCGTTTCCATGGTGGGCGTCAATGTCAATGTAAACTATCCTTAACCCCGGAGATTTGCGTAAGGCATACATAATGGCAATTGCGATGTCGTTAATGTAACAGAAACCCTCGGCGTGGCCCGGCATAGCATGATGGAATCCTCCCAGGGGATTAAAGGCAACAAGAGCATCATCCTTGATGATTTTATCCATGGCTGCCTGTGTGCCCCCTGCTACCAATAGAGACCATTCGTAGATACCTGGAAGGATAGGGTTGTCTGCAGTACCAAGGCCCCTTTCAAGAATCTCGAGACGCACTTTTCCCGCGCTTGATTCTTCCAGGAGCCTGAGGTATTCGGGCTCGTGAAAAAGTTTGAGAAGGGCAATGTCTATGGTTTCAGGTTCGAGGACTTCCATCCATGGTTGATTCATGACCCCGTACCGCGTGCACAGTTCATATGTCTTTGTGGCCCTCTCAGGTTTGAATGGATGGTCTGGGCCGAAATCAAACCAACCCATCTCGTCTGAATAGACAAAGATCGATCCCAGTGTTTTAATGTCATGTTGTCCCAAAGGTCGCCTCCTGCAACGCGGTTTTAGGACTAAATCCTAACAGATGGGAGGAAACCCGGTCAATTAAAAATCTTGACCGTTTTTTTTGACTTCCCGGTGGAAATGGTCTAATTAAAATATACTATTAGGAGACACTGGACCATGTCCTGGATCAATAAAATCAGCCGCCTTTCCAGCCCCCAAAAAGAGGGCCTTTATCGGACGCTTATCCCCCCTTCTCTTTTTCATGATTTTGGGATTGATCCCCTATCCCTGTGTAATCAAGACGGTGAAAAGGTTGTACGCATATTCTCTCCGCGTGGGGACAGAACCTGTCTGGTTGAAATCAAGCTTTCAGGCCAAGAGGATCCCCTTTACTCTATTCAGCTCTCGGATACAAACGATTTCACGCAGATTGAATGGGATTTTCTCGTCGTTAATGATCCCGTATCCTCAAGGTTCAAAACAAATGTGGATGAAAAAGGGATAGACACACTGTTCGGTTGGGCTTCCAGGAATCTGCCCGAGGAGGAAAAGGCAATGGAAGCGGGCCTCTTTCCCGGTCAGATAACGAAGGGACTGGGTTTGACCCGAGAAGTCATCCGAGTGCTCGATTTTTTCTGCCGGATTCTTGACATAAAGAGCATACGGTTGGAGGCGCTCTTTTATCATAATGCGATAACCTATGAGAGGCATGACTTCAGCTATTTTGATGGTTACGTCCAGATGAAAAGGATCAATGAGCTGTTTCAACCCGGAGAAAAGCTTTCTAATAAACTGGATGACAGCACACCCTTTCGTAAGCCGGAGTTTGCAAACACTGTCAGGGGGCGTAGCTGGGCCATCCATGACGGCATCCTCACTGAGATAGAAGATGATTTAGTTGAAGGAGGCTGGGAGTCGCCCGTCATGTACCGGATGGTGGAAAAGCCCAGAGGCATGGTAACCTACCCCGATCCAGTATACTAAGCCACAGTGTGCTTTGAAATTGCACGGAGAGCCATTCGGCCCGAACTTATGGCCGAGGGCATTTCCCTTAGCGAATCAACATGAGGCCTTCGAGTGAGCCTCAGCCGAACTCCTCGCCGGAGTTTGCCCACCCTCCGCAGTAGCCTGCTACGGAGACGGGCTGCAGGGAGCTTTAATCGCCCGGGGGAGATCGAATCAGGGGTTTACATACGGGAGAAGCTTGTGTTCTAATAAAAATGTGTTTAAAAGTCGGAATATTTATTGAATTTTTGAAAATCATGCCCTTTTGGCATGGTCAGAATCCCTTGGCTACGCCTGGATAAACTACTAAGAGTGCCTAAAATGAGCTAAAGTTTGAAGTGCCTAAAGTTATTGTGTCGCTTCGCTCCATCTAATTTATAGAACAAAAGAATTCCTTAACTTTAGATCACTTTAGACAATTTTAGTCACTTTGCACTCACAAGATTATCTATGATCACAGCCCCTTTTAGGGGTTTATAAAAGACACGTCCTTTGGGCGTGGATTCTTTACTTGCTCATATGCATAAGTTCATGAGGAACGTAAATGCCCGTACCCTCTTTCCGTAATCTTAGAATCCGCACAAAGCTCATTATTGTTACCCTTTTTCTGGTATTACTTCCTTTAATGTGTGTCGCCTACCTATCCATGGACCGTTTTGGTAAAGCCCTCCGGAATGCGTCAGAGGAAGATCTGGAACATTTGGTCAGGAATATCTACTCCATGTGCAAGGTGCAGGAGGAGATGGTCCAGATGAAAGTTGTCTCTGACCTGAAAGTTGCACGTGATATTCTTTATCGCTACGGACATAAAATCGAAATTGTGCCGGAAAAAGCAGTCAGCTTCAAAGCTGTTAATCAATTTACCGGTGAACGACTTTCTGTCACCGTACCTTTTTGGAGAGTAGGGAATATCCCATTGAGCAAAGACACGCGTTTTGTGGATGAAGTCCAGAACCTGGTGGGAGGGACCTGTACCATTTTCCAGAGGATTGAGGGGGGACATCTCCTTCGGATTTCAACCAATGTAATAGGGAAGGATGGCAAAAGGGCCGTAGGGACATTCATCCCTACGAGTAGTCCCGTGGTGGAGGCGATTTTAGCGGGGCGTTCCTACAGAGGACGGGCCTATGTGGTGGATGACTGGTATATCACTGCATATGAGCCCATTAAAGGGATGAACGGGACCGTCATAGGGGCCCTTTATGTAGGTGTGAAGGAGCAAAAAGCCAGATCCCTCAGGCACGAGATAAAGAGGATCAGGGTCGGAGATACCGGTTATGCCTATATCATCGACAGCAAAGGCACCCTAAAGGTCCACCCGGCCAAGGAAGGGCAACAAATCATTGATTCGAGAGATTCGTCAGGTTTTGAATATATCCGCTACATGGTTGATGATTCCCTGTCTCTGCCAGAGGGCGATGTGGGAACCATTCGTTATCCTTGGATTAATCCTGAGCTCGGAGAGAAAAAACCAAGGCAGAAGATCAATAAATACATTTACTTCAAACCGTGGGACTGGATTATAGCAGCGGGTACCTATGAGGAGGAAATCTATCACGCACTGTACGAAACCGAACGATTCATATTGATCGTGGTTGTTGTAGGCATAGCAATGGTCTTTATCCTGACTTTCACGTTTTCTAAGGTGCTGACGAGACCTATTCAGGAGCTTACGGAGGTAACCACCAAGATGATGGCCGGTGACCTTTCCCAGAGGGTCAGGATACATGGCGCAGATGAAATCGGCCTTATGGGAGTCTCTTTCAACCGGATGATAGTCCAGATCCAGCACCACACATCCAATCTGGAGAAGATGGTTGAAGCCAGGACCCAGGAACTTAAGAAATCAAGAGAGGAGTATCGTGAGCTTTCCCGTTTTTTGAACAGCATACTGGATAGCGCCACCGAATACGGCATTATGGCCCTCGACTTTTACGGAAAGATCATCGAATTCAACAAGGGAGCGGAAAAGCTCTTTGGATGGACAAAGGAGGAGGTGCTCAACAAAGAAAAAGCGGAGATTACACTGCTTCCCGAGGATTGCGAAAGGGGTATCCAGAAAGAGATGTCAAAACGGTCAAGGACCGAAGGCGTCTGTGAGCTGGAGATAGATCGTGTCAGAAAAAACGGCGAGCGTTTTCCGGCCTTAAGCACCATCACGGCCATCAAGGACCCGTCCGGCAAGACAACGGGCTTTGTGGAGATAGCCCGGGACATTACCGAGAGAAAGGCCCTTGAGAAAGAACTCCGGAAGACTAAAGAATTTCTTGAAAATATCATGGAGAGCTCCGTTGACGGGATTGTGACAACCGATCTCAATGGGAAAATAACCTATCTGAACCGTGCCATCGAGGAAATGCTCGGGTACATGAAAGAAGATCTTATGGGGAAGCATATCTCGCGTCTTTATGTAAGGGGCATCCAAGAGGCGAGAGATGTTATGGAACTTTTACGGACAGATGAAAGGGCCGGAAATTACGAGATGGACTTGAAGGGAAAACAAGATGAGATCCTGTCGATTCTGACCTCGATTTTTCTCGTCCGGGATGAGGACGGCAAGGTTATAGGCACGGCCGGGATCTTCAAAGACATTACGGAACAAAAGCGCCTGGAGGCCAAGCTTAAAGCGGCCCAGGCCCATCTTGTCGAGGCCTCCAAAATGCGGGCCCTCGGGGAACTCGTTGCCGGCGTTGCCCACGAACTCAACAATCCTCTTATGGCCTCGCAGACTATCCTCCATGTGATACTAAATAATCCACAGAAAGACTGTCCCAACTTGGAGCGGTTGGAGTTAGTTCGCAAATGCAACGACCGAATCGAAAAAATAGTTGAACACCTGAGAGAATTTTCCAGGCAGACCAAGCCCGAGTTTCGGAAGCTTGGTATCAACCTGCCTATTGAGAATGCCCTGATGATCACAGGCCAACAGCTCTTGAACCACAACATCTCGGTCGTGAAAAAGCTGTCTGAAGATTTGCCTGAGGTCCTGGGTGATTCCAATCAGCTTGAACAGGTCTTTCTCAACCTGATTTCCAATGCCAGGGACGCGATGGATACGGCCGGATGTAAGAAAAAGGAGTTGACTATTTGTTCATACATAAATGAAGATGAAGAGGTTCCCATGGTTGCCGTGTCAATAAAGGACACCGGTGTAGGAATTCCCGAGAAGAATATCGACAAGGTCTTTGAACCTTTTTTCAGCACCAAACCTGTGGGCAAAGGCACCGGCCTGGGTCTTTCCCTCTGCTTTGGCATTATAGAGGCCCACGGGGGAAGACTTGAAATCAAGAGCCAGCATTTTAAGGGGACGGAGGTAAAGGTCCTACTTCCAGTTGTTAAATCGTGAAAGGAGTAAGACGATGGCAAAACGTATTCTAATTGTAGACGATGATGAAATGGTTCGCATAGCCTTAAATGAACTCCTCAGGCCGGAAGGTTATGAGGTCATAATTGTTTCCGGCGGTAAAGAGGCCATTAAAAAAATCGATGAAAGCAGCTACGATCTCTTGATGCTCGATATCATCATGCCTGAGATGGATGGCTTTGAGCTTTGCAGGAGGATTCGCGAAAGAGAAAATTACAGGGAAACGCCCATCGTGTTTTTGACCGCAAAGAGCCGGGAGGAGGATAAGAATGAGGGGCTTGAAGCGGGAGCCAACCTGTTTTTGTCAAAGCCGATCTCCCCGGATAAACTCCTCGAGATTGTATCGGATACAATCGGATAAGAAATTTGGTGAATCGTTCGTTTATTTCGGATTTGTACCCTTGCCATGTCTTTTCTGCTGGCTGCCAGCGCTAATGAATGATCGTGGTAGATTTGATCAAGTCATCGAGCGCACCGTTATTATCCATCAGTTTTGTAAAATACCGGACCTTGATTTCATCCTTGGGTGAAAGGGGAGGAGTGCTCCGGTCTAAACGTTCCAGGACGGAAAAAGTGTCGTCTTTTACCAGCATAAGAGGGATACCCGCGTTTTCGGCGGTCTGCAGGAGCTGGGGAGCCGGATTACGGCCTCCTGTAAGGATGATACCCGCAACGGGGCGATGGGCTGAGCTTCCTTCTATTTCTCTGCCGGGAGAGGGGGCAAGGAGGATAATTTTGTTGTAGGCTCTCTTGAACAGCTGGAGCTGACCCCTAAGGTCGGCTGACCCAACTGTCATTCCACTTACCGGTTGCTCGAGGTTTTCCCCACCCTGGAGGATTTGGCCGTCGAGCGCCTCCTTTATCTCCGCGAGGCTACGAAATGAAAGGACCGGATCTTCCGGAAGTGTTGCAGTGATCGGTATTCCTTTCCGGACAAGGGAAGGGACTACATGATCCCTGATTTCTTCAAGTTTTTCCGGCGGAACGCGATTGAGAATGATGCCCTTTATGCTGTCCTTGAGAAGAGAACTGACGGATAAGATGGAATAGATGGATCTAGATGTCTCCCGGTAGCGATTAACAAGGACGAAATCGGCCGCCAGGCCGTTTATGAGAGAAATGTCGGAAACATGGCAGGAGACATCGTCAAAGAATATTTGCCCGGATCCCATTATAATGAGCATGTCTTTTGAAATGGAAAGGTCCCGGGCGAGTGATTTTATCTCGTCGATAATCTCTTTGGATTCCTTTTGTCTCCAAAGGTCTTCTGTAATAAGATAGGGACAGATCTGTTCAATGGGTTCATGAAGTTTCAATACCTCCCTGAACAGGAATGCGTCAGGGTCGGTCCACAGGCCTTCTATTTGAACGGGATTCGTTCCGAAGGGCTTTAGGAACCCGACGTTGAGGCCTTTTTCCACCAGTCTTCTGGCAATGGTCCAGGCCACAAGGCTTTGGCCTGCCCGGTCTCCCGTGGAGCCAATAAAGAGAAAAGACATGTGGTTATTTTACCTCCCAAAATCCACCGCCTAATTTGGATATATTCATTCACATCAGGTGGCTTAGGCATACTCCCGATCATCAGCAAGGTGTTAGATGCAGGGCGTGGAGGAGCATTATTTGAGTATTATAGAAATTTTGTTCTGAAACATCAAAGAAATTTTGAAATGTAACTTTAACAAAGGCTAGGGCCGGTGAAGGAGCACAAAAATGTGGCTTTCTCTTAAATTTTGTAGATAATAATAACTGCACAAGTGTGTTGACAATTCCGACTGTGTTGAGGGACAAAATGTGCGGATTTTCCGTGGAGAAACAGCGCGAAAAGGAGGTGTGAGAAATTGTTAGTAAAATACTGGATGAGTAAACCCCCTATAACGGTTAATGTGAAGTCTTACCTAAAGGAAGCGGATGAGCTTTTGAAAAAAAACAAAATCAGGCAACTGCCGGTGGTGGAAGACGGGGAGCTGGTTGGCTTGCTTACGGACAAAGATATTAAAAGGGCAGAGCCTTCGGAAGTCACCAGGTTCGAACACATTACCGAGCTTTATGGCATGATTTCCAATATCCAGGTAAGGGATATCATGAGCAAGGACCCCGTTACAATCCCGCTCGATTACCCCATTGACAAAGCAGCCAGGGTCCTGTTGGACAGACGATTATCAGGCGCACCTGTGGTTGACAATGAAGGAGAACTGGTGGGTGTTATAACGCAGACCGATATTTTCAGGGTGCTTGTTTCTTTTACCGGTGTAGACAAGCCGGGGATCCAGTTGGCATTTGAGTTGGAGGATCGCCCCGGTTCTATCAAAGAGGTTACGGATATTATTCGGAAATATGGTTGCAAGATGTTCAGCATCCTGACAAATTATAAATTTGCAAAGGAAGGATACCGCCTCGTGTTCATCAGGGTGTCCGATTGTGCCTGGGAAAGGCTTGAACAACTGGAGGAAGAGTTGAGGGCTACGGCGACCCTCCTATATGTGGGAGATGATCGGGAGGTGAAATAAAGGAGACCGGGCCTGATCGATCAATTATCAGATAGTGAAATCTCGAGATAAAAATAACCTTCACCCGGTAATAAAAGGGCTGAGGATAGTTATTGTCCTGGCTGTATCCATGGCTGTGGCGGTTTTATTTATCAAGACACGTCCTCATCCGCGGCAGAAGACCGCAGAAGATGTGGTGCCTCTTGTTGAGACAGTCGAAGTGCACAAGATTTCTCCTAATATGATCGTTAAGACTTACGGTACGGTGCGTTCCGGGGAGAACCTGAGTCTCACGGCCGAAATAAAGGGCAAGATCGTGGAAATGTCCCCAGGTTTTGAGGAGGGGGGCTTTTTCCGGAAAGGGTCTTTTTTAATGCGTATTGATCCTCGCAACTATGC
>Ga0307419_10001931_pt1 | contig 10582 bp, 9 predicted proteins | sample SalMarWE160230MG_2_FD_202512 | JGI IMG/M metagenome (GOLD analysis project Ga0307419, IMG submission 202512) | Salt marsh sediment microbial communities from the Plum Island Ecosystem LTER, Massachusetts, United States - WE1602-30 | ecosystem: Environmental > Aquatic > Marine > Intertidal zone >... | reverse complement strand
GCAGCTTTTTCATCCTCCACCTTTAGCTGAAGGGTTTCGATCTGGGCTCTTATACTTTTTATTTCGGGCAGCTCCTCAAGGTTCTCGAGATAATTATTCTGATGGTTGACCGAAAGGATCATGAAATTGCCAAATCCTTTTACCTGTATGCCGCGGGCATCAATATAGGGTGAAAGACCTCTCAGTATCAGGAGTGTTTTGCCGCCGGGTATATCGACAGTTGTTTCGCGAGTCATCTGGGCCCTGTCAGGGTAGACGGTTACATGCTTTAATGCGGCCTTAATCTCCTTTTCGATATCGGCTGAAAGATATTGAAATGTTGCCGCAGATAATATTAAAATGAAGAACAGCTTTCTCATAATGGAAATATTTGTTTTAAATAATAAAGGTAAGTTTTTTGGATCAATTATTCATATATCGCCGCTATCCCCGTTACCTCTTTATTCGCCCACGGGCTGACGGATACGGGACGATCAGCAATTTTATGCTCTTTATTATCGGCAGGTTCCCAGCCCATTATGAGGTACAAGGCAAAGAAACCTATTACATAGGCAACTGCGATATGCCACCCTTTTCTGAACCAGAGAACTACATCGCGTCCTTCAGGAAACTTATTGGTAATTGCAACACCTGCTGAAGAGCCGAACCATACCATAGAGCCTCCGAAACCAACTGTATAGGCCAGCATACCCCAGTCGTAATATCCCTGATCGAGACATAGTTTGGTCAGGGGGATATTATCAAAAACAGCCGACAGTATTCCCAGAGAGAATGCAGTAAACCAGGAAGCATCGGGAAGCTCTTCCACCGGCATCATGGATGCACACATTACAAGGCAGAGCAGAAAAATAGTCCCTTTGAGAGCAGCCGGAACCTCTTTCCATGGGACCTTTATTATTAGCATACCGATAACTAATGCTATCCAGACGCCAAGTGCCGGCATATCATATAAGATATTTGACATTATTGCCCCTACAAGAATGAGCCCAACAACCACTATCCTTTTCCAGGCAACCTTTATTCTTTTCTTCGGGTCTTTCTGTATCCTGAAATATTTATCCTGCTGATGGGCCCCGAACCAGGAAAAAAATGCAAAGGCGAAAATTGCCGGAATAAATGCATGCAGGACGTTAAGAGCAGAAACCCCGTCAATCCACATCATTGTTGTTGTAGTATCTCCCAAAACGCTGCCTGCACCACCTGCGTTGCTTGCGGCTACTATTGCTGCCAGGTATCCAATATGAACTTTATTCTTAAATACAACAAGTGCAATTGTTCCTCCTATAAGTGCGGCAGCTATATTATCAAGAAAAGCTGACATTATAAATACAAATATCAGGAGCAAAAAGGGCCCTTTCCAGTCATTTGGCAGATATTTGGGAAGGATATCGGGAACACGGGATTCTTCAAAAATTTTTGCAAGAACAGCAAAACCGAGAAGGAGCCCGAGAAGATTCAGCAGTATGCCCCATTCCCCCTCCCGAAGCTCTATGTGTTTTAATTGTTCAACAAAAGGTGCCTCACCGAACATATGTTCCAAAAAGTGAAACCCGGGGTCAAATGTGAATTTATAAATAAGAAGCACCGTTAGTCCGGTAACAGCTACCCGGAAAGTATGCTTATGGAATAATGCGACACAAAGAAGTGTCAGTCCGAAAATTATGAATTCAATTCTTACAGGACCAATGGATGGCGGGTTTCCTGACGAGGCAAAAGTGAAGGCCGGTATTAACGTAAAAAGAAAAAACAAAAAAGCCTTTTTTAAGGCTTTATTCCTGAAATTTAATCTATTGGTAATCATTAAGACAGGGATTTTCCCGGTTTCTATTCGCCAAAAATAGACAAAAATCCCCAAAGAAAAATTATTTTATTAATTCATGGTATTCAATTAATCCTTTTTCAAGGTATGCATCAGGTTGACCTGCCATCGGGCATCCGGGAACGGGGCAGTTGATGATCTTATGTTCTTTATTGTCGGCAGGTTCCCATCCCCAAATAAGATATAATACAAAGAATCCTAAAATATATGCGACAGCCACATGCCATCCCTTTTTCACCCAGAGCACAACATTCCGTGCTTCCTGGAATTTATTGGTTATTGCTACTCCGGCTGAGGATCCAAACCATACCATTGATCCTCCGAAGCCCACAGTATATGCGAGCATACCCCAGTCGAAATGCCCCTGATCAAGGCATAGTTTTGTAAGAGGTATATTGTCAAACACTGCCGAAAGGAATCCGAGTGCCAGTGCAGTTACCCATGAGGCACTTGGCAGCTCTTCCACAGGCATCATCGAGGCACATGTAACAAGGGAAAGCAGGAAAATGGTTCCTTTTAATGATCCCGGTACTTCACGCCATGGAACGGGTCTCAGTATAACACCCAGTACAATGGCGATCCAGACTCCAAGAGCCGGCATGTCATACATTATATTCGAAATTATTGCACCGGCAAGAATTAGAACAACATGAACAAGCTTTAACCAGTCAATTTTGATATCTACCGGGGCATCCGGCTGGATCCTGTGATACTTATCCTGCTGATGAGAACTAAACCAGGCAAAAAACAGCAATGCAACAATTGCTGCTATATAAGCATGTAAAACGTTAACTGCAGCGACGCCATCAATCCACATCATAGTAGTTGTTGTATCACCTAATACGCTTCCGCTGCCTCCCGCATTGCTGGCTGCTACCATTGCTGCAATATACCCTATATGGACTTTATCCTTGAATACCACAAGAGCAATTGTCCCTCCAATCAGGGCAGCAGCAATATTATCAAGGAAAGATGACAGAATAAACACAAATAACAGCAGAATAAAAGGTCCTTTCCAGTCATTAGGAAGATATCTTGGAAGCAGCTCAGGTACCCTTGACTCCTCAAAGATCTTTGACAGCACTGCAAATCCCAGTAACAATCCCAGGAGATTTAATAAAATTCCCCATTCTCCCTGCCTCAGTTCCTTGTTAATAAGCTGTTCGCCAAATGGTGTCGTACCGAACAGATGCTCCCCAAGATGAAAACCCGGATCAAAAATGAGCTTATATGCAAGCAAAACAGCAAGACCTGTTACCGCAACCCGGAAGGTATGCTTGTGAAAAAGGGCAACCCCCAGCAGTATGAGGCCGAAAATGATGAATTCGACACCTACAGGTCCCACGGAAAAAGTCTTCCCTCCGGATGCAAATAAACCTACCGGAATAAACACTGACAACATGAGCAGAAATACTCTTCTGCTGTTTTTTAAGAGAAAATCGCGGGTGAGGTTATACATAAAAAAGGAATATAACTTATAAGCAGGTCAGTCTCTTATCAGGGCGCCAAATTAAATATATTTTGGGAATAAAAATATGATCTTGGAATTGTTTTTAATACACACATTGTGATGAATAAATTTCCACACTGATAGGCATATAGTGCTTTTTTTTAATAATTTTGCATGCTTATTTAGATTAAATTTAATTAACCTCAAACAATTCGGGTTTTGGTCAGTTTATAATTAAGAGTGAAAGTACGCTTTGAAAATGGAGAAAGACCAGGATAAAATATTAAATGATGTAACCTCAGGCGAATATAAATACGGTTTTTATACCGATATTGAAATGGAACAGATTGCCAGAGGTCTCAATGAAGATATTATCCGGACCATTTCAGGGAAGAAAAGTGAACCGGACTGGCTTCTTGAATTCCGCCTGAAGGCCTTCCGCCACTGGCAGACCATGAAGATGCCGCAGTGGGCAAACCTGAAAATTCCTGCAATTGACTATCAGGATATTATATATTATTCCGCTCCAAAGAAGAAAGCATCACCGGAAAGCCTTGATGATATTGATCCCGAACTTAAAAAAACATTCGACAAGCTCGGAATACCTCTTGAAGAACAGAAACATCTTACAGGGATAGCAGTTGATGCTGTAATGGACTCTGTATCAGTAAAAACAACATTCAGGGAAACGCTTGCAGAGTCAGGTATAATTTTCTGCTCATTCAGTGATGCAGTAAAGGAATATCCCGAACTGGTTAAAAGATACATGGGCACCGTAGTCCCTTATACCGACAATTTTTTTGCTGCTCTTAACTCCGCAGTATTCAGCGACGGTTCATTTTGTTATATCCCGAAAGGAGTCAGGTGTCCCATGGAACTTTCAACATATTTCAGAATAAACGCCGCCAATACAGGTCAGTTCGAAAGAACACTGCTTGTAGCCGATGAGGAAAGCTATGTGAGTTACCTCGAAGGCTGTACAGCTCCAATGAGGGACGAAAACCAGCTTCATGCAGCTATCGTTGAAATTATTGCTGAGAATAATGCCGAAGTTAAATATTCGACAGTACAGAACTGGTACCCGGGCGATAAAGGGGGGAAAGGCGGGATATTCAATTTTGTCACCAAAAGAGGTCTTTGCAGGGGAGATAACTCAAAGATATCCTGGACACAGGTTGAGACAGGATCGGCAATTACATGGAAATACCCCTCATGTATTCTTCGCGGTGATAATTCAACCGGCGAGTTTTATTCTGTTGCCGTTACAAACAATCACCAGCAGGCAGATACCGGAACCAAGATGATACATATAGGCAGGAATACAAAGAGCACGATTGTATCAAAGGGTATATCTGCCGGAGAGGGGCAGAACAGCTACAGGGGCCTGGTGAAAGTATTGAAGAATGCCACGGGTGCAAGAAATTTCTCACAGTGTGATTCCCTGCTTCTGGGTGATAAATGCGGTGCACATACCTTTCCTTACCTGGAGGTGGATAACCAGACAGCCATCGTGGAGCATGAAGCTACAACATCAAAAATAGGTGAGGACCAGATATTTTACTGCAACCAGAGAGGAATATCAACAGAAGATGCGATCGGGCTCATTGTAAACGGATATGCCCGTGAGGTGATAAATAAGCTGCCCATGGAATTTGCCGTTGAGGCACAGAAGCTTTTGCAGATAAGCCTTGAGGGAAGTGTAGGGTAATACAAGACAAAAGACAAAATAATAACAATATAATGCTGATTATTAAAGATTTAAAGGCTGCTATTGACGGAAAGATAATACTTAAAGGCATCAGTATTGAGGTTAAACCAGGTGAGATACATGCTATCATGGGGCCGAACGGTTCGGGTAAAAGTACTCTTGCAGCGGTTATTGCAGGCAGAGAATTTGTTGAGGTGACAGAAGGAACTGTTACCTATGAAGGGAAAAACCTCCTGGAAATGGCACCCGAAGACCGGTCGAAAGAGGGAATCTTCCTGGGATTCCAGTACCCGATAGAAATACCGGGTGTGAGCATGGTTAACTTCATGAAGACAGCAGTTAATGAGCACAGGAAGCATAAAGGACTGGAACCTCTTTCCGCGTCGGAATTCCTGAAACTCATGCGTGAGAAAAAAGAGCTTGTTGAGATTGATTCCAAACTGGCTAACAGGTCTGTTAATGAAGGATTCTCCGGCGGTGAAAAGAAGAAAAATGAGATATTCCAGATGTCAATGCTCGAACCTAAACTGGCGATTCTTGATGAGACCGATTCGGGTCTTGATATAGATGCCCTTCGCATAGTAGCTAACGGTGTAAATAAGCTTAAAAGGCCCGATAATGCTGCAATAGTGATAACACATTACCAGAGACTTCTAGATTATATTATTCCAGATGTTGTACATGTACTGTATGATGGCAGGATAGTTAAAACAGCCGGGAAAGAACTGGCTCTTGAACTTGAGGCAAAGGGATATGACTGGATAAAACAGAATGTTGAAAAGAATGATCTGCCATGAATGATCTTCACGAAAATAGTGACCGTTATCTAAAACTTTATAATGAAAATATAAAGAGGATATCTGAGAATTCAGCTCCCTTTATAAACTCATTTCGCGAGGAGGCAATAAAAAATTTTGTTAAAACAGGAATACCAACACGGAAAAACGAAGCATACAAATATACAAACCTGAATCCATGGTTTAATCACAAATATAAAAGCTATTTTATTCCTGTTGACTCGGATTTTGAAAAAGCTGAGGAATTCAGCTGCGATGTTGAAGACCTTGATACATATGGAATAGTCCTACTAAATGGCTTTTATCCGACAATAAATAGTAAATTAAGAGAACTGCCAGGTGGCATACAGATTGGCAGTATTAACGAAGCAGCAAAAGTATTCGGAAGTACGATTGAAAAACATTATGGGAAATATTTGAACGGAAACAATGACGGGCTGGTTCATCTGAATATGGCCATGGCCGCCGATGGGGTTTTTATTTATGTCCCCGCGGGAACGACTCTTAAAAGGCCTGTGCAGGTAGTCAACCTTGTCCAGTCTGATTCGGATATGTTCAATCAGCAACGTAATCTTATTGTTATTGAAAAGAATGCTGATTTCACTCTGATAATCTGTGATCACACACTATCTCCAAACAAATTTCTCACAAATGCTGTAACTGAAATATTCGTTGGTGAAAATGCACGCTTCGATATAATGAGGGTTCAGAATGAACACAACAATGCATGCAAGATCACAAATACTTTTATCCATCAGGAAAGAGACAGTTATGTGTCTTCAAATAACGTAACACTTCACGGGGGACTTGTTCGTAACAGCACTTATCACTATCTTGCAGGGGAAGGAGCTGAGAGCAATTCATACGGATTATTTCTTGCAGATAAATGGCAGCACATAGATAATTATGTGAATGTGGATCATGCATTCCCGAACTGCAGGAGCAATCAACTGTTCAAGGGAGTACTTGACGAAATGGCAACAGGTGCCTTCAATGGAAGGATTTATGTGCACAAAAATGCACAGGGAACAGTGGCTTACCAGAAGAACAATAATATTCTGCTTACTGATGATGCAAAGATGGACACCAAACCTCAGCTTGAAATATATGCCGATGATGTTAAATGCAGTCATGGGGCTACTGTTGGCAGACTCAATGATGATGCCCTGTTCTATATGCAGTCGCGGGGTATAAGCAAACGTGAAGCATTGCTTATGCTTATGTTCGGATTTGCACATGAAGTTATACGCAATATCAAAGTGGAAGCCTTACAGGAAAGAATGGACAGCCTTGTGATGCAGCGCCTGAAAGGAGAACTGTCACGCTGTGCTATCTGTATGGTTAAATGCGGTAATATATAAAACGGTGAAAGGTATCTCGGAAATAAGGGCCGACTTCCCGATACTTGGGAGAAAAGTATATGACAAACCACTCATATATTTGGATAACAGTGCCACAACTCAAAAGCCATTGCCTGTAATAGATGCCGTAAATGAGGTATTTACAACCTATAACAGTAATATTCACAGGGGAGTGCATGCATTAAGTGATCAGGCATCAGAAAAGTATGAAGAGGCAAGGGAAAAGGTACGATCGTTCATAAACGCCGCGGGTACACAGGAGGTAATCTTTACTACAGGAACAACCGGCTCAATAAACGGTATTGCATTTTCATTTGGAGAACGTTATATAAAAAGCGGGGATGAGATAATAATAAGTCATCTTGAGCATCATGCCAACATAGTACCCTGGCAGATGATGTGTGATCGTAAAGATGCAAAACTCCGTGTTATTCCGGTAAATGATAATGGTGATATACTCTATGATGAATATCTTAAGCTTCTTTCTCCAAGAACAAAGATTGTCGCTGTAACACATGTTTCAAATGCACTTGGTACTATTCTGCCGGTAAAAAGGATTATTGAAGATGCCCATACAATGGGTATCCCTGTTTTGATTGACGGAGCCCAGGGTATCCAGCACGGTCTGACGGATGTTAAAGATATGGATTGTGATTTTTATACCTTTTCAGGCCATAAGATATATGCACCAACAGGTATTGGAGTGCTATATGGTAAGGGAAAATGGCTTAATGAACTTCCTCCATATCAGGGCGGTGGAGATATGGTGGCAAATGTTACTTTTAAGAAGACAACCTATAATGAGCTCCCTTTCAAATTTGAAGCCGGTACGACAAACTTTGCAGGTGCAATTGGCCTGGGGGCCGCTATTGATTATCTGAGATGTGTCGGACTGAATGATATTGAAAAAAGAGAACAGGCACTCCTTGCTTATGCGACGGAACAGTTGTCAGTAATTAGAGAATTGAAAATATATGGTATCTCTGAAAATAAAATCCCGGTTATTTCATTCCTTCTAAATGGCATCCACCAGTACGATACAGGAATGGTACTCGACAAGCTAGGGATTGCTGTACGTACCGGTACACACTGTGCACAGCCAATAATGGATCGTTTCGGTATAGAAGGTACTGTGAGGGCCTCAATGTGTTTCTATAATACTATGGAAGAGGTTGATGCACTTGCCGAAGGAATTGAAAGAGTAGTGAAAATGTTTTCTAAATAGTCGAAATGTCGGTTAACGAGGTACAGGATAATATCATAGAGGAATTTTCGGTGTTTGACAACTGGATGGATAAATACAACCTGCTGATAGATTTTGGCAGGGAACTGAAGGATATGGATCCAAAACACAAAGGTAAGGATTATCTGATTGACGGATGCCAGTCGAAAGTATGGCTTTATCCGGAATTTATTGATAAAAGGATAGTGTTCTCCGCCGACAGCGATGCAATAATAACAAGAGGCATCGTTGCACTCCTGATCAAAGTATTGTCTGACCGTACACCCGATGAAATAGTCTCAGCCGATCTCTATTTTATCGACAGAATAGGATTGAGGCAGAACCTTTCTCCAACCAGGTCGAACGGACTTCTTTCCATGATCAGGCAGATGAAACTCTATGCAATGGCATATAAGGCAAAAAGTAACAATTAAAATTCCCCTCCCGGGAGATCGGAACCCCGCTTTGCGGGATAAACTCCGTGGAGATTCCGCGTCAGCGGAAGCCTGCTCCGCGAAAGCGGAGGGATAGGGATGGGTTATTACAGGAACTAAACAAATTCATTTAAAAGGAACAATTTATGAATGCTTCTGAACAACTAGAAATAGAAACCAGGATAACAGGAGTTCTTAAAAGTATTTATGATCCTGAGATTCCTGTTAATATTTATGACCTTGGCCTGGTGTATAATATTGAGGTTGATGATGACCATATAGCACATATTCTGATGACTCTTACAGCGCCCAACTGCCCTATGGCAGATCAACTTATCGAGGAGGTAAAACATAAAGTGATGGGTACAAAAGGGGTGAAGGAGTGCGATATTAAACTTACTTTTAATCCCCCCTGGGATAAAAGTATGCTAAGCGATGAAGCAAAACTCGAGCTTGGATTTCTTTAATAAACACCTATGAAAAGGATAAAGAATAAAAGTATATCTGATCTTATTAAAGAGAAAGCTTTTGAACTTGGATTTGACATCTGCGGCATAGCAAGGATTCGTGCGCTTACGGATCATGAATCTATATTAAAGGCCTGGCTTGAAAAAGGCATGAATGATAAGATGAGCTATCTTGAAAGGGAGCCGGAAAAAAGATTTAATCCGGAAATCGTTTTCCCGGGTGCAAAATCACTGGTCGTAACGGGAATCAGCTATTACTCGGAAATTAAACAAAGAGAAAAAGGAGTTCCCATCCTTTCAAGATATACTTACGGCACTGACTATCATAATGTTATAGTTCCAAAACTTGAAAAACTGCTGGCATTCGTAAAACAGACACGGCCGGATACTGTAGGGAAAGCTTTTTCCGATACAGGATTTCTTCATGAAAAATCCTGGATCAGTGAAGCAGGTCTGGGCTGGCAGGGCCGTCATTCAATAATGATTAACAAAGAAATCGGATCGTACTTTTTCATAGGCATACTTATGCTTAATATTGAATTGGATTACCATGAGCCATTCAAAAGTGATTACTGTGGTGATTGCAGATTATGCATTGATGCTTGTCCAACCGACGCAATAAATGACAACAGAACCATTGACGCCAGGAAATGTATTTCAAACCTTACTATTGAGAACAGGGGACCGATACCAGAAGAGATTGTTCCGAAACTGGGAGGGAGAGTATATGGTTGCGACAGGTGCCAGGAGGTATGTCCATGGAATAAAAACTTAAAACCAAATTCTCATCCGGAATTCATGATTGATGAAAAAATAGCGGGAATGAACCGTGAAGAATGGGAATCATTTACAGAAGATCAATTTAAGAGGCTCTTTAAAAAGACTGCTCTCAGCAGGATAAAATATGATGATTTTAAGAGAAATATATCAGACGCACTGAGATCCATTGATGGTTCTTTGTATAACTGAAAGTTCCGGAACAAATTCATTATTTATCTTCAATAACAGTCACAACTACCTCTCTCTGGCTTCGTGGCCCGTCAAACTCGCAAAGAAAGATATTCTGCCATGTCGACAGCCCTGCTTTCCCGCTAACAACCGGTATTGTTTCCGATGCACCAACAAGCCCGGCCTTAAGATGTGAATCACCATTATCGTCCTGGCGATCATGCTCCCAGATACCCGACGGGATTAACCTGTTAAGCAGAGTAATAACATCGTTCTGAACCGACTGATCCCAGTTTTCCTGGATCATGATCGCAGCAGTGGATCCCCTTGCATATACTGAAGCAATTCCATTACTGACATTGCTTTCCTTTATTAC
>Ga0307419_10001929_pt1 | contig 10588 bp, 6 predicted proteins | sample SalMarWE160230MG_2_FD_202512 | JGI IMG/M metagenome (GOLD analysis project Ga0307419, IMG submission 202512) | Salt marsh sediment microbial communities from the Plum Island Ecosystem LTER, Massachusetts, United States - WE1602-30 | ecosystem: Environmental > Aquatic > Marine > Intertidal zone >... | reverse complement strand
CGAAGAGCCAGTCCCTCAGGGCTGCCTCTGTTTCTCTGAAGCTCCCGTCGCCTGAGATTTCGGAATACAACATATGCTGGGTTAGCGCTGCAGCCACGTAATTGTTTGAACACCAAATAAATGGAATTTTAACTTTGAAGGGATCATTCTCTCTCCTTTCCTCCATCAGGGTAAGTCCCTTTTTCATAAAGGCCAGATATTTTTGGGAATATTCTGTTTCTGATTCTGCGAGACCCGCGTGTCCAAGGTTAACGAATGGATAAAACTGGTAATGGCGGGCAGTGTCTTTTTCTATCCATGGTGTTACCGGTTCAAGGGTGCCCCAGTAATCTGCTTGCTCCAGCCAGGAAGAATCACCGGTAAGGCTGAAAAGTGACCATGCGGCGAGTTCAAGATCATCAACCCAGTTATCCTCCTCATAAAAATAGGGCGATACATTACAGGCAGTCTGAGTGTTACCAAAATCGGTGAGTGCAAACTCCCATGCATCTTCAGCCTTCACAGCCAGCTTTTCCGATAATACCGGATAGTAATCCCTGAGTATTTCAGACCCGAGGGCAAATGATGAAGCATATTTACCTGCAACGGATGAAACACCTGTAGTCCTGTTCTTATATCTGGACAGGCCCTGTGATTTTCCTGTGACAAAATATACCGGGCGGTATAAACCGTTCCCGTATGAGACCTGGTCTTCGGTCGGTATCCTGAATCCACGGTGATCGCGGTCGTCAGCCAGCTGGTTAAACATTACCCCGCTGTCGGGATTCATTTTGACAAGCCAGTCGATACCCCACTTAGCCTCATCAAGGATATCAGGTATCCCGTTGCTGCCGGGATCACCTGAAGCGCTGTATTTATCACTGTAAATACCGGGGTTCTTTGAATATGCAAAGAGCATCTGGTATACCGCATTTGCTGAAGTTGTTACATACTGAAGGTAATCACTGGCATCGTGCCAGCCGCCTGTTGCATCGATTATTTCACCTGTCCTTGTCGGGTGATCAACAATAAAACCATCGTGGGTATGACATGAATCAGCATAATACGGGTTGTAACCGCACCGCTGCTGTCGCATATAACGAAGTATATAATCGGCGGTCCCCTCATAAACATCCGGCGCTATTCTGAAGGGTTCCGATTTTATGTTATTCACTATTATGTAATAACCTCCCGGAGATTTAACCTGTGAGAAATCAAGACGGGCAGCTGATTTCATTCCCCAATCCGCACCACTGTATCGGTCAGCCTTTCCCCTGAAAACTACCCTGTCAGTTATAGCGTCACATACAGTGAAATTCTTCACAGGTACAGATTTATCAGATATGAAAACTGCAACTTTAACAGATACAGGGAGATATCCCAACTGGTTTATTCTGATCCAGCCCTGGCACAGTAAAGGCTGGGAAAAAAGAAAAGAGAAGAATATCCAGAATAGCTTTTTGTTCATATTGTTCTGACTACTAACTTAATTGGTTCAATGTAAACAGTTTAACCACAAAGGAACACTAAGGTTTTTACAAAGTTACACAAAGGGCTTTCTGAACAATCTCAATACAGTTTTTCAAGAACAGCACCCGTGAAGTAATGACCCAGTATTTCCCTGTATGAATAGCCCCTTGCACCCATAACGGCAGCTCCGATCTGGCAAAGTCCCACACCATGCCCCCATCCCGCACCATGCAGGTTAAAGGTAGCTTCATCACCGCTGCCTGTTTTCTCAACATAGAAGCATGAGCTGTAGAGATGCGACTTCGATAGCGATTTGCGTATCTCGAGCTCCTTACCGATAATCATAGTCTTATTTGTACCCTCTATCTGTAACCGTATTATTCTCCCTGATACACCTCTTTCAAGTGGAACAAGATCGTTGATAATACCGAAGTCTATCCCCGTTCGTTCTATAATCAGGCTGCTCAGCTCCTTCTGCGTGTATGTAACTTCCCACCTGAAAAAATCAACAGTCTCCTGGTCATAATCATTCAGTACCTGTGTTAATACCTTACTGTCAGATGTATTGCAGAAAGCATCGGGTTTGTCAGAGATCCATTTAATGGCTTCCTCCTCTTTCGTCAAATCAATATTTTTATTTTCTGCTTCAGCTTTTTTATCGGCAATTCCACTCAGATAAGGATGGTTGACAGGTTCCCATACATTCTCAAAGAGTTCTGTCATACCTCCGCAGCATTTGTAATATCTTGTATCACAGATATTTCCATTATATGTAAGCACTTCACCGTAAGTGTTTTCTATCACCTTTACGACTGCCGGTGAAGAGGCACGCGTAATACCCTGATATCTCTGGCAGTGGTCATCTGCGCAGACATCAAAATTCAGATGGTCCTCCCTGTCATACCATTTTATGATCTCCTTTTCAGACACAAAATGGGTATCATATTTTTTCCCTTCCCTTCTTAATTTCCTGCTTTTTTGTATCTGAGCCAACAGCCAGCTTCTGGATATTACCGCATGGGCTTTCAGGAATTCTTCTGATGCTGTGGCCCGCATCTCGGAAGAGATCACACTTGTAAGATAATCCTCAATTGAAAGGACATTGACTGCCGTTATCTTATTATTTTCCACTATAAACTTCAGACTTCCTTTAAAGACCTGATCTTCTTTGCGTTCCCAGTGAAAGTCAACTCCAATGGTCACGGCATGCAGTGTAAAGGAAGATTCTTTTACATCTTCGGGCGTAAGCAAAAGAGGGCTTTCTGATTTGATGGTCTTCTCATCATAAATCAATAAAATCTTTCCGCCCGAATATCTTGCTGTACACTTTCCGGTTACGGAATTAACACTCATGTTGTTTCTGAAGTGGCCATTAAGGGTAAAGCTGATCTCATCTCCCGAAAAGATCCCTACCTGTATTTCCGGAGTCTCTCTTTTCTCTGTCATACTAATTCTTTTAAAAAGCCGGCTATTTCATTATCATTGAAGCACACCTGACTGAAGATATTCTCAAGATCGGCTCTGGTTATCTTTTCAAAGTCCTCTTCCCTTGGTGTTATCATTACGCCCCCCAGGTCGACTGCTGCCGGGCTTATCAGTAACTGGCTGTTCCCTTCAGCAAAAAATTGCGACGGACGGTGTTTCTTCCTGGGAATAATATGAATGGTCCAGCTTTCATCATAATAATCAGCCAGGATATTCAGCATTGGTTCGGTCCGGTCAGGCTGAACTTCTGAGAACATTTCAAGGAAATGGTCAAAGATGGGAACCAGCTTTTTTCTATCATTACCTCTCAGTGTAATTATGCCGCGCTGGTAACCTTTCCATTGCCAAATTTCTACGCCCACTTTTGATGAGAACAATGTTGTAAGATTACCATCCTGAAAATCCTTCTCCAGCGGCATAAATCCACTGTTACCTGCCTGGAAATGAAAATGGTCGGGAGCTGAAGCACCACATTGCGGCCCGTTATAGAAGATGACAAATGAAGGCAAAGCCTCAGCGAGTGCCAGCATAGTATCAAAATTATTCTTTATCCTCTGGTCGATGTGAAACTCCGAGGGAATAGTAAGATGCCGTCTGAAAATGGGGAACGGATTGACAAGGATTGTCAACCTCTCTTCGAAGCTAACCCCTCTTTGCTCCGGCGGCCTATTTTTTTCACACAGGAAACATGGCCTCTCCCCTATGGATTTTTCATCCACTTTTGCTGAGGAGGATTTTATTCTTCCGGGATTAAACTGAACAAATACCTTAAAAAAACCGAAATCAAACTCCCTGCTCTTAACATTTTCAAGCTGCCTGTAATTCAGTTTTGCCAGCTCCCATTCGCGGAGCTGGGTGGAGAAAAGATTGGATATTTTGCGAGAGTACATTGATTATTTCGTTCCCTTATTATCTTACCCCCTTTTATTCATCTGTATCCTTGCCAGAAGCTCTATAGTTCTTAACCTGTCCTTATACAGGTTATGGGCATTCATTTTATTCACATCGAGAGCAGCATCGGTATTACCCTCCCACCTGCGGCACAAATAGAGAGGTTCGTAGATCCTGCCTATCTGGTAATGACGGCTTATGGCAAGACCCACGGCATAATCCTCACCATAGCTGACATTAGGTACACCGATATTCCTGATGACCGGTGTATAGAAGGCCCGTGGAGCTCCTAATCCATTAATTCTCAGCGCATTATTTCTACCATTCTCAGGTGTCCATTCACTGTGATCGATCACTCCGGGAGGCAGATCATCAAGATCGAAGTTCACCATTTTATATGATCCTACAACCATAGCACACTGCTGGTCATAAAAGGCATCAACAATCCTGCTCATTACATTATTGTCGATATAGAGGTCGTCACTGTCGAGCTGAACAGCAAATTTCCCGCATTTTTCGTGAAAGATGCCCTCATTCCAGCAGCCTCCGATACAGAGATCTTTTCTTTCGGGAATGATGTGAACTAACCTTACATCTTTTTTTGTAAAAGCTTTTACCAGATCTGTAGTCCCATCCGTGGAATGGTTATCTATCACTATCAGGTTGAATTTGAATTGTGCCTCCTGGCTCAGAACCGATTTTATTGCATCGCTGATTGTCTTAACCCTGTTTTTTACCGGGATGATGACTGAAGCTTCATACTCAAAACTATCTGCATCAAAGCTTATAGACCTGAATTCCGGTTTCAGCCAGCCGTTAATTCTCTTAAGGTGATCGGTACAGGCCTCTTCCATCTCAATCTGTACCTCCCTGTTTCCCGGGTCAACATAGTCGAACTGTTTCTCTCCTGATTTCCGGATATCGCTTTCTGTTTCGATGTACAGCATCTCGGGAAGATGCATAATGGAGTGGTGCTGTGATATCTTCAGTCTGAGGTCATATAATCCTGCAAACCTGTACTCCCGCTCCATCTTCTTGCAGGCATACTGAAATGCCGAATCCTTATATATTACCACCGATCCGAAATTAAAATCGTCACGCAGGCTCCCCTCCAGGTAGTCTATGACTGGATGAGCGGAAAGCTGGTTGTTTTTGTTTTCAAGATAGTCGGAATAAACCATTCCTGCACCCGTATTTTCACAAACACTTATAATTCTCATAAGTGCATGTTTCCCGAGGTCTAACGGATGAGGTTTGCTGTAAATAAGGATATACTCAGTATCGGACATCAGTGCCATTTTCTTCACGGCAGAAGTCGACGAAAACCCGGTACAAAACAAATAATCAACTTCAGGATCATTATAATCAACCGTTGTACTTTTTCCTGCTACAATTACTATCCTGGAAACTATGCCTGAGCTTTTCAGTGATGAGACAGTTGATTCCAGCGACTTATTATCGGATAATTGTATAAAACAAGTGATTTTCCTGTCCATGATTTAATTTTAACGTTTTAAAAAATCCAGTATTTGTTTCATCAGCAACTCCCTTTGCTTTTCGCTCAATATGGTCTCAAAGGGGAATCCAAGTATCAGTGTATTGTAGTCTCCTTTGAAAGCGACTCCTGCCGATGCATTATTTTCAGCGTACCTGAATGAGCACACGGCCCCTGCGCCAGCGGGTTCAATGGCATCGGGTGCTTCCACCTGGTAAATTAAAGGCGAATAGAGTGTATTAAAAGTGTAACAACCAGTTAATTCAGGTTTTATATAATCAGTTGCATATACCTCTCCGCTCTTTACCGCGTGACCGGTACGCGGGAGAAAATGAAGCGTCTGTTCAGCAAATTTTATCGCTGCAGAATCACCCGGGGAAAACTGGTCAGATCCAACGTAAGCCCCTGACATAAATATACTTGCGCCAGCCTGAGTCACCAACCTGATCCTGTCCATTAACTCCGGGGTATAAATCCGGAAATCTGTTCTTGAAGTATCATTAAAGAAAGGTGTGGATTTCTCTTCTCCAAAAATCAGGTCGATGATCCTGAACGGTGACACATCAGTTCCGTTTGATGTAAAATACTCATCAGACACTGAAAAAAATGAGTGTCCGGCAGCCATTATGGCTTTACCATGTACATAAGGGTAGTCGAAACTGTTACCCGGGATGACTTTGCCTTCAATGTCGGTATATGACGCTCCCCATCCGGGTGAGTCATCATCCAGCCACGGATTCTGCCTGTTATAGTCATATTGATCACCTATGGTTATAATGTCGCTTATATACGGTACACCGCGGTCATCCCACCATGCCATACCTGCCATATCCTCTTTATCGAACCATGCAGGTCCGGAAATACGGTCAAACCCGTTTACAACAAGTACACTTCCGGCATTTTCAGTCTTTGCTCCTGCCGACAGGATCTCGGAATCGAAGCTCTCTCCGCCATCATTAAGTGCAGTGACTTTAAAACTGTAAATGGAATCATAAGAGGGAAGCTCTATTTCAACGGAAGTATTTTCCACCGCGAATCCATTATCGAAACCGTTATCCCCTCTCCTTGAATATATCTTATACCTGTCAGGTTTTGAGGTTGGTTCATCCGGTTCAGTTACCGGTTCCCAAGAAAGACGTATTGTTTTTCCTGAAACAGGTGTTACTGCAAATTCTTTAACAGGCAGCGGTTGAACAACATACTCCCTGTTTTCGACATAGGAGAGATATTTCAGAATGCCTTTATATACCGACCGGCAGACACTGAACCTGAACCGCGGATCGAGGTTATAGCGCATATCTGCAAGGTTCTGATGTGACAGGAGTTCGAGCAGCATGCCCGGAACATCAGGTCTGCGTGCTTCTGAATAGGGCCTGTCCCATAATCCTCTCCTGGTCCAGTCAGGATTATAATCCTTCCTGATATCATCCACAATCTGTGTCTGGATAATATCAGCAAGGTCCCTGCTGGCCATCCTGGATGTACTGTCAGAAAATTTTCCATTATCGGCTGATGTATAGCATATTGCCAGAGTTCCGATTATTGAATCACCGGGTGTTATGCCGGCATCTGTATGAAATGCAAACGACATATCCAGGTCTAATCCCAGACCCCCGGGCTGACCTTCAGTGTCAGATCCAAAGGGATCGCCCTTGAGAAAATTGACCCATAATCCTCTCGACTGGTAATCATCATTGTAATCGTTCTTATAATTATTCGGAGTATAGACCAGGGTATCGGGCATCCCTGCATATTGAAGCCAGTACCGGGCAGCTTCAAGGAATCTCGGCTTACCGCTTAGCTTCCATGAAAAGGCTAATGTATCAGTAGTATTTCCTTCGACTGCTTCAGAAATATTTTCATTCCGTGATTGCTGGTTCCTGATTATCTCCGCAGAGGGTCGTCTGGCAACATTCCCCATACCCCCTCCGAATCTGACTGCATCCAGGGCAAGCAAGTCATTGTTACTGTCATTGCCTTTAACTGTTACTGAACCGGTAACGATATTTTTGCCGGCATTGAAGTGGAAGGTACCGAGATAAACCCACGTTTCTCCTCCAATTGTCTGATCAACATTAAATTCCGTTTTGCCACCAGTGTGATTTACAGTGTAGCTTACCCCTGTGTTGTTGTCCTCAAGCAGTGGATAAGAGATATAAACAGCATAATAGCCTCTCTCAGGTATTTCAGGAAGATAAACAACTGAATCGCCGGTTGTACGAAGAGAGGTTCCGTGTTTAAATGGATTATAGCCCGGGTAGAGCGTGTCGGTCAGTAAAAATCCTTTATCTATTTTCTCAAAAGAACTGTCGGGGGCCATTATAAACTCAGAATCTCCGGTTGATCCGTCATTATCAACAATAACCTCGCTCGTCTGTATGTCTCGTTCACGCGGAAGCCAGACTGATGCACCGGCATTCTCCAGCATTTTTGTAAGATAGGGCACAACATATCCCATTACCGAAATATCTTCAACAGTGCTGAACAGTTTTGCCCTCTGCCATTCCCAGCGGTCAAGGGTCATTTCAAAATAATATCCGTGACTATGCCAGAGGGCAATAGAATTGCCATATAATCCCCTTGACGGATAAGTACCGACATTTGTTCTTACCGCTATCTTCTTGTCTTTTTTCAGAACCGGGAAACGTGCTGAATCAACAGGAAGCTTCTGCCGGTAATAATTCGGGATCAGCTGGTCAATGGAATAACTATTTGTAATAACATCAATCGTGTAGTCCCGGAATTTTTTCCCAAGAGGCTTCCTGAAAGACTCCATAAACAGATTATAACTATCCTCCCTGAAAGGGTAATAGGACAATCCCGGAGCAAAATAAAGAGTTATTGTCTCACTCTCATTTACAACAGAGACAGAATCAATAGTTGGTTTCGTGATATGCTGCCACTGCAATAAAGGATTTTGCCACTTTTCGAGCCTGCTAATAACTTTACTGTTTAACTTGTTATCTTCCTGAGAATAGAGAGGTTGAAAAGTGATGAAGATCACAAATGTACTAAATAACAGGAGGTTAATTTTATTACTCTTCATCCGGAGATTTGTATAGATTGAAATATAAGCATTATTAATCAAATTTATAAAGTTGTGAATTTACCTTACATCTTACAAATTTTCATTTATTTTTGTATCCTGACTCTTTTGACATAAACTAATTCTACTATTAACATATTCAAATACAACATCTTAGTATATCTTCAATTTTATGATCCTGGTTGCTGACAGTGGTTCAACAAAAACCGAATGGAAAATTATAAGGGATGGGAATGCTGAAGAGTCTCATTTTTCTGCCGGCATAAATCCCTATTTCCTTCCTGTCGATGATATCTACGATCTTTTACAGAAAGAGCTTCAGGAATTTTCGGGACAGTCATTTGACAGGATATACTTTTACGGTACGGGCTGTAACAGTGAAGCTAAAAAAAATGTTGTAAGGGAAGCGATAAGCAGGTTTTTCACTTCAGGTGATATTTTCATAGGGACTGATCTGCTGGGGGCTGCACGTTCTCTGTGTCAGAATGATCCCGGTATTGCCTGTATCATGGGTACAGGTTCCAATTCATGTTATTATGACGGCACAATAATTGCAACGAATGTCTCTCCCCTTGGTTACATACTTGGTGATGAAGGTGGTGGTGCCGTATTAGGAAGAAAACTGGTTTCGGCTATTCTGAAAAAACAGGTCCCGCAGGAGATCATTGATCTTTTCTTTGATGCCTACAGGATAACTCCAAACGAGATCCTGGAAAGTGTTTATATGAAACCTTTTCCCAACAGGTTCCTTGGCCAGTTTGCCAGGTTCATCTCAGTAAACATACATATTAAGGAATTGCAGGAAATAATTACTTCAAGTTTCAATGAATTCATAGAGAGAAATATACTTCAGTATCCCGAATCAGTAACACTACCGGTTCATTTTACGGGAAGCATTTCATTTTATTTCAGGCCTTTTCTCGAGGAATTGCTGAAACATCATGATCTCAGGCAGGGAAAGATTACTTTATCACCTATGGCTGACCTGATCAATTATCATATAACCAATCTTGATCCTGTAAAATAATGGCAAAGCAGGAAAATACCGGGAAGCGGATTAGCATAACCGAATCATCTTCAAATTTTGACAATCTGGAAAAGATGACGGTAAAAAATTTACTGTTGAACATCAATCAGGAAGATTCAAAAGTGCATAAAGCTGTCCGAAAGGTAATCCCTCATATTGAGAAGCTGGTAAAGATGATAATTCCCAGGATGAAAAAGGGAGGACGCATATTTTATCTGGGTGCAGGTACCAGCGGAAGGCTTGGTGTTCTTGATGCATCGGAGATACCTCCCACCTTTGGTGTTCCCGGCACAATGGTAATAGGCCTGATCGCAGGCGGAGAGACTGCACTCCGTAATGCAGTTGAAGCCGCTGAGGATGATCCTGAAAAAGCATGGAAAGAACTGGAGATCTTTAACATCAATAAAAATGATACTGTTATCGGTATCGCCGCCTCAGGCACAACACCATACGTAATTGGCAGCATAATGAAAGCACGGGAGAAAGGGATCCTGACAGGATGCATTACATGCAATCCGGCAAGCAGGCTGGCAGAAACGGCTGAAATACCTATAATTGCTGTTGTGGGGCCGGAATTTGTTACGGGAAGCACAAGGCTCAAAGCAGGAACAGCACAGAAGATGATACTTAACATGATCACCACATCTGTAATGATCAAACTCGGCAGAGTAAAAGGGAACAAAATGGTAAATATGCAGCTGACAAACAGGAAGCTTGTTGAACGGGGAACAAGGATGATTGTTGAGGAACTGAATATCCAGAGAGAGGCTGCTCAAATCCTGCTTCTGAAATACGGCTCAGTAAAAAAAGCACTGGAATATTATAGGAAAAATTCCTCATAGCCACCCGCAATAACTTATCATTCAAAGCATTAGCGAGGATTCTCAATAATTTTTATTCTGGATAGTAATAAAAAATTTCAAGCAATGCATTATAAATTAAGAATATACATATTATCTTTCATTTTAAGCCTGTCAGTTTCGGGGGTTAATTCGCAACCAACCGACCCTCCCTTTCTTAAATATCTGAACCATCCCTGGGTGGACTCAGTTTTTAATTCACTCCTGTTTTACGCACTTTTTTAAAAAGGCTTCTAAAACCCTCAAGTAATGGGAAATGATTTTTTAATTTGGGTGTTGCATGTTATATTTATGATGTATTTTATCTAAATTTTTAATTTACAACACCATGGCAA
>Ga0307419_10001926_pt1 | contig 10596 bp, 9 predicted proteins | sample SalMarWE160230MG_2_FD_202512 | JGI IMG/M metagenome (GOLD analysis project Ga0307419, IMG submission 202512) | Salt marsh sediment microbial communities from the Plum Island Ecosystem LTER, Massachusetts, United States - WE1602-30 | ecosystem: Environmental > Aquatic > Marine > Intertidal zone >... | reverse complement strand
ATCTGGGCCGCGACGCAATGGACGGCCTGGCGGCTCGGCTATCAGCCGCAGCTCGGCGAGCCTTGGCTGCAGGTCGGGAGCCTGCGGCTCTATGCGCCGCCAGCCTTTTTTCTGTGGTGGTACTGGTTCGACGCCTACGCCCCGAAGATCTTTATCGAGGGTGCCGTCATCGCCTCGTCCGGCGGCTTCGCATCAATCGCGATTGCGATCGGCCTGTCGGTGTGGCGCGCGCAGGAAGCGAAAGAAGCGGTGACCTATGGCTCGGCGCGCTGGGCGATCGCGCGTGAGGTGCAGAAGGCTGGCTTGCTTGGCGCCGACGGCGTGATCCTCGGCCGGCTCGGGCGCACGTATCTCCGGCATAACGGCCCTGAACACGTCCTGTGTTTCGCGCCCACCCGCTCCGGCAAGGGCGTCGGCCTGGTCGTGCCGACTCTGCTGACTTGGCCCGGCTCCGCCATCGTCCATGACATCAAGGGCGAGAACTGGCGGCTCACGGCTGGATGGCGCGCGCGTTTCGGCCGTGTGCTCCTGTTCGATCCGACCAACCCCGATAGCTCAGCCTACAATCCGCTGCTCGAGGTCCGCCGCGGCGATGCTGAGGTGCGCGACGTCCAAAACGTCGCCGACATCCTTGTCGACCCGGAAGGAGCGTTGGAACGGCGAAACCACTGGGAGAAGACCAGCCACTCGCTGCTGGTCGGCGCCATCCTGCATGTTCTCTATGTTGAAGAGGACAAGACGCTCGCTGGCGTCGCCAACTTCCTATCCGACCCGCGCCGCCCGATCGAGACAACGCTGCAGGCGATGATGACGACGGCGCATCTCGGCGACCGGGCCCATCCGGTCGTCGCCTCGGCGGCGCGCGAGCTTCTCAACAAGAGCGAAAACGAACGTTCCGGCGTGCTTTCGACCGCCATGAGCTTCCTCGGCCTCTATCGTGATCCGGTGGTCGCCCAGGTCACCCGCCGCTGCGACTGGCGCATCGCCGACCTCGTTGATGGTCCGTCCCCGGCGACGCTTTACCTCGTCGTGCCGCCCTCGGACATCAGTCGCACCAAGCCGCTGGTGCGGCTCGTCCTGAACCAGATCGGCCGCCGGCTGACCGAGGCGCTCGACCCCTCGGAACGAAAACAGCGCCTGTTGCTGATGCTGGACGAGTTTCCCGCGCTGGGACGGCTCGACTTCTTCGAATCGGCGCTCGCCTTCATGGCGGGATACGGCCTCAAGAGCTTCCTCATTGCGCAGTCACTGAACCAAATAGAAAAAGCCTACGGGCCGAACCACGCGATCCTCGACAATTGCCATGTCCGAGTCGCCTTCGCCACCAATGACGAGCGCACCGCACGCCGCGTCTCCGACGCGCTTGGCACGGCGACCGAACTGCGCGCCATGAAGAACTATGCCGGGCATCGGCTCTCGCCGTGGCTCGGGCACCTGATGGTCTCGCGTCAGGAGACGGCGCGTCCCCTCCTCACAGCCGGCGAAGTGATGCAACTGCCGTCGGCCGACGAGTTGGTGCTGGTCTCCGGCGTTCCACCCATCCGCGCCAAGAAGGCCCGCTACTACGAAGACCAACGCCTTTCCGCGCGGATCCTGCCGCCGCCCTCCATGGGACCGGGCGGCCTCAGCGGCCGGCCCGCTTCGCGGCCCTGCGATTGGAACCAACCCCCTGTTCTGTCGCAGGTCCCTTCTGTCGCGAGCGGGTCGGCTGCTGTTTCCGGAAAAGCGAAGAAAGCCGATCTGGCCAATGCCGGCATTCGGAGAGAGCCTGAGCTGCCGCAGCACGAGACGATCGTCCCCGAGAAACCCGACCGCATATTCGCTGTGATCGAGGACGAGCCGGACGATGAGCCTGCGCGAGCAAGAATGCTGCGGCAAAGCATCAACCGCGTCGCCCGGCAAGCGGCGATGGACCCGAATGACGGCATCAGTTTGTGAGTACAGGGGTCTTCAATGAAAGCGCGGATGAACGTGTATTTTGAGCCGGAGATCCTGCGAAAGGTCGATGAGCTCGCAGCTCGCCGCAATCTATCGAAGTCGCTGATCATTGAGGCCGCCGTTTCCTCCTTTCTTTCGCCGGATGCGGAAGACCGGCGGGAAGCAGCCTTCAGCCGCAGGCTCGATCGCTTGATCCGGCAGAACGAACAGCTCGAACGCCATTTGGCGATCTACAGCGAGGCGGTCGCGCTCTATGTGCGATTCTGGCTGACGGTAACCCCGCCGATGCCCGAAAGCGCTCAGGAGGCAACAAGGGCCATCGGGGCCGAACGATACCAAGCCTTTGTCGAGGCGCTCAGCCGACGGATCGCCAGAGGCCACACGCTCTTTCACGAGGTGACCGCCGATTTCGGACGCGCCCGGAGCTCGCATATTGAAGAGCCCGAGGACGTCGAGCGGTGACGGTCGCATCGGCCACGTTGCCGGGCCGCCTCGCGGCATCGCAGCCTGTCGCACTCGTCTTACTGCCATTCGCCGCCGGCTACTATCTCAGCTACCTGTTCCGCACGATCAATGCGCTGATCGCAACCCGCCTGATGGCGGACTTGGGACTCAAGGCCGCCGATCTCGGCGCGCTGACGTCTGTTTTCTTCCTGAGTTTCGCAGCGATCCAGCTTCCGCTCGGCATAATGCTCGATCGCTATGGTCCGCGCCGCGTCCAGACCGTGCTGCTGCCGGCCGCCGCCCTCGGCGCTGCGCTGTTCGCTGTGGCTGACAGCTTCGCCGCGCTTGTGATCGCCCGAGCGCTGATCGGCGTCGGCGTTGCCGGGTCGCTCATGGCGGGCCTCAAATCGATCATTCTCTGGTTCCCGCGTGAACGCGTATCGCTCGCCAATGGCTGCTTTATCATGCTGGGAGCGCTGGGAGCGGTAACAGCGACGGCGCCAGCCGAAACGCTGCTCCAATTGATCGGTTGGCGCGGATTGTTCAAGGTGCTGGCGGCCCTGAGCACCGCGTGCGCGCTGCTGATCTATCTGTTCGCTCCTGATGCGACTGTGCGAACGCGTGCTCTCAGAAGAGCCTACGGCTTGCGGTCCGTGTATGGCGACGCCCGCTTCTGGCGCCTTGCCCCGCTCTCGGCGACCTGCATCGGCAGTGCGTGGGCGCTGCACGGACTATGGGCTGCCCCCTGGCTCAGGGATGTTGCGGGGCTCGATCAACCGGCGATCGTGCAGCACCTTTTCGTCATGGCTATGGCGGCGTGCGGCGGGGCGTTCTTTCTCGGTTTTGGCGCGGACCGGTTCGGCCAAGGCCGCGGCCGCACGGAAACCTTTCTTGCCGTGGCCGCGGTCCTGTTCATAGCCGCGCAGTTGGCGCTGGCCCTCGGCTGGCCAATCCCGACAGCGCTGACCTGGGCGATTGTCGCAGGCGTCGGCGCGGCAACCGTTCTCAGCTTCGCCATTCTAGCCGAACATTTCCCAGGCGAGGTCGCCGGCCGAGCCAACGCCGCGCTCAATCTCCTGCACGTCGGGAGCGCGTTCGTACTACAGTCCGGGATTGGTTTGGTCATCGAGCAGTGGACGCCCGAAGGCGGACGATACCCTCCTATTGCCTACCAGACGACGTTCGCCTTCATCATCGCCCTGCAAATCGCGGCTTTACTCTGGTTTCTACGCCCAGACCGAGGGGTCGTCTGCACGAGGAAGATCAGAACGGTCGCGCATAATCCTCGCACGCCAACGGGCTACTTTGTCAGACCTGACGAGACTGCCCGCGCGTCTGTCGACCCGCTCGTGACAGCCCGCTCCGATGCAGTGCGATGGCGGCGTGTCGCGTTTGTAGCGGGCGCCCTTTCGATGCTGCTCGCCCTGATGCTGGTCGCCTCGGCAGGCCGCGCCAGCGCGGTTTCGCACACCGTTGCAGTTGAGCGACTCACTTCCGCAGACGCTTCGGGACAAACGGGACGCAACGTTCAAGCCTCTGAGGCGCAGGTTGCGTACGCCCTCTCGCGCTTTATCGAGGATATCCGATCGCTCTCCACGGACCCCGTCGTGGTCCGGACGAAGTGGACACGCGCTTTCGAGATGGTCACGAATCAGGGCGCCCAGATACTCAACGATTTCGGCCGCGACTCAGGCCGGCTCACGTCGATCGGCGCACGCGCTATCATCGCCAAAGTTACCTCTGTCGTCAGAGCGTCCACCGCTTCGCTCGAAATCCACTGGACAGAATCGGCGTTCGAAAACGGCGCGCTGATAAGCAACCAACGTCTCGCAGCCGTCGTCACGATCGCATTGAGAGCGCCAACCGACGCGCCGCTCCGAACGAATCCATTCAGCATATACGTTCACGACATCAGTTGGTCGCTCGACGTGCAACGAGTTGATCAGGCTGTTGGCGCGGGGGCCAAATGTGCAGCAGGCGTCAGCGGCCGATCGCCTTCTCTAAATTTGACGTCACCCATTTGTTGAGGCTGAGGCCGGCGCGCCGGGCCGCGAGCGCGATCGAGCGATGCAGCGATGGCTCCACCCGCACGACGAACTGGCCGGAAAACGGCTTCTCCGGTTCCTCGCCACGCTCCTTGCAGAATGCGAGATAATCCTCGACCGACGCCGCGAGCGCCTTCTTCAGCTCAGCCACAGACCTCCCCTGGAATGTAATCACATCCCGGAGGTCGGCGACCTCGCCATGGAATATCCCCGCGTTCTCGTCATATTCGACGATCGCCTCGTATCCTTTATATCTCATCGTGGTCATGGCGTAATCCCAGCTTCAGTCAGGAATCGCCGGACCGACTTCACTGCGCCCTTGTCGGTCTCCTTCTCCGGATGCGGCCGGTGGAACACCGCGCGCACTCCCTTGAGGGCGACTCGAATGCGGGACGCGCGGCCCTCGCTGATCTCCGCCCCGCAGGCCCGGAACAGCGCCTCGATGTCGGTCCAGACAATGCCGGAACGGACCGGCGTGGCGAAAATCGCTTCAAGCGTCGCCTGATGCGTCCTGCTGAGCTTCATATAGTATCGCCTTTTGATATCAGTTCAAGGCGACGCCTGCTTGCGCAAACACCTGGAACATGAGTCGGGCCCGAACTCGAACAGACTCGATGCGTTCCAGGCGATTTGAGAATGTGAGCAGCGTGAGACGACCGTTCCTTTCGCCTGTTTTTCTTCGCTAGACGGCTACGACCATGACTTGCTTGTTGCGTTACGCCTCTTCTGGTCCTTTCTAATCGACCCCGATATTCGACCGCCTCTGGCGGTCGCAACCGGGGGACTCAGGAGTGGGGGCATCAGCAAGCAAGATCGAAGTAGCGCGCAGCGCCCGTATGTTGCGTACGGCGCTCGGTCCCGCGATCACGGCGTGGCTCGAGGATCCCAGCGTCGTCGAGGTCATGCTCAACCCCGATGGTCGGCTATGGATCGATCGCCTTGCGAATGGTCTCGCGGATACCGGCGAAAAGCTTGCCGCCGCTGACGGCGAGCGGATCGTGCGGCTCGTCGCCCATCATGTTGGCGCTGAAGTGCATGCCGGCGCGCCGCGGGTCTCGGCTGAACTGCCGGACACCGGCGAACGCTTTGAAGGTCTGATTCCACCACTCGTCGCGGCGCCGGCGTTCGCCATCCGCAAGCCGGCGGTCGCGGTCTTTTCGCTCGACGATTACGCCGTTGCGGGAATCATGACGGCCGAGCAGGCCGCGATCCTGCGCGACTCAGTCGTCCAGCGCCGCAATATCCTGGTCGCCGGTGGCACGTCCACCGGCAAGACAACACTCGTCAACGCGCTGCTGGCCGAGGTCGCCAAGACCGCCGATCGCGTCGTGCTCATCGAAGACACCCGCGAGCTGCAATGCCGGGCGCAAAACCTCGTGGCGCTCCGGACCAAGGACGGCGTCGCTTCGCTCTCCGACCTTGTCCGTTCCTCGCTTCGGCTACGCCCTGACCGCATCCCGATCGGGGAAGTGCGCGGCAAAGAAGCGCTCGACCTCCTGAAGGCCTGGGGCACCGGCCACCCCGGTGGCATCGGCACCATTCACGCCGGAACAGCAATCGGCGCGCTGCGCCGCCTCGAACAGCTCGTACAGGAAGCGGTCGTGACCGTGCCCCGCGCGCTAATCGCCGAGACGATCAACCTGATTGCAGTGCTCGCGGGCCGCGGCAGCGGACGGCGTCTGATTGAGCTTGCCGCCGTCCAAGGGCTGGGCCCTGCCGATGACTATCTCCTCGCGCCTGCCGTTAAGCTAAACTCCGTAGGAGACACGGAATGATGCATCCGTTGCCATTTCCGCGCCCAGCACTCGCAGCGATTTCGGTTGTCACGGTCGCTCTCATGACAGCGCCGGCCAATGCTGCCGGATCCAACATGCCCTGGGAACAGCCGCTCCAACAAATCCTGCAATCGGTCGAAGGACCAGTCGCCAAGATCATGGCGGTGATCATCATCATCATCACCGGCCTTACCCTTGCACTCGGCGATGCGTCCGGCGGTTTCCGCCGCCTGGTGCAGATCGTGTTCGGTCTCTCGATAGCCTTCGCCGCAAGCTCGTTCTTCCTCTCGTTCTTTTCTTTTGGCGGCGGAGCGCTGATCTGATGTCCGATCTCTTCGCGCATGACTTGACGCCTGGATTCGATGCCCCGGTTCATCGCGCCCTGACTGAGCCGATCTTAATCGCCGGCGCGCCACGCGCTGTCGCCATTCTCAACGGCACGCTCGCCGCCGCGATCAGCCTTGGCCTTCGATTGTGGATCGCCGGACTCGTTCTGCTCGTGATCGGGCACGCCGCAGCGGCATGGGCCGCCAAACGCGATCCCTCTTTTCTCGATGTCGTCCGCCGCCATTTGCGGTACCCGGCGCATCTCGGGTGTTAGGAGCGGCCCGATGTTCAGTCTCGCCGAGTACCGTCGCAAATCACAAAGCCTCGCCGATTTCCTGCCGTGGGCGGCGTTGATCGCGCCTGGCATTGTCCTCAACAAGGACGGATCGCTCCAGCGTACGGCTCGTTTCCGAGGACCTGACCTCGACTCGGCGATCCCAGCCGAACTGATTGGCACGGCGGGTCGGCTCAACAATGCACTGCGACGTCTGGGGTCGGGATGGGCAATTTTCGTCGAAGCCAGTCGCAACCCTGCGCAGGATTATCCGCACAGCACATTCCCCGATCCCGTATCGGCTCTGGTCGACGCCGAACGCAGGGCCCAGTTCGAAGAGGCAGGGCACCATTTCGAGAGCGCCTATTACGTCACATTCCTGTTCTTGCCACCCGCCGAGGAGAGCGCCCGTGCCGAGACCTGGCTTTATGAGGGACGGATGGAAGGAGAAGGAATTGATGGGCACGAGCTCGTCAAAGGGTTCATCGACCGTACTGACCGAGTCTTCGCGCTGATCGAAGACTTCGTGCCGGAAGCAGCCTGGCTCTCCGACGCCGAAACGCTCACCTACCTGCACGCTTGCATCTCAACGAAACGGCATCGCGTGCGTGTGCCGGACGTCCCCATGTATCTCGATGCGTTTCTCGTCGATGAGCCTCTGATCGGGGGCTTGGCGCCGCGTCTCGGATTGGCGCATCTACGCGTCCTCTCCATTATGGGATTTCCCGCGGCGACCTATCCCGGCATCCTCGACGAGCTCAACCGACTTGCCTTCCCCTATCGCTGGTCAACCCGCGCCATCTGCTTAGACAAGACGGATGCGACAAAGATTCTTACTCGCATCCGCCGCCAGTGGTTCGCCAAACGCAAGTCGGTTGCGGCGGTCCTGAAAGAGGTGATGACCAACGAGGCTGCGGCGCTCCTCGACAGCGACGCCCACAATAAGGCGCTCGACGCCGATGCCGCCCTTCAGGAACTCGGCGCCGATGTCGCGGGCGAAGCCTACGTGACTGCGACGCTGACCGTGTGGAACGAAAACCCGCAAACCGCTGACGAGAAACTTCGCCTCGCGGAAAAGATCATCCAAGGCCGTGATTTCACCTGTAACGCCGAGAGCGTAAACGCGGTCGAAGCCTGGCTGGGCAGCCTGCCCGGCCATGCCTATGCCAATGTCAGGCAACCCCCAATATCAACCCTCAATCTCGCCCATATGATCCCTCTCTCGGCGGTCTGGGCGGGACCAGAACGCAACGACCACCTTGATGGTCCGCCGCTCCTGTTCGCCCGGACGGACGGGGCGACGCCATTCCGGCTCTCACTCCATGTTGGCGACGTCGGGCACACTCTGGTGGTCGGACCGACCGGCGCAGGAAAGAGCGTGCTGCTGGCTCTCATCGCGCTTCAGTTCCGGCGATATCCAAGGTCGCAGGTATTCGCCTTTGATTTCGGCGGCTCGATCCGCGCCGGCGCGCTCGCCATGGGCGGCGACTGGCACGATCTCGGCGGCACCCTATCCGGTGACGAGACCAAACCAACCGCACTTGCGCCGCTCGCCGCGATCGATGATCCCGTCGAGCGGGCCTGGGCCGCCGAGTGGCTTGCAGCGATCCTAGGCCGTGAAGGAGTAGCGGTCACTCCCGAGGCGAAGGAGCATGTCTGGTCGGCGCTCGCCTCACTTGCAAGCGCGCCGCTGAACGAGCGAACGCTCACGGGCTTTGCCGTGCTCCTGCAGTCGGGCACGCTCAAGCAGGCACTGCGGCCCTATTGCCTCGGCGGTCCCTACGGCCGGCTCCTCGATGCCGAGGCCGAGCGGCTTGGCCAAGCCGACGTGCAGGCGTTCGAAACCGAAGGCCTGATCGGAACCGGCGCGGCCCCCGCTGTGCTCGCCTATCTGTTCCATCGGATTGAAGGGAAGCTCGACGGCCGGCCGACCTTGCTCATCGTCGACGAGGGTTGGCTTGTGCTTGACGAGTTCAGCTTCGGTGCGCAGTTGCGCGAATGGCTTAAAACCCTGCGCAAAAAGAACGCCAGTGTCGTATTTGCGACCCAGTCGCTTGCCGATATCGAACTCAGCCCGATCGCCCCCGCCATCATCGAGAGTTTCTTGACGCGGCTATTCCTGCCCAATGACCGCGCGATCGAGCCGCAGATCGCCGCCATCTATCGCCGTTTCGGCCTAAACGATCGCCAGATCGAGATCCTGGCCCGCGCGACCCCGAAGCGGGATTACTACTGCCAATCCGCCCGCGGCAACCGCCTCTTTGAACTCGGCCTCGGTGACGTCGCACTCGCATTCTGTGCAGCTTCCTCAAAAACGGATCAGGCCGTCATCGCCGAAGTGCTGAGCGAACACGGCGGGACCGGTTTCGCAGCCGGCTGGCTGCGACGCAAAGGCCTCGATTGGGCCGCCGACCTTCTCACGCCAAAGCCGAACGCGCCGGAAAGTAACGGCACAGTCAATCGGGAGGTCGCACCATGACCCAGCATCACGCCTTACGAATGCTGCGGCTGAGCGCAGTTGCGCTCGTCGCACTTAGCCTTTCAAGTGCGTCGAGTTTAGCCCAGGCGCTCGTCTACGACCCATCGAACTACGCCCAGAATGTCCTGCAGGCGGTCCGCGCGCTTGAGCAAGTCAACCATCAGATCGCCGGCCTGCAGAACCAGGCGCAAATGCTGGTCAATCAATCGCGGAATCTCGCGAAGCTGCCGTACTCCGCTCAACAGAGTATCCAGCAGTCGCTCACGCGAACCCAGGAACTGCTCAGCCAGGCTCGGCGTCTCACCTACGAGATCGATCAGATTGACCGGGCGTTTGCGCGGCTTTATCCGGACGCCTATTCCGCATCGACCTCATCGCAGCAGCTGATAGGCGATGCGAAAGAGCGCTGGCAAAATTCTCAGGCCGCCTTCCAGGATTCGCTGCGGGTGCAGGCGGGCGTCGTCCAATCGCTCGCGACCACCCGCAGCGAGATCGACGCGCTGGTCTCGGTGAGCCAGTCCGCGGTGGGCGCACTGCAGGCGGCGCAGGCCGGTAATCAGTTGACCGCTCTGCAGATCAAGCAACTCGCCGATCTCACCGCGCTTATCGCCGCGCAGGCGCGCGCCGATAACCTGGCTGGCGCCCGCAACACGGCCAACCAGGAGCAGGCGCGCGCGCAGATTAGCCGTTTCCTCTCAAGCGGCCGAGGCTATCAGGCTCAGCCCGTTCAGTTGTTCCGATAGGAAGGGAACGGCGATGCTCAAAAAGCTCATCGCTCGCACTCTCCTTATTGCTCTGGCGACCGCCGTCACTACCACGGCTACCATGTTGACATACCGGGCCAGCAAGCGGTCGATCGCGGATACCAAAGTGCCCGCATCTAGCGCGGAGACCGCATGCAGGTGCAACCCCAACCGACCCCCTGATTGCTATCGGCTAATACGCAAGAGCCAAGCGCGGTTCTCTAAGCCGAGTGAACCATACGCCGACGAGACACATATTCCTTCGCTGGTCGAGCGATCCTCGCAAACTCCGGCGGCCTCAGCGTCGGAAGCACCGGCCGAGATCGCGAACCGGTTTATTAGCTCGTCCCGCGTCAATCCAGGACGGCGTTTAACCGACAGCGACGAGGGGCGTTGATATGAACACCGGCGTCATCGATCGCTTCACCGATGTGTTCTCGCGTTACATTGATTCAGGTTTTGGCCTGCTTGGTGGCGAAGTCACGTTCCTCGCCTCGACCCTAATTGCGATCGACGTAACCCTCGCGGGCCTGTTCTGGGCCTTTGGGACTGAACACGATGTGCTTGCCCG